>Ga0187852_1001402_pt1 | contig 22574 bp, 21 predicted proteins | sample June2016WEW_6_40_FD_134511 | JGI IMG/M metagenome (GOLD analysis project Ga0187852, IMG submission 134511) | Peatland microbial communities from SPRUCE experiment site at the Marcell Experimental Forest, Minnesota, USA - June2016WEW_6_40 | ecosystem: Environmental > Terrestrial > Soil > Wetlands...
ACTTGGCGAGGTCCTCTTCCAGTCGGCTTGGCCGGGGTCAAAGGCCCAACATCCGACTCAATGAGACCAAGGCCGGCAAAGGGTAAAGACTTGGAAACCTTATCTCCGACGGGCTCCTAGTTGGTCGTATGCCTTAAAGTCCTGGGGATACATCCTGAGGTGAGTCTGCAAAGATCGGATACTGGCGTCGGTGGAATTTTGACCAGCGCCGACGGCGCATGTAGTCAGCACGGCCGACACGAGCATTGAGGCCGATTTCTTAATGCGGGTAGAGGGAAACGTTACTTTCACCGCTTCATTAGGTCTTCCGACTGTTCCCATCTCCTGCTCCCATGCGGTCCAAATGTTCGTAGGGGTAGACCTTATGGCTGCTCACGGCGGCCGCAAGGGTCGCCCTACCGAGCCGCCGCTAACTTTCCGGATTGGTTAACCGCACGTCGGGCTGCGTCCGACACTTCCGAAGTAGGATTAAGGTCAAGAGACTGTTCAAAATAACGATTTGCCTCGACCCTTTTTCCGGAGGCCGCCTCGATTTCTCCCGCGTGATAAAAGAGAACCGCGTCACGCGTGCCGACGGCAAGAGCCTTCTCAATCTGCTGGCCAGCCTCGTCGTATTGACCATTCGCGTAGAGAGCCCAAGCGTACGCGTCAAGGGTCCAGACATCGTGGCGGCTCCCTATCTCCAAGTGGGCAATACGAAGCGCTTCCTGGGGCTCTCGGGCGTGCTCCGCGTAATAGGAGATCAATTGGATGTTGGCATTGTCGGAGAGCGCGGTTTTGGTGTGTGCCTCGCGCTCAAATTCTGCGTACAGGGTAGCCGCTTCCGCCGGCCTTCCTGCATGCTCGAAAGCCCGCGCCGCAAGAAGAAAGCTTGATGGGCTGGCAAAGCTTCGGTTGCGCTTTTCCATCAGTTCCACCGCCTCGGCGTAGCGGTGCTGGGCCAAGCGAACTTCAGCCAACTCTTCGAGCGAGAGGTAGTATTCGGGAAACGTCTTCAGCGCTTGATCGAGCAGCGCATCGGCTGCCCCGGTTCGCCCCGCCTGCCGGTGGAGCTGCGCCATCCTGGTCATGATCCAGGCCGTGTCTTCGGTCTCGAGCGGGGGCGTCTGCTGGAGCGCCTTACTCAAGAAATCCAAAGCACCATCAATGTCACCCCAGCCCTGCCGCAGAGCTGCGCCGGTAAGATACGCCGGAAGGTTGCCGGGGCGAAGGTTCATCATCCACTGCGCAGATTCTTCCGCTTGTTTATAATCCCCGAGAGCTGATTCGGCCTCAGCCACATATCCCCAAATCAGCACGGCGTCGGGCATCCGGTGGTTCAACGCCTGAGCTTCTTCGAGTGCCGGGCGATAGCTGTGTTCAGCCAGCAGAAGAGCGACGTGCGCCTGCCCTCCCTCAAAATTCTCTGGCTGGATCCGGAGGGAACTCTCAATGGCTACCTGGGCCTGCCGATAGTATGAGTTGTCCGCGGTCTCCCGTGCGCGGCGAACTAGCGCCAATGCCAGGTCGTTATAAGCCTGATAGCGGTTGGGCTGCTTTTGCAGGACTTTTTGTGCGGCTGCGATGCAAATTTCCGCCGGGGAGGGCGAACTATCCTCCGCGGCGCTAGGCGCCACAAAACCACAGAAAGTTAGTAACAGCACGAATGCGAGAGTTTTCATTGAGGTCCTGGTGAGACTAGATTTCCTGCCACACGCTTGGAAGCGCGGGGAAGGCGCCGAGCGATCCGCCAAGCTTCGGACGCCCATCCCCGTTGCGTGCCTACTGCCCACTCATGTTCAGCCCTAAGCGCTGGTTGCATTTACTGGACCGGGCAAGGAGGCCCTGATCCGGCGGTGCAACCAGGTTCCCCGGGATCGATATGCCGCCGGTTGCGCCCGCTCGGGCAGTAATCAACATAGGGGAACGAGGTGTGGAAGTGAGTGTTGGGTTCGACCAGATTGGTCATGCCATCGCTGGCGAGATCGGTGTCCACATCATTGACATTGACCCCATCACCCAGCGCGTTATTGGGAAAGACGTCGCAACTTGTGCTGTGGCTGGCGCCGCACTTGTCGCCTGCCAAGACCCCTCCCACCGCAACACGCAAGGTGATGTCCACCACGTCGTCAGCCAGTCGCCTGCCGTTCGGGAAACCAGCGCCATCGCCGGCAAGTAACCCCAAGCGGCTGGCGCTACCGGGGGGCGTGGGGGCCACACCGGTATTCAACCGAAGCAAGTCTGCAATCGGACCGGTGGAGGTACCCTTGGCGGCGATGGGAGCCACATACTCCACCAGGGGAAGCAGGTCGTAGCGCGGAGCAGGTGGAGAGTAAAGAGCTCCCGGCGCGAGCACAGAATAAAGGGAGTCGACAACCGTTACGAAGAGTGGGTTCAAGTCGAAATCCGCGAACTGAGAGTCATTCACGGGCCTGGACATGCTCCAGTAGTCCTTCGATCCCGTCCCGATGATGAGCTCATTGATGAGCGGATTGCCGAGACGCTGCACCTGGCTGAAAGCGCCTTCGTACGTGGCAGGTGTGCCTGTCCCAGCGATGTTATGGCGTATCGCAATCTCCGGCCGCGCAGTCTGGGCCCAGACTCCGATCGTAGCGGACGGGGACGTCGCAGGCTCAACCTGTCCCGTCCTGGTCAGCATAGCGATTGGCACCTGAATGGCAATTACGTCTACCGCGTAACCGGAAACTGTGTCGGGAGCGAAGTTCTCATTTGCAGCATCTTCAGAAGCGGAGAGAACTCCCGGTACGCCTGTTCCGTGCGGTGGCCCCCCTTCGAGAAGCCGGAAGTTCGCAGTGTCAAACGCAGCCCCGAGGTCGATGAAGAAGGGATCGTCGACAGGTCCGGAAAACACCGAAATGCCCTTATTGGTGTTGGTGTAGGTACCGGCGGCGTAGAGATCGGCGTATTTAATCGTGCGCGAACCGGCGTTGGCCGGCACCACATAAAACGGTGAGCCGTCGCTGTTCCGAATTGGAGTGGTGACTCCGTCCTTGATCATGGTGACGGTATAGGTCTGCCGGAAATTCAGGCCCGGATTCGCGAAATCAGTAATCTGCGGTGGGACCCCCGGCGCGGTGCCGCCGGAACCGGAATTGAAGCCCGCCAATCCCGTATAGACCGTAGGCAATTGGTAGTGGGTCGAGAAACGAAATTGAAAGACGATATCGCCCGTCCCCGAATTAGTGTTATCGACGTGGATTGTATAGAGAATCTGAGGATCGAAGGGAAACCAATTCGGCCCATTAGCAGGCTCCTCGAAGGGATTGACGCCCATGATCATCGTGATACTCGGGGGATTGGTATCGTTACCGTTGATATCGTAGCTGCGAAAAGCCCAAAGATCGGTGATGTCGGCCATCGGGTCGAGAGCCGTGATCGGCGCCTCGCGGTGGCTGGAGGCCATGACCCCGGCCGGACCCACAAGCAAGACCGCAGCAGCGGAGATTGTCAGCAAGGCCAAGGTTAGAGTGGCAAGGAGAATCCTGGTCTTCATCAAGCACCTCATCTTCAAGAATTGAATTTCAAAATAGGTGAAACAAGTGAACGGAGACACGTACACACAAGCTTTCGGTTCAAGCCCCAACTGTCGGCCCGGCGAGCAGTGCAGCCATCCGCCAGACCGCGAAATTGGGACGACCGAACTCCAGCTCAGTTCACAGAATGGTTGCCCGTATACAAGTACGTCTGCTGAAGGCCGGACGGATTGCATGTTCTTTGGAGTGTCGACGAAATTTGTGCGATGGAGGGAACCGTCTCGATCGACCCTAGAGATCCTGAAGGTGAAGTTTGAATTGAAGCAGAACGGATGGGCTTTAGGAAACCGGGCCGACAAGGACCATCGGCCCCTTTGGAGCCGGTACTCCGCCAGCGCGTTCGATGGTTACGGCAAACGCCTTGGCGGTTAGACCCTGAGGCAGAGTGGTCAGGATCACTTGGCCGTTCCCCTGGGTGTCCGTATTAAAGATGCCGATGTCTACGGGATTGCCCACCGTGGGTATCAGCCACAACTCGTAGGTGTGATCGCTCGAGAGCGAGTGAAGGTTCGCAGTATAGAACAGCAACCCCTTATCGCGATTGTAAAAGGCTTTTCCGTGTGGGACTGGCGGCGTGGACGCTGGCGATAGCGCGACCTGGGTGGTTTGGGGTCCGGACAAAATGTCTAACACCGTTTGCGCGCGCGCGGCCGTGGCCTTCAGTTCGAGATTGGAGGTCTCAAGCTGCTGGTGCGAGAGTTCCAGGTCGGCCAGCCTCTTGGAACGCCGCAAGTTAGTGTTGGCTAGCCATACGGCGGCCGCGAGAAGGATGACGCAGGCGGCCGCAAACGTCCAGGCCCACGCGGGCGACCAGAATCCGCGGCGGGCAGGGGCGGGTTGGATGGCCTGCCGTGGCTGGGGGCCACGTGCCCGGAACGATTCCAGGATGCGTTCGCGCGCAGCCGGTGGAGGCTCACTCGGCGGAGCGGCCAGCGCGAGCTTCGCCACCCGCGTCCGGGCGGAAGCAATCTTCGCCCGGCATTCGGCGCAGCCGGCCAAGTGAGCTTCGAACTCGGCCTTATCGTCGCCGTCGAGCACACCGAGCTCGTAAAGCTCGAAGTCCTCTACGTATTGGGGATGCGCGTTCATAATCCCTTATTCGCCAAGTTCCGCCTTAAGCGAAGCCAGCGCGGTCCTCAGCCGCGTCTTCACCGTGCCGAGAGGATCCCCCGTGCGTTTGGCGATTTCGCTTTGGGTGAGTCCTTCGAAGTAGGCGAGTTCCATGGCTTCGCGTTGTGCCTCCGGTAGAGCGCGCAGGGCCTCGCGCACGCGTTCCGTCATTTCATTGGCCGCCACGGCATTCTCGATGTCGAGCCCCGGCCCGTGCAAGGTTGCCGCTACCTCTTCTGTGGCCGCGGGAATTCGGCGGCGCAAGCGGTCAATCGAGCGGTTCCGCGCCATCAACAGCAGCCAACTCCCGAGGGCCCCGCGCGCGGAATCAAAGGCGGCGGCGTTGCGCCAGAGCTGATGGAAGATGTCCTGGAGGATCTCTTCCGCCGCTCCATCGTCCTGCAGGATGCGCTTGGCCACGGAATACACGCGTCCGCCATAACGATCGTACAGGACACCGAGCGCCACCTCATCGCCACTCAGGATGCGGCGAATCAGGCCCTCGTCAGATTCCCGGCGAACAGGCTCGTGGCCCGTCATCGGCTCCACTCCGCGCTCCTTCTAATACTACGAACAGGGAGTTTATACGGATTCTTTTTGGCGGGCAACGGATTTGGAAACAGGTTTGGACTCGACCTTTGGACGCTGCTTTGGGCGCTATTAGCCCGGACTTTGCGGATGGATGTTGGTAGAGTGCTTCAGAATCAGGAGGGGGACCCATACTCAGGATATGGTTCCCCAAGGGGTGGGGCGAGTCAATGCTGTCCAAATTAGCGAGGGATCAAGTCGCTTGACGGGGCTTCGCCCGTTGCTCCGCGGAAAGGCTCCGCCTTTCCGCATAGCAAGCGGCGGAGCCGCAGGTCATCGTCCAAGGGCCGGGCTGTAGTTTGGACAAGCTGCCGCAAGCGAAGTGACGAAGCGCTGTCGTACGGTATGTTTAGGAAGGCGCTGAACAGGCCGCGAGATGTCGAATCAGGATCTACGACCCCTTGATCGGGCACGTCGAGTAGATCCTTTTACCCCATATTTCCATTTTGAACTCCACTTACGAATCTTTGGATGTCCTTCGGCATCAATGTTCATAGGGGTTTGAACGTAATGAAGACGTTCCGGAGGACGACACCCAATGGGTGAGAAACAGAATCAGCCCTTTCAGCTCTCTTTCAACGCTTCTCTGAAGATCGATTTCCAAGGGTCGCGAGTCACCTCCGACGGCGGCCTGATTCTGGTGCGTGAGTTGGACGAGCGTTTGGGCTTGGGCGAACTGATCGCCCAGCACTTGACGGACCCGCGAGGGACGAACACGCGGTTGCCCCTCCCCGACCTGCTGCGGCAATCGGTGTATAGCCGCTTGGCGGGTTACGAGGATGGTAGGGCGGATCGAGTCGCTGCCCTTGCCCGCAGGGTAGAGTCCGCAACCGGCAGGAGAAACCCTGGGGAAACAAGCAGGGGGGATGGCGAGGTGTCCGAGGAATCGCGGGAAAACGGGTCAAGCTGCCGGGCCCTCGGGGCGAATAGTACCGGGCTTGGAGATGTTAAAAAGGAAATCCCGGGTAAAGGGCCATTCCCCATGTATCCAATCGCAGGATGACGTTGTAGAATCGCCGCTGTAATTTATTCAGAACTTCGGCAAATTCACGTCCAATTTTCTTCATAAAGGAATTTTCCCTTGCCACTAACACGCGCCGATTGCGAGAAAATCCATCAAGCTGCTCTGGGCGTCCTGAGCGATTTGGGCGTTCGTATTGACGATCCGGAAACCATCCGCATGATGCAGGAGGCGGGCGCCATGGTGGATGGGGAGAATCGCGTCCACATTCCCGCCCGCTTGGTGGAATGGGCTCTTCAGCAGGCTCCCCGCCAAGTCAGGATTGCCGACCGCAATGGTCATCTTTGGCAACTGAGTCCGGAAGGTGGGACGCTGGTGCTGACGGGGAACGCGCTTTACATCACGCGCGGCCGGGTCCGTGGCGATTTGCGGGCGGCCGATTTGGCCGAACTGGCGCGTGTCGTCGATGCCTGCCCGAACATTCAAGGCATGGTGGGAACTTCCCTCGCCGACTACCCCCCCACCAGCCGGGATTTCGTGGGCTTTCGCATTATGGCGGAGAACACGGGCAAGCATCTGCGGCCGTGCATCTTCACGCCAGCGGGGGCACGCACGGTGATGGAGATGGCCACAGTTCTCTTAGACGGCACAACCTTGCGCGACCGGCCCATCGTCAGCACAGGTTTCAGCATCATTAGCCCCTTGCACTGGACGGCCCTGGCGCTGGCCGTCTTCAAGGAGACGGCGGGCCTGGGCGTTCCTGCCATGATCAACTCCGAACCCCTGGCAGGAGCCACGGCGCCGGTCACCTTGGCCGGGTGCATGGTGATTGGTGACGCCGACACCTTGAGCGGACTGGTCATCAATCAGTTGTTGGAGCCTGGGCGGCCGTGCTTTTACAACGTGGGATTTGCCCACGTCTTTGACATGTCCGCAGCCTTGGCGCTGACGGGCGCGCCGGAGAATTACCTCCTTCAGGCGGCGGGGGCCGACATGGCGCGTTTCCACGGCCTCCCCTGCGCGTCCTGGATGTCCACGGAATCCCCCTGCGCTGATGCGCAAGCGGCCTTCGAGAAAATGATGGGCGGCTTGGCCCACGCCGCCGCGGGTGTCAACTTCATCTGGGGGGCCGGCAACCTGGAATCCACGCTGGCGATGTCGTGCGAGGCGCTCGTGACCGATGACGAGATGGCCGGCTATTTCCTGCGCTTTCAAAGGGGGTTTCCGGTGGATCGCGAGGGGCTGGCGTTTGCCGACATTCAAGAAGCGGGCAGGTCGGGGGACTTCCTGAATTCTCCGCACACCCTGAAGCATTTTCGCCAAGTCCTGAGCCGGGCGCAAATGGCCGTGCGTGCGCGGCGCAGCGACTGGGAGGCAAGAGGTTCGCACACGTTTGAGGAATCAGCGGAGCAGCGGGTGCGCGACATCCTGGGGCAGGAGCCCAAGCATTACCTGGACGCGCATCAGAAGGCCGAACTGGAGCGAATTGAGCGCGCGGCGATGATTCGGTGAGGTAGGCAAAGGGGGGGGGAACGGTCACCCCATCTACGCACTTCAGATCGCCTCGTCGCCGGTTTGTGTGCTCTCCTCATTCGCCCCGCCCGCCTGATCTGTTCAGCCATCGTTGTGAAACCTTCGACCCTCTTGAGCCTCCACTAGGCTCTGAGGAACCGCAAGTATCGCCGGCTCTTCTCCTCCCAGCGCAGGGGTAAGCCCGGCCCCAAAGGACCCACCAAAGAACTCATTGAAGCCGTGGTCCAAATGAAGCAGCGCAATCCCACTTTACTGCCGCAGGACGGTGCGCAGAACGTTTCGATACAACTCGGATGCTCCTGGCAAGCTCCACCAATTCCTTCACGCGTGATGGGGGTACTCCCATAATCCGGGCTGTTTCTTCTATTGAGGGAAACTCAATTGTAATCCTTACGGGTTGGTTCATACCAGGCTCCCGAAAATAAGTTTACGTGAAATCAAACGCGACCGAAAAGCGAGGAGTCACGCTGGTTGTGCCTCAGTTCGGATATTCGGTTGACGCCATTGGTAACGTCCCGCTCCCCCCATGGGTCAATAGGAAGAAAAAGAGTCAAGGAGTGAACACTTCGCGCGCACAGCGAAAGCCGTTGCCGCCGTACTTGTCGGCGCCCAATTGCGCAAGCGAGAAACCTAGAAGCAATAGCCCATGCATCCATTTTGGCGCAAAGACCACTGACACCCGAACTGCCGCCGGCGAATTTCAGCATTTCGAAGGGCGCCGGTTCAAGTGATTCCAACTATTTTGCCATAACGGCTTACGCCGAAATGCGAAAGTGGCAGAATTGGCAGACGCACCAGACTTAGGATTTGGTGGCCGCAAGGCCGTAGGGGTTCGAGTCCCCTCTTTCGCACCAATCACTTACTGAATCTAAATGGCTTGGCACTGGGGAAATAGATCAACAGTCTGGTGCAATCGCCGACACCACGCCTTCGCGGCGAGCGAAGCGGTCTTGCTAAAGTTTGAATAGGTGCGATTCGCAGGGGAATTTTGCGCCGTGCAAGATGGCTTGGAGGCGTGGGTCCCGACGCTAACTGCGGAGTCGCTTTGCAGGTGTTTCTCTTTGGATCCCCTCTTTTGTTAGTAAGCGTGAAGGCGACTTTTCGTTCCTAATCCGGCGACCTACTCATTCAGCATAGTTCCCGAGTGCTCCGTCGGTTCTTCTCGGTCGAACTGACGCGCTTGTCGTTAATCTTTAATTGACTCAAGAATTGACTCAAGGTTGTCTGCACGAATCTGCCCAAGCCTGAAGATGCTTGTAGAGGCTCCTGATCGCGGCCAGATGCTTGGTGCTGGAGGCATTGCAGATCTCCACAGGTTTTGCCCGCGTACGCAATTTGTGTGCGCGTTCCGAAGCAAATCGATTTCACGCAACCTCGGGTTGGGATTCTGCTGACATCGGCAATCTGATTGGGATCACCACCCCCTGCTGCTGTTGACCAACCATCTGGGGCTGGGCTCGACCACGGCGGCGCGCACCTGTCGCGAGCGTTGGAACGTGGAGGTCTACTTCCGCCCCCTCAAACAGAACCTGCGCATCAAGACCTTCTTGGGCACCAGCGCCAACGCCCTGAAGATTTGAATCTGGACCGCTTTGATTGCCCTGCTGTTGCTCAAGTACTCGCAATTGCGCGCTTCCTATGGCTGGTCCCTATTCAATTGTGTGGCCTTAGCAACTGTTCGCCCATCGCGATCTGTTCACTTGGCTCAATCAACACTTGGAATCACCGCCGGCTCGCTTGGTCGCAAACTTAGGTTCTCTCGACCAAGCCTGCGGAAGAAAGGAGCCGAGCCATGAGGAATATTATCGGCATTTAATGCCATAGGCATACTGGTTGGTGGCTATTATCCTATCATAATAACATTGTGGCATCCCCCAGGGTTGTCGCCGTTCTCATAAGTCGGGCAATCAGTCATTGCATTCGCGTACCAGAAGCGAGATGAAAAAGTATTGACATCAATCTTTCGGGATGGTAGGTAATAGTCCTGTGATTACAGCATGACATGGGCGCAAGGAGCCGATTGCGAATGGAAAAGCGCTTCCTACTCGGAGTGGACCTCGGCACGACAGCAACCAAGGCAGCACTGTACCACACCGATGGCGTACTACGTTCTGAGGCGCGAGCGGAAGTGCCTATGCAACATCCGAAACCCGGGTGTGCCGAGCAAAGTATGGATGATTTCTATCAGTCGGCGGCGCAAGCAGTGCGCGAATGCCTCTCGGGGGCGGCTGTCCCGGCAGGTGAGGTGGCGGCCGTTTCCTTCGACAGTCAGATGGCTGGGCTGGGCGCTATCGACGAGAATTTTCGCCCGGCTACTCGGTTTGATTCGTGGCTGGACATGCGATGCCAGCCATACATCGAGGAACTGAATCGAACGCACGCCGAGCGCATCACCGCGCTTACGGGTTGCCCACCGACGTGTAATCACGGCCCCAAGATGCTGTGGTGGATGCACGAGCGCCCAGAAGAAGCGCGGCGGATCGCGAAATTCGTGATGCCCACCTGCTACGTTGCTGGCCGACTTGCTGATTTGTCTGCCGCGGACGCCTATATCGACTACACCTTCCTCCATTTCACTGCGGCGGCGGATGCTCGCACTGGCAAGTGGTCGCCCGAGCTCTGCGAGAGTCTGGGGTTGGATCGCGCCCGCCTACCGAGGATCGTTGACCCGTGGACAGTAATCGGTGAGGTGCAAGCGGAGCCCGCTCGTGCCTTCGGCCTATGCCCCGGAACGCCGGTGGCAGCCGGTTGCGGCGACACGGCAGCGGGAGCTCTGGGAGCGGGTGTAGTTCGGCCCGGCATGCTGCTGGACACTGCCGGCACTGCGTCTGTGTTGGCTTGCTGCACGAACCGCTTTGGAGCCGACCTCGAGAATCGTGCCCTGCTGGTGATGCGCTCGGTGGTACCCGGGGTATGGAATCCGCTGGCCTACATTGGGGGCGGCGGACTGGCCTTGCGCTGGTTCCGTGACCAGTTCTCCGGCGGAGATTATGACGCCATGTTCCAGGAAGCCAACCAAGCCCCGGCGGGCTGCGATGACCTCCTATTTTCGCCGCACCTGGGCGGCCGGATCTGTCCTTCCGCACCCGAGATGCGAGGCGCTTGGCTGGGCTTCTCCTGGAAACACACCAAAGCTCACCTCATTCGAGCCGTTGCGGAAGGAGTGGCCTACGAGTACGCATACTATCTTCGCATTTTGCGGTCGCTGTGGCCCGAACAGCAACTATTGGAAGCGCGAGTGATCGGCGGTGGAGCACAGAGCTCAGTATGGAACCAGATTAAAGCGGACGTGCTGGATGTGCCTTTCCGCCGCGTCATGCGGGCGGAATCGGCCACTTGGGGCAGCGCATTGATTGCGGGAAAGGCATGCGGAGCCATCACCGATCTGGCGGAAGCTGCACTTACCGGCTCCCCTGTGCAGGAGTCTTGTCACCAGCCCGAGCCATTGCTCCGAGAGCCCTATGATCGGGCGATTTCAAGGTACTTAGCGTGGCAGCGAGTTCTCGAAAAAGGATTCAAAAAATATGCCTGAACCGATACGAGTCTGTCTGGTCGGCGCGGGACGTGCAGGACAGGTGCATGCCAGCACACTAGTCGGCAACCTTCCGGGTGGCGTGCTGGCAGCGCTGGTGGACCAATCGCCTGATGCGCTCCGCACGGCTGGCGAAAAATTCGGAGTGGAGGCGCGTTACGCTACTCTCGAAGACGCCCTGGAACGTGCCGCTTTCGACGCCGTCGTAATCACCACGCCCACCTTCACCCACAAGGGCCTGGCTGTGCTTGCCGCCCGGCACGGAAAACATGTGCTATGCGAGAAACCTATGGCGTTGGATCTCGCGGCGTGCGACGAGATGATCGCCGCCTGCGAGCGGGCTGGCGTAGCCCTTCAGATCGGATTCATGCGGCGCTTTGATCCGGAGTTCGAGACCGCCTGGGCACGAGTCCAGGCGGGTGAGATCGGTCGTCCCATGCTAATAAAGACTCTGACGCATGGACCGGGCCTGCCGCCCGCCTGGGCTCGGGATTTTCGCACCTCCAACGGTATGCTAGCCGAGGTGAACAGCCACGATTGGGACACGCTCCGCTGGTTCGGCGGGGCAGACCCGGAACGGGTTTTTGCTGAAGTTTCGAACTTCAAGGGCGCCGCACGCGGCGTCGATACCCCACATTTCTACGACACCGCTCTTGTGCAAGTTCGATTGGAGAACGGTGCAATCGGCTGCATCACTGGGGTTTGCCCGTGCGACTACGGATACGACGCTCGCGTCGAGATTGTCGGCGAACGCGGCATTTTGCAGATCGGGGATCTGCGCGGCCAAGCCGTGGTCATGTGTAACAATCGCGACCAGGGACTTATTGCGCCCATTTACCGCACGTGGCCTCAGCGATTCGCTGACGCGTACGTGGCAGAGTTGCGGCATTTCCTGGATTGCGTCCGGACCGGAGCGCGCCCTCGCGCGACCGGTGCCGACGGGCGCTGGGCAGTTGCCGGCGTATTGGCTGCGACCAAGTCCTTCCTGGAACATCGGCCGGTAGCAGTGCGAGAGGTACTGGAAGCTGGCACGGGTGCAGGACGTTGAACATGCTGGCTGCGGTCTATCACGGATCCAAAGACCTGCGAGTCGAGGAACGAGAGATTCCCGCCGTTGGTCCGGACGAGATGCTCCTGCGCGTCGAGGCTGCCAGCATCTGTGCCACGGACCTTCGAATCTACCAGGGTAGCCATCGCAAGTACAGCCCCGGAACGGTACGCGTTCCTGGACATGAGGTCGTGGGCACGTTGGCGGAAGTTGGTGGTAACGTGCGCGGTTACCATGTCGGACAGCGTGTTTTCATCGCGCCTAACATTGGCTGTGGAAAGTGCCGGCAGTGCCGGGCAGGCCGAAACAACCTTTGTCCAGATTATGACGCGTTCGGGATCACCATTGATGGAGGGTTCGCCGAGTACATGCGGATAACCCAGCCGGCGATCGAGCAGGGCAACGTGATCGTGGCCGACTCTGCCGTCGATCCGGCCGGTATGGCGCTTGCCGAGCCGTTCTCCTGTGTGCTGCACGGCCAGGAGGCGGTGTCCGTGGGCAAAGGCGATATCGTGCTCATTCAGGGAGCGGGCCCCATCGGTATCATGCACTTGTTGCTCGCTCGACGTCGCGGTGCCCGCCACGTGCTGATGAGCGAACAATCTCCCCAACGAATCGCGGCAGCCTACGCACTTGGGGCCGACCACGTCATTGATATCGCCCGTGAGGATCTGCTAGACGCCGTTCTGAGGGAGAGCAGCGGCGTCGGCGCCGACGTAGTCATCGTCGCCACCGCCGCCGCTGCGGCGCTGGAGAATGCTGTGCGCGCGGCGGCCGTGGGCGGGCGGATCAATTTCTTTGCCGGGCTGCCCAAGGAGCAGCCGTTGATCGCGCTCGACGCCAACCTGGTCCACTATCGTGAGTTGGTCGTGACCGGCACGACTGGCTGTAGCACCGCGGATTGCTGTCGAGCCGCCAATTTGGTGGCTTCCGGTGAAATGGATTTGACGCCGCTCATCAGTGGGCGGTTCCCACTTCGTGACGCAATCTCTGGTTTCAAGGCGGCACAAGACCGAAATGGTTTGAAGGTCGTCCTGGAACCACTTGGCCGCTCCCCATCTCGGGAAGGGAGGGACTCTGATGAAAGATAGCTGCCTTACGCAGGACGTCAATGGCGATGTTTCCGACGGTTCGCGCCCGTTTGCGCTTGAACTCGGCGTCGGTCCTGACCGGTTGAAGGGTTTTGATACCCACCTGCAACGGCGATTGTCCTCTTTGCAGGGTCTATTCAATGCTGAGCGCGCCTACGCCCAGATGGTTCTGTCCGACCCGCTCGTTTACGAAGTATACGAGAAGCGGCGACCGGAAGTCGCGGGCGAATTACTCCACGGCGTCACGATCATCCACCCGGGTCGGGTCGGAGACGAATTCTTTATGACCAAGGGCCACTACCATTCCGTGCGGGAGACTGCCGAGATCTATTATTGCCTGCACGGCTCCGGGTTCTTGCTGATGGAAACTGAAGAGGGTGACTGGGCCGCAGAGGAATTCTCTCCTGGGCGCATGGTGTACGCTCCGCCGTGCTGGGCACACCGGTCAATCAACACCGGGACCGACGACCTCACTCTCTTTTTTGCCTATCCTGGCCATTCGGGGCACGATTACGGCACCATCGAACAGCGTGGGTTTCGAAAGCTAGTGATCCAGCGAAATGGCCGCATTGCAGTCGTGGACAATCCGTGTTGGTCGGCGACTGTTGAGAGGTGAAACATAATGCGCGAATTGAAATCCTGCCGCGTTCTGGTCCCAACCATGTATTTCATCGGTGTGACGACCGCTAAGTCATCTATTATGAAGCTTTTTCCACTCTGGATGCAGGAACTCGGCCGCCCCGACGTAGTCATTGAAGGGATGGATTTTAAACTTCACGACGACCCGGAGAAGTACCGGGCCGCAGTGGCGCTGATCAAGTACGACCCGCTTTCCCTTGGCGCCTTGGTCACTAGTCACAAGATCACGTTGTTCGAAGCTGCGCGCGAAATGTTCGACTATGTGGATCCATACGCAGTCACCTGCGGCGAGGTTTCCAGCATCTCCAAGAACGGACCCGCACTGGAAGGGCATGCGAAGGACCCCATCTCAGCCGGACTGAGCCTGGACTCCTTGCTAGGCGAGGACTACTTCCGCACCAGCGGCGGCCACGTTCTATGCTTGGGCGCTGGCGGTTCAACCACGGCTATCATTCTCCATTTCGCGCAAAAGCCCAATCACGGCGATCGCCCGGAACGCGTCGTAGTCGTCAACCGTTCACCAGGACGCCTCAAGCAATTGGAGTCCATGGTTGCTGCCTTACGTACAGATATTCAGTTCGAATACCATTGTAATAGCAACCCGGAAGTCAACGACCGGTATATGGCTCATCTGCCGCCCGGTTCACTGGTGATCAATGCTACAGGGATGGGGAAGGATTCACCTGGCTCCCCCATCACCGACAGCGGCGTGTTTCCGGAGAACGGCATTGCGTGGGAACTGAACTACCGAGGGGAACTAGACTTCTTGTACCAAGCCCTCGCGCAAGCGGAGAGCCGCCATCTCACCATCGAGGACGGCTGGTTGTATTTTCTGCACGGCTGGACTCAAGTGATTGCTCAGGTCCTGAAAGTGAATATCGACGGCCGCGTGTTCGAGCGCTTATCCGACATTACAGGACGAATCTGCACCCCGGCGCTCTCGCAGAGGATCGTCCGCGGAGTGGTTTCTGTGCCGGCAGGCGGAGCCGAAGTCGCCGGCGCCAAGCCAAAAAGCTGAAACTACAAGAGCTGGTTCATGGAGGCAATCTACGAACGAATCACGGCATTGAGAATCGTTCCAGTTATAGCCATTGAGGACGTGGCGGCGGCACTGCCTCTTGCCGATGCGCTTGCTGAAGGCGGGTTGCCGATTGCGGAAATCACGTTTCGAACCCAAGCGGCGGCCAATGTGATCGAAAGGATCGCTCGCGGGCGCCCCGACATACTTGTGGGCGCGGGAACGATCCTGACAGCCGATGATATTGCAGCCAAGCGGTGGAACCAGATCCGCGACAACTGCCGAAACGCGGTCGCCGTTGTTGACAAACTGAAATCCCTGGCCACTACCGCGCATTGATTCAAGGGAAGAAACATGCAGAAGCTTAAATATGCGGTCATTTGGCCTACTTTTGTGACCTGTTAAAGAGAAGAATATGATAGGATAACGGGAGGAGACCACTATGAGCATTGGAGAGATGGTTGAACTTAACGGTGGTCGGGTCATCGAGCGTGGTAGCCCGGTACCGTATTATTTCCAGCTCAGCAAGTACATCGAAGACAGAATCAAATCCCAGGCTTGGCTGGCCGGTCAGATGTTACCGAGCGAAGAGGAGTTGTGTGAAACCTTAGGCATTAGCCGTACGGTGGTCCGCCAAGCGATGGCTGATCTGGAGCGGAAAGGACTGATCACGAAGCACAATGGCAAACGTAGCACAGTGGCGCACCCCAAATATGAGGGCGGGCTGATGCAGAACCTGCGCGGGTTTTACGAGGACGCCATCGCCAAAGGTCAGAAGCCGTCTACTAGCGTTCTGGACCTTCGGATTGTGCCAGCAGATGCTGAAGTCGCGCAAGCGCTCAAAATACCGGAGCGTGAGCCAGTATTGATGCTGAATCGGCTGCGGTTTCTGGATGGAGAGCCGGAAGTGCTTGTTGTGACCTATCTGCCCGAGCGCAAGTGCTCGGGTTTGGTCCACGAAGACTTTACGAACCAATCGTTGTATGAGCTGCTCGCCCGCAAATATGGCCTCGTGATTTCGCAGGGCTTCCGGACCATCGAGGCCATCGCTTTGGATCGGGCCGACGCCAAACTGCTGAACGTTCGCACGGGCAGCCCGGCCGTCCTGTTGAAGAGCATCGGACTCCTGGAAGACGGGACGCCTCTGGAATACTTTATTTCCAAGCACCGCGGCGACCGAAGCCAATTTCAGGTTCGTTTGGTGCGGTCGTCGCAGATGCTTGCCGCCCCGAGCTTTTGAACGAAATTCGATCTTGCATGCCTGTATCCTGTCCCTCTGTCATCCCACCAGAATTGGAAAACACATAGAGGTTCTTACGCACCTGGTCTGTCCAGAACGACTCTGCAATTCATGCGGCTTGCCGGGGTGAAAAATGCGTGCGGCGCTGGTGCGAGGGTCGACGCTCGGCCGCGCGCGTCATTGGCGAAGTGTCGGGGTCTGCAAGTCCACTTGCAATGTCCGGGTGATGGCCTCGTCCCCCAGCATAGGCCCCTTCCCAAGCACTGCTTCCTGATCGGAGCGCTCGGTGGAAGCCGCTGCCGGTGCGCTTTGGATGAAGTCGATCGCGTCAAGGGAAGGGGTGCCCACTACTGAAGGAATTCGCTGCGGGTTGTTTTCATTTTGTTTGTTCCGCGGCAGCTTTTGCTTGCTGGAGGCGCGTTGACAAAGCTGCCCCTCCTCCCCCCAAAAAAACGCTTGACAAGGGTCATTGTTGAGGCATATTGTCCCGTGCAGATAGGATTATAGGATGACAGAATGAGATGTCCAACATTCAGGAACGGGCAAGGGGATGGTCGTGAGGCTCTGGGGGGAGTGGGGCGGGTCTTCCCAGTCCCCGGAGGAGGGGAGTGGTGGTGAAGAGGTCACTCATTAGCACTTTCGTTTTGCTTGCGGGTTTGACAGCGATGCTGCTGGGCGCGCCAGGGCTGGATCGCGACCGCCGGGTTTATGTTTCGACGGATTTGGAAAGTGACCAGGAGCTGGCGCGCGTGGAAGGCGTGGCACGCACAGCGAGCGAGCACGGCATCAACGGCATGCTGCTCTCGGCGGGCTTCGACTCATTGGACCTGAAATCTGCTGACTACCTGGAGCGCCTCGCACGCTTGAAACGGACCTGCGACCACGTGGGAGTGGAGATCATTCCCGCGGTTTTTAGGATTGGGTTCGGGGACGGGGTGTTGGCGCACGACAAGAACCTGGCGGCGGGTCTGCCGGTTCGTGGGGCGCGGTTTGTGGCCGGAGAGCACGAGGCGCGCTTCGAGGCGGACCCGGCCGTCGAACTCCGCAACGGCGGCTTTGAGCAGCAGGAGGGCAACCTGCCGGCGGGATTCACCGAGCACGGAGCGCGGGCCGCGATCGACACCAGGGTTTTTCACTCCGGCAAAGCCTCGGTGCGCTTCGAGGATTTCAGCGGGCCGGAAGGCGCCGTTTACCTTGCCCAGGCCGTGCGGGTGCATCCTTATCGTTGCTACCGCCTGCGCGCCTGGGTGAAGACCGAGAACGCCGGGCCGCGCATGGCGATCCACCTGCGCGCCGCTGCCCCCGAACATTGGCATCTTTCCTACATGGAGCCGGTCTTGCCGGAGTCGAGCGACTGGCATGTGGTGAGCTGGGGTTTCAACAGTTGGTACGCCGACGAGGTGGAGTTCCAAGTGGGGGTTTCGGATGGGAACCGGGGCAAGGTGTGGGTGGATGACGTGGGAATAGAGGAGGTCGGCCTCACGAACGTTTTGCGCCGCCCGGGGACTCCGGTGAAGGTTCGCGACGAGAAGACGGACCGACTTTACGAAGAGGGCCGCGACTTTGCGCCTATCTCCGACCCGCAACTCAATTTCCGTTGGAACCACGAAGGGCCGGCGATCCAGATCCTGCCGGGCAGCCGCATTCACCCCGGCGACAGCTTGCGGGTCGATTATTTCCATGGCGTCACGATCTATGACGAGCAGGTGACGATTGACATGTCAGAGCCGGCGGTTTACGAGGTGTGGCAGCACCAGGTTCCGCTGATCGAAAAGTATCTCGCTCCCAAGAAATACCTCATCAGTATGGACGAGGTGCGGGTGGGAGGTTTCTGCGAGGCTTGCCAGCGCCGGCATCTGTCCACGGCCCAAATTCTGACCGAGTGTGTGGCCCGGCAACGCAGCATGATTCGCGCTGCCAACCCGCAGGCGGAAATCTACATCTGGTCAGACATATTCGATCCCGATCGCCACGCCCGGGACCGATATTACCTGGTGAACGGCGGCTTCGCAGGCACCTGGAACTACCTCCCCAAGGACCTCGTGATCGCCTGCGATGAGTGCAAGCAGCGCAGCCTCGACTTCTTCTCGAAGCTGGGCTTCCGGATCCTGTCTGATATTACTCGACCAGAGGGGTGACGCCGTTGGCATTATGCGCACCGCCTGGCAAGACTGCATTTTCGGCGCACCCCTCGAGGTGCGCACTAGGGTGACAAGCGTCGGCTGGGAAGAATAAATGGAGGGTATGCGTTATGCAAAGAACTCTACGTATCATGGCACTTTGTTTCGGGCTCTTGCTGATGTCCGTGGGAGCGTTTGCCCAGGGCCAGTTTGGCACCTTGACGGGATCGATTTTCGATCCTTCCGGGGCAGTGGTTCCCGCCGCGGACATCACCATCACCAACATGGACACCGGGGCCAACTGGACGGTCAAGGGTTCCTCGGCGGGTTATTATAGTCTCCCCGTTCCACCGGGGAAGTACCAGGTGGAAGCGCGCCAAGAGGGTTTCAAGGGTTCCCTGGCGAAAGACATTGTGGTACCCGTAGCGCAGGTAGTGACCATTGACCTTACGTTGCAGGTCGGCAGCCCCACTCAATCGGTCACCGTCACCTCGCAAGCGCCGCTGCTCACGCCCTCCACGGCCGAACTCAGCAATGCTCTATCCCCCAAGGAGTTTGCCACTTTCCCCCTCCCGCTGGAACAGAGCGGGCGGTCGGTGATGGCTTTCATTTACTCGAGCGTGCCGGGAGCGGTGGGAAACGACTACAATGGCTCCCTCAACGGGGGGCAGTACTTCACCGCTAACATTCTGATGGATGGTCTTTCCATAGCCAACTACAACGCATCCGGGACCATGCAACCTCAGGCTTCGCCCTCCCCCGACGCTATAAGCGAGTTCAAGGTGCAGACCTCCAGTTATTCCGCAGAGTATGGCAACACATCGGGGGGCATCGTTAACTACAGCATGAAGGCCGGCACGAACCAATTCCACGGCTCGGTGTACGAGTACTTCAAAAACCCGGTGCTCAATGCCACCGGTTGGGACACCAATCAACTGCCGGCAGGTAGTCTCCAGAAGATAAAGAGCCCGACCCGACAGAATAACTTCGGAGTGGGGTTGGGCGGCCCGATCAGGAAGAACAAGACCTTCTTCTTCTTCAACTACGAAGGCAATCGCCTGCAAGGAGGGAGTGCGGTCAACTACACGACCGTTCCCACGACCGAAATGCTCAAGGGCGATTTCAGCCAATGGTTGTGGAATCAAGTCGGTACCGACGCGCTGGGACGGCCCGTCTACTCGTATGAGATCTACGACCCCACCTCCACGCGCTCGGTCCCGGCCGGCGCCGCGGACTCGGTCACGGGGCTGGTGAACAAGAGCGGAAGCACCGCGCTCATTCGGGATGCTTTTGGCTTCGACCCGGTGACGGGCACGCCGGGATCCAATGCCAACGTCATCCCCGGCTCTTATTTCAGCGTTGCTTCCGCCAAGTTATTAAGTGCGTTTCCCACTCCGATCAACGCCCAACTGGGTAACAACGAAGTGGGCCACAGCGGCGACGTCAATTTCCCTCTCAACAAGTGGAGCCTGAAGATCGATCAGAACATCGGGTCGAAACACAAGATCGCGGCTTCCTGGGCGATGAGCGACACGTCGACCCTTTGGGGGAAGAGCGGAGTCTGGTGGGAGCCAGCGCCCAGCTACCCGCTCGATCCCATGAAAATATCGAGCACCCCCTACCGCATGTTCCGGCTTTCAGAGGATTGGGCGATCAATGACCACACCATGAACCACTTCGCGATTGGGATCGACCGAACGTCCAGCTTGAATGGACAGGCAGCGGGAAATGTCAATGGCTGGTCGGCCAGCGATCTGGGCATAACGGGGGTGAATACTCAGCACCCCAAGATCCCGGAAATTGACATGTCGAGCTTCGCACCGCCGTCCGGCCACCCGGCGGCCGGGAAGGCTGCGTTGCTCACTCCTTTCGGCTCCTGGCAATCCTCGACAAGCTTTGACACGAGTGACGGCTACATCCCTTACTCCGATACCTTCAGCTATGTCCGGGGCAAGCACAGCCTGAAATTCGGCACAGAACTCACCCGATATCGGGCCGCTGAGCGGGACCCGGGACCCTTGAAGTTCGGCTTCTCGTATCTGCAGACCTCTCTGCCCGGCGTCTACCAGAAGCAGACCGGGCATCCCTTCGCCAGCTTCCTCTTGGGCGCTGCCAACACCGGCACCCTGGGTGTCAGCACGACTACACCGGGCTTCCGCCAGGGCGTGTATAGTTTCTATGCGCAGGACGACTGGAGGGCCACCCCCAAGCTGACCGTGAGCTACGGCCTGCGTTGGGAAATCCCCTTGCCGCAGACGGAAGCGTACGATCGCATGTCCGCTCTGGACCCCACCGAGCCCAATCCGGGTGCGGACAACTATCCCGGATCGCTCGCGTTTCTGGGCAACTGCCAGGGGTGCACGCACACGAACGCATTTCAGAAGACGTACTACGACGAGTTTGCCCCGCGCCTGGGCCTTGCCTACCAAGCCACCCGGAAAATGGTATGGCGTGGAGGCTACGGCATTTCCTACGCGCCGCCGATTGCCAACGGTTGGCCAGGTGCTACGGCGGGCTTCAATAGCTCCGTAAACTTTGCGAGCACCAGCCTCTATCCCCGGGAGTTTCTGAACCCTGCCGATCCTGCCATCTTCTGGTCGCAGTTGACGAACGCGGCCCAGTTGCCCTCCTGGTACGGCACCAACGGCCGGATTGGTGTTCCACCCTTCACCGGGACACTGCCTGACCGCGCCCCGGATTCCATGAACTATCAGAGCATTCAGTACAACCCGCCATCGTTGGCAATGCCCTACACGCAGAACTGGAATGCCGGTTTCCAGTACATGTTGCCCGCCGACATTCTCTTCGAGGCGAACTATGTGGGCGCGAAGGGAACTCGTTTGATCGATTATCCGCTGGGCCAGTTGATGGACGACGCCCCCACCAAGTACATGGGGCTCAGCCAGTACGGCGATTATCTGGGCGATGATATTGACGCCGACCTGGCGAATCCGGCCGCTGCCGCCGTCCTGGCAAAGTTCGGGATCACCTCGAAACCTTTCCCCAGCTTCACGGGCGCCGTGGCCGACTCCCTGCGGCCCTACCCGCAGTTCAGCAGCATCAACAACACCTTTGCGAATTTCGGCAACTCCACGTACAACGCTCGCAAGTGACCGCCCGGCGGCGGGTGAGCAGTGGCTTGAACTTTATCGCGGCTTACACCTGGTCGAAGACCCTCAGTAACACGGACTCCGCCCTCTACACTTACAGCGGCTACTATTTCCAGGACTTCTATCACCAGAAGGGTGAGAAGTCGGTCGCCACGTTTGACTACCCGCAAAACCTCAAGCTGACTTGGATATACGATCTGCCCCTTGGCCGGGGCAGGAAGTTCCTTGCGGACGGCGGCAAGCTGGACAGGTTGGTGGGCGGCTGGCGAGTCACGGCCATCCAGAACTACCACTCGGGGGACGCGCTCCAGATCATCGATAGCGGCCTGCTGTCCGGAGTCGGCAACTCGAATTTCGTCTCCGGTGTCCGCGCGGATGTTGTTCCCGGGGTGGCCCCGAAGGTGTCGTTCCATGGGCCGGTGGACTCGATAAACGGGACGCAGTACTTGAGTCCCAACGCCTTCGCTGCACCACCTTCGAGCCCGTCGGGAACCTATGCCACCCGATGGGGTACCGCGCCGCGCTACCTTACCTCCGCACGCGGCCCGGCGTGGCAGTCTGAGGATTTTGCCGCCATGAAAGACACCCGAATCACCGAACGCTTCAAGCTCACGTTCCGGGCGGATTTCTTCAATTTGTTTAACCGCACCGGTATGGCTGATCCCGTGACAGACGTTTCCGACATGTCAAGCTTCGGAAGAATTTACGATGTCGCCCAGGGTCCGCGAAACATCATGCTTTCTCTGCGCCTCGAGTTTTGAGCGGAGGTGCGTGAGAACACCTGCTTTCTGAAATCGTCGGCCCGCCCCCGGGGCGGGCCGTTTTTTCGGTGCTCAGGGGACCGGCCTGCCCGGGAAGCTACTGCCGGGACCGCGGCCCTGCCAAAACTGGGTTTCACATTGTTGTGCTCGATTGCCATAGGAATGACTTAGCCGAACTTCGCCACTCCGCTGAGCGAAATACTTTTTTTATATGGGGTTACAATTTTATTCCGTCACTATAGGGCTGACCTCGTGCCAAGTCTTGACCGGCTTCATGACTTCCGTGGGGA
>Ga0187852_1001410_pt1 | contig 22515 bp, 19 predicted proteins | sample June2016WEW_6_40_FD_134511 | JGI IMG/M metagenome (GOLD analysis project Ga0187852, IMG submission 134511) | Peatland microbial communities from SPRUCE experiment site at the Marcell Experimental Forest, Minnesota, USA - June2016WEW_6_40 | ecosystem: Environmental > Terrestrial > Soil > Wetlands...
CGGCCACTCGGGATCGCTGGCGACAATCCACGCGAACTCGGCGGAGAAGGCCCTGCACCGCTTCGCCAATTTGGTCATGCGGAACCACGCGCAAAGCACTTTCGCCGACACCGAAGCGGAGATCGGAGAGGCCGTTGATTTTGTCGTCCATGTCGAGCGGCAACCGGGTCGCCGCGTTGTCCGCGAAGTGCTCGCCCTTCGCGGTTACGACCGCGACGCCAAACGCTTCCTGATCGAGCCTGTATTCGAGGTAAAACATGCCGCAGCATAGGATGCAGAATGCGGCGAATAATGCCGCCAACTTCCTCACCCGTTGCTTCGCTCCGGGCGAGTCCATCGCACTACTACTTCGACGCGAGAATCCCGTCGGGATTCTTCAGCGACTCGTACCGCTGGAGCGTGCGCTTGCGCCTCGTTACCTCGGCTGGCTCGCGCACGAGAACTCCATCGGCGCGAACATCTATGTGGCCGCCAATCCGCTGCGCTCAGGCAGCCGCAAACGCACCAAGGAGTGCATCGCCACAGTGCGGCATCTGTATCTCGACTTGGATACCGACGGGGAGGCTCGCCTCGCTTCGCTCCGGGCCTCCGATGCGGTTCCCCCGCCGAACGCAATCGTCTCAACATCGTTCGGCAAATACCAGGTTCTCTGGCGCGTGGATGGATTCACCTTTGAACAGCAGGAAAGCGCCCTGAAACTGCTTGCAATTACCTTCGGTGGTGATCCCGCTTGCACCGATTGCAACCGGGTGATTCGACTACCAGGATTTCTGAATTGCAAGTACGATCCGGCGTGGCCCGTCACCGTCGAATACCCTGGTGATTCCACCTGGAATTCCGACGACTTCCGGCTGGATATTCTAGCGGCGGATGCCATCCTTTCGTCCCGGTCAACCGTACCGCGAAAGCATCCCGATAAGCACACCAATTCCGAACACGATTGGGCCTGGGTTCTCCATGAACTCGCCCACGGAAAGGACGCCGCGAAGCTGACCCGCAAGCTGGCTTCGCGCCGCTCCGATAAGCCGAATCCTCTCTATTACGCCCAACGAACCGTGGATGTCGCATCGGCCAGACTTTGGCTCATCGAAGGCGTTCCGATAGACGACGTTATTACGATGCTCCAAGTCCGCCGCCGCTTCGAGATTCCCGCCGCACTTTGCTCTGCTCGTGCACGGGAGATTGCGCTGACGGCACAGCGGATGATTGCCCGGAGAAAGGTTGCTTGATTCAACACCTATAAAGGAGACGAAATGCCGTTACTTGAAATCAATCTAAGCCGCTACATCAATGCCTTGATTCGACTGGATGAAACCACCGCCGAGCAGGTCGATCAGTACGCCGCTTTTGTCCACGCATCCGCCGACGATGTGGTGGACAAGGCACTCAACTATGTCTTCTCGAAAGACCGCGACTTTCAGGGCTTTCTGAAGACGCCACAGGCCAAGCAAGTTCCCCCTACATTGCGTGTCCGTAGAGGTCCGACTAAGGATGCGAAACATGAGGCGGAGCAGCCGGCGAAGAAGCAGTCTGCCGGGGTGGAGTCCACGGCTTCTGTGCGGGCGGCGAAAGCATGATCCGCGCTTCAATTTCGTGCCGGAGCAAGAACGGTGCTTCGCACCGGATTTATCTCGACACTCCACCCCTTCGAGGGTCGTGCAGGTGCACCACGGTGCACTTGCAGCAGTTTCAAGGACATAACGATTTTAGGTGCACTTGGGTGCACCTATGAAATGCGAGAGAAGCATGACAATTTTGAAAGCCAAGCCGGACGCGATTTCTGACAGCGATCACACTCCAAATCGCGTCTTCCCCGTGACCGCGAAGCTAACAAAAGAGGAGCGAGGGAGGGTCACTGAATTTGCCAGGTCGCAGGGGCTTGCACGCGGGGAATGGATTCGCGATGTGATCCTCCGGGAACTGCGCAGCGCACCGGTCGCTGACGCATCGCTGGCAGAGATTTTAGGCGTTCGCTTACTTCTCGTAAACGTGTTGCGGCCTCTGGCCGCAGGCCAGACACTCACGCCGGAGGCATTCGACAAACTGCTGGATGAAATCAGCGATGCGAAGCACAAACTCGCCGACAGATTGGCTACTGCTTCGGGAAGGAAATAGGCAATGGCAATGACAAAGTGGGGACGCAAGGAAACAATCATCTGGCCGCCGCACAGCCCGATTTACACGTATGGCGCGGCGTTCATGGCGGTCGTTCTGACCGGACTGTTTCTTTACTGCCGGTTCAGCTTCGGCAACAGCTCGCTACAGCGTTTCTATACGCCGACCTACATCCGGTCGAGCGTCGCGGGAGCAATCGGACCGAGCCGCAGAGACAACTACCGGATGCTCATGGTGGGCGCTCGCGGAATTCCACCGCGACTGGCGACGAACGCCGACGTGAGAGACGGCAAGACGCCGGAACCGGGCGGCAAACCGATCCCGCTTGCGCTCTCGCAGCCCGCCTTGCAGCGCGGCTATGTTCTCCTTTACCTGGGACCGGGGCAGAGCTATATCGACGCGCCCTTGAGTGCCTATCTCAGGAGTGCGGTTTACGGGGGCGACAGCCTTTTCGACCTCTACAAGCTCCCGCTGCTTTTCGGTCTGCTGTCACTAGTCATCCAGATCCCGTTCTCCATCGCCAAAGACGTTCGACGACGCAAGGAGCTGAGATACGGACGACGGCTGAAAGGCCCCGAGATGATGACGCCGAAGGAGTTCAACCGCGCGGTCCAAGGAGATGGCATAGGCATCAAGACCGACAGGATGAAGGCGATGATTCGCATACCGGAACGAGCCGAGGCACAGCACATGCAGATCATTGGAGATACCGGCGCGGGCAAGACCATGATCATGCTCCAGATCCTTCGGCAGATAAAACATCGTGGCGATTCAGCGATCGTTTACGACCCAGCACGGGAGTTCGTCAAGCGCTTTTACGACCCGAAGAATGGCGACGTGATCCTGAATCCGCTCGATAAGCGTTGCCCGTATTGGGGACCCGCGGAAGAACTCCGCCGCCGCTCCGAGGCGAAGGCTCTGGCGGTATCCCTGTTCCAGCCGCCGCAGGACAGAATTGGTGAGTTTTTCATCGAGTCCCCGCAGAAGATATTTGCGTTCCTGATGGCCTACGGCCCAACACCAGAAGAACTGGTGAAGTGGATGTCAAACCCGGAAGAGATCGACCGAAGGCTGAAAGGAACGGAGCATGCTCAGCTGATCAACCCGAAGGCGGAGCATCAGCGTGCTGGCGTTCTTGGCTCGCTTGGATTGGTCGCTGACAGCCTCCGTCTCCTCCCGAAGAAGGGCGAGGGGAATGGCGAGTGGTCCGCCACGGAATGGGCCGAGACTCGGCAGGGATGGATCTTCATTACTTCGCTGCCGGCTGAACGTGAGGCGCTTCGGCCGCTCCAAAGTCTATGGATCGACCTGCTCGTGTTGCGTCTGCTAAATGAGCCGAAGGAAGGACAGAAGCGGGCATGGTTCGTGATCGACGAGTTGGCAAGTTTGCAGAAGCTCCCCCAGCTGCATACCGCCATCACAGAAAATCGAAAAAGCAGGAATCCGGTAATTCTGGGTTTCCAGGGGAAGGCCCAGCTCGAATACCTTTACGGCCACTTGGCTGAGGTGATGCTGTCTCAACCGGCGACCAGCATTTGGCTGAAGACAAAGGAGCCGGCCGCTGGCGAGTGGGTCAGCAAGTTCATTGGAAAGGTCGAGATCGAACGGCTACGCGAGACCCACTTCGACGGCTCCCGCGCTGGGCGAAACTTCGCGCTGGACCGACAGATTGAACCGCTGGTAATGGAGTCCGAAATCTCCGGACTCCCGGACCTCCACGCCTATATGAAGTACGAGAACTATGTGACGCGCTTCTCATTCCCGTACTTCGACATGCCGGTTGTCGCCAGTGACTTCGATCTCCGCGATACGCCCGAGGACAAGCTCCCCTACGATCCAAAACAAATAGGAGCCGCTAAGCCCCAGGTGCCACCGGCTGAACTGAAACAGGAGCCAAATGTGCCCACGCCGCCACAGCCAAGAAGGCCGCCCACAGCCACACGGCAGCAAGAGCCCGCTGTTGGGGTGGACGACAACAGCCAACAAAGCCTCAATCTTCGGGGTTAAGAAACTGCCATGCTGACCATTTCGAAGCCACTTTCCGCTGGCCAGGCGCAGAGCTACCACCAGAAGGAGTTCACCGCGAAGGAACAGAACTACTGGTCGCAACGCGGCGTGATCGCGGGCGAATGGCAAGGCCGTCTAGCCGGGCACTTCGGCCTTGTCGGGACGGTCTCTGCCGAGGACTTCGCGAAACTCAGCCAGGGCCAGCATCCCCAGACCGGCGAGCAACTTGTGCGCCAACGAGCGTCGTATGAATATCAGGATGCCGACGGCAAGACCATCAAGACGATGGAGCACCGCGCCGGCTGGGATGCGACTTTTTCCGCGCCCAAATCGGTCTCGCTCACCGCGCTTGTCGGCGGCGATGAGCGTGTCCGCGAAGCGCACCGGGAGAGCGTCCGCGTTGCCCTGGACCAGCTCGAACACTATACGCAAGCCCGCATCGGCGGCAATCATCCACCCGAGACCACGGGCAAGTTTATTGCCGCCAAATTCGAGCACGACACGGCCCGTCCAGTCGATGGCTACGTTGCGCCGCAACTGCATACACACGCAGTCGTTTTCAACGTCACCGAGCACGACAACGGCCAACCACGCGCCATCCAGCCGCACAGTCTTTTCGCTTCACAGCAGTTCGCCACTGCCGTCTATCAATCCGAACTGACCTACAAACTCCGCCAACTCGGTTACGAAATCGCAACCGGACGGAGCGGCGCGCCGGAGATCAAGGGCTACACGCAGGAGTATCTCGACGCATCCAGTCCCCGCAGCCAACAGATTCGTGCGTACCTCGAACGCACAGGCCACTCCGGGAAGGAAGCTGCCGAAATCGCTGCGCACTCGACGCGGGACCGCAAGGAGATTCACTCCCCGGGAGAAGTGATGGCCGCGCACCGGAAGCTGGCGGCAGACTTTGGACACCAAGCCGAGACTGTTGTACGCGCAGCGCGGGAACGATCGCAACATCAGCAGAAGCCCGTTAACTCGTTTGACCGTGTTCGAGAATCTCTCACCTTTTCCCGCGACAAGAACTTCGAGCGCGAGGCTGTCGTGGATGAACGTGCGCTGATCCGCGACGGACTCCGTCGCGGCATGGGCGAGATCACCCATGCCCAGGTCCGCACCAACCTTGACGCTCGCTTGGCGTCCGGGGAATTTCAAATCGTCGAGCGGCCACAGGGCGTTCCGGGCCGCCAGTTTACCACCGCCAAAACCATCGAAGCGGAACACGAAATTCTCCGTCGGATGCGTGAGGGCCAAAACCATGTCGAGCCGGTTCTTTCGCGTCCTCACGCCATCGCCGTTGCCGACCAGCACCCGCATCTCAACCGGGCGCAAAAGACCGTTGTCGAGGATGTGCTCAGCTCGCCGGACCGCATCCAAGGAATCCAGGGCTTCGCCGGCGCGGGCAAGACAACCACGCTCACCGTTATCCGCAGCGCGGCGGAAATGCAGGGCTATCAGGTCGAGGGGTTCGCACCGACCTCTCGCGCCGCGCGCCAACTGAATGAGGCAGGAATCGAGGCTGGAACCCTGCAAGGCTTCCTCGCCCGCACTGCAGATCCAGACTTAGCAGAGCGAAAGCACTTCTACCTTGTCGATGAATCGAGCCTTGCCAGCACCAACCAGGTCCGCGAGTTCCTTTCGCAGCTTGGTCCCGATGACCGCGTGCTTCTGATCGGCGACATACGCCAGCATCAAGGCGTCGAAGCGGGCCGCCCTTTCGAGCAACTGCAGGAAGCTGGAATGCACACGGCCAAGCTCGATGAGATCGTTCGCCAGCAGGACCCGGCTCTGAAATCTACCGTCGAACTGCTGGCCACGGGCCAAGTCTCCGCCGCGCTCGACGCACTCCAGCAGCAGGGCCGTGTGAAGGAGATTCCCAACGCAGAAGAACGCGTCCGCGCTATCGCCAAGAGCTACGTCGAATCGCCCGAGAAGACTCTCATCGTCTCCCCTGACAATGCTTCCCGCCGCGAGCTGAACGTCGCTGTTCGCCGGGAGTTGAAGGCCAATGGAAGCCTTGCCCCGGAAGATCATACTTTTCGCGTCCTGGTACAGCGTCAGGACATGACCGGAGCCGAACGATCATGGGCAAGCCACTACGAGATCGACGACGTAGTTCGCTACACACGTGGCAGCAAAGCCTTCGGAATCGGAGCTGGCGCCTATGCATTGGTAGTCGCGATCAACCCGGCCGCAAACCAGCTCACGGTCGAAAAAGGGAACGGAGAACTTGCCACCTACGATCCCCGCCGTCTCACAGGCGTCAGCGTGTACCGAGAGATCGACCGCGAGTTCTCAGTAGGTGACCGCATCCAGTTCACCGCGCCCGACAAATCGCTCGGCGTTGCGAATCGCGACATGGCCGTGATCGAGGCGATTCACCTCGATGGTCGCCTCTCCGCCCGCCTCGACAACAACCGCCAGATCGAATTCAACGCCGGCGACCATCGTCATTTCGACCATGGCTACGCCGTCACCAGTCACAGCTCCCAGGGCCTCACCGCCGAATGCGTCCTCGTTCATGCCGACACTAGCGTCCACCCGGACCTGCTTAACTCCCGCTTCGCCTACGTCTCCATCTCCCGCGCCAGCCACGAGGCCGCACTCTTCACCGATGACATGGCGAAACTCCGCCCTCAGCTCGGAGCCGATGTATCGAAGACCTCCGCCCTGGAAATCAATCAAGGTTCATCCGTCGCACAGGGACTTGGGATAGCGATCTGACAGTGCCAACCATTAAGATGGAGGAATCGCGATGACGAAGATGGCAAACATTCCCGAGAATTACAACAACATTCGTGCCGGAATCGTCGAACTGCTCAAAGCCGCCAGGTCTGCCGCTGCTCGGAATGTCAATTCGATCATGACCGCCGTGTACTGGGACATTGGGCGGCGCATCGTAAAGTTTGAACAAAGCGGGGAGCACCGTGCTGAATATGGCGAACAGCTAATCGAGCAATTGTCTGGGGATTTGACGCGCCAATTTGGTCGCGGCTTTGGTCGAGCGAATCTTTGGCAAATGCGTGCATTTTACCGCGCATGGCCGGAGGCAAAGATTCTCCAGACACTGTCTGGAGAATCTATAAGCCCCATTGATCCCGATAATATAGAGGGCGACTCCTCAACAGTTTTAGCTCTCGCCTCTCGCTTCTCGTTGCCTTGGTCCGCCTACGTGCGGCTGCTTTCCGTCAAGGATGCGGAAGCTCGGACCTTCTACGAAACCGAGGCGCAGCGTTCGGGCTGGTCCATCCGCCAACTTGACCGCCAGATCGGCAGCCAATTCTACGAACACATCGCGCTCTCACACAATAAAGCCGCCATGCTGGAGAAAGCAGAGACCTCCCAACCCAGCGACTTGGTGACACCCGAAGAGGCCATCAAGGACCCGTTCGTTCTCGAATTCCTCGACCTCAAGGACGAATACTCCGAGACAGACTTGGAGGAAGCGCTCATCCAGCACCTCACGGACTTCCTCCTGGAGTTGGGCGATGATTTTGCATTTCTCGGCCGCCAGCGCAGGCTTCGTATCGACGACACCTGGTTTCGTATCGACCTCATCTTCTTTCACCGCCGCTTGCACTGCTTGGTCATTATCGACCTCAAGGTAGGCAAGTTCAGCTACGCGGATGCCGGGCAGATGCACCTCTATCTGAACTACGCCCGCGACCACTGGATGAAGTCCGGCGAGAACCCGCCAGTCGGACTCATTCTGTGCGCCGAAAAGGGAGCAGCAGAGGCCCACTACGCACTCGACAATCTCCCCAACAAGGTGCTCGCCACTGAGTATCAGACTGTCCTTCCAGACGAAAAGCTTATCGCTGAGGCACTTGAACGCTCCCGCCGGGAACTGGAGAAACGGGCGTCTGTCAGCCGTGCTCAGCGAGAATCGGCTAATCTTCACCCCAGAAGAAGAAAGCGATGACTGATATCGACAGTCGGATGTCACGCGGACCGTCCCCAGAGTCCTCAATGTTTTCTTCACAGGTTTTTCTGTAGTATTTGCTCTTAGATTATGTCAACCACCATTACAGGACTGCCCGAAAACTTCTCGAATCTGTTGGCGGCCTACCACTCGCAGATCAGCGATGCGATACGCAAGCATTCTCACCACGACCATCGCCGCGCTTTGCTCATGGACTTCCTCCGCAAGAGCTTCGGCATCGAGGTTGATGAGGTCGAGCTTGAAAAGAAGATCATGGTTGCTGAGGCACGAGGAAGAATTGATGCATTCTACAAGTACGTGATCTTTGAAGTGAAGATTGATCTAGAACGAGAAAGAAACGATGCGCTATCGGAGCTGAAGAAATATTTTGAGTCTCGCACGAGACCGAGTGACTACATCGCCGTGGTCACGGATGGACTTCACTGTGAGATCTACGACTACGATTCCGATCACAAGGAAGCGCGCCAGGTCCGGCCATTCGAGATCAATCCTGATGACCCAGAAGACACCTACCTGGAGCTTGATGAGCTACTAGCGTCCGGGCGGAAAATCCCTCCGACCTCAGATGACATCGTTGGGCGCTTCGGGCTCACAAGCATGACGTTCCTGCGAAGTCTGAGAGAGCTGGAGCAAGCCTTCGATTCTGTGGAGCATGACTCAAGCGTTTCCGTGAAATTCAAGGAGTGGAACTCGCTGCTCGCCAAGGTCTATGGCAGTGCCATTGGCAATAAGGATCTGTTCCTCCGGCACACTTATCTCACGATTCTTTCCAGAGCCATTGTGACGATGGTTCTTTTCCCTAAGCACGTCCGTGGCCACAGCCTCTATCGAGACATGCTGACAGGGAAGTTTTTCCGAGATCAGAGCATCTTGAATCTCGCTGAGCCGGACTTCTTCAGTTGGGCACTAGACACCGTTGCAGACAATCCCTTCTTTCGAGTGCTCGATTCGATCTTTAAGCGGTTGGAGGAGTTCGATTGGAGCAAACTCGATCAGGATCTTTTGAAAATGCTCTATCAGGAACTTGTGGACCCTGAGGATCGCAGCGGCTTAGGCGAGTTCTACACTCCCGACTGGCTTGCCGAGTTGATTCTCGAAGACATTGGCTACAAGTCGGGCGTGTTGTTGGACCCTGCTTGCGGGTCGGGAACCTTTCTCTTCTCCGCAATCAATCGGCTTCGACGCCAGGGGTTCACAGGGAAGAAGCTGGTTAAGTATGTGATGGAGTCGATTATTGGCCTGGATGTTCATCCGGTTGCAGTCTTGATGGCAAAAGCGAACATACTGCTTGCTCTAGCCCCAGAACTTAAAATGAAGCGAGATTTCGATGTACAGCTCCGCGTGTACATGGCAGACACCCTTCAGACTGGAGAAAAGACAAGCAAGAACTATCTCTCTGTACCCGATGGCATGGGACGAGAGTTCACTATTCCTCTCAAGAGTCTGGAGATGGATCGAGACTTGGATCAGATCATTGACCAGATGGCAGCGTTTGCCCAACGTGGTGCCTCGTCAGAAACGGTGTTGGAGCAAGCCCGCAAAGGATTTCTTGCCAAGATCCGGCACCTAACAACGGAAGAGATCAACCTGTGGAACTTCAATTTCGCATTGATGGCAGATCTTGTGAAGACTCGTCGTGATACGGTCTGGGCTTTCATTCTCCGAAACGCATACCGTCCGGCCTACCTTCGGAATACCAAGGTTGATGTGATCGTGGGCAATCCGCCTTGGCTGTCGTTTCGTGACATCGCGGAAGAAGCCTACAAAGACAGAATAAAGGACCTCACATTCCACTATAAACTTTTGGAGAAATCAGAACGAAAGTTGTTCACCCAGATGGATACATCCACGCTTTTCTTCGTTCACTGCGCTCACGAGTTCCTCGCAGAAGGAGGAAGAATTGCGTTTGTGATGCCAAAGACCGTAATTCTTCCTGCGAAGCAACATGCGGGATTCCAGACGAACGGCCTGAGCCGCATCCACGACTTCAGCAAAGTGACGGTCACAGGTCTCAAGAATCAGCATTTCTTCAACGTTAAATCGTGTGTCATCGTGACCGATGGACCTGCCAGCCGCGAATCAATCCCGATGACGATCTGGGATGGTGTCCTCCCTAGGAAAAATCTCACGCTCAGCCAATGCCGCCACTTGCTGCACTCTGAAGACAGTCACCATGATTTCCTGGACCGAACTCACAGCAAGTCGCCTTATTTCAGCCGCGCATTTCAGGGAGCGACCTTGAATCCACACACGCTTTGGTTTGTGGAGCCTGACCCAAGCGTTCCTCTGAATTATTCTCGCCCAATGCTGAGAACCTCGGAGAGCGCATTCAAACTCTGCAAAGAGAAAAAGTGGAAGTTGAAGGTTCGAGGACCAGTCGAGAAGGACTTTCTATTCGCAACGGTACTGTCTGATGACATTCTTCCTTTCTTCGTGCGTGGCCTGACCCTTACTGTGCTTCCGTTGTTCATACGAGATGATCGTTATGTGATGATGAACAGCGGCGAACTTCTGAGCGAAGGATTTGAAGCCGCGTCTGATTGGGTAAAGAGAGCCGAGAAGATCTTCGCAAAGGGAACGAAGGATGCTGACAACAGCGCAGAGGATTACCTGAACTATCAACAAAAGCTGACCCAGCAAAACGCCAGGACACCATACGTTGTGCTCTACAACAAATCTGGAACTAACGTTTGCGCCGGATACATCACAGCTGTTGACTGTGGTGGGATTGATGGTTTGGAGGTACAGGGTTTTGTTGCAGAGTCCGTCACATACAGGATCTACGCGAAAACCGAGGGCGAGGCATTGTTTTTGGTAGGTGTACTAAACTCCACAATAGTCAACAAGGCAATCAAGCCATACCAGACCGAAGGCGTGTACCACGGCAAGAGAGACATTCACAGGCGTCCCTTTGAGGTGTGTCCCATCCCGGAATTTGACTCCGACAATTCTGTTCACCGGGAAATCGTGAAGCTTTCCAAGTCAGCAAAGAAAACCGTGGAGAAGTGGGGACCCGAGATGCAAGGGAGCCTTGCAAAAGTTCGGGAGAAGACAAGGACCATGGTTGGCGATCAGATCCGAAAGATTGATTCTCTTGTGGAATCTATGTTCAGTGCAACCCAAATCCCCAGTGCCGTGGACAAGAAAAAGACCAACCAAGCTTCGATGTTTTGAGGTCGAGAAAGACCGGAATGCTGATCTTGTAGCGCCACAAAGCAGAGGAGGACTGTCCTCCATGGGAAAGACTAGCGTGTGATAAAGGACGCTATCATCCGGTATCAGGTCAACAAGCGACAAACGCCGTGGGCGGCACGAGAGGCCTCATCGGACAGAGAGTGCAGTTCTAGCGTTCTAGCTGGCTTGAATCACACTACGCTCCGGCGGACAGGCGGAGTTTTCTTTGGGTGATTTGATCTGTCACGCCGGCGACTGGTGTTTGGAAGCCTGGCTCGGCGAGACGCCTATAGGTGACGTCCAGGGCTTCTTGCTGGTTGAGGACCCCGGCCACGATGGCTCGCTCCATGAGCAGGTATTGTTCTAAATTCCGGTGCAGGATGGGGTCGTATGACTTCAGTGCGGCCTCGAGATGCGCCAAGCGTCGGTGTAGCGATCTTCTTCCATTGCAAAGAGGGCTAGACCGTGCAGGATGAGAGGGTCGTGTCCGGACGCACTCATGGCGCCTACCGTCCTTCATGAGTCGTAACAAGAGCAATCACAAAGGTGCGATCCCAATAATAGGGGGATGGCTGCGCGATCAGGCTAGCGGTTTTCGGAAAGATTGGGACAACTGGAGATGTTGTCGCGATATTTCCGTTTCGGTGGCTTTTAGAGGCCGAGAATCTTAGCGATTACGGCCCATAGCCTTTTCCACGAGAGCTTGACGTTCCTCAGCGCCGAGTCCGCTATGAACCTATTGAACTCTCGCATATCGAAAAGCGGATCACCCGTCTCTTCGGATGGATGGTGCTGGCAAACTTTATTGCGAAGCAGCTCCATCCGGTCATTAGGTATGACTGTTCCGCGATTGCCATCATAGTCCAGGTAGACAAACTCGGGCGGCTCCTTGAACCAGGGCGTCAAGAGTTGAGCGATGAGTCCGACAGCGGCTGAAGCCAGCGCACCGTTTGACCACACAACTTGTGGGCGACTTCCTGCCGCTCCGTATTTGTTGGCTTCCAGCGCCAACCGATCATCGGTAATCAGCCCGCAGCAACGTAAGCAAGCCTTGCCGGGCATGGAAAGAATAACCTGGCCCCCGATAAGATAGGTCTTGTCGCCCAAATCGTGTACGTCCATCCCTATGTCGATATAGGGGATGAGGTGCCTGCGTGCGAAACGTTCAAGCTGTTCGCGTTCTTTGAATGAATCGACGGCGCCGACAATGATGTCGCAACGCTTCAATTCGCCTGTCGCATTGTGCCAGGTATCACGCACGGGGATGATACGCGGCTGCTCCTGGAGCGCCCGAATGAGGCGTTCGGCAATGGCGACTTTAGTTGTCGCTGCTTCGAGGTCAGCCAGTGTACCTCCAATGAGGCGGTTGGTGTTACTTTCGGTGATGTGATCAGGATCGACTACGACATATCCGCCAATTCCGAGATGACCTGTTTGTTGGACTATATGTGAGCCACCACCGCCTAGACCGACGAGGCCAAGTGTCGCCGCACGTAGCTTGCTTTCACTATCCACGCCCAGGAAACCTTGACGATCGAAACGGCTCATGCGGCGCTCCAGTTATTGAGAGGAGAACCGACCTCTGCGAAGCCGGTAATAACCTCGCAGGGCTTATCGCCATCCAGCCAGATATGGCCGTGGGCGGAGTTATCGCTCAGTACGAGCGCGCCGTGGGGACATTGAGGAGCAATCTGAAAGAAGTTCGGTACAAATTTTGCCTGTTCTCGCAGGTCGATGCCGCTGAAGCCAGGTCGTCCGCGACCGCCGTGCGTGTGCACATGAAAAATCGCCACGCCGTCTGACATGGCCCATTGAAGGGCCTTGCGGATCGCATCGGGTCCCATCATTGCACCAACAGAAGGATCATGGAGGTAGTCGTCGTCAGCTACCGCACGATAGCTGCGAGCAAGAACCCATAGGTCATCATCGGCCGATGACAGGCCTGCGGAAATAAACCCGACGCGTTCATGCGCGAAAGGATGGGGCCGGGCCAGATCACGCCTGATTGTCTCCATCAGGCGGCGCGTAATCTTGAGGCGGACAGTCATGCGACCGCCCGCAGGTGTGCGCCCAGCATGCTGGTCCATGGCTGGTCGGCGGCGACATCTTTCCAGGAAGGAGCCCACCATTTGCGACTGAGCACGGTATGTTCCTTCCAATTCTGGCTTTCACCTACACCCTCAAGCCTTTGCTCAAAAAACAGCCGGGTGACGTAGCCGCTGTGCGCCGAGGGATATAGCAGCAGCGTCATTTCCACGGTCTTGTCGCCGGCGCGAAACTTGAAATTCGGCAGAAGCACCACCGAGTTCCCGCCTTCGGTGTGAAGAGAGGCGCTCGGGTGCATCGCCTGGATCGCGGCAAATTCAACTGCGGCGTCGGTCACGAAGAACCCCCGCCGGGTACCTGGCTATAAAAATGCATTCCGTTTTTCACGCGGATTTTCTGGCCGGGCTTCAACGTCACCAGCTCCCCGTCCTCGCTCTTCAGATTCAGGAGGTAGCCTGCTTCAATCGGAAACAGTGCGATCAGCTGTTCTGTCGTGTAGACGCCGCGCGCGATCTGAAACTTTTCCTTCTTGAAAAACACCGTCACGAGGCGCTTTTCGACACGCAGGTGCTCCGTGCCGGCATCAGCAAGATGGACTTCATCTTCGGGACCAAGTTCCTGGTCGGGCTGGTCCCGCCGTTCAAGGATGATTACCTCATCATCATTGACATGCGCGATTGCCCGCAACATCGTCTCCTTGATTCTGGCGTCGCCCCAATCAAAGCCGCGCTCGTCTACCGTGAAGCGGTAGATGCGGTCCGCCCTAAAAGCCCAGAAGGTCTCGATGCCGGGTTTGCGCAGATCGACGGTCTCGTCAAGACCAATCGCTCGCGCTCCATGAGCAAAGTCCTGGACGAGAATGCACTCATCAGCTGGCGTGTAATTGGCCGCGTTCAGAATCCGTCGTGCATCCGGCACAGGATCGTCGAACTCAATCATCTGGCCATTGATCGCCGCCGAGAAGCGATCCCGATTGCGGACGTTGGTTTCAGTATCAGCGTGCATAGCAACCTCCCCTGGTGAGAAAGCATTCGTTTTACTTACAGCCTCAGTTCTATCACGCCAATCCCGCTGGTGTCAATCAATACGCGCATTTCTATTGCGTGCTACAAGCACAATGCGTGCGAGGTTGACATTTGATATGTCGGCATATATAAATATCAGCAGCATGATCGACCCCATCTATAAACAAATTGGCGCGGTGATTAAGTCCCGGCGTAAGACCCTCGAAATGAAGCAGGAAACCCTGGCGCGCATGCTGGGCATTTCGAGGGGGTCGCTTGCCAATGTCGAAACTGGACGACAGAGCATTCTGGTCCACCAGCTTTACAAATTCGCTGTTGCGCTGCAGTTGAAGCCTGTTGATCTCCTGCCACAGCCATCACCCGATCATTTGCGGACGGAGCGGACTGAATTGCCGCTGCCTAGCGGCCTAAAAGCGCAGGAGAAGGAACAGATAACGCGCTTCTTTGAGCAAGTAGATACGAATCAAATTCGAGAGAGGAAGGGAAAACGTGCCAAATCCACGAGTCGATGATCCATATGCCCGTGCGCAGCAGCTTCTCGCTCGCCTTGGCATTCAGTCCGCGCCCACGCCGGTCGAGAAAATCGCCAAGGCGCTAGGCGCTCAGGTACGATTTTCGCCATTCGACGACGAGTTGGCTGGAATGGTCTATGTCAAAGATGGGGTTCCCATCATCGGGGTCAACTCGCTGCATCATCCCAATCGCCAACGATTCACGATTGCGCATGAACTGGGGCATCTGGAACTTCATCGAGAAATGATTACGAGTAAGGTTCACGTCGATAAGAATTTCCCAGTGCTGATGCGCGATCCAAAATCGGCAACCGGAACAGAGCTGCTTGAAATTCAAGCCAATCAATTTGCAGCAGAGCTTTTGATCCCTCGTAAATTGATTGACCAAGTGTTGGCCGGGAAGAAATTCGACATTGACGATGAGGGGCCTATAGAAGAACTTGCGAAAAAGTTCCGGGTGAGCAAGCAGGCATTGGAGTATAGAATCCGAAATCGTTTCTAGTCACCTGAGAGAGGGGGGCTATGAGTCTCATTTTCTACGATACAGAGACCACCGGCACCGAGACCTTCTTCGATCAAATTTTGCAATTTGCCGCCATTCGGACCGACGCGGACCTCAAAGAGATTGATCGCTTTGAGATTCGCTGCCGCCTCTTGCCTCACGTAGTACCTGCGCCCGGCGCGATGCGTGTTACCGGCGTGAAAGTTTCTCAGCTCACCGATCCGTCCTTGCCGTCCCATTACGAGATGGTTCGTGCCATTCGCACGAAGTTGCTGTCATGGTCTCCGGCCCTATTCATTGGTTGGAACTCGATTGCATTTGACGAGGATTTGGTTCGCCAAGCCCTCTACAAGACGCTGCACAACCCATATCTCACCAATCGCGATGGAAATAGTCGCTCCGATCTCATGCGTATAGCGCAGGCGTGCAGTATCTTCGCTCCTGCCGCTCTTAAATTCCCTACCGGCGAAGATGGCCGGAAAGTCTTCAAACTGGACCGTGTTGCTCCCGCTAATGGGTTCAAACACGACCGGGCACACAGCGCAATGGGCGACGTTGAGGCTACGATTTTTCTCTGCCGACTTCTCATTGAGAAGGCACCAGACATTTGGTCTTCCTTCATGCGTTTTAGCACGAAGGCCGCCGTCGCCAATTACATTACCGAGGAACGCGTGTTCTGCGTGAGTGACTTTTTCTTTGGTAACCCTTTTTCATACATTGTCACGATAACTGGACAGAACAAAAGAAATAATGCCGAATGGTATATCTACGATCTTAGTGTCGATCCCAAATCATTGATGGCGCTCTCCGAAGCGCAGCTCGCAGCGCGCCTTGATCGGTCGCCAAAGCCGCTGCGCAGACTAAAATCCAATGCCGCACCTATGCTCTTTCCTGCCGAAGACGCCCCGGAAAGCTGCAAAGGCCTGGAGCACGGCCTGAAAGAATTGGAGCGCCGCGCAAAGACGTTACAGGCGGATGCCGCACTGCGCAAGCGGTTGATTTCTGCTTTTGAGTCTTTGAAGGAAGAATATCCAACTTCGCCTCATGTTGAGAAGCAGATTTATGATGGATTCGCCGAGGAGACAGACGAGAAACTAATGGACGCATTCCACGAGGCGGAGTGGCCAAAGCGAAATGCGATAGTTGAAAAATTCCAAGACCCGCGCCTGAGGACGATTGGCAGGCAGTTAATCCACCTCGAACGGCCTGATCTTTTGGACAAAACTATCCGCCGGGAACATCATTTGGCCGCCGCGAATCGGCTTCTGGGGCAGGGCGAGGATATATCGTGGCTGACCTTGCCCGAAGCTCTTGAGCAACTTAAAGAAATGTTAGCTACCGCGTCGGGAGCAGAGTTGAAACTGCTCCGAGAACATGATCAGTATCTGCGTGAGCGCCATAAACAGGCGCTCACGTTTGCAAAATAATCATAGACATTGCTGCGCGGTGGCCAATTTCATAATCATATAGATCCTGCCTAGTCGCCGATGCGTGTTTAGGAATGGCTCTCGGCGCAAGGCGCTGGCGGAGGCGCACTAAGAGCGCCGTCAGCGACGGCATAAGATTGAGAAGGCATTGACGGCAGGCATGCCCTGCCCCGGAAGTGAGAGGCTAAAGAAGGATGGTTCCATCCTAATGCGTCGGGGCGGGATCATGGTGTCCCGCTGTTTCCCGACGCGTGTAAAACAATTAAGGATGGTGCGGGCGGGGGGAATTGAACCCCCACAGGCCTTGCGGCCCAACGGATTTTCTTACCATCTGCGGCTTTCGCCGCCCGGACGCGGCTTTTATGCGCACTTACGTCAGGTTTGCGGTCTGGACTACGCGAAAGCGGCGAGGCTACCCTTGTTGATGCGGACCTGTATGTCGCTGTTCCGCACACCCTTGAGATAGACCATGGTCGACGCGATGTCGCGATGACCCATCCATTGCTGCAGCGTGCGGATATCGATGCCGTCCTGCAGGTGGCGCGTGGCATAAGTGTGGCGGAACTTGTGAAGAAACCATCGTCCGCAGAAAGGCCCTTCAACGCAACGGTTGATCCGGATAGCGCCGTCGTCCAGCTTGTGGGGCACGGCGCAGTGACCGCAGTTGAGCTTCCCGCGGTGCGCGACGGCCTTTAGTTTTTCCAGCATCGCGCCGTCGGGCCGACCGGTTGCACTCGGGAATAGGGGATCATCCGGGGTTGTATTTGCCGGGCGGAATTTCTGAAGCATCGTGATCAGCTTCTGCGGGACCGGGACTTCCCGCTCTTCCCAGTTCTTCGGATGAAATCCCCAGTGCGGTTTCGCCGTCACGCGCACGGCCATTTGCTTGAAGTCCACATCGCGCCAGGTGACGAAGCGGCCTTCGGCGTCCCGGAATCCCGACATGAGATAAAACTTGAAACGCATTTCCTCGTGCGGCGCGCAGGCCTTGAACAGTTTTTCCAGCTCGGCATTCTCGTAAATCGGGCGCACGGTTTCAACGAAGCTGGGCCAGTCCGCGGTATTCAGCAGCTTGGCCTTGCCATGCTGCTTCATCACCTGCGATATGACGACCACCTTGTTGTAGACGCTTTTGCCCTTCTGCCCTTTCTTCAGGCAATCGGTGGCGAAGTCGAGCAGATCCTGGCGCTCCACGTCGTCAACATAAGTCTTCGCGCAGAAGGATTTGAAACCGGCAAGGATCGGCCGATAGGTGCGGAACGTGCGCAGCGAGCGGTGGTACTTGATGTATTCGGAATAGCGGTCGAGCGCCGCGGCGACGGTGATGCGTGCCGGTTCAGGCTCGGGCGCCGGTTGCGCCGGGATGATGCCTTTGCGCACGGCGGAAAGTTCCGCCTGTTTGCGGCGTGCCAGGTCGGCGGCAACGAAAGCATCGGGGCCGGCGGCCTGCTTGATGCGTTTCCCGTCCTCCCGCCACTCGATAAAATAGCCGCCCTCAGGGTGGACCTCGTCTCCGCCCTGGACGCGGACGTGATCGCGGCGGACACGGCCCTTGCTGTCGAACAAAGCGGGGGCAGGAATCCACCTGTCGTTGTGCTTGATCTGCTTGAGGAGGATGACGCACGCCTGTCTGCGCATCTGGCGATCCTTGGACAGGGCCGTTGGCCGGTTCCCGTCCTAACGGCCTATAGAATCGCCTATAATGGCGCTAAACGCAAGATAATTATGGTGTACCGTGACAGGGCAAAACTGTCACGGACATTCATTCTCTCGCTATCGGGCAAAAGCTCAGCCCCCATCTTTAGATTTTATCCCCGGTCGAAAACAAAAACATTTGCGGATCTGTTCGGAAAACAAGAACCGACTGACTGTCGGTCAGTCGCCAATGCCATGCTCGCCACCTTTGAGACTTCCCGTGGATGCCCGCTGTGTGCTGATTCCCATTAGTTTCAGTAGACATATCTGACCAGCCTGTATTTTGCCGTTCCAGTTGCCTGATTCTGCAAGCCAAAAGCAACTTCTCGGATGCGCTTCGCCGCGCGTCTTTTCTCCACTCCCACGGGCAAGGGTGACCACTCCGCTTCGCTCCGGGACGGCCCTTCGGGACAGCACGGCTGCGCGCCAAACGATAAGGCTGTTTGTCACTTGCCCTGCCCGCCTCTCGGTCCTTCCCCCTCGCCCTCCGTCGTTCCTCTTTGTCTCCCGGTGGTCCGTTTTTTCCTTCGCTTCGCTCTGGGTGAAAGAAAAAAACCCCCCACCGGGCAGACAAAGGAAAAAACAATGGAATATCACAGCAACAACAACACCCACAGCGACGGCTCAGCCGCCGTCAATACGGCTTCCGGCAGTAAGAACCGGAAGCCAGCCACCGCACAGCAACTCATCCGCGAAAACGTGAAGTTTCTCATCGAGCAGCTTGAAGCGGGACACAGTGAAACGCTCACCGCCTTTCTGAACGCGATGGCGAATTTTCACACGTATTCGCTCGGTAACGTCCTCCTAATAGCGAGGCAAAAACCCGACGCCACCAGAGTCGCCGGGATGTTCACATGGAACCAGCTTGGCCGCCGGGTGAAACGCGGCGAAAAGGGCATTGTCATTCTTGCCCCCATGATCGGCAAACGCCGCAAGAAGCAGAATACGGACACCGAAACGGAAGATGAGGCGAACAAATCCACGCTGCTGGGATTCCGCCGCGTATATGTGTGGTCTGAAACCCAAACCGAAGGCGCACCGTTGCCATCCATCGGCGAGGTCACCGGAGACGCCACTGTGTATCTCGACCGTTTGCGGCAGTTCGTTCACGCGCAAGGCATCACAGTCGAACTTACCAGCGACATCGCCCCGGCCTTGGGCACGGCATTCGGCCAGACCATTCGCCTGTTGCCAGGGCAGACCGAGGCGGAGGAACTAGCCACATTGGTGCATGAGTACGCCCATTTGAGACTTCGGCACTCTGAGCGCCGCACAACCATCACCAAGACGGTACGCGAAACGGAAGCCGAAGCAGTGGCTTTTGTGGTCGCGAAAGCCATCGGGCTGAATCCGAATTCCAGCGCCAGTTACATCCAGCTTTATCACGGCAACGCCGAGTTGTTGATGGAAAGTCTAGAGGTCGTGCAGCAAACCTCAGCCGTGATTCTGGGGGCAATCACGATGGAAGAACCCGCCCCGCCGGAAGCGCAGGAACAACAGTCCGCGCCTGACACCACGCCCGAAGCCCAAGATGCAGGTTACTCGCCCGCACCCGCAGACTTCGCCGAAGCAGCAACACCAGCCGCTTAAAAAACGCACACGCAAAGCGGCGCGGACAGGCGAAGTGTGTCTGTCCGCATGACTTCCACCACAACTCAGGCAAATCAAATAAGGAGAAGCATTTTATGGAAACCGCAGTTCAAAGCAGCAACGAATATCGCAACTTGCCGGTCGCACAGTTGCAGGAATCCACCACCAACCCACGCCGCCGTTTTGATGAACACAGTCTGTCGGAACTGGCGGCCAGTTTCCAAGCCCAAGGCGTTTTGCAGCCTTTGCTTGTCCGCACCATCGAGGATGACAAGTACGAGGTCATCACCGGAGCGCGGCGGCTACGCGCCGCCAAGCTCGCCGCGTTGGAAGAAGTTCCGGCGAGGATCGCGGAGCTATCGGACATCGAAGTCTTGGAGTGTCAGCTAGTTGAGAACGGACAGAGAGAGGATGTGCATCCTTTTGAGGAAGCATTTGCCTACAAACGTATGATCGACACTGACGGAGCGCACTATGATGTTGCGCGTATCGCGGCCAAAATCGGCCGTACTCCCGGACACGTCGCCACCCGGTTGCGCTTGACTGAATTGGTCCCCTCCATTGCGGAGGCGTTTCTGGCCGACGAAATCGGTGTCGGCCATGCGCTCGAAATCGCCAAATTACCGCAGCAGGAGCAAGAGCGGGCGTTTGATGCCGCGTTCCAGACTGCTTGGAACGGCGGAAAGGAAACACGCATCCTGCGCCCTGTTCGTGACTTGACGGCATGGATCGAGCAAAACATTTTGCTCTCGCTTGAAGCCGTGGCCTTCGACAAAAACGACGAGACGCTTGTGCCGGAAGCAGGGAGTTGCGCGAACTGCCCGAAGCGCACCGGCTTTAACACCCTACTCTTCGATGCAGCCTTGCAAGATTCTTGCACCGATAAAAATTGCTACAACAACAAGCTGACGAAGAACGTCGAGCGTCAGGTCGCAGCGAAACCGCAGTTGGTGCAGATTACGAACGAATGGAGAACTCCCGCAAACAGCGTAGTGCTGGGACGGAACCAATACGTCGCCCTGAATCTCACGGCAAAATCTGCGAAATCCAAGAAGCCGCTCTCGCCCTATCAGAAACCATGCAAGAACATGAGCGAGGCGCTTGTGGTAGACGGCACCGAGCGTGGACGGATTGTAAAGGTCTGCGCCGAGCCAAACTGCCCGGTACACTTCGCCGACCGCTGCGCTCCTAACCCGGAGCAAACAGCGAAGGAAGCGATCGCGATAGAAGATTGTGCTTCGTACGCTCCAGAAGCCGCCGCAAACAGGGATGTGTAAGGGCTTTTGAGCGCAGCTAACTTCTGGCTGGCTTCAGTCACCAAAGTCGCAAGTACGCTAAGCGAAGCTTGGCTTAACCGCACGTACGACTCGGTCCTGTATCAAATCGCACTGCGTTCACTCTACGAGCTGTTTCAAGCAGATGCTGCGGGTACGATTGACTTCATTGTTTTCAATGGGTGGGTCAACTCGATCGATAAAGCCACAGGCAAAGAGGTAAACGCCTGCATTCTGTCAATTCAGGCGACGAAATCAGAATTCATGGACATTAACCTTGCTCAAGTCGACGCGAAAGCATGCTTCAAGAAACTGAAAGGGGTCTCAGCCGCAAAGCTAACGGCCCTCCAGCCAGTCAGGCCCATATTGCAATTGAATAAGGAAGACAAAAGATTCATTCCGGCCTACAACGTAGCCGAAGAACTCGACAGCTCCTCCAACCTTGCTGCCATGGACTGGGAGGACTTCGAACACCTAATTCGGCAATTGTTCGAGGAGGAGTTCAGCACCGAAGGCGGGGAAGTAAAGATCACACAAGCCAGCCGGGACGGTGGAGTCGATGCGGTCGTATTCGACCCAGATCCGATTCGCGGCGGGAAGATCGTAATACAGGCGAAACGGTACACAAACACGGTGAGCGTTTCGGCCGTGCGGGATCTGTTTGGCACAGTCCACAACGAGGGCGCAAACAAGGGTATTCTAGTCACAACTGCAGATTATGGCCCGGACGCTTACGAGTTCGCGAAAGGGAAACCCATTACTCTTATCAGCGGAAGCGAACTGCTGTATCTTCTTATGAAGCACGGCCATAAGGCGCGAATAGATCTGCGGGAAGCTCGACTCCTGGCAACCGAAGCGGAGAAAGCTTCACGACCAGTGAGACCGTAGTTTCCCTGTTCAGCTTCGGACCGAATGAGAACGTGCTGTAAAGACCAAATACGCCAATCTTTATGTTCCCGTTTGAGGGTGTAAATAAAACTGTGTAAACGGCCATGGGAAGAAGAAAATAGGAGACCCCCATGGCAATCGACAAGAAGTTGATCGACCAACTGCTGACCAACTACAAGAAGCCCGAGGATATCATCGGGGAGAACGGTCTGCTCAAGGAGCTGACCAAAGCCATTCTGGAGCGGGCCTTAAACGCCGAGATGACCGATCATCTGGGCTACGAGAAGCACGATCCGGCAGGGCACCACCGGGGC
>Ga0187852_1001412_pt1 | contig 22492 bp, 19 predicted proteins | sample June2016WEW_6_40_FD_134511 | JGI IMG/M metagenome (GOLD analysis project Ga0187852, IMG submission 134511) | Peatland microbial communities from SPRUCE experiment site at the Marcell Experimental Forest, Minnesota, USA - June2016WEW_6_40 | ecosystem: Environmental > Terrestrial > Soil > Wetlands...
CACCCTACGACACAGCCGCCACCCGTCTCAACACACCCCCACTCCAGCGCCCAATTTCCCTCGTCTCGCCTCTCCTGCCTCCCGCCAGCCTCGCGCCCTCCCCCCACTGTCTGAATCACAGGGGCGACAAATTTACTTCTTGACAAACCTCCTTCTCTATGCTACACTGCTAGCGTACCCTGCGGCGAAGGTCGCAGGGTCAGGGAGTCGAGAGGTTGAAGGGACAAGAAGTCGGAAAGTTGGACCAGGATCGAGCGCCGAGCGCGACCGCTCTCTCGAAAAGCACGCCCCGGCATGTCATTCCCGCGAAAGCGGGAATCCACTGTGTTTCGAACCAGCAATGGGCCTCGCTTTCGCGGGGGGCGACAGCAGCCGGCTTTTCTACTTGTACGCCCATAAGCTCCTTTGTCATCGTGATGCCGGGCAAGTCCGAAGAAGATATGCAAAATAGCGGGAACGAAGCGAGGAAGTTGTTGAAAACAAAGGAAGTCACATTTTGCAGTGTGCGAGAACGAACCCGATATGGACCCGATTTTGCGCGCCCAGTGCGCATATTGAGCCCCGCGAGCGCCTCTTTAGTGATTCCTCCGCTATACCCCACCGCCAGCCTGGCAGAGCTTGGAGCTCTCGAAGGTGGCCCACCAGGAATGGGAAATCCAAAGATCCGCACGAAAAACACGAAATCGAGGGAACGAAGCTAAGAAGTCGTTGAAAACAAAGGAAGTCGTTTTAAAAACGAAGCTAAAAAGTGCACGATTTATGCGTCAAGAGTCTGTGTTAAACGTTTTCCGCACAGCTTTGATCATGCTGGTGCCGAAGGCGCCTTTGACCGGAGCAGCGGCGGCCACCGCCTTTGCGCAAACGATTCCAAGGCGGCAGCTTCGCTACCGCACTCCAAAGGCTCAACGGGGAGAGGGACGCTCCCGCCACAGCGGGCGGGACGCCCGCTCTCCGATTCGCGCCTGGGTTATACTATGGGAACGAAACTTCTGGCCTGCCGCCAGCGTATTGATGATTAAAGCCTGAAAGGAGTGCAGACTGTTATGAAGGTGCAATCAATTCGAAATCTGGTCCTCATCCTGGGAATGGGGGTGTTGGGGACGTTGGTTCAAAGTCGGGCGATATGGGGACAACAGCTTCCTGTCCCGGTCCCAAGTGTCGGCGAGAACTTTATGGCCCATGACTACACCAGCACACACTCATTCCCGAATATCTTTGATTCCTTCACGTCTTTACCCGTTCCCCAGCCGAGCATGCAGAACTCTCCAAGGTTGAAGGACCTGATTCGCGACGGGAAGCTCTGGCTGTCCCTTCAGGATGCCATTGCGCTGGCGCTCGAAAACAACTTGGACATCGATTATGTGCGGTTCAACATACCACTAGCTCAGACGGACTACCTCCGCACCAAGGCGGGCTCGGCGGCTCGCGGCGTGCAGGGCGAAACGATATCGACTGCGCTGTTTTCGGGCGCAATTGGCACGACATCGAGCAGCAACGGGTCAGGCTCAAGCAGCGGTGCCGGCGGCGCAGGCTATGGCAGCGGTGGTCCAATTAATCTGGGTTCGACTGGCTGCTGCGATCCGTTTCTCTCTATCTCTGCGGGATTGAACCAGGCTGTCACTCCTCTTGGAGTGGCCGTCCTTACCGGACTTTCCTCCGTAACCACGCATTATGGAGGATATTCTGCCTTTTACGGCCAAGGTTTTATGACCGGCACCAGCTTCGCCGTTGGAATGTTCCAGGATCGCTCGACCACCAGCGCCCTGACGGCTTTAGTCAACCCCTCCATTCCCTCATTTTTTGGAATTACCGTGAGCCAGAACCTTCTGAATGGCTTTGGCTACCGCGCGAATGCTGCGAATTTGCGCATCGCGAAGAACGGCCTCAAGTTTGCCGACAGCGCATTCCGGCAGAACGTCATGACGACCTTGCAGACCGTGGTCAATGACTATTGGGATCTCCTTTACGACCGCGAGAACATCCGCGTGGCTGAAGAAGCGGTTAAGTGGGCGGAGGCGGACTTAAACAACAACAGCCGCCAGGTGGAGATCGGTAACATGGCGGCTATCGAGATCACGCGGGCGAAGTCCGAGATCGCCACTCGAAAGCAAGGATTGATCCAAGCCCAAACCGCGTATCAGCAGCAGGAAGAGAAACTGAAGACCGAGCTTTCGAAGCACGTGGACGGCGATCTGGCGGTTGTGCCCATCGAACCTACCGATAAGCTGCCCGAGCCAGGCCCCAATGACATTCCTTCGCTGCAAGATGCACTCAACCTGGCGGCCAAGAACCGGCCGGAGATCGAGCAGGTCCAGTTGAACATGCGGAACCAGGAGATCACGATCCAGCAGAACAGGAACCATCTGCTTCCTTCCTTGAACGTTTACGCCACCTACGCCCCGGAGGGACTCTCCGGGCATTTCCTCTGCGGGACCAATCTCTATGAACCGGCCTGTCCTGCGGGAGCGACAGGGTACCTCCCGGGAGGAACCGGCGACTCGCTGTCCCAAGCGTTTCGCAACGTTTATCCGAACTACTCATTGGGAGTGAACCTGTCGATTCCGATTCGCAACCGTGCAGCGCAGGCTGACGCAGCGACCGCCCTGCTCCAGGAGCGGCAATACCGCGTTCAGTTGCAGCAGAAGATAAACCAGGCCCAGCAGGACGTGCGCAACGCAGTGATTGCCGTGACCCAGGCTAAAGCCCAGATCGATGCGGCTGTGGCAGCGACGGAGCTTGCCAAGGAGACGTTGGACGGAGAACAGAAAAAATTCCAACTGGGAGAATCCACCCCGTTCCTTGTCATCCAGCAGGAGAGAGATCTCGCGACCCAGGAAGCTACTGAAGCTCAAGCGCGCGACACTTACGCCAAAGCGCTCGTCCAGTACGCGCAAGCCACCGGCACCACACTGGAAAGGTTCAATGTTGAAATCTCGGAGGCCAAGAACGGCCAAGTCACCAAAGCCATGAATATTCCGGGAGCGGCGGCAACGCCGACGGGGCAGTGAGGAAGGGAAGAGGGAATTGTAAGTTATAAATTATAAATACTAAATGTGATAATACTAAGTGTTGAACATAACACTTATCATGATTTGACAACCCTCTCCCTTGGGGAGAGGGTGTCGCGCTGAGCCCCAAAGGGGCGAGCTAACAAAGCCCAGGCCAACGGCCTGGGTTTCGAAGCTGACCCCATCCTCTGACCCCATCCTCCTGTGGTAGCAAGCCCTGCAAGGGCGAAATAACCAAGTGTGGACCTCCGCGGACCGGCGCCTGCGCCACTTCGAGCGGCTTCTCACGCCCCTTCAGGGCTGTCGAACCGCGCGGCACCGAACTTTCACCCAGGCCGCTGGCCCATAAGCGCTAACCTAAGCTCGCCACGACCATCGGAGCCGCCGAGCGGCGGCAGAATGTGGCCCATGGCGAAAGCCATGGGATAAAGCATAAGCGTCGTGAGCAAGCCCCATAGGGGCGACAGAGATATTGGACGGAGCGCAGGTAGTCTGTCGCCCGCTGACGCGGGCTTGATCGTTAACCAACACGGCCATCCCACGGCTTTCGCCGTGGGCCACAATCTTTCGGCCCTCCGGGCCTCTGGAAGCTTACGTCACGAATCACTGGGACAGGACACTAGCGACGCCCGGAAGAAACCCCTCACCCGTCCGACGACGGCTGATGAAAGCGCCGTCTTCGGACACCCTCTCCCCAAGGGAGAGGGCTGTTTCGATAAGAACGAGGAGACGGCTGAAGATCCTGCGGCCACCTACCTGCCGATCTGCCCATCTGCCAACCTGCCCGCCTCACGGTTGGATCAGGCCTTTCTTCACCGCGAACAGCACCAGTTCCGCCGTGCGGTGGAGGTCGAGGGTTTCCATGACGCGGGCGCGGTGCACGGCGACCGTATTGACGCTGATATTAAGCAGTGTAGCAATTTCCTTATTGGATTTTCCCTGAGCGATTAACTGCAGGACTTCCTTCTCTCGCAGGGTCAGCTTCTCATACGGGTCCTGGCTCGTCCCTTGGAACGTCCCCGCCTTCATGCTTTCCAGCACGATGTGAGAAACGCCGGGGCTGAAGTAGGCCTGGCCTTCCGCGAGCGCCATGACGGCGCGCGTCAGATCGACCTCGATGGCGTTCTTCAGGATATAGCCCTTGGCGCCCAGTTCGAACGCCTTGCGGACGTAGGCCTCGTTCGAATACATGCTGAGGATGACGACCTTGATTTGCGGGTTGGCCTTGAGCACTTCCGCGGTCGCCTCGAGCCCGCCTAGTTCCGGCATGGAGAGGTCCATCACCACGACCTCCGGCTTGAGTTCCTTGCACTGCTCGATGGCCTCGATGCCGGTGCGCGCTTCTCCGACCACGGTGATACGTGGATCATCCTCGAGGATGCGGCGGAATCCCTGGCGCACCAGGGTGTGATCTTCTGCGAGCAGGACTCGAATCTGCTTATCCTTGCTGGGGGATGTCACGGTTCAACTCACCTCTTGGACGGCGTGGTTTAGCGACGGCCTTTTGAGGGGAACGGTGACGCTGACCACTGTTCCCCGGTTGGGCGATGAGTGAATCGAGAAGGAGCCTTTCAGGTGCTCGGCTCTTTCCCGCATTCCCATCAAGCCTATTCCCTGGCCCGCCACTCGATTGCTTTCCGGGCCCATTACGAAGCCTGCTCCGTTGTCACGGATTTCCAGGCTCAGCGTGCTCACATCTTCTTCAACCTTCACCCAGGCTTCCTTGGCTCCGGAGTGTTTGGCCACGTTGTTCAAAGCTTCCTGAACGATGCGGTACAGATGGATCGCATCTTCGGGCAGGAAAAAGCCGTCCGATAGCTTGCCCTTATAGTGTACCAGAACACCCGTCTGCCGCGAGAATTGGTCCACAAACCACTCGAGAGTTTGCCCCAGTCCGAAATCGTCCAAAATCGCCGGGCGGAAAATCTGCGACTCGGAGCGAACGGACTGGAGCGTGTCCTCGACGATCTTCTTGACGTATTTCACATCCTCGACAAAGACGGGGTCTTTGTCCAGCGCTTTCTGACTGGCGCGGCCCAGTGTTACGCCGATGGCCGTCAGGATCTGGCCGAATTCGTCGTGCAGGTCGCGCGCCACCTGCCGCAGTGTCTTCTCCTGGACGTCGATCAGTTTCCAGGAGAGCATGCGGAGTTCTTCGGACTGGGTTTGCAGCCGCTCGGCGAGGTGGTGCAAGCGATCGAACGTCTTGCGATTGGCCTGAAGCGTGTAGAGGCCCGTGCCCATCGCCACCAGGAAGAGAACGCCGATCAGCACAAGAATGTCCCGCTTGACTCTTCCATACGTCAGGCTGACCTGCTGCCCAGCCTCTGTTTGCGCCTGATCGTTGAGCGCTAACAAGCGCGTGATGATCGAGGAGATGTTTTCCCGCTTGCTTTCAAGCTGCGACCGGATCATGTAGCGCGCCGTTTCTTCGTGGCCCTGGTCGGCCAGTTGGAACGCTTCGTCGGAGCTGAGCCAGAAGTCGTCCAGCACGTCGCGCAACTGCCGGCGTTTTTCGTCTCCGGCGGGGGTGCTGGCGGAATACTGCCCTTCCAGACGCAGGGCCTCATCCATGTCCTGATGCACCCGCGTGAACTCGCCTTTCCAATAGAAGATCGGGTAACGGCTTTCGGGCAGGGTCATATCGCGGAGCGATACGGCAAGCTGGTAGGTGTCGTCCTGTAGCCGCAAGAGCTGTAGGGAAGCCTTGCGGTTCTTCTGCACCACGTTCACTTGAAAGTCTTCCAGCCAGCGGATTTCACGGATGGTGTAACCGGCGAAAATCAGGAAGACAGTGAGCGTGACGCCCAGGCCCAGCCCAAGGCGCGCCGAGGGTGACGGAATCGCGCTCAAGACATCGTGCTCAGTATCCGCTTGGACCATTGCGTATTCGGTGTGGGCGCAAGGAGTTCCGCCCTCACAATCTTGTCACTGAATGTGGGGAGATTCAAGCGAGCCGTCGAGTCCGAAATGGCCGTGAAGGTCTGAAGCATGTCGGAATGTGTCATCCTGAGCGCAGCGAAGGATCTCTGCAGTTGTTCGTGAATCGCCAAACCACAAGAAACTGCCGGGATCCTTCGCTTCGCTCAGGATGACAGCGAAGAGCTCGGAATGACAGGGTGAGGTGAGGATTTAGAGATTAACAGGTTTTCAGATACGCCCGGACGTAATCCTTGAAGCACCGTTCAAGCGCCATCGTAATCTTGCCCGGCGCAGTGAAGCGCCACTGTGCGTCGATGCTTCCCACCGCCGCGACCTCACGGGTCGTAGAGCTGATAAAGACCTCAGATGCCGAAGCGAGGTCATCCAGCGTCAGGTTTTGCTCCGAGAGTTCAAAGCCGGCCTGAGGCACGACTTCGCGCAAAACGTCGCGCGTGACGCCCGGCAGGCAGCCGGAAGCGAGGGGTGGAGTCAGGACCCGGCTATCGCGAACCAGGAAGATATTTGCGGACGTGCATTCCGCAAGATGGCCGCTCTCGTTGAGAAGCAGCACATCGTCAAACCCCTCCGCGTGGGCCTTCTCGAGCAGCCCGGCGTTTTGAACCCAGGAGAGCATCTTGGCTCCCGCGAGGCGGGTGGCAGAGTAGAGCGCATGCTGCTGCAGCTTGAGCCGATGGACCGCCGGCCACTCGACCAGTTGTCGCGTGAAGATCAGGAGGTCGGTCTCGGGGGAGTCGCCCGCGTCGGCCCAAAGTCCTCCACGGTTTTTCACGAATGACACCCGCGCCGTACCTTCCGGACGACCATTGGCCTCCGCCAGCTTGCTCACTGACTGGCAAACGGCCTCCTGCTCGTAGCCAAGGCTCATGCTAAGGCGCTCTGCGTCATGCGACATCCGCGCCCAATGGCGATCGAAAGCGAAGGGCTTGCCTTCGTACACGCGCAAAGTGGTGAAGACTCCCCAGCCCATCAGCAATCCCATTTGACCCGGAGAGAGACGCGCTTTTGACAGGGGGATGATGCTGCCGTTATGAAAGATCAGGGTGTCCATAGATTTGGTGGCGTCCTAGTTTAACTTGTAGCACTGGCCTTCAGGCCAGCATTTGCCGGCCGTTCGCTCCCCTCAGGGCAGGCTCTGAAGGCCGGCGCTAGGCTCCAATTAGGACACTACCATAGATTTGACGATTGTGCAGCACACCGCCACACACTGACCGGAATGTGGTCAAGAGAGGGCGCGTATTTTCCAGAGGCCGACGGTTCACCAAGAGACGCGAACCGTGAGCGGGTAGTTCAAGCGCAACAGGCACTGAGTTTCGGGCGGTACATTGACCTCGTGCCCTTTCGGCCAGAGAAGCTCGTAACCGACCGCCGCAGCGCCCGCAACGGAGAGGCCGACGGACGCGGCTGCGGCGCCGGTGGCCACCGCTCTGATGGCGCCAAAGCTTCCCAGTCCAGCCCCGCCAATTAGCGTTTTCCACGAACGTGCGCGGCCTCCCGTGAAATGCCCCTCAGCATCGAGGTGCAAATCGGGATTGCTCGACTTCTGGAGCGATGCCAGCACGCCTGCCATGGGCTCGGCCTGGCCGTCCGGCAATACTACCTCGTCAAAGCGCAAACGCAGTTCCGCGGGACGGTGAACGTGGCCTGACTTGCGGATCATGGTGATCCGTCCATCGAGAATGCTGCCGGATGGCAACGCAATGTGCCCGTCGACGTATACCGGTTTCAGCACACGTGCCGTAACAAGATCGTTGGGGTGGTTGACCCGCGTGTGGATCCCGGAAAGCATCTGAATGCTTACCTGGGTTTCCGCGGGGACTGTGACGCTCCCCATGGGGAACGCAGGGCTAGCCAGTCCAGGACCGTTGCGGTGAGGCAGCACCGGAGGTCCCTCGTCCTGCGCAAAACCCGCAATAGCGAGAAAGCCTATCACCGTGATTGCCGTTAATACCCGACGCATTAAGTTTTACCTCCAAGGCCACGCCCCAAGGCGTTACGGATGCACCTTTCCCCCGAGTACAAAGGCTTATCCTGGCCAAATTCTTGCAGTCTTCCAAAAGCCGCTGTTCCAGATAACCGATATTGTCCCGCTTCACTACGGAGAAATCAAGTACGGAATAATAGACGCAATATCAGGCGCTTAAGTTTCATTTTGTTATGGGGTTGTAGCGAGACCAAGCTTCGCATTGGCGAAACCGACCGGGAATCGCGCGCCGTCACCGTGGATGGCGCGCGAGGCGGAAAATAGAAAGGCCCAACCGCTGGGGCTGGGCCAGGAAATTGTACAAACGGATGCTGTTGTTTACCCGACCTTCGTAACTTTGTCGGCCTGAGGTCCCTTTTGCCCCTGGATAATCTCGAACTCAACTGTGTCGCCTTCTTGCAAGGTCTTAAAGCCCTCACCCTGGATGGCCGAGTAATGCACGAAAACATCAGCTCCGCCGTCCTGGCCGATGAAGCCATAACCCTTGCTGTTGTTGAACCATTTTACCTTACCTTGAAGTCTTGCCACTTGCACCCTCCTTGACTCGTCTTTGCGGGCGCCGCGCGGATAATGTAGCCCAAAATGGAAAAAGCCGGGATCCCGCTGGACCTCGGCTGCTTCTTACTTGCGCATATCTGGCGGACACCTCGCTGACTCCTTGACTTAACATATATATCGCAGGGCGTACTTGTCAAGAGAAATGTTGATCGGGGGTCAATTTGACGCTGGGTAAAGTGGGGCTCAAATCGCCCGAGCGGGGCAGCGGATCGGTAGGCGGACCGCGACTTCGACCTCTCACAGTCTATTACTAATTAGATTTTAGATAATTGGTGGAGTATTAACCACATAAGTCCCAGTAGAGTTTTGCCGTCACGGATTTCCTTGGAGCGGATCATTTTGCTCAACTTGATCAGGCTGAAGTGCCCAACTTCCAGGTTCTCGTCGGGGTCGGGTTGGGCTTGGGCCTGTGTCAGACCGGTCGCCTCGACCAGGAACATTCTCTCCGTCAGGATTCCGGGGCTAGGGAAGAAATCGAATAAGAGCCGGCATTTTGCCGCGCGATACCCTGTTTCTTCCAAGAGTTCGCGCCGCGCGGCAGCCAGGGGTTGTTCTCCAGGCTCCATGCCACCGGCGATCAATTCCCAGAGGCATTCTCTAACCGCATATCGATACTGCCTTACCATGACGATACGGCTGTCGCTCGCATGCGCCAGAATCACCACCGAACCCGCGTGATGCACGACCTCGCGCACCGCCTTCACGCCACCCGGCTCGATGATGTTATCGACTTTCAGTTGGATGACGCGGCCCCTGTAGATGTCTTTGCTCTCGATTACTCGAACCCGCTTCTGCACGATAAACCTCCGCTGGCCATGCTAGCACAGAGCGCCGGTATTGGAGTAAACTAACTTTCATGAAGATCACGGCTTTGATTGTTGACGATGAACAGCCCGCTCGAGACGAACTGGGATACTTGCTGAAGGAGTTTTCGGACGTGGAGGTCGTGGGGCAAGGGAAGAACGGCGTGGAAGCCCTAAGCCTGATCCGCGAATTGAGTCCACAGGTGACTTTTCTGGATGTTCAGATGCCCGGGCTGGACGGCTTCGGGGTGATTAAGAAGCTGCTCGAAAAGAAGATCCGCCTTCCTTTTTTCGTCTTCGCGACGGCTTACGACAACTACGCAGTGCAGGCCTTCGAGGTGAACGCTCTTGACTACTTGTTGAAGCCCATCGCCAAACCGCGTTTAGAGAAAGCTATTGTCAAGTTGCGACATATGATTGAGACCACCGCGCCGACCTATGAGAAGCTCGACCGGCTGGTGCAGATGATCGAGGATCGCCCCGCGGCGCAAAAGAACAAGTTGGTAGTGAAGAGCCAGGGACGCTTGTTCCTGGTCAATGCCGAGGAAGTTATCTTCGCTACCATTGAAGACGGGGTCATTAGTATTTGTACTCGCGACCTCGAGGGGATCTCTAACTTCCGCACGGTAGAAGAGCTTCAGGGTAGTCTCGATCCCAAGGTTTTCTGGCGCGTTCACCGCTCCTACCTGGTGAACGTAAACCACATCAAAGAGGTTGTGCCCTGGTTTAAGAGTTCCTATCAACTCAAGATGCAGGATCGCAAGCAAACTGAAATTCCCGTCTCTCGAGCCCAAACCCGCAAGCTGCGCGAGTTTCTTAACCTATAAGCGCACGCTGGTCATGAGAACCGCCCGGCGGAGGACGGACGTAGCGCGGGCGTCCCGCCCGCGCTACAATTCTTAAAGCGTGGTGGTTTCCGCACCGAGTCACAGCACTGCTGTTTCCTCAATAAGCCGGCCTTCGGCAAAGCGATCGAGGCTTAGCGTGTGCGGATCGATAAGGTCCGACGTCCCTCTCAGAATCAGGTCCGCCAGAATCTTTCCGGTTGCGGGCGAGTGCATTACTCCGTGGCCGCTGAACCCGTTGGCGAGGTAAAAGCCGGGAACTTCGGGAACGGGGCCCAGGATCGCATGATGGTCAGGCGTCATTTCATAGAGGCCGGCCCAACCCCGCGCCGGATTCACTTGCAGGTTTTCAAAGCAGGGCACACGCCCGACGGCGCGCGTCAGGATTTTCTCTATGAATGACGAATCGAAACTGGTCTTGAATCCCGGTTTCTCATCCGGGTCACTCCATGCCAGCAGCAGTCCCAGTCCTTCCGGGCGGAAATGGAAACCCGTGGCCATGTCGATGGTCATGGGCGCCTGGTGCGATATTTGAGGAAACGGCTCCGTAGGGACGAGCATGCGGCGCAGAGGCTCAACCGGCAATTGCACGCCAACCATGCGCGCCACTTCCGCTGCCCAAGGCCCGGCGGCGTTCACCAAAGTACGCGTCTCGACGCGTCCTCTCCCGGCCTCGACACCGGCCACGCCGTGGTTATCTCGCAGAATAGCAGTGACCTCGACGCCTTTTTCGATGCGGGCGCCGCGCGCGACTGCCCGAGCAGCAAATCCCGTCATGACGCTGTAAGGGTCCACGAATCCGTCGGTCGAGCAAAAGCTGCCTCCCACTACATCGTCAGCCCGCAGTTGCGGCAAGATTCGCGCCACGTCCTGCGCTGACAGCAATTCGCAGCCTTGGAAGCCCAACTCGACTTGCTTCGCTCGGTTCGTCGAGAGGTATTCGAGGTGTCTCTCTGAGCTTGCGACAAACAGATAGCCCTGGGCCCTGTAGCTCGATGGGTGTCCGGTCAATTCCTCGAAACGCTCGAGGAAGGGGATCGAGTACAGCGACATCTGAATATTGACCGCCGTGGCAAACTGAGCTCGCACGCCGCCCATGCTCTTGCCCGTTGAGCCCATCCCCTGATGGGCTTCGCGCTCCAGCACCAGAACGTTGCGGCAGCCTTGATCGGTCAAATGATAGGCGATACTTGAGCCGACTATCCCGCCACCGACAATGACCACATCGGCCGATTTGGTCAATGGCCCCCTTTCGTCTTCTTCAGATTCCTGCCGTGGGTTGCTTCGCCCTTTCTTTCATATCAACATTACAGCAGAAATCTGAGGTTGCCAAAAGGGGGCCAGAGGGTGGCGTGTTGTCCTAATTTGAACGTAGCGCCGACCTTTAGGTCGGCAGATGCTGGCCTAAAGGCCAGCGCTACGCCGGAACTAGAACACTACCGACGCTGGGATGAGTGCCTACGATTCGAGCTCTAAGGCCTTGTCGCCGACGCATGGGAGGTGCTGCGCACGAACTCTTCAAAACTTTCAGCTGTCACGAGACTGTGAAGGAGCCGGCGTCGCTCCTCGGAGCCCAAGGGGAGTGTGAGCAGATGCCGGCGCTCGCGGCCGAGCGCCTCCACCCACTCTTCGTATTCATGCCCGAACTGCTGCTCGAGTTCCCGGCGAAGGCGCTGGGCCAACGCCGGACTCTGGCCGTTGGTCGAAATCGCGATCTGAAGTTCCCCCCGATTTACGACTGCCGGGTAATAGAAGTCACATCTGGGGGGATCGTCGACTACGTTGCACAAAACGCCGTGCCGTTGCGCTTCGTGGTAGATCGTGTCATTCAATTCGCGTGACGGTGTCGCCACCACAACAAGAAACTTGCCGCTGAGGTCGGTAGGCTCGAAGCGGCGCGCCTGCCAGTCGATCTTGCCGGCACGAGCCCATTGCAATACGGTTACTGTCGCCTCGGGAGCTACGGCCTTGACAGCCGCTCCCGCCGCCAACAGACCCTCAATCTTTGCCTCGCCTACCCGGCCCGCGCCCACCACCAGACACGGGCGGTTCGAGAGTTTCAAGAACATTGGGAAGAGGCTCATTTCAACTCCATAGAGCTGTGGACGGTCCATCGGCTGATGGGACGTAGCGCTGACCTTTAGGTCAGCATTGCCTCGATGCCGACCCTTCGCTCCGCTCAGGGCAGGCTCTAAAGGCCGGCGCTGCGACTCCATGCTCCCTGCCGCCTACTTCGCCGCGTGCAGACCGCATTCGGTTTTCGCGAAGCCTGACCAGCGCCCGGCCCGGGGGTCCTCCCCCGCCTGCACAGGGCGTGTACAATGGGTGCAGCCGATGCTCGGATAGCCCTGGTCGTGAAGAGGATTGTAAGGAATGTCGTGCGACCGGATGTAGTCCCAGACATCGTCCCATTTCCAGTCGGCCAGGGGGTTGAATTTGATCAATCCAAACTTAGCATCCCACTCGAGTTTGCGCGCATTGGCGCGGGTCGGAGCCTGGTCGCGACGGATGCCTGTGACCCAGGCGTCGAGTTCCCCGAGCTTGTGGGTGAGCGGCTCGACCTTGCGGATGTTGCAGCACCGGTCGGGCTGACGGCTCCAAAGCGCTTCACCGAACGATGCAGCCTGCTCCTCAGGTGAGAGGCGGGGCCTCGTCCGCTCCACCTTGATTTTATAACGACGCTCAATGTCATCAATCAGCTCATATGTTTCGCGAAACAGGAAGTCGGTATCCAACGTGAAAACGCGGAAGTCTCGACCCGCTTGGGCGGCGAGGTGAATCAATACGACATCTTCAGCTCCGAAACTCGATGCAATGGCAACTCGTGGGCTGAATCGTTCCAGGGCAAAACTCACCAGCTCGGCAGCGCTTGAAGCCTCCGCCTCCGCTTGGGTCAAGCCGACTTCTTCAAGAGTATTACTCATTCATTTCCTCCATTCGATGTAGAGTCATTTCGAGGCGCCATTGCCGACCCGCGGGCCGGCGCTACACCTCGTGTCTTATGCGAACAGCAGCCGCACACCGATGACGGTAGTTGCAGCGGCGATGCCGCGTACGAACCAGTGGCGCGAAATCCAGCGCGATAAAAGGCTCCCCAACAGCACGCCTGGCAGCAAGCCCAGGAGAACCTTGCCGAAGAGTACCGAATTGAATTCTCCGAGCTTGAAGTAGAACCCGACGCTTAAGGCACCCACCGCCGCCCCAAAAAGGTTGCTCACCGCCGCCATTTGAGGCACTTCCCAGTCTGTCGTCGAGGCCAAAATAGGGGTGAGCAGACTTCCTGAGCCGGCTGAAGTGAGCGCCTGAAGAGTGCCAACAACGAACCCGATAGGAAACAACAAAACCCGGCTCCTGCCATCTCTCGTAAGGCGCCGGCCTCGAGCGCGATTAATCTTGAGCATCGCGAGCGCAGCCAGTATAAGCATGACGGCAAGCGCCCGCTTCAGCCAGATATTGAAATCGATGTGGCTGGGCAGCAACACGGCAGAGGCAAAGCACCATGCCAGTGCCACGCCCGCAGCCCCTCCGGCCAGCAGTGTCCAGACGCCCCCTCCCGGCCAGTGGCCGAGACGTTCGTGCACGGCGGCGCCGAACAGCTTTGACACCACGGAGACGCCCAACCCCGTCCCCACAGCAACGGCGGGACTGTAGCCGGCCAGAATCAGCAGAGGCGTCACGATCAGCCCCAGGCCTGCGCCCGTGGAGCCAATGAGCACTCCACCCGCGGTTCCTATCAAGAATTCAAGCACGGTTGGTAGTCTCTCCCACTTTGATACCTCGAGGGCGACGGCCTGCGCCGACCCCGCCCGATTATCCTTCGACGCCATGCGGGACGCGTCCGGGCGAGGGATCGCGGGTCACGGGCACTACCTCGCTGCCGGCCAGAAAGGTGCGAAGCCCCTCGTCACTGTAGCGAGCGAAAAACTGGCGCAGGTTTTCGCCAGAAAGGCGCCTCTCGAGATATACACGAAGCAGGCGTTCGATGGCGTCCGGAACCTCGATTGCCGTGCAGCGATAGCCGGTGGGGCGCGCGAAGGCCTGATGGCTACCCACAGACCCTCCGACACAGAAATAATAGGCATCCGTCAGCTTATTGTCCACCTTCATCTTTTTGCCCTCGATGCCTAAGTCGGCAATCCAGTGCTGGCCGCAACTGTTGGGACAGCCGGTGACGTGGAGCCGCAACGGCTGATCGAACTGCGGCAAGCGCTCCTCGAGTTCCTCGACCAGCCAGCGCGTGAAGCTCTTAGTTTCTGTTATAGCGAGTTTGCAGAACTCCGTGCCCGTGCAGGCGACGGCGCCCCGCGCGAAGCTTGACCCGCCCGGATGCAAACCTATGGCGTCCAACTCTCGCGCCAACTCGGCAGCTCGAGGGTCGGGGACATTGGCGATCAGCAGATTCTGCATGTTGGTGGTTCGCAGTTCGCCGGAAGCAAAACGGTCCGCAAGCTCGGCAGCGGCGCGTAGCTGTTCGGCTCTGATGCGGCCGCGCAGCACTTCCGCGCCAACGTAGCTGTAGCCAGGCTGCTTCTGGGGGTGAATCCCAACGTGGTCGCGATAGACGTCAGCGGGGGGCTTTTCTTCCACCATCGGATCCAGCTTGAAGCCAATGCGGCGCTCGAGTTCCGCCTGGAAACTTGCCTTGGTCCAGCCGTGGCGCAAGAAGAGATACTTCAAACGCGCGCGCTCCCGATTCTCACGCAACTCGCCGGCGTCGCGAAAGATCTCGGTCACGCCTTGTATCACAGGGATTACCTGGTTCCAGCGCACAAACGCGTCCAGGCGCTGGGCAAAGGCAGGCTCAGACGAAAGTCCGCCTCCGACGCGAAGCGAAAAGCCGACTTCGGGACGCCCGTTCAAGTTGCGGGTTGTAGCCGTTAAACCGACATCATTGATTTCAGGATAGGAACACCACACTCGGCAGCCAGTGATGCAGACCTTGAATTTACGCGGCAGATTGTAGTACTCCGAACTCCCGACCAGCAGGCGCGTGGCTTCCATCACCAGGGGCGAGGCGTCGCACACCTCATCTCCGTCGATCCCGGCCAGCGGGCAGCCTGTAATGTTTCGGGCGTCATCGCCACAAGAGCCCTTGGTGGTGAGCCCCGCCCGCCACAGCATTTCCAGCATGTCCGGGAGCGACTCGATGCTCACCCAGTGCAGTTGCACGTTCTGCCGCACCGTGAGGTCCGCCAAGCCGCGTGCGTAGCGCTCGGAAGCCTCCGCGATGGCCCGGACCTGCTGCGACGTCAACAGGCCGTTGGATATGCGAATCCGCACCATGAAGTACGGTACAGCCTTCCCTTCGCCGCCCTTGCCGCCCACCACACCTGCACCATCGCCCTGAGTGTAGACGCCCCAGGGGCGGAAGTAGGTGCTGAGCCATTCTGCGGGGATTGACTCGTACCCGTTGCGGGCAAACTCGCGGATTTCGTCAAGCCGCTCCCAGGCGTTCTTCTCCCGCTTGAGCCGCTCGGCACGCTGGGTTTTCGTTTCCTGGCCAATCGTGGCCATTCCTTACTCCTTTCCTTCTCCGGTATGCCCCGAAAACAAAAAAGCCCACCCGCCGTCGTCTGGCGAGTGGGCTTTGACCTCCCAATCTTGGGTTATCAGGCTCTTACTTCATGCGCGCCCCACCGCCAGACGACACGTGGATGTGGCAACAACAGATGCACGCGTTTTGGCAGCAGATCTTCATTTCGACTTGGGCCCGCGGGGTTTGCTCAAATCACCGGCTAGCGCTCGAAGAGATAATATGCCTCAATCAGTACTATTTTGTCAAGATGGCAAATTTTTATCACAATCATAAGTGTTTTTTTCACCACGGAGGGACGGAGACACCGAGCAAAGCGGTTTGGTCTTTTCAATCGGCTGCCTTCAGACTTCTGAAATATCCTTCGATGGCTCGAACCAACGCAGGAATTGTGGATTCCGTTGCTTCTATCGTTACAACGAGTCCTAGCGTTGTGACTGTTTTCGACGTGATCGGCCCAATCGAGGCGATAGCGACGCCGCCGAGCAATTCGCTCACTCTTTGTTCGCCCGCGAGTTTAGCGAAGTTAGACACGGTTGATGAACTGGTGAACGTAATTACATCCGGGGCCGGGGAAAGCAGGCGCTCGAGTTCGCCGGGGGGAAGCTTGGGAACAAAGGTCTCGTAAGCTTCGACGACTTCCACATGCGCGCCCTTTTCGGTCAGCACGCGCGGAAGTATGTCGCGAGCCACTTTGGCGCGAGGGATCAGAAAGGCTTTACCGTGGAGGTCGCGATTGCCGAGCGCTTCGAGCAAACCTTCTGCTGTGTATTCGTGAGGCACCACGTCGGCTTTTGCGCCGCTCTTTAATAATTCAGCCGCGGTGGCGGGGCCGATGGCGCCGATACTCACGCCCTTCAGGTCGCGCACATCTCGCCCGCACGCTTTCAGCCGGCGAAAAAAACTGCGCACCCCGTTCGCGGAGGTCAGGAGCAGGTAATCGAACTCCCCGAGGCGCCGGATGGCCGAATCGAGGGGCTCCCAGGACGCGGGATCGCGAATTTCGATGGTCGCTATTTCAATGACCTCAGCGCCCAGCGCTGTTAACTGATCCCTTAACACGCCCGCCTGCTCGCGGGTGCGGGTAATGGCGATTCGCTTGCCTGAAAGTGGCTGTGCGTGATCGGGAGATCGGGAGATCGGGAGATCGGGTGATCGGGTGAGCCGAGGATCGGAGGCATCGCCGCTGCCAAGTTGCCCGGATGCCGCCTGAGGCTTCTGTTCGTCTTCGCTAGGTCTTTCGGTCATCTGATCAACCACTCGCTCACTTTTGTTCACCCGATCACCCGATCATCTGATCTCCCGATGGATAGGATCTCTCCTGCGCCTTTTCCGAGCAGCTCCTCGGCCACCGCAGCTCCCAGGCCTTCGGGGTTTCCCTCGGGACCGCGTGCGGCGGCTCGAATCAAGCGGCTTCCGTCGGTGGCGGCAACGACCCCCCGTAAGTGCAACTGCCCTTCCTCGAAGTTCGCGTGGGCGGCAATCGGAACCTGGCACCCTCCTCCCAGTCGCAGCAACATGGCGCGTTCGGCACGGACGGCCAGGTGTGTCAGAGGGTCATCGAGCGGCGCGACCGCGCGCGCCAGTTCCACGTCGCTCTGCCGGATCTCAATCGCCAACGCGCCTTGCCCAACGGCGGGGCAGATTTGCTCGAAGCTGAAATAGGCGGTGATGCGGTCGCGCAGGCCAAGCCGGTGGATTCCCGCCGCCGCCAGAACCAGCGCGCCGTATTCGCCGCTTTCAAGTTTGCGGAGGCGCGTGGTCAAGTTGCCACGCACGGGGACCGGTTTCAGGTCCGGCCGGAGCCAACGGACCTGTGCCTGCCGGCGGGGGCTGCTGGTGCCCAGGCACGCGCCGGGCGGAAGCTGTTCGAAAGCGATCGAGCCGGCAGAAATGAGCACGTCACGAGCATCTTCGCGAGGCGGAACTGCAGCCAGAATCAGGCCATTCGGTAAAGCGGTGGGAAGATCTTTGAGACTGTGCACCGCGAGGTCCACTTGGCCGGACAGCAAGGCCTCCTCGATTTCTTTGATGAACAAGCCTTTGGTTCCCGCTTCAGCGACTATTTGAGCGAGCGAGGCAAGGAGCGGTTCAGTGGGCGCATAACTTTGCAGCTTGTCGCCGCTCGTGCGGATGATTTCAATGGAGACCTCGTGGCCGGCCGACGTGAGCTGGTCCTTTACCCAGTTGGCCTGCCAAAGCGCCAATTGACTGCCGCGAGAACCAATCGCAATGTTCATAAGTCAGGATCCAGGAGTCAGGAGTCAGGAGTCAGGAGTAAGAACAACACCTCGTTACTAAGCAAGAAAATAGGAGTTGTGAACCACCCCTCATTCGCAGCGAGCGGAATCAGGCTGTGACAGACCCGGTACCCGTGGCGGGGTTGCTGAATTCTGTCTCCTGACTTCTGACTCCTGACTTCTGACTCCTGACTTCTGACTCCTGCTTTTCACTCGTCACTGCTCTTAAGCCCGAAGACCTTTCGGACGAACTTCACCAGATCCACTTGTTCGGGCTGGCCCGCGCCGCTCTTAAGTTCTGTGATGGGTCCGTGCAGAATCTTGTTCATGATTCCGCGCGTGAGGGCATCGACAGCCTGACGTTGTTCCGGGGTCAGATTACCCAGGCGGCTGTTGTATCGTTCGATTTCACCGGCGCGGATGGCGTCCAGCCGGTCCTCGAGCGCCACGATGGTGGGCACAAGGTCACGCGAAGCGAGCCGGCGCATGGTCTTCTGCACTTCCTCCGTTACAATCTCCTCGGCCCAAACGGCCTCTCGCGCTCGCTGCCGCTTGTTGGCCTCCACCACTTGTCCCAGGTCGTCGATATCGTAGACGAACGCATTATCCAGTTCGTTAACCTCGGGGTCGACATCGCGAGGGACAGCGATATCCACGAAAAACACCGGCCGGTTCCGGCGCGCAGCCAGGATTTTGGCGGCGTGGTCCTTGGTGATGACGTAACCTGGGGCTCCTGTGGAGCTGATGACGATGTCAGCTTTCGGCAGCTGTTCGAAGAGCTCCTCGAACGGGACTGCGGTGCCGCTAAAGGCCGCCGCCAACTGTACGGCGCGCTCGTAAGTGCGATTGGTGACGTAGATGGCGCTGGCCCCGCTGCTAATGAGGTGCTTGGCGGCAAGCTCGCTCATCTTGCCCGCGCCCACCACAAAAATGCACTTGCCTTCGAGACTGCCGAAAATCTTCTTGGCCAATTCGACCGCGGCGTAGGAGACAGAAACGGCGGCGCTGCCAAGCGCCGTCTCGCGTCGCACGCGGCGTGCCACAGCCAGCGCCTGGTTGACAATCTCCTGAAGGTTGCCGTTCAACCCGCCCGCTTCACGCGCCAGCGCGTAAGCGCGCTTGATCTGGCCGAGGATTTGAGGCTCTCCCACGATCATCGAATCGAGACTTGCGGCCACGCGGAAGAGGTGGCGCACGACTTCCTGCTGCTGGTAGCGGTAAAAGAATCGCTCGTAGGGGCCAAGGTCGAATTGGTGGTGGTCGGCCAGGAATTGCTGCATGATGGGATCGGCATTGACGCTGTCTTCAGACGAGGTCACGATTTCGATACGGTTGCAGGTGGAAAGAATCAGCCCTTCGCGGATGCCCTGGCGATGCATCAGGTCGGACACCGCCTGCGCGAGACGCGATTCAGGGATGTGCATCCGTTCGCGGACCTCGACGGACGCGGTGCGATGATTGATGCCGATGAGAGCTAAATTCATGCGAAGAATTTCAAATTTGAGATTTCAGATTTCAAACTCAAAATCCCCTGCCCGAAATCCCAAAATCCACCGCTTGCCAACGGCCAATTGCCAGCGGCCAACAGCCCGCTGCCGACTGCCCGCGGCCGACTGCGTATTGCCGACTTCCCGCTGCCCACTGCCGACTGCCGACTGCCGACTTGCCCACTGCCCTCTCCCCCTACGGTCCCTGCCGAAGCGTGGGCACATAGCCATGCGGTCCACTGAGCAGGCTCGCGCCCAGGAAAGTCACCATGATGGCGGCAAAACCGAAGATCGCAATATAGGCAGCCCGGCGGCCTCGCCAGCTGCCGCTCACGCGCGTGGAAAAGAGCACGAGGTATATCAACCAAGTCAGAAGGGAAGCCAGGATTTTCGGGTCGAATTCCCAGGGGCCTTTCCAGGTGCGGCTGGCCCAGACGAAGCCGGTCAGAATCCCGACGGTCAAGAGGGGAAGGCCGAATAACAACGATCGGTAGTAAAGCTCATCGCAGAGTTCCAGTGACGGCAGACGGTAATAGAACGCCCGGGGAATCCTCGATTTCAGCTCCTTCTCCTGCATCAGGTACATGACCGCCGCAACAAAAGTGAGGAAAAGACCTGTGTAGCCCAGAATTATCGAGCCGATATGAACGGCCAGCCAGCCGCCCCGGAACGCCGACAAATCAAAAGGCCGCTCCGGACGGAACGCCGAAATCAGCGTCAGCACAAATACAAACGGCAGCATGAAAAGGCCAAGAGAAGTAAGGCGATAACGCAGGTAAAGAAAGAAGAACGCCAGGGTCACCAGGAATGCGTAAAAGGACATGGTGCTGCGGACATCCGTCACCGGCAAGCGGTGTATGCGCGCCGCCTCCCATACGATGGCCCCGGCGTGGGCCAGCAAGCCCAGCCCCAGTGCCCCGAGGGAAGCAGAGGAAATCGTGGGCCGGCGGTTGACGACCGAAGGGATGAGCAGAAGTGTCCCTAACCCATAAAGAGCCAGGGCGGTCCAGAGAAGTGCAACTTGCATAAAGGCCTCAGGCTGACAGTCGAGAAGTTGAGAGTCGAGAGTAGACAGTCGAAAGTCCAGAGACGAAACCTACTTCTGGACCGCGACGATGAAACAAGCCTCAGATTCGGAATTATAACACCGGCAGTCTTCGCCTCGGGTCAGGGTTGTTCAACCGATCTCCCGATCATCCGATCACCCGATCAACTGATCTCCCGATCAGTGCAGTTGCTCCTCCGCCGCGATCGCCTCCAATTGGACCATCTGCGGTTGCTTTTCCTCGATGCGGACTCGTGTGCCGCGCGCCTCAAAAGCTTCGAAAAAGTCAGGATCAATGTAGTTAGTTCCTGGCACGAACTCCCAGGCGAACAGCTTGTAGTCTCCCGGCGGCAAACCCAACAGCGAGAACCGGCCCAGACCGTCGGCAGTCTTCATGCTATACATTTGGTCTTGGTCTCGATAGGGCGGGTCGGGTACCAACACAACTATCGCTCCCCCAACGGGGTTCTGGCCGCGCACCACGGTGCCGTCCACGCGCCCGCCATCAGGGGAGAGTGTGATCTCCAGCGGGGACAGAGATTGGCTGCGGCCGACGGTCAGCCCGGAAAGCAGCACCTCGGTTCTCCCTTGCTGCGCCGATTTGACGTAATATTCCTCTGGAAACCCGAAGACGCGCACTCGATAGTTTCCGTCGAACACGCTCGGAATTACGAAGGTTCCATCCGATTTAATGCTCGCGCTGTCGCTGCCTGTCGTGTTGTCCGTGGATTGCAACAGCAGGCCCAAGCGTGCGAAATCGATTTGGCCGCCGCCTTCGACGCGGAACCTGCCCGCGATCGTCATGGGGCTGGCCAACAGCACGGTGAGATCATCAAGGTTGGCGCTACTGACATCGACCGGGACCTTCGCGCCGAGTTGCCGCCTGCCATCATTCCAAAAGGCGACGACGTTATACGGCCCGGGCGGAACGGCGCGAATCTCGAAGTCGCCGGAGTCGTCCTGCACCGGGCTGGCGTAGTTTCCGTAATTCGAGAAGGAGTAGTTCCCCTCGGCGGAACGCGGTATGAGCGAAACCATAATGCCCCTCAGCGTTTTCAGAGGGGCATCCACCGTGACGCGCCCCCGCACCACGACAGCGTGCGCCTGACGGAGGTCTACATCGACGCCGGAAGTTTCGGAGCCGGGCTCAACCTCGACCACGGTGGCTTGCGAGGAATCCGCGGTGCTGGGATGAAAGGTGGGCAAGTAGACCTGCTCGGTGGGCTGAGCCGGGCTGAATTCCGGGGGCTGATAGGTTGCGGCCACCAGATACTTCCCTCGCTGTAGTCCCCAGATGCGGTACTCGCCGAGGTCATTGGTCTGCTCGGAGCCCGATTCCCCGACCGACCGGTGAGCGCCGGAGCCGCTCACGCGCATCGCCCTGACTTGTGCCGACATCACAGGTTGGCCATCTTCGTCGAAGACGGTCCCCGTGATGACCCCCGGAGGCACCAGGCGGAAAGCAAGTCCGCGGGCGTACTCCCCTGGCGAGAGGTTGAGGATTCTCGTTTGGGAGCCTGCTTTGCCGTTCTCGGCGGCCTGCTCTACGTATCCGTTCCCCGATGCATAGATCGCGTATCGGCCTGGCGCAATGTCGCGAATTACGAACCGGCCGTTACTCTCTGTGACCGTTGAGTGTGATTGTTGGCCTCCCCTCAGAGGTGTAAGTTGAACCGTCACTCTTTTTATGCCTTCGCCGGTGGTGGACTTTACAACAACCCCCTCCACGGTGCACAGGTCTGAGGATTTGGGATTCGACTTTTGAGCCGGGTTGAATTCCTGACCCGCTGCAGCAGTAACACAAACCACAAGCAAACTCAGCACCCGGATGATCGACATAGGAGCCTCTATTGTATCCGATGCGGCCCTGGCGAACGGAGTTGACAGCGCGCTTACTCAAGAGATTAGACACCCGCCATCAGCTTCATGTTCCCCCGGCCACTTGAGAAACGGATAGTGCGAAACGTACGGGGAACCCTTGTGGTTGCCTAGGGGCGGCCGCAAGAGCCGCCCCGACAACCAAGGTCAGTTGTGGATGGCTTGCTGTTC
>Ga0187852_1001415_pt1 | contig 22452 bp, 23 predicted proteins | sample June2016WEW_6_40_FD_134511 | JGI IMG/M metagenome (GOLD analysis project Ga0187852, IMG submission 134511) | Peatland microbial communities from SPRUCE experiment site at the Marcell Experimental Forest, Minnesota, USA - June2016WEW_6_40 | ecosystem: Environmental > Terrestrial > Soil > Wetlands...
CATCTTGTACAACGTCTTTACTGACGAGAGCTTTGAGCCCCGCAGTTTTTGGCTGGTGCTCTTCCACAGATCTGCGAGGATTGCTTTTGGGTAGCCTCTTCGACGGTATTCTGCAATCTGCAGAAGCAGATCCAATCTGTCAGCAGCATGAACAATCATTGACTCGATGGTTTGTTCAGCGTTAAACTCTGACTGAAGCTGGGCATAGCGCTTCCTAATTGCACCTTTCTCAATACCTTCGATCAAATGTTTCCAGGCAGCTTGTTCAAGTTCACTCTTGATTGCTTCACCTCTCATCCCTAGATATTCCAGGTAGGATTTGCTTATGTCAAATGTCAAAGCCTCAGGAAGGTCATGAAGCAAAGCTAGCCGGAGTACACGTTCGATGTTTATTCTGCGGCCATTCGCAACTTCAAGATCGGCGAGCAACATTGCGAGGACGGTAGTGGAGAAGGAATGATCGGCCACAGACTCTACTTCTTGAAGGCTGATTCCATGACTGATCCACCCGCTCCTTGGAATCATCTTGACCTTGCCAAGGCTTGAAACGAAATCCAGAAACATCTCCCCCTCTACAGTTCTGTTTGTATACGAAAAGAACAGGCTATGGCTTTGACCCTTGCCCTCGCCACCGATCCCAAGCTGGTGACTTACATTTCACCCTTGGCTGTGCCCTCCTTCAGTAGTTTTGTGTGCGGAAGAAATTTGTTATGGTAGTGCTGTGTCAAATCAAGGTGAAACGTACTGATGTCTAAATCGGAGCACTGCTAAGATCTGGCGCAGGGAGCAAGAAACGCTGTTGAAGTGTGCATGGCCGTTAAGAAAGGAAAGCATGTTCATTCTCACTGACCGCGAATGAAGCGATGGTTGGTAGTTGCAACGAAAGCAATAAGTAAGCACCTCTAGTATGACTCGACCGCTCAATTCTGAGGAAACTATCTTTGTCGGAGTTCAAATCAGGAAGAATTGATAGAGTCGCTGGCCCGGTCGTCGTGGCCTCGGGCATGCTCGGTGCTCGCATGTATGAGCTAGTCAAAGTAGGTAATTCGGGCCTAATTGGCGAAGTAATTCGAGTCCAATCGGATCGAGCCACGATTCAGGTTTATGAGGAGACTACTGGAATCAAACCAGGAGAAACCGTCGAACGAACGGGGCACCCGCTGTCAGTCGAACTCGGGCCAGGTTTGATCAATCAGTTCTTTGATGGAACCCAAAGACCGCTCCCAGTACTGTTGAAGCAACAGGGCGCATTCATTCACAGAGGGGTCACTGCGCCTGCGCTTGATCGTAAGAAGAAGTGGGAATTCACGCCGCTAATGAGCAAGGGCGACAAAGTAACCGGCGGAGACGTACTCGGCGAGGTTCCGGAAACCGTACTAGTAAAGCACCGTGTCTTGGTTCCTCCAAACATCACAGGAACACTGAAATCAATTGTCTCAAAGGGCAGTTACACTCTCGAAGAACCAATTGCTGAAGTTGAAACTGGTGGATCAACTAGCAAGCTCTTTCTCATGCATACCTGGCCTGTTCGAAGTCCGCGCCCCAACCGCGAAAAGGTTCCATCCGACACACCTCTAATCACAGGACAACGCATCATCGACTTCTTCTTCCCCATTGCGAAAGGCGGAACAGCTGCGATTCCGGGCGATTTTGGCACTGGAAAAACCATCACGCAACACCAACTCGCGAAGTGGGCGGACGCTGATGTGATAGTGTACGTGGGCTGCGGAGAACGTGGGAATGAGATGACTGAAGTTCTCGAAACGTTCCCCGAACTAAAAGACCCGCGCTCGGGACATCCTTTGATGGAGCGAACGCTTCTTGTAGCAAACACCTCGAACATGCCAATCGCCGCTCGGGAAGCCAGCATGTATACAGGCGTAACGCTTGCTGAATATTTCCGGGACATGGGCTACGATGTAGCCCTGATGGCTGATTCAACTTCAAGGTGGGCCGAAGCATTGCGCGAAGTGTCCGGACGCTTGGAGGAGATGCCGGGAGAGGAAGGTTATCCAGCCTATTTGGCCTCACGTTTAGCGGATATCTACGAAAGGGCCGGCAGAGTAAAGGTGATTGGTCGAGAAGAAAACAAACTTGGATCCGTCTCGATTGTGGGCGCCGTCTCCCCATCAGGAGGAGACTTCTCAGAGCCCGTAACACAGAACACGCTTAGAATCGTGAAGGTATTCTGGGCACTCAGCAAACCGCTGGCTGAGCGTAGACACTTTCCCGCCATTGACTGGCTGACCAGTTACTCCCTTTACCTAGAGTCACTAGAGAACTGGTACCAGACCAAAATCGGCCCAGAATGGTCTAACCTAAGAAAGGAAGGTATGGCGCTATTGCAGAGGGACGAAGAACTCCGCGAGATCGTCATGCTAGTTGGTCCGGACGCACTCTCAGAATCCCAGAGGGTAGTCCTGGAAGCGGCAAGAATGATCAAAGAAGACTTCCTCATACAGAGCGCGCTTCACCCAGTCGACAGCTATTGCTCCCCAGAGAAAACGTCCCTCCTCATGTCCCTCATAATGAAGTTCTACGAGAGCATGAAGAAATCCACAGAGAAAGGAGTCCCATTACAGCGAGCCCTCGAACTTCCCGCAAAGAATGATATTGCACGAGCCAAAATCCAACCCTCCGAAACCTTCAAAGAATTCGCAAACGGGCTCTCCACAAGAATTGACGAACAATTCCAAACGTTGACCAAGGAAATAGTGGAAACCGCCAGGTGAGGCATAACGATGTCGGTCGTAATTCGCGAATACTCGACTGTCAACGAGATTTCTGGCCCACTCCTTTTCGTACGAAACGTCAAAGGCGTCGGCTTTGGCGAGCTAGTAAGAATCCGAACTCCAGCAGGGCAAGAGCGACGAGGCCAAGTCCTTGAAGTTCGAAGCGATTTGGCTGTGGTTCAAGTATTCGAGGGAACCTCGGGCCTAGACATAGCGTCAACTAGCGTCCGCTTCATGGGAGAAACAGTAAAGCTACCGGTTTCGGGTGACCTCTTGGGCCGAATTCTTGACGGAAGCGGCAACCCAATCGATGGCGGACCCCGCATCATACCCGAAGACTACTGGGATGTCCACGGTGCACCCATCAACCCCTACGCTCGAACATATCCAAGAGAATTCATACAAACTGGAATCTCGGCCATCGACGGCATGAACACTCTCGTTAGAGGCCAGAAACTACCTCTATTTTCCGGCGCAGGCCTTCCACACAACAGGGTTGCGGCACAAGTCGCACGACAAGCTCGAGTACGAGGAACGGGTGAACCATTCTCAACGGTCTTTGCGGCCATAGGGATCACCGCGGATGAGGCGCGATTCTTCAGAGAAGATTTCGAAAGGCAAGGAGCGTTCGAGCACGTGACCATGTTCATCAATCTCGCTGATGACCCAGCCATTGAGAGAATCCTCACTCCCCGCATGGCATTGACCGCCGCTGAATATTTCGCGTTCAAATTAGATATGCACGTTCTCGTAATCCTGACGGATATGACTAACTATGCCGAAGCTCTACGCGAAATCTCAGCTGCGAGAGAAGAGGTACCAGGCCGCAGAGGGTACCCGGGTTACCTATACACAGACCTTTCAAGCATCTACGAACGAGCAGGCAGAATCAAGGATGCCAAGGGATCCATCACCCAGATGCCAATCCTAACCATGCCGCACGATGACATAACACACCCAATTCCGAACCTAACCGGTTACATAACGGAAGGACAATTAATCGTCGATAGAGGGTTACATAGAAAGGGTATCTACCCACCAATCGACGTATCCCCCTCATTGTCAAGACTAATGCGCGAGGGCATCGGTAAGGAGAGAACTCGACAAGACCATAGAGAGGTGTCCGATCAACTCTATTACGCCTACGCCGAAGGACGCGCATTCAGGGACCTCGTAGCGGTAGTCGGAGAGGAAGCATTGTCAGCACGAGATAAAATCTACCTGAAATTTGCCGACGACTTCGAACGACGTTTCATAGGCCAAAGCGAATATGAAAACCGAGACATTGAGAAAACCCTCGACCTTGGATGGGATTTGCTAGCCGCCCTCCCAGAAAGCGAACTTAAGCGAATAGACCCCGCCACAATCAAACAATTCCACCCCAAATACAGAACCGCGTCGGCGAGTTAGATGCCCGAACTGATCACCGGCGTTCACCCAACTCGAATGGAATTACTTACTCTAAGAAAGAGACGTAAGATCGCTGAAAGGGGCCGCGACCTCCTGAGAGAGAAACTCGATGCGCTGATGATCGAATTCTTTCAATTCGTCCGGGAAATCGCCACCCTGAGAGAGAAAGCGCAAAAGTTGCTAGCTGAAGCATACGAAGAGTTCGTCGAAGCCCAAATGGCTATGGGGTCCATGAAGCTCGAACAGACATCGATAGGCGTTGAAGACAGATTTTCTATAGAAACTAAGACGCGAAACGTGATCGGCGTTACGATACCGTACATTCAGGTTATGTTGAAGCCCCTGTCGGTCTTCCCGTACAACCCTTACGATACTTCGATCAAACTTGACGAGGCCACCATTAAGATGGCTGATGCAATAAAAGCAATCGCAGAACTTTCTAGTGCAGAAGCCGCGGTTAAGAAACTCGCTGATTCCATAGCAGCTACGAAGCGACGAGTGAACTCTCTTGAGTATGTGATTATTCCCCGAATGCTGGCAACCATTCGTTATATCGAAATGCACCTAGAGGAAGCAGAACGCGAAGATTTCTTCAGGCTAAAGCGAATCAAAGGCCGAATGGCAAAAGAGAAGCCTGTGGACTTAGACTTGCTCGACGAGCAAATTTAGACAGGAGCTTGAGAACTGGACTGATTCTTAAGGATCAGGATAGCTTTTGCGAGGTCACCCCCGGCCTCTAAAAGCGCTTTCTTAGCATCGACAAGCGATCTGCCAGTCTGCTGAGCGACTAACTGAGCGTCCTCCTCTCCTGTGGCTGTTGGGGCTGTCTGAGGCGTGCCTTCTGAGACTTGCCCCCCGGCAATCTGATACATAGCCTGTCCCTGAATCGTCACCAAGGTTACGCTAGGTGCTTCAATTACAATGTCTTTTGATTCTGTCTTTATGATTACTTGAGTAACGTTAGCGATTTCGTCGACTTTCATGCCCATCTTCTGCATCATTCGTGCTGCGTCGCGCCCACCCGGCATCCCTCGAGCCGCCTTCATCGCCTTGTACGCCAATAGCCCTCAACACCCATCGATGTCCCGTCATGAACAATAAGATTATCGTGCCTAGCATAGTGGGCCAGTGGAGGTTTCAATTGTTGGAAACAGACGGTACAGCAGCGATCGCAAGCTGCGTGGAAATTTATATATACGTTGAGCCGTACCACGAGGAAAATCCTGAGATTCACCAGGACACTTCGCTTGCTTTAGAAGGCATAAGACCATTTGGGCCCACTGCCGAAAACGCGCAAACTCCTGCTGAGTCTCGTATTAACGGTCACGATATTCTCAGTTTTCGCTCAGTCAGTCGGTGCACCATACTTTTTCGATGACCGAGTCACGTTAAGGCTCAAGACGGATCCCCCACTTCGCGTATACTTGGAAAGCAAGGGAATGTCGGAGTCCACACGCGTCAACGTCGTATTGGTTTTTTCCACAATCCCCTCCCCGGACGAACTCGCGCTTCTCAACTCTCTATGTCGTTTGCAAACATTCACAGGTCACGTAGCTACTGCGAATTCCCCAATTAATTCACTACCCGAGTTAGCGAAGCTGTCCTTCGTTGCCCAGATCGCGATGCCAACAATGTTGAAGCAAGAGCTTGATGTTAGCGTCCCGGAGATCCTTGCAGATCAAGTTTGGAATACTGCAAAGTATCCCGGTGTCCGCGATTCAAGCGGCAGGGTGGTAAATGGGACCGGAGTTATAATCGGATTCGACGACGTAACAGGAATCGATTATCTGCACAAAGATTTCTACTACAAAAACGGAACAAGTAAGGTTCTATATATTTGGGATCAATCCTCAAATGGGAATCCTCCGAGTGGATACACTTACGGCAATGAATGTAACCCCGCCCAAATCCAATCTCAAGTCTGCACCGAAGTTGATTCAAGCCCCAATTCAGCGGGCGCAACTGGTCACGGAACAGCGGTGGCAGCGGTTGCCGCAAGCACCGGACAAGCTTCCAACAATTACTTCGGGGTAGCGCCGGGCGCATCAATAATCGAAGTGAAATTAGAAGACGGTTCAGACAACTATGTGATAGACGCGATTAACTACATGATAACGAAGGCCCGGCAACTCAATCGTCCACTTGTCATTGTTCACAGCCTCGGCGACACGCTTGGATCACATGATGGCACGGAGCCTCTCGAATTAGCATTCACCGACTTTGTCTCCGAAGGCATTCCAATTGTAGTTGCCAGCGGGAATGATGGTGGCTCAAATGTGCACGTGAGCGGGATTCTGACCCCCGGAGAATCGGTTCATGTACCGTGGTTCATGCAAGCTAACGTAAACCAAATTGACTTATGGTACCCGGTTTCGACGTTACTTTCTTTATCAGTAGTAACTCCGTCCGGCGACATTGTGACGGGGCCAACGCCTGACTTCGGCACACAAACGGTTGACGGTAACGTGATCATACTATCAGGTATGCGGCCCACCGGCCGAGAGTGGTGGATAAATGTTACCGCGACTACCGAAGCATCTAATCCTAACCGCCTCTGGTATTTCGATCTGACCTCCGTATCTGGTTCAGAGGGGAAATGGGACGCTTGGACCGAGCCGGGCCACTTTGTAGGAAGCAACGAAACCGTGGCCAGGAGATATTCTATTGATCTATCTGATACGATCGATGCACCTGGGACAGCTGTAGGCGTCATAACTGTCGGTGCGTACATGACGAAATACAGTTGGTGGGCTCGCTGTAGCAACTGCACTCAGTGGGCGATGGAGAACGGTTACAAAGGATTTTGGTGGACCCCAAGCTATGCTCCAGGAGAGACCCAGTTGCTCTACTTCAACACCTCCAAGAATGTCATGCAGTCGAACCTCGTCGGAGGCCCGGGAGTCGGCCAGTTACTCTACTTCAGCGGCGCTGGCCCAACTCGAGACGGCAGGATGAAACCTGAATTAGATGCACCGGGAGCTAACATCGCCACTGCCAGAGCATCAACTGCTCCTGAACGCCATTCTGACCCAGATAACTATCATCAGGTGTGGGTCGGAACAAGCTTCGCCGCCCCACATGTCGGAGGAGTAATCGCCTTGATGCTTCAAATGAACCCGTACCTAAGCCCTCATGAAATAACCAGCATACTCGAGGCAGACGCAAGACAAGACAGCTTCACAGGCGCCATTAACCGATCAATAGGTTCGCCACTTTGGGGTTGGGGCAAAGTCAACGCATTGAATTCTACCCTCGACGCGCCTAAACTCTATTCGATTAGGATTGAAGTCGCCGCGGTCCACCAACCCTTAAGCGCGGATTTAACTCTCGACGGTGCGCTTGTAGAGACAATTTCGCTCAACCAGTCGAATATGGTAACTCTAGAGTTTACTCGTGGTGGAAGCCACACAATCGGACTAACTCCAATCGTTAACATTGAACCTGGTACGCGGTACGTGCTCTATGGAACCCCTTGGACATTCTCATCCGGTGGAACACGAAACTTTGCCTATCAAGAAGAGTATTACCTTCAGGTTAATTCGCAATATGGATACAAAAGCGGAACCGGATGGTACGACGCCAACTCGACAGCAACAGCCAGCATTACACCAACTAGTGTCGACGGCCATCAATTTCAAGGTTGGTTTGGCTCAATCGTCTCCAGTTCTCCAACGGTCACATTGAAGATGGATTCAAGTAACGAGTTATCAGCAACTTGGAGCCAGGGTGTCCCTCAAAACTTCTTAGACTTGAGCATCGCGATCCTGATTATGGTTTTCGCGATAATTGCATGCGTCAAGTTTCGGAATCGTCGTCCTCGTCTTCCTTCACGCCCTTTCGCAACTTAACAGCCACACCTCTTTTGAATGCGCACATATCTCGGCCACTCAAGACCGCCGCTCCGACACCCAGCAGTAAGCCCTCCTCATCAGTAACCATCACCTCATCCCCAGGCCTCAATTCTGGGTTAGCGCGAACAACGTGTTTCGCGAAAATATCTCCGCCAGTCTCGATTGCGTTTGATACATCGCTTTGCACAACGACCAGATTTAGCGAATCCCTAGACTTCGATAAGATAATACTTGCACCGTTTGGCGTAAGTGCTAGGTATCCATCCTTCGGCCTAAGCGTTGCGACCAGCACGTTTCGATGGTAAATGCGTCGAATTCGCCCAGTTTTTCTTGAGCACTCAATCAGCACACTCTTATTGAACAGAACCGAACCCATCCCTAGCCCAAACTGATAGTTTCCTATGCCGACCAGTTTGCGAAGTTGCAGGTTCGAAGGGCGTTCCATAAAACCTCGAGACTCATACTTCCAAGAAACCAATTTAAGCTTCCAGCCAACCACAAAGGTGGATCGGGCTTGAATTGTGACATTTGTGGTAGGGAAATCGTAGGCCCGGCCTTCAAAGTTAAAGTTGAGGGAGCCAAAATGCTCGCATGCCGAAACTGCCAGCGCCTTGGCAAACCCTACCAAGAGGACGCGGTTCTCCCGGTTCCCCACCAACCCCGACCCGGACTCCGACGATTTCCAACGACTCCGATAAGAAGAGCTCCCGAGCTACCGAGAGAGATTCAGGAGTTAGATGTCGCCGAGAACTTTGCAGATATAATACGCAAAAGGCGCATGAAGCTAGGGATGTCACAAGAAGAACTTGCGAAGCGAGTGAAAGAAAAACTGTCAGTTCTTCAGAAGATTGAGATAGGCAAGATAGCCCCCAACACGCAACTGTGCAGAGAACTTCAACATGAACTCAAAATCAAATTGTTAATCCCTCGGAAAGAAACGCCTCCACCCAAGACGACTGCTCCTGGAGAGGTCACCCTAGGGGACATCATCAAAATACGAGGCCAACGAGACGAAGACGCAACTCACTAGTCTACCGTCACATTTTTCCCATGTTCAGATGGGATAATTCTAATCTCGTAGTCGGGAAATACGTCCTCAAGACGCTTATGTTTGAAGAGCCAATCGAGGAAAATGCCCAATGCGCTAACTTCGCTGATAGGCTGGTTAGTTACCGCCACATTCCAATCCGCAAGCCCGTATAATTCCCCTGGTACCTTCTCGGCCCCAACGATCACTAATTTGTCTCCACGTGCACCCCTGATCACATTAACGACCTTAGGCAATGGCATTCCATAGGCTGTAAGGTGGATTACTTTCCCACCAGCGCGTTTCCAATCCATTAGTGTTGAACGCCATGGTCTTCCCGCCTCCACCTGGAAGTCTCCGCCGAACCTTTCCGATACGCGTTTTACGGTAGCGACAAGCTCTCTGTCCTGGACATCGGAAATGTAAACACCGTTAGCACCGAGCGCACGGGCTGTTAAGCAAACGTGCGTGGTTATTCGCTCGTCCCTTGGAATCCTATGGCCGATTCGAAGCACCATGACCCTCATAGTCTCGGTGACCTTCAGATTCGCTCTTGGAATCAGGCTACCGAGTCTTAATTATGAGGTACATTCCGACACAGAAAATTACGGTTCCAAGTAGTTCGATTATGCCTACTCTGAAGTAGGTCGCTGCGGGCGTTCCACCTTCAGTTACGGAGGTTGAGCCGGCTATATCCATCATTGCCCCCAGGAAGAATAAGAGAAACCCTAAGGTCCCGACAGTTTCCTTCATTTTCTGCGGCCCGCGAACGCTAAACCAAACTGGTTCGTATAAAAGAGTTACTTACTAAATCGGGCCTCGCCACACCTTCAACAAAGAGTTAATGTGAAGTAAAACGTTAAGAGATATGAAGAGTCGAGTGTGTCGAAGACTTGTCAGTGCTAGATGAGGAACTCATTAAAATCGCAAACTTATTCGGCGGCGAAGAGGCGGTCACGATCGTTAAGAGCCTCAAGAAACTCGGCGAAGGAACCGACGAAATCATAGCCAACGATTGCGCCATAAGATTAAACACCGTCCGAAAGGTGCTCTACAAGCTCTACGACCACGGCCTTGTCTCCTGCACGAGAGTAAGGGACGAGAAAACAGGCTGGTTCATTTTCTATTGGCGACTCCAACCTGACCAACTCGACGCATTCATTCGTAGCCGCAAGAAACGCACATTGGACAAACTGAAGCAAAGGCTTGACTTTGAGCGAAACCACACGTTCTTCGTATGCAAAACGGACGTCGAAATACGAGTAACATTCGAAGAGGCAATGGAAAGCTCATTCAAGTGCGGCAAGTGCGGAAACCAACTCGACAGTTCAGAAAATGCCGCCATGGTGTCCATCCTCGAAACCAAAATCGAGAAACTGGAGGCCGAACTCAGCCGTTGAGAAAGGCCAAGCGAAATGAAGCTAACAATCCTTGAAAGGCCAAGCGAAATCACTGCGAGAAACTTCAACCAAACGTTAGAGAAAGCGCTCACTGAACTGAAGACTGAACTTAACGCCACCACCAACCTAGACGGATTCACCTCGAATCGATGGGCTCGCATTGGAATTAGCGGGGAAGACAGCGAGATTCTATCAGAGCTCATTACCAACGAGTACGGCCTAGCTCATGCAGATCTCCGAGAGATTGAGGTCCCCGGCGTTTACGAGTCGATAATCATTGGGTCAAACGCACAAGGCCTAGAGTTCGACGTTGGTTTAGAGAGGCCCGGCCACGTCAAATGTTCGGTTCCAGCTAACCACTTGATCGCTCAATTAGCTGATGGCAAGAACATACACTGCCGAGAGATAATCGACGACTACTCCCTCTATCCCGGCGTCCGACTTTCAGTGCGGGTCACAAGAAAAACCGATAAAGAGATCGAGGCTTGGCTATCGGATACGCAAATCGAACGGCTGTCGAGATGGATTACATCCGGATTGGATCGGATAGAAGTTTTCGATTGCTATAGGCAGGAATTAGAGGCAGCGATCCTGAAGGCAAATTTGTCGCGAGACATCGCATCAGCTGACCGGATCACTTTGACCGTACAGTCAATCGTGTGCAAACTCGGAACCGACGCGGTAGGGCTCATTCCGAAACTAGGATCAGCCCTCAAGAGACAAAGGCTCAGGCCGTTCATTCCGCAAAGAATCGTAGCCCGATGTCGACCTTGGTGACGAAAGGAGATGGTGTTTCAAGTTGGAGGCTGCTGAACCTAAGTTATAATTCACCTTTCAGGAATCTTGCCCTAGAAGAAGCACTCGCTCGAAAGAACTGTTCCGAAGAATCACGATACACGCCAACAGTAAGGTTCTGGAGGAACCCGAACTCCGTTGTTATCGGCCGCTTTCAAGAGGCTGCGGCGGAGGTCGACCTTACAGAATGCAAGCTAAGTCAAGTGCAAGTCGCGCGAAGATTCACAGGTGGAGGTACGGTATTTCAAGACGAAGGGACCCTAAACTTCACAGTGGTGACAAAACCTGCGGACAACCCCTCCATACTCAAGTTTCAAGAGAAGAACATGCGAGTCGTTACGGAAACGCTAGACAATCTCGGGCTGGGTTGTTCGCTCTCAGCTCCGAACTCGATTCTTGCTGACGGTAGAAAATTATGCGGCGCTGCAGCCGCGTTAGGGACAACATTCGCTTTCTGGCATTGCTCAATAATGGTGACAACAAACACGCGCCTCCTAGAACGAGTTCTAAGTCCGAGCAAGGCAAAAACCCTGACCCGCTTCGTTCACAGCAAATGGAACCCAGTTACAACCGTGGCCACCGTATTATCCAAGCCCATCAGCATTGACGAAGTAACGCGTACCTTGATCGGCGCAATCCAGAATCAATTCAGCGTGGAATTGGAAGCGGCCCCATTATCAGTAAAAGAGGAAGAGTGCTCAAGAGCGTTGTTAGCTCGGAAGTATTCAACTAACGAATGGAATCTTTGCGGGAACCGGCGAGTCTCGTACGGTAAAGAAGGCGTTGAGTGAATCACACAACGATTGCAGTGTGAGTTCGCTCGACACCCTTAACGGATTGAATCTTCTTGATTACGAGTTCCGACAGCAAGGCCATATCGTGCATTTCTAAGTAAGCAATGACATCATACACGCCCGTTACGGCGAACACCATTTTCACGCCGCTGACTTTCTCAATGGCTCTTGCTACCGAACGAGATCGTCCAAGCTGCGTTTGAACCAATACGAACGCTTTTACGACCAAAGAAGTCACCTGGATACGTGATTTTGGGTGGAAGGAGTACTTAAAAGGGATTGAAGCGCACGGACCCAGGGCGTAGCTATACACCCCACCCATTCGGTTCTTGAACCACAGTAAAGGAAAAATAGGCCTCTAACTACAGCTGGTAGTTGATAATAATGGCGAGAGGATATTTACCGAAACTTACAATCGCTATACTCGCGCTTAGCATTGCATTAGTTTTCGTATCTGCGCAACCAAGTACCGTGGCTGCTACCACACCACCACACCACTACTACCACTCCTACCACCACTACTCCTCGTCTTACAGCTGCTCTGGCTATTACTCGTACTATTGCAGCTATTCGTACTTCTATTACCCGTACTATTACTCCCCATACTATTACTCCGGCTACAACTACTCCAGCTATCCCTACTATTACTCCAACTATGGTTCCCCCTACTCTAGTTACGGCTATCCTTACTCCAGTTACGGGTATCCTTACTCTAGTTACGGCTACCCTTACTCGTCTCCGTCAAGCTACACGTTGACTGTGGCAACGAACCCTTCTAACCTCGGAACCGTGACCGGTGGCGGGACGTACACGCCGGGAAGTTCAGCTTCGTTCTCCGTAAGTCAGACTACCATTCAGGTGTCGCCGAATACGCGGTACGTGTTTTCACATTGGTCGGGCGGTTATTCGGGAGTTGGCAGTAGCGGTACGGTAACGGTGAATGGAGCTACGGCGGTCACAGCTGTCTACCAGATGCAATACTACCTAAGCGTCCAAGTACAACCTCAGAGCGCACCCACACCTCAAGGTCAGGGCTGGTACAACGCGAGCGACACCGCATCACTCCAGAGCCCAGCCCAAACGGTTGGAGGGGACGGAGGCAGCAGGCTAGTCTTTCAAGGTTGGTCCCTCGACGGCCAAGGACCACAATCCAACCCATCACTGAACCTCGTTATGAATTCGCCGCACAACGTTACCGCGCTCTATGGGCAACAGTACTACCTGAACGTTCAGACGGATCAAGGAGTAGCTACCGGATCTGGTTGGTATGACTCAGGTAGCACCGCCCAAATCTACGTCTCCACCCCAGTCAGCACAAGCTACGGCGTCAGCATCGTTTTCAACGGCTGGCAAGGTTCCATCCAGTCAAGCAACCAATCAACTAGCGTCCCTATGAACGGCCCGATGAACGTAGTCGCGACCTGGCGAACTGACTCGACAGTACTCTACCTAACGATAGCTGCCGTGATTGTTGCAGCCCTACTAATAGTGGGCGGATTAATCGCATTCCTAGCCAGAGGACGAGGCAACACCACCGACTAAGCAAACGACCGTACATAAGAACACGACCGACACGTCAACGAACAACCAATCGAACACGACCCACAGACCTGAACACCACCATAAGAAAACCGAGGACACAGAAGAAAGCCAGACGTCTACTTCTTAGAATTCAATATCTCTCCCTTCCTTTTTCTTTTCTTCCTCCTACTGCAATTACTTTAATTCTCAACTAGTAACACGCATCTTCCCGTAGGGTTAGACTTGAATCTGGACGAAATTTCTCAACGAATGACGCGATTACAGGTAGACACCTGTAGGCTACAATTCCATCCACCCAAGGTGATGGATGGGCATGTTCTTCTGAGGTAAGTGTGGGCGTGCGGCAAGGATGCCTGCCCGGTAGAATATCACCGCTTTACCGCCCTGTCTAGGCGGGTAAGATCAGGGTGATTACTCGCCCATGTTTTTCTGGCTGAATCGTTTGGCACGTTGAAAAAGCTTGATTGGCTGTCAGGTTAGTGGGTGTTTATTTTCTCCATGAACTTCTCTGGCACGCCCGGCCGATGCCTTTCACAGTAGTAGTCTACTCTACCGAACATCTCAACCCGCCACTCTCCCTCCCTGCCACAGAGCGAGATGTTGCATACGGGCCTAGCTTCGGAGTTCTGCAGGACAACAGCGGCCAAGAACGGTTCACCTGGTTGGCCGTCAGGTTTTCATGCCCGTTCTAAGCTCTTTCGGTTCCACGCCCAGGAAAGTAGGCAGGAGTAGGAGTGTTTGGAAGCGCTTCGCGTTGACAATGTAGTGAAGAGCTTCGGCGGCCTAATGGCCGTCAAGGGCGTTAGCTTCTCAGTCGAGAGAAATCAAATCCTCGGCCTACTTGGCCCGAACGGTTCCGGAAAATCCACCATCATGAAAACGATCGTCGGCATCGTCAAACCCGATGCAGGCAGCATCACCGTGCAGGGCGTAAACGTTGCCGCTGACCCGATCGGCGTGAAGAGAATAGTTGGGTACGTACCGGAAAGCCCCAGAATATACGAGTTCCTCTCCGGCATCGAATACCTCGACTTCGTAGCAACCATACACGGACTTAGCCTCGACACGAAACGTGAACGAATCACGGAATTTCTGAAAGCCTTAGATTTGGAGGGTAGGGAGAACGAACTAATACATGGCTACTCGCAGGGAATGAAACAAAAGCTCGCAATAATAGCAGGCCTACTCCACCGCCCACAAATCCTCATCCTCGACGAACCCCTCAACGCCCTAGACCCACGCAGCGCACGCATTGTCAAGGACCTTATCCACCGCCTGAGAGACGACGGCGTCCCAACCGTCTTCAGCACCCATGTACTCGAGATTGCGGATGCGATTTGCGACCGGATAGTGATCATGTACGATGGGCGAGTGCTCGCAGAGGGAGACGCAGAAGAATTACGATCGAAGGCTGGGACGGCGGGCTCAAGCCTTGAAGAAGTCTTCCTGAAATTAACGGGCACATCGGACACGAGGGAGATCGTAGAGGCCTTGACCCATTGAACCTAAGGGCCGTCTACTCCCTAGCCATCGTCCTCACAAGATCACAGGTCCGAGGAACTCAACGCAACAAGTTCCTCGCCCGGGTCTTCGGCGAACCCCGAATCATCCTGCCAGTGGACATCGCATTATTGTTCGGTTTAGGTGGCCTGGGCTACGCTCTCCTTTCAACAAGCGGGGGGGGAGGTTTGTTGGACTTACTGAGGCCAATTGAGCCTGAGCTCCTAGCAGGCATACCATCAGCGATCATGTTCATGGCGATACTTTTCGGAGTCCTTTACGAGATAAGCCAACCCATCCAATCAATGAACACTGACCTCGTGAACTGGTTGCCCATTACGCCAATGGAGTATGTTGGCGCATCCACGATCTCTGAGTCGTACATCTATTCGTTCATGGCGTGCCTCTTTCTTGGCGTCGTGCTGGGACCAGCACTTGCGCTGGGCATGGCTTCAGTCTGGGTCGCGGCTGCATTCATGGCAGTAGTTGCCTTGTTCGCTGGAGCCGCAGTAGTTGAGGTTCTTGACGCTACAACCAACAGGATCTCCTCAAGCTTCTACAAGAAAAGCGGTCGATCTGGTATGGTCTTTCGCTTGATTGCGACGGTGATCTTGCTCGTTTTCATTCAGCTACTCTTCAGCGGCTACGTGGTCGGTTACCTACTTCAGAGCGTGATGCAGGCAGCGGTTTCGGCGTGGTTCATTCCCGTCGTCTGGCCAACACTCGCGGTACTAGGTGCTGCCCAAGCAAACATGTTCAGTTTCCTCCTCTTCTCCAGCTCCTCCATCATCTTCGCGGTAGCCTTGTTTGGGCTAGCGGCCACATTTCGCGGACGCTTCTGGGTCCCAGTCCCAGTGTCCATCAAGCTTAGCACCCGCGCGTACCAGCCGAGACAGAGACAACTTCACATTCCATTAATCGGGGCTGTCGAATCAGCTATGATTCAGAAAGATTTTCGGTCGTTGACTAGGAGGCGGGAGATGGCAAGGTTCCTAGCCATACCATTCGTACTCGCGATCTCAATGGGCATCACACTACTACCTTTAGGCACGCAGCAAACAGCTGAAGCCCCGAGTTTCATGTTCGTCGCATTCCTGTTTCTCATGCCGGTCGCCATCTTCGTCGGAGCCCTATCCATGACCAGTATAGGGCAAGAGGGTTATGCGGTCTGGAACCTGTATGCGGCACCAATCTCGCCAACCCAACTACTTCGAGCAAAACTCCTCTTCGCCACCATCCTAGGAGTACCATTCGCAATCGCACTCCTCTCCATATTCGCCCTTTTGTTGAATACGGTCGGAACCTACTATGGAATCCTGCTGCCGGTAAGTGTCCTCGTTGTGTTGGAAGTATCTGCGTTGGGAGTGTACTTTGCGGCGCTGTTCCCCGATTTTCGTGAAATGGTTAGAAGCCGCTATGTAAGTGTCTGGGGCTCACTTATGGGAATAGGGACGGCGCTTGCCGTTTCTCTTCTCACCGTTGCGCCGTTGGCTCTTTCAATTTTCCTGTACGGTTCGATAGTCCCTCAACTTGCGATCATAAGCTTCGGCATCGGCCTCGCAGTTTTCATAGTTGCATTGAGATTAGCGAATAACCAGATCCAACGCATGTTTCAGAACATCCAAACCTGACCGTCACTTCGCTGCTCCAACGAGCATATTCAGAAAAGCGTGCGTCACATCAGACGTGGTCCTTTTGAGCGACTTTATCTGTGTTCGGCGACGCGTCTGCTACGTCTGCCCTTTTAGAAGTCTTCACAATTGGTGTAGCTATTTTCGGGTTCTCATCTTCTGTTCCGTAAACATACCTCTTCCCGCGAAGGGCTGATGCGGCGGCAGCCACAAGCGCCAGTGCCACGTTAAAGTACAGAGCAACTCCTAGAGATGACATGAATGCGTTAGCGATCGCTGTAGGGAACCACACTCTTCCGGTGAGCACCGTGACCGTCTGCGGGCTCAATGAGTTCGTAAGTTTCGAAGGAAGCTGCTTCAGTACCGTGCCCATTGGGTTGTAGCCTAGAAAAGCGGCGAATATTGCAGCAGTCGGAGGAATCTGAGTTAAGACGGAGGATAACTGTGGAGCACCAGCCTGTGAAGCAGCTGCTGCAAGTGAAGAAGGCAAGTCTCTCGATAAGACCAAGAGAACTAACGTAAACAAAATGCTAAGACCTATCACCGACCCCGTGTTGTTGAATGTGCTCCGCATCCCTGAGGCGGAGCCCCTGTGATCGGCTGGCACCGAGTTCATTACGGATGCGGTATTCGGAGAAGCAAACATACCCATACCGAACCCCATCAAGAAAATGACCACAGCGAAGGAAAGGTAGGCAAAGTTGTATGGAAACGTTGAGAGCAGATAGTACCCAACTGCCGTTATGAGCATACCCGCAGTCGAGAAGCCCCTCGCACCATACCTGTCTGAGAGGTAGCCGCTGAGTGGGCCCATCACCAAGAACCCCGCGGTAAACGGAAGCATGTAAATCCCCGCCCAGAGAGGGGTGTCCTGATAATTGATGCCGTGCAGCGGCAGCCAAATCGCTTGCAGCATAATAATCAGAAGAAGCGACACCCCACCTCTCGAAATAGAGGCAAGGAAAGCGGCGAAGTTACCCGCCGCAAAGGCTCTTCTCTTGAAAAGGTCTAACCGGAACATTGGGTCTTGAACACGTGTCTCGATGAACGGAAAAGCAACCAGCAATGCCCCTGAACAGACGAGGCCGCCTATTACCCACGGGTTGCTCCATCCCATCGTTGAGGTGCCGTAAGGTAGCAGCCCATAAGTTATTGCTATGAGGAAAACGGTCAAGCCCACGCCAAACGTAATGTTCCCCCATACATCGATCGTCTGTCCCTTTCGTATAGTTGCTAGCTCCTTCAACTTCCAATACGACCACGCTGTACCGAAAGCCCCGAATGGCACGCTGATTAGGAACACGTATCGCCAGTCAAAGACCGCCAATACACCACCAAGCACCAACCCGACAAACGAGCCTGCGAGGTAAGATAACATGTTGAGTCCCAATGCCTTACCTCTCTCTTCTAGCGGAAACGCATCAGTAATGATCGCTGCGCCGTTCGAGAATAGGAAGGCACCTCCAATTCCTTGGATGATTCTGAAGACGATCAGTTCAATGGCTCCCAAGTCCCCAGTGTTCGGCGTCAGGTAGAGTAGCACGGAGCCGACAGTGTACACCAAGAAACCTAGGTTGTAGAGTTTCACTCTGCCGAAGATGTCTGATATTCGACCGAAGGTGACGAGTAGGGTTGCAGTTACTATGCTGTAACCGAAGAGTATCCAGAGCAAGTATTGGAAGGACGTGAACGGGTCAATCGCGATACCTCTGAAGATGGCTGGAAGCGCAATCTCCACTATGGTGATATCTATTGAAGCCATGAACGTGCCGAGAGTAGTGTTCGAAAGAACAACCCACTTGTAATCGACCATCGAACTTCTCCCCCCGACCCCATGTTTGCTCTTAAGCTAATTCCTCGATCATAAATTACGGGTTCTTGCTGCCAGTGTCAATGTAGATTATTTTATTCGAGAACTGTTTCAGTTCTGCAACCTAAGCGTCTCTCGTGAAAATCATGACGCAGTTTTCTCCTCATAAATACGAAGTATATCGTGATGAATCTCGAATCACCAAAGTTCTTAATGGCGAAGCTTCTCGGCTCCCCAATTCCTCATGAGTTATCTTGTGACCCTACGCCTCGACTTGACTTCGAACGCCGTTCGCCGCCATGGTCAGGAGTTCTATTACCAAGTAGGCCTCGGACATGGACGAGGCTTTGTAGCTAACGGTCGTACCATTGCTCCTGACTGAGTTGGGTAAGTGAGCGGCTATCTCAGCGTAGGCAGTGCTTGTGAATTCGATCTCAAGATTCAGCGGAGACTCAAATCGCAACAGCCGAGTCTTCTTGTTATTGATCGATTCAACCGCTTCTTTGCAGGCATTCCTAAGAGTCTCCGCGATTTGAGTCGGTGAGAGGGAGATGGATGAGTAACGGCCTAAACTCTCCTTCAGTGCGACGCGGGCTGCCCATGGCGCGGACCTCTTAACATCATCCTCGAGCAGCGCCTTGTCGCCTGCCACCATCGCAACCGGTATCTCAAGTTCTCCCAAGAGGGCAGCGTTGAGTAGAAATTCGCTGCAATCCTCACCATTCACTCGCACGCTTCGCAGCGTGAGGCTGCTCATGACATGGTCGAAATTGGCGTTAGGCGTACCAGGCTTAGCGTGATAACCCAGAAAGAAAGCTGCATCGCATCCCTTCGCCCCCGCTACCATCGACATTGCTCTTGGATACCCGCGCACCAACGCTACCTGATCCGGAAGCCTCTCAGGAAGAATATTCACCATGGGACCGTGACTATCGGCAACTACAGCATTCTCGAAGCCAAGCTTGAACAAACTATCCAGCACCACGACAAGGCAGTCGGTCATGATCTGCCTCGCTTCCGAATACAACTCGCCATTCAGGCTCGTGTGGTGCCTGGAGACAATGTAGGGAATGCCTTCTATGTCAATGGAAATAAAGGCCTTCATGACCGCTATGACCTGATTCCCTTGCTTAAGTCTTGAACCATCGATAAGCCAAAATGAAAATGTGCAAGGCAACTGTGTTCCGCTCGAATCCCGTATGTAGGTTGGAGGGCAGGATGCGAATTCTGAAATCCTCTTAAGTCTCTGAATGAATCTAATTCTTCGCGGGCATCTCGGATTTGGATCGGTTTAGTCGTAGGATTCTTCTCCTGGGAATATTCTCGCTTCTTGTTGCGAGTCTCCCGAGCGCATCTGCGCAGCCTCCTTGCCTCGTTCAGAGCATTAACTACGATTTCCCATCCCCAGTAACCCTTGGCCAGCAGATCACCGTCAAAACTCACCTTACGGCAACATGCGTTCAGTGGCCTCCCTACTGGAACGCGTACAGTATGCGCGTCGACCTAACCAACATAGCCAACAGCTATGTTTTGTCCACGACTACTTACCAGGTAGGCTACGCGCAAACATACATTGACCAAACTTTCCTTAACACCGCCACAGCACCCAACACCGCAGGCACATGGTCACTCAGGGTTGACGTGTACATTTGGGGAGGAAGCGGACAGCTACTCATCCACATGACGAATTACGCCAAACTCCCAGTCGGATAGTGGCGTCCTGTAAGTGACGGGGTAATCAAGCAAAAATTCTGGGCAGGCCACAGGCGTATATCACCCGAGTCGTGTGACGTCGTCTGGACTAGTACCTCCGAGCCAAAGGACGTCGATCCGGATCAAGTTCTGAGGATGCTGAAAACGAATTATCTACGATAGCTTGAACGCCTTAAACAAGTGGCGATCAGTAAGAATTCAGGGATCACGGTCCAGGTGAAATCGTGCGTCTCCTCTCTTTCACAATCTCAAGTACCTTCCTAAACTGCTCAGTTCCAGCTCTCTCCGTCAACTCATAAACGACTGCTTCAGTGGTCTCTATCATAGCTCCCGCGCCGCGCATTCTCTCTATCGCGGTTTCCGTGTCGATTAGGGCGTGGGATGAGGTGCCGTCTCTCGCAAGCAGAACACTGTAACCGCGTCTTAGCAAGTCGAGAACGGTTTGGAGTACGCAGATGTGAGTCTCGATACCGCACGCGATAACGGTCTTCCTGCGGGTCTCTCTGAGCTTTTTCATGAACGTGGAGTCGCCGCAACAGCTGAAGCTGAGCTTCCGAAACTTGGGTGAATTAGATAGCAAGTCCTTGAGCGCTGGAACAATTTCCCCCAGGTTTTCCTGTTGCGTTGTTATGACGGGGACGTTCAGAACCTGAGCAGTTCTGGTCAATGCTTTGACGTTCTCGACAACTGCGTCGTGCCCGGCAATCGTGTCTATGATGCGATCTTGCACGTCAATTACTAGTAGAACGCAATCACTCCATCTAACTTTCATTTGTTCAGCCTTGCTTATTGTCCTTAGAGAGCGACATGAAAAGGGTTTGTTTGAAACTTGAGTGGATGCTCATGGATTCATGTGTCAAGGATTTGTTGAAAAAGACATTCGGCAGGCTTAACCATGCACGTTGCTCAGAATGGATAGGAGCTTGCTTTGCCGTACTTCAATTCAGTTGGTGTCGGGTTCGAGGAATACTTGGACTCGCATGCATTTTTGAATTTGGTCAGGCTCGCAGACAAAGCGAACTTTTCAAGCCTGTGGATTCAAGAGGGAGATCAGAGAAGCTCAACATCTTTGGCGACACTTGCCCTCAACTCAACTGTTCGGGTGAAGGTAGGTGTTGGTGTAACTAGCCCTTTCAGAAGACACCCGCAAATTCTTGCCATTGAAGCAGCAACATTGAATGAGATATCAGGTGGACGGTTTATTCTGGGATTGGGAGTTGCGTCCTCCGCAATCACAAACTACGGGCTGGAGACAAAGCCGCTATCTGCCATGCGGGATACGTTCCGGATAGTCAGAGGGCTCCTTTCAGATGAGCCGTCAAAGTTTTCCTACAAAGGTGAAGTATTCTCGCTTAAGGCACCCCAGAAAAGATTGATGATGCCTCGCGTTCCAATTTACTTTGGCGGGATTGGCCCACGAATGCTCGATCTTGCCGGGGAGGTAGCAGATGGACTAGTTATGACGAGGAGAGGTTCTTTTTCTGTTGAATATGCAAAGTATGCGATTGAACGAGTAATCAAGAGCGCCAAGCTCCACAAACGAGACTCAAGCAAGATTGATTTTCTCGCATTCTTTGAGACTTGTATTTCAGAGAATGAGAGCTCAGCCATACAATTTGCAAAGAGAGTACTCGGAACCTATACAATTCCTCAGACTCCGAGCTTTGTATCAAACCTGGCCGGCATCCAAGAAAACGAAATCATGACCGTGAAAGAAAAGTATCTGAATGGAGACTTTGCAGATGCAATTGACTCGGTTACGGATGAAATGGTCGACAAGTTTGCTATCGCCGGCACACCATCCCAGTGTTTGGAGAAGCTTGCAGAGTTCACCAAGACCGGTTTGAAGACACCAATCCTGTACATCCATGGACCAGACAAGACGATAGCCGCGAAGTTAGCCGCTGAACAAATTATTCCAAAACTCACAGGGAAATGAGTGAAATTCATTCATGCCTAGATTTCCGATGAATCGGCTAAAGGCTACACCCATACCCACATCAGTAAATTAAGAAAAGTTGGAAAAACTAGGGCGGACGTATCCACACTTCTGACGGACTTAAGCTACGCTTTCCGCTGGAGCAGGCATAATCTGAGCTGTATCATTCATCTTCATTTTGATTTTGTGTTTCTTAGCCAACTCAAACACGTCCATTAATCCTCTTGAGGCATATTGTGTGCAGTTAAGGTATTTAACGTAGCTTGGAGCGTAAGTCGGAACTATTACTCATAGCTCATTTCTACTCA
>Ga0187852_1001419_pt1 | contig 22428 bp, 20 predicted proteins | sample June2016WEW_6_40_FD_134511 | JGI IMG/M metagenome (GOLD analysis project Ga0187852, IMG submission 134511) | Peatland microbial communities from SPRUCE experiment site at the Marcell Experimental Forest, Minnesota, USA - June2016WEW_6_40 | ecosystem: Environmental > Terrestrial > Soil > Wetlands...
CAAACAATTTATTACTCATGTGATGTTTAACTGTGAGACTAACCTTGCTCTTGTCAGACTGTTCCCGTTAATCGGATTTCAAATCATCACTGAACTGAAGTTCACCTGAAGATTTACCATGCCATGCAATCGTTAAGCTATCTAACAGACGTATGAAATATCGCTGATTCTGCCGCAATGGCAACAACAATCGGCAACAATCTTTTGGGCGCCACCCGCCGCGCCGCAGCGGGCGCGATGTTCATGCTTTGAGCCGTTTCAAAATGGCGTTGATCCCGTTCAAATCAAACGCCGCCGCGTCCAACTCACCGCCAATCCACTCCTTCATCTCCGCGTGTTCGGGATGTTTCGGGTCGGCCATGATTTCAAGCAGGTTGTAATAGCCGCCGATGCCGCCGCAATCCTCCGGCGGGCAGGCATTCGCGCCCGCGAGACAAACCGGATGTTTGAAAGACGGATCAGGCGGCAGAATCTTTTCTGCGACCACGTCGTGCTGCCAGCCGTCGCCGAAGTCGTATTCGTAAATGAATTTCCTCTTCGCCGCCGGAACAAGGTCAGCGACCGTGTAACGCTTTTCGTTCAACGTCTCGCTGCCCATGTCGGCAAATTCCGGGTCTGGCCGGCCGTAAAACGTGCGTGCAAACCCAGAGCCAGCGATGTACTGGTGCAGGTGGCTGTCCGTCCAGCCCATCACAATTTGAATGAGGCCATGCAAGTGGTCGAGCGGCATGTCCGCACGCACGAGCACGCGCCGCCAGATCGGGGGCTTGGACCATTTGAGGGTGATCTTCAGTTGGTAGAGCGGAACGCCACCACCAGCTTGGATTTCTGAAATGTAATTCACGAGCGGGATTGTAGCACCAGCGCTGCGGCGGGCAATCAGTTGGTGAATGAAGATTAAGGCGCAGCGCGAACTGCTACGCTCGTGTCCGTGAGTCCGTGGATTGCGAACGACCGGTATGTGTTCGTCGCCCTCCTGTGGCTCGTTCCCGGCCGCCGCATCGAGCGTCTGTTGGCGAAGCGGGAGAAAGAATGAGTCAACTGTTCAAATAACTCATCGCACCAGTCCTCTTTCGAGAGCCGGCTTCCGCAAAACACCTGACTGTTTCCAGAAACGGCAGGTTGCCATTCATCAATGGACGGAAAATTGCCACTGGTCGTCGGGTACCATGACCGAACGCGGACCGGGGCCATTCAGCCACGCGAGCGCCCCGCCATCGCCGCGCAGATACGCGTCCCAAAATGCCGTGGACAGAGCGAGAATCACGCGATGATGATTCGGGTTCCGCGGCTCGCGGTCACCCGGCAACGCCCGGTCGGTGAAGACGGAATGCTCCGCATTGTAAAGCACCACTTCATATTTCGGCACGCCGTGGAGCGCCGGATACACGGCCAGGCGCGACGCCACGTCGGTATCGCCGATGGGCGCTACGTCCTTGGTGCCGGTCATCAGCATCCAGGGAATCTTCACCGAGCCAAAGGCCTTCGCCGCACTGCCGGCCTTCGGGTTGCTGGGGCTGAACGCGATGGCCGCACGGATGCGCGGGTCGGTGAAGGTTTGGCCGCCCGCCACCAGGGATTCGCCGCTCACCGCCTCGGTCGTCACCGCGCCAAATGAATGGCCGGACATCCCGACCTTTTTCAGGTCTAGCCGGCTGGCAAGACAACTGGTTTTGGCCGCGTTCCAGATTTCGAGCTGGTTCAGCACGGCGGGAACATCGCGCACCCGCAATAGGAAATTATCCAGCGAAGCCGCCTGATTCATCGCCCGCATCCTTTTCCCCCTTGGCTCGTTCTTCCACACCGAATCATCGCTGCCCGGATGCTGGAGAAACACCGCCACGTAACCACGCGCCGCCCAGTGCTCGCCGAGAAAAACGCTGCCCGCCCGTGAACCGCCCAGGCCGTGGCTGAACAAAATTACCGGCGCCGGCTTGGTGTTCATGGGCAGATAAACCCGCACCGGAATGTCGCGATTCCGCGCCGCGTCATGAACGGTCAAGTCCACGTGCGCCGGGTGGAACGCCGGATCCACCGCCAGCGGATCGTAATTGCCAGCACATGCCTCCACCGCCGCCAGCGACAGCAGCAGCAATAACCGCACGGCAATCGCCAAAACTCGTTTCATGCCATTCTTGACGAGCGGCAAAGCAGGAACGTTACAGCACTTGCGTAACTGGCCGGGGTCATCCAGGAATTTGGCCGTGTCCCGATTTGGCTGTTGTAGTGTCGGCGCTGTGCGCCGATTTCGAGCCACAGGCTCGACGCTACAGCAAATCAGGACACAACCAGTATTTGGCCGGTGCGATGCCGGCAAGCCAGTTCAATTTTTCCGCGGATCGGCCAAACCCGCCGTCAACCGGAAACGCGCGACTTCCATCGCCCCGCGGACACCGGGAATCAGCGCCGCGATGCCCGTGTCCGTTTCTTGGAAATAGAAAAACAACAATGCGCGCCCGGCGACCGCCGCATTGCCGTGATAAAACCGATGCTCGCGCAACAAAAACAGTTTCGCTTCATCGAACGCCACCCTCCGGCCCAGCGCCTTCGAAGCCACGTGCGCCAGCACCGCGAGCAAATGCGGCGCGTCATCCGGCTCGGAAGCGTCCAGAAACTTCACGTCGCCGGCGAACTCCTCCAGGAAATAATTCAACGCCAGTTCATAATCCGTGGGATGCAGCATCCGCTCGCGCAGTTCGCCGAGATGGTGCGGGAGGTTTTGGGAGGCGGTGTTCATGCGACGGCAAGAACTTGTTTACCTGTCCGACACGAAAATAATGCCATCCTGAATCTTTACATCATGCACCGCCTGCCGCACCCCGAGTTCCAAGGGCATGTTACCGGTCGCTATGTCGAATTGCCAGCCGTGCCATGGACACGCGACACGCAGCACCCCGTCGGCTCCGCGTTCGACTTTTCCTTCGGCCAGCGGTCCACCTTGATGGGGGCATGTGCCGCAGATTGCGGTGATTTTTCCGCCGTGATGAAACAGGGCGACATCCTGCCCCGCGACCCTCACGGCCTTTTGCGTTCCTTCCGGAAGTTCGGAAACGGCAATGGTCTTCGTGTAGTTCATGATTTTGTTGTCGGGCGGTGCATCACGCCTTCGCGCAAACCTCTGCTCCCTTTTCCACAAATTCGCGAGCTTTTTGTTCCAGCCCGGCCTTCAGTGCCCGCTCCTCAGCCACGCCCTGTTTCCGACCGCCGCATCGAGCGCATGTTGGTGAAGCGGGAGAAAAAGCCAGCATTCAGTGGTTCAACCCGGGTCACGCTCCAGCAACCTTGAAGGCGACGGCCACGGCTCCGGCTGCGCCCTTGGACCAGTTCCGCTGTTTACCGGCGGGATTGAACAGTTCCGCGGCACGGTCCCGCCACTTTTGATCCGTCGCGCAGCCGAGTGTCTTTTTGAGACTTTGCGGGGCAACCTTGACAACGGGAAGGCCGCGCTGAAAAGCCGCGAGTTCGATCATCGCCTCCCCCTTGATCGCTTCCAGACAGGAACCAAACCGGCCCGACGAGCATTTCAACAGGGCAATGACCGAACCTGCGCCCCTGCCCTTGCGGTCGAAAAGGGTGATGAGACTTTGCAGCAGTTCGGCCAGATCGTCCCCGGAGCGGACTTGAAACGGAACCGGTCGGATGGCCGTGATAACGAACTTGCCGCCCGCACCCCTGGTCTCAGCAATAACGACCGCGGACCTGGTGGCGTTTACGCCGAAAAGCATTTGAAATATCCCGTTGGGATTCTCGCGGCAGACGCCCGCACGCCCCAAGTAAAAGCCGAAACCTTATTTGGTTTGTGTATCCGTGGTAGTCGTGGTGGTAGGCCCGGGCACCGTGGTTTGTTGCGACGTAGTGGTCGTGCTGTGGGTGGCATCAGAGGCGCAGCCGGATATCAACGCGAGGGCAACGACGGCAAGGCAGGAGAGGATAATTTTTTTCATAAGTATGTTTGTTGTTCGGATGTTTTCTTAACCATGCGAAATTAGGCCAGCGGTTAGTCAAAGGCTATGGGGTGTAACCCTACCTGTCTGGTTGTTCATCCAATCGACGAACGGGAGTTCCGCGTTCGGACAGCCAGTCAGAACACTTTTTCCCAAGACGCCTGTTCATGGACGGGTGAATGGGGAGTTGATGGGGTGGGGTGAAGACCCCATTGGAACGGTTGCAACGGTGCGCTATCTTGCCGCCATGAATCTATTACTGTTCATCCTTGTTCTGTTTCTCTTGTTCGGCGGCGGTGGTTTTTACTTTGGTGGTCCCGTCGTTGGCGGAGGAGGCTTTGGTCTCATTCTGTTGGTCTGCCTGATCATTTTTATGATGGGCGGATTCCGCACGAGAAAAACCTAGCCGGATCGGGGTTGAAAATACTCGCGATCAAGCTTGGTATTGTTCATCGCTGACCTTTTCCATCCAGTCAACCGCTTTGCCCTCGAGCTGTTCCTGAATGGCGATGTGCGTCATGGCCGTGGTTGGCGCAGCGCCGTGCCAATGCTTCTCGCCCGGCGGAAACCAGATCACGTCACCCGGACGAATTTCTTCGATCGGGCCGCCCCAGCGTTGCACGCGTCCGCAGCCAGCGGTCACGATCAGTGTCTGCCCCAGCGGATGGGTGTGCCACGCTGTTCGAGCACCGGGCTCGAACGTGACGATTGCGCCGGTAACACGCGCGGGATCGCTTCCCTTGAACGGTGAGTCAATGCGCACCGTGCCGGTAAACCAGTCGGCCGGTCCTTTGTTGGAAGGCTGTGAGCCACTTCGTTTGATTTCCATATTTAATTCCTTTTCTCCTTACTGTTTTTTAACCACGGATGAACACAGATGGACACGGATGAAAAACCGTTGGCACTCCGTTGTTCGGCAAATGAAACGGTTTTGCATTTATTTGCGAAATTCAAAATCCGTGTTCATCCGTGTCCATCCGTGGTTTTAATTGCTGTTTGCAACCGCTCAGCGACCGGTCAGTTGCTCCAGCTTTTCCGGATACCGGGCACCATGCACCGTGATCTTCGCGGCGGCGTTTTCAATCTCACGAAGGTCGTCCGGCGTCAGCTCGACTGCAACTGCTCCGAGGTTTTCGTCCAGGCGATGCAGCTTCGTGGTGCCCGGGATGGGAACGATCCACGGTTTCCGGGCCAGCAACCACGCCAGCGCGATTTGAGCCGGCGTCGCCTTCTTCCGTTTTCCGATCTTGGCCAGCAAATCAATCAGGGCCTGATTTGCCTTGAGCGCCTCCGGTGTGAAGCGAGGCAGCGTGCTGCGGAAGTCGGAGCTGTCAAACTTCGCGTTTTCGTCAATTTTGCCCGTGAGAAAACCCTTGCCCAGCGGGCTGTAGGGAACCAGGCCGATGCCGAGTTCTTCGAGAGCCGGTATCACTTCCTTCTCCGGGGTTCTCGTCCACAGCGAGTATTCGCTTTGGAGCGCAGTGACCGGCTGGACGGCATGTGCGCGACGGATCGTTTGCACTCCGGCTTCGGAAAGGCCGAAGTGCTTCACCTTGCCGGCCTGAATCAATTCCTTCACCGCGCCCGCCACGTCTTCGATGGGCACATTCGGGTCAACCCGATGCTGATAGAGCAAATCAATGGTCTCGACCTTGAGTCGCTTGAGCGAACCTTCAACGGCCTGCTTGATGTGCTCCGGCCGACTGTTCAAGCCTGCCGCACCCGGCCGCTTATCGCTGCCACTCAGGTCGAATCCGAACTTGGTGGCGATCACCACTTTCCCGCGGAACGGAGCGAGGGCTTCACCCACCAGTTCTTCGTTGATGAACGGGCCGTAAACTTCAGCGGTATCAAAGAATGTGACGCCGCGTTCCACGGCGGACCGCAACAGGGCGGTCATCTCCGCTTTGTCCTTGGGCGGCCCGTAGGAAAAACTCATGCCCATGCAGCCCAGCCCGATGGCTGAGACTTCTAGATTACTTTTTCCAAGTTTGCGCTTTTGCATAATTGAATCCTTTCTTTTTGTTAAATGTTGAAAGGAGAATAACACATCTGCGCCCGACTGTCGCCCGCTGTCTTGCCAAACCTGTCGTGAGATTGCTCGAAATTGCGGATTGGGTGAAGCGAACCGCAGAGACGAGGAGGCGCAGGGTTCGAACAGGATTAACTGAATTGTTTCGAAGCCAAACTGCCTTGCCCACTATCTTGACCTAATACAGACAAAATGCGAATAATTTGGTATGTTTAAACGATTATCTGGGTTGTTACTATTACTCCTAACGTTGCCCTCTGAAGTGCAAGCTCAAAGCAATTATCCACCGGTCATTATGACGCAGCCTCAAAGCATAACGATCAGCCAGGGTCAAGCGATTGATTTATACGTGGTGGCTGGCGAAGGGGAACAATTATTTTATCAGTGGTATTTCGATGGAACGCCAATAACAGGAGAGAATGAGACGAATCTTTTAATAACGGAAGCGACTGTCCTGGTCACCGGGTTTTATTACGTGGTTGTCACCAATAACTATGGAAGTGTAACCAGCAGCGAGGCGTTCTTGGCTGTGGAAGGACCGCCAGTAATAACAACGCAACCAACGAACAGTGCGATATTTGCAGGTGGAAGCACTACATTCAACATTGTTGCGGGTGGTGTTGGTCCGTTACATTATCAATGGCTGCTTAATGGCACCAATTTGCCGGACGTGAAGAACATTATCACAACGGTGACAGGCAATGGCGATGGTGGCTATTTGGGTGATGGCGGCACTTCTACAAATGCCAGTTTGAATGGCCCGACAGGTGTGGCACTGGATGCGAACGGAAATATTTTCATTGCTGATCAAGGAAACAATGTCATCCGCGAGGTTGAGTTCTACGGGACCTATGGTGACTACGGTATCATCACGACGGTGGCAGGCAATGGGAATGGGGGTTATTCTGGTGACGGTGGAGCAGCCACCAATGCAAGTTTGGGCAGTCCATCAAGTTTGGCAGTGGATGCGAACGGGAATCTTTTCATTGTGGATCAGGGAAATAATCGCATCCGCGAGGTGGATACCAATGGCATCATCACAACTGTGGCGGGTAGCGGTAATCGGATTTTTTCCGGTGACGGCGGTGCTGCTACCAATGCTGATTTAAACAATCCTTGTGGTGTGGCAGTGGATACGAACGGGAATTTGTTCATTTCAGATCAGTTTAACAACCGCGTCCGCAAGGTGGACACCAACGGTATCATTACAACTGTGGCGGGTGGTGCTGGTGGTTATTATGGAGGTTATTCCGGTGACGGCGGTGCTGCTACCAACGCTCAATTAAACAATCCTTACGGCGTGAAAATGGATGTGTCCGGGAACCTTTTCATTGCGGATTTGGGAAACGGTGTTATTCGTAAGGTGAATACCAACGGCATCATCACGACAGTAGCGGGTAATGGCAGGTTCGGACCTCCAAATAATGGCGGTGTTGCCACAAATTCCAATTTATACTCTCCTTTAGGCGTGGCAGTGGATGGAAATGACAATATTTTCATCGCGGATCAGGGAAACAACCTCATCGAAAAGGTGGACACTAACGGCATCATTAAAATTGTTGTGGGAGTCGGTGGAGGTAGTTATTGGGGTGGGTATTCTGGTGATGGCGGTCCTGCCACCGATGCTGAATTGGCCCATCCTTGCGACGTGATCGTGGATGCAGATAAGAATCTTTTCATTGCCGACCAGGTAAACAATCGCATCCGCGAAGTTGTTGCTTCCGGTCAATATCCAACATTGACGCTTACCAACGCGACGCCGAATATTGCGGGTAATTATCAAGTCGTCATTTCCAACGCATTCGGAAGTGTCACCAGTAGTGTCGTGACGTTAACTGTGCTTCCGCCAATTATTTCCATCGTGCCCAACGCTGACGGGAGCAAGACGATCAACCTGCTGACTGCACCAAATGTAAGCAGCCGGGTGTGGGTTGCCACCAATCTGACACCACCGGTTGTCTGGCAACTTCTCAACGCGAAAGTATCCGGAGCCAATGGCGCATCACAGTTTATCGACTCCAATGCAAAAAGTAATCGGGTTCGATTTTACCGTTGCTCTACTCCGTAACGCGCCAAATCAAAGTTTACGTTACAAGGGTTTTTGCTATCTTGTTGGCGATTTTGAATCGGGTTCACGGGCCGTGTTCATCCGTGGCTGAAATTCTCCGCGCTTCCACGTCTTTGCGTTGAAACAAATTGGCATCACCGTTGCCGACGGTAGTCCTTCGGGGAAAGGCCGGTTTCCGACTAACTTCAATTGCTCCGCCCTACAGGGGGATTTCCTATTGTCAGCCAACAACGGTTGTGATAGTCCGTGCCGCATGAGCACGAAGAAACTGCTTCTTATCGCCTTTGGTTCACTCATCTGGGGCACGTTGCCCGCTTTCGCCGGTGAATTTCCCGACAGTTGGACTTGGGACGACAAACCGGGGCAACGCGCCAGCCACGCTGCCTTGGAAGGCAAGCCCATGCCCGCCTTCCACGTCAGCGATTGGATCAATGGCGGCATCACCACCGCCGACATCAAGGGCAAAGTCATCGTCGTGGATTTATACGCCACTTGGTGCGGCCCCTGCATGAGGGCCATTCCCCACAACAACGAGATGCTCAAAAAATACAAGGATAAAGGACTGGTCATCATCGGCGTTTGCACCAGCAAGGACGGACAGGAAATCTTTGCCGCCAACGCCAGGCAACATGGCATCCAATATCCGGCCGCCCGCGATCCCGAATTGAAAACCGAGAAAGCGTGGGCCGTGCATTATTATCCGACCTACGCCATCATTGACCGCAAAGGCATTGTCCGCGCGATTGGCTTGCAACCTCAATACGTCGAAACCGTCGTCCAGAAATTGCTGGCGGAACCCGCGCCGTAAGGCGGCAAACCAAGCGGATGGAAGAGCTGCAACACTCGACACGAATTGCACGGCTTGAGCGGTTTGGGATTAATCTCTTGTGGGCTTCGAGAGAATTCGTGGAATTCGTGTCACGACTTTGCGCCCCGCATCTTTGCGTTGAAACGAATCAGCGTCACCGTTGCCGACGATAATCGCTCGGAGAAAGGCCCGTTTTCTCAACAAATTGGCGAGACTTTTCTTCGCTCACGCCTTGGGCGGCCATTCCACGCCGGCCAATTCCTTTGGCAATTGTTTCGGGTCAACCGGGTAAATGAGCGACAGGTCGGGTTTGGTCTTCGCGCCGGGCAGAAATTCCAGTTCTTCCGGCGCGCCGATGATGAGCCAGAGCACCTCGGCGTCGGTGTCGTTGAACACCTGGCGCAACTGGTCCGGCCCGACCAGCACGCCGCCGTAGCGCGGCACGGTCAATGTCTCGTCGCCCACGCGCAGGCGCCCCGTGCCTTCCAGCACGAAATAAAACTCCTCCGCGCGGATGTGCTTGTGCAGCGTGTTCGCGCTCTTCGGCGGCAGCCGCCAGAGCCGCGCGCCCATGTTCTCGCTCCCGGTGCGCTCCAGATAATCCGCGTTCGGGATTTTCATCAGGTTCGAGGGCCGCCAGAAGAGGTCTTCCGGCTTGATCAGAAAGTAGCCATCTATCGCTTTCATTGAATCACTCATAAATCAAATCTTCCATCTCGTCTATCCCAACGGGATAAAAATCATTCAGCCCAGCGTTGCCGATGGAATCGGCTACGCTGGGAAACAGACCGGAAATATCATCAACCCTGAATGGGTTGAATCGTTCGTGTTGGTGCGGCGGACGGGGGTGATGCAACCCCGTTGGGGTTGGGGATTATTTTGGCGGATGACCCAGGGTAGTCCCACGTTGCGGGCCAACCCTGGGCTGAAGTATGGAATCCCGTTGGGATTCCGGTTAAAGTCTGGCATGACCAATTCCAAGATAGGTCGGAACGACCCATGCCCATGTGGTAGCGGGAAAAAGTATCCGAAACGAGCTCGTCCATTTCAAAGCCGAGGAATACGAACAAGTTGTTCCTCGGCCAAAGCAACTACACGAGATTCTTCAACGCGTTCCAAGTTCCGTAAAACTGCGCGACACGCCGCATAGCTGGTCAATGCGGTTGTTAACTCCATCATTTGCTGAATGGACGGTATTTGTGGCGGAAGGAACAATTGATAATTTCAAAGAAGCCTACCGCAAGGCGCGCACAAACGCAAACTGACCCGTTCTAATTCTTGATGCTAGGATTCGACGGCCAATAATTGTCACGCCTTCGCGTAAACCTCCGCGCCTTTTTCCACGAACTCCTTCGACTCGGCTTTCACCTGCCGGCGCGGAAAGGATTTTACGAGCCAGACAAGCTGGCTGACCTTTCGGATTTTCTCATCAAAAGGTTCGCGAGCCAGTTTCCTGCGCATCTCCAGAGTCATGCCTTTCAATACACTTCTGCGCCCTTCTCGACAAATTCTTTCGACTTCGCTTCCATCCCCTTTTTCAACGCCTCTTCCTCGGCGATGCCTTGCTCGGCGGCGTATTTGCGGACGTCCTCGGTGATTTTCATCGAACATCCACCTTCGCCAAGGCTACGGTGGACAGGAAAATGCGGGCTCATGCTTTGGCGTAGATTTCCGCGCCTTTATCAACAAATTCGCGAGCTTTTTGTTCCATCCCGGCTTTCAGTGCCTGTTCCGCGGCCATGCCCTGTTCCGCGGCATACTTTCTGACATCTTCTGTAATCTTCATGGCACAAAAATGAGGGCCGCACATGGAGCAGAAGTGCGCGGTCTTGGCGCCTTCTTGCGGCAGGGTTTCGTCATGGAACTCGCGCGCGGTCACGGGGTCGAGGCTGAGGTTGAACTGGTCTTCCCAGCGGAATTCGAAGCGCGCCTTGCTCAAGGCGTTGTCGCGGTATTGCGCGCCGGGATGGCCTTTGGCGAGGTCGGCGGCGTGGGCGGCAATCTTGTAGGCGATGACGCCGTCCTTCACGTCTTTCTTGTCCGGCAAGCCGAGGTGTTCCTTGGGCGTGACGTAACAAAGCATCGCGCAGCCATACCAGCCAATCATCGCGGCGCCGATGCCGCTGGTGATGTGGTCGTAGCCGGGCGCGATGTCGGTGGTGAGCGGGCCGAGCGTGTAGAATGGCGCTTCATGGCACCACTCGAGCTGCTTGTGCATGTTTTCCTCGATCAGATGCATCGGGATGTGGCCCGGGCCTTCGTTCATCACCTGCACGCCCTTGGCCCAGGCGCGCTCGGTGAGTTCGCCCTGCACCTTGAGTTCGGCGAATTGCGCCTCGTCATTGGCATCGGCAATCGAACCGGGACGCAGGCCGTCGCCGATGCTGAAGGCGACGTCGTAGGCGGCCATGATGTCGCAGATGTCGTCCCAGTGCGTGTAGGTGAAATTTTCCTGGTGATGCGCAAGACACCATTTGGCGAGGATGCTGCCGCCGCGGCTGACGATGCCGGTCATGCGATGCGCGGTGAGCGGAATGAAGCGCAGCAGCACGCCGGCGTGGATGGTGAAATAATCCACCCCCTGCTCCGCCTGTTCGATGAGGGTGTCGCGGTAAATTTCCCAGGTCAGTTCCTCGGCCTTGCCGCCGACTTTTTCGAGCGCCTGGTAAATCGGCACGGTGCCGATGGGCACGGGCGAATTGCGGAGAATCCATTCGCGGGTGGCGTGGATGTTTTTGCCGGTGGAGAGGTCCATGACGGTGTCCGCGCCCCATTTGGTGGCCCAGCGCATTTTCTCGACTTCCTCCTCGATGGACGATGCGACGGCGCTGTTGCCGATGTTGGCGTTGATCTTCACGAGGAAATTGCGCCCGATGATCATCGGCTCGGATTCGGGGTGGTTGATGTTGGCCGGAATAATGGCCCGCCCCGAGGCAACCTCACTTCTCACAAACTCTGGTGTAATTTCATCGGGAATCCTTTGAGGAAACTTCCGGAATACGCTCGGGGCGAATGACGAATGACGAATGTCCAATGACGAAAGCTGTGAACTGCCAGCGTGCTGTTTGTTCAGGTCGTTACTCGGGAGAGTGGCACAGGCTTCCAGCCTGTGTTTTTTGTCGGCACACAGACCGGAGGTCTGTGCCACCCTCATGTTCTCGCGGATGGCGATGAACTCCATCTCGGGCGTGACGATGCCACGACGGGCATAGGCGAGTTGGGTCACTACGCTGCCCGATTTGGCACGGAGAATCTTCCGCTTCGGCAAAGCGGTTTTGTCGAGATGAAACGGTGTTTCGTCCTGACGTCGCGCCTGGGCAAGGTCACGATGCTGTTCAGAAAGATAACCGTCGTCAATCGGCTGTGCCGGTCGGCCATCGTGTTCCTCCACGTCGCCGCGGGCGCGAATCCATTTGGCGCGCAACGCCGGCAACCCCTCCTCCACCGTGCCTTTGAAGTCCGGATCGCCCCACGGGCCGGAGCAGTCGTAAACGCGCACCGGTTCATTTTGCTCGATGGTGCCAGTGTACGATCTGGTGGGCGTGAGTTCAATTTCGCGCATGGGCACGCGGACGTCGGGGTGCAGTTTGCCTTTGACGTAAACGCGTTTGGAGCCGGGCAGTTGCTCGGAACTATGAGGGGAAGATTCGACGGCGCGAGGCGCACCGTCGGACAGCCCCGAATGCTTTCGGGGCTGTGCTACCCGTGCGGGTTCGAACGAATCTTTGGTCGCGATCATATTATTTGTGACACGTGTCGGGTGTCAGGTGACGTGACCGGGTTAGATGGCGAAGGGTTGTCGAACATTCCTCCGCCAGCATTACCTGGATCAGGTTCCACGGGTCTTCGGCGTTCCGCGCCGAACTCTCAGCCTTCGTCGTCCCTGCGGACGGCCGGTTGGCTCCCCGAATAAATGGAAAGCTAGGCTCGTTCGCGCGCAGCGTCAAGCCCGTGAAAGCTGGTTTTCCACGTTTCAGAACTCCCAGTGTAGCCGCGCGGCGAAGACGGACACCGGTCCGCGGTCACGGTTGAAAGCCGGGTCGGTGATGAATTGGTAATCCACGGCGGCATGGATGGTTTTCCAGATTTTGAAATCATAGTAGCTCTCCAGAATTTTTTCCCATCCGTAACTCAGCGCACCGTCGCCGGCGAGAATGCCTGTGCCGCCGGCCTCGAAAAATTCCTGGTGAACGTGCGAAAGGCCATTGGCCACGCCCGCCAAACCAAAGGTGTCGTCGGGCCGTCCCCACGATTCGCCCTTGACGCTGATGCCGGCGGTCGCCGTGTAATCCACGTCGCTGAACACCCACGCTTCGTTTTGTCCATCACTCCAGCCGACACGCGAAAAGACGCCGACATTTTTGACGATTTCCTGCTCCACGTTCAGGCCGAAACCGTATTTGTAACGATAGGCGCGCGTTTGGGTGATGTCCGTGCCCGGAACGGAAAGCGCCGCCTGATAACTGCCCATGTGCGCATGGTTGAGATAAGCAAGCAACCGGACTGTGCCGGGATGATTGTTCACGGTGTAACGACGTTCCAATTCCGTCACCATGCCCCAAGCTTCGAGAAAATGCTGGTCGAGCGCCGTGCCGTTGGAAACGCGCGGCATCTGGAAAAATCCGTAGCGGAGCGACCACACCGGCTGGTTCAACTCGGCGGCAAAACCGGTGATGTACCCGAGCGCGTCCGCTGGATAATCCCAGGCTTCATTGGCCATCAATGCCCAATTCATGAACTGCGTGCGCGGATCGTTGGCGTAGGCGTTGTTGTCGAAAATATCCTTGGCGCTGAATTTTCCCAGCGTGAGCGTGAGCCGTGACACGTCTTGTTTTCCGGCGAGGGTGAGTTGAGCGTCTTCAACGTCTTCCTGCTCGCCGCCAAAGCCGATGGTCTGGCGGATAAACAATCGCGGAATATTCAGGTTGGGAACGGCCGTGCCCAGTCGAAATGCCTCGCCATTGGGAAAACCGTCCACGCCGAGAGTGTTGTCCACGCCAAATCCCTGCCACATCAATCCATCAATGTGCGCCTCGGCCCCGCGCCACAACCGGACTCCAGCCATCAAATCCAGCGAAACGGTTTCGCGGGTTTCGCCACCGTCCGGCAGGCTGTTTGGCCCGGAATACTTTGCCGGGAAGCCGGGATAGCCCTGAACGATGTCGGTGTTCTGGACGTGCCAGTTCCAGTTCTGCCCGTCAGGCGGCGGGCCGGCCGCTGAAACCGGCAATGAATTTGTGGAAACCTCCGCCGCGGCGGGCAGTGCCGCCACGTAAAGCGCAATCATGCCGATGGCTGGACCATTTTTCACGATCAGGACAAAGCGTGGTTGACAAAAATCACGCTGCCATATACCCCTACCCCCCATCATGCGTCAAGCGCTCAATTTGGGAGTGGCGCGCCGGGTGGAAAATGTTAAATGTTTTGCCATGAAAGTGAAGCTTGTTCGTCCGGGACTGGAAAAACGGGCGCTGGTCGTCCGCCTGCGGAAAATCAAAGGCCAGATCGAGGGCATTGAAAAAATGGTGGAGGCCGACGCCGATTGTTCGGATGTGCTGATGCAGGTCGTCTCGGCGCGCCGGGCGCTGAAATCGTTCAGCGAAAAAGTCATTGAGTCCCACATGCGCGCGTGCCTCGAAAGCACCACGAGCCGGTCCGAAGGGCGCCACAACCTACGTTCGTTGCTCACGGTTTTGGAGCGATACGCTGTCTAAAAATTTATGCCTGCCGTAAAAAATCCCAATGGCCAGCGTCCGGCCGATTTGGTGCGCGACGCGGCGACTAATGAAGCCGCCGAAATCCTGCAACGGCTCAACACCTCGCCGGCGGGTTTGAGCGAGGAGGAAGCGGCCGAGCGGCTGGAAGTCTTCGGACCAAACGAGGTCGCACAGGAAAAACAGCACGGCTGGCTGCGGCGGCTCTGGATTGCTTCGCGCAACCCACTGGTAATTTTGCTGACGATTCTCGCCATCTTCACTTTCGCGACGGCAGGAGACGCGAGCGACTACATCGGCGGCTCCGTAATGATGGTGATGGTGCTGCTGGCACTGTCGTTACGCCTTATTCAGGAGACGAAGGCCGACAACGCGGCGGCCAAACTCAAGGCGATGATCAAGGTCACGGCCACCGCCATGCGCGATGGCGAGCCGAAGGAAATTCCGCTCAAAGAACTCGTTCCGGGTGATGTGGTGAAATTATCAGCCGGCGACATGATTCCCGGCGATGTGCGGCTGCTGACGGCAAAGGATTTGTTCATCATCCAAGCCACGTTGACCGGCGAATCTCTGCCGGTCGAAAAATCCGACGCGCGCGACCCGCGCACAAACGTCTCGTCCATCGAGCACACGAACCTCTGCTTTCTCGGCACGAGCGTGGAAAGCGGCTCGGCCACGGCGGTCGTTGTCGCCACCGGCGCACAAACCTATTTCGGCAAAATGGCCAGCAGTCTGGTCGGCCAGCAGGTGGAGACGGCGTTTGACCGGGGCGTGAAGAAATTCACCTGGCTGATGATTTGTTTCATGGCGGTGATGTCCCCGATGGTGTTTTTCATTAATGGCTTTACCAAACACAGCTGGGGAAAAGAAACCTTTCTTTTTGCGCTGGCGGTGGCCGTCGGCCTCACACCGGAAATGCTGCCGATGATTGTCTCGGTCTGCCTGTCCAAAGGCGCGCTGGCGATGTCGAAAAAGAAGGTCATCGTCAAACGGCTCAATTCGATCCAGAACTTCGGCGCCATGGACGTCCTCTGCACCGACAAGACGGGCACGCTGACCATTGATCACGTCATCCTCGAACTGCATTGCGACGTGTTCAAAAATGAAAGCGAAGAGGTTTTGCACGACGCTTATTTGATCAGTCATTTTCAAACCGGACTGAAAAATGTTCTCGACCGCGCCGTGTTGAAATACACGGAACTGCACAAGGAACTCGCGATAGATAAATACACCAAAGTGGACGAAATCCCGTTCGATTTTTCGCGGCGCATGATGTCGGTGGCCGTCGAAGGTCCGGACAGCGAGCGGCAATTGTTGACCAAAGGCGCGCCGGAGGCGGTCTTCGCCAAATGCACGCACTTCGAGAGCGAAGGCGAGATTTTTCCGATGGAACCGATTCTCGTCGGAAATTTGATTGAACAGGTCAACGATTTGAGCAGCGACGGTTTTCGCGTGCTGGCCGTGGCGAACAAAAAAGTCGGGCGACAAGCCGCCTACTCCAAGGCCGATGAAGAAAACCTGGTTCTCACCGGTTACCTCGCATTTCTGGACCCACCCAAAGACACCGCCGCCAAGGCCATCACCGCCCTTCGCCAGCACGGCGTCATGGTGAAAGTGTTGACCGGCGACAACGATCTGGTCACCCGCAAGGTCTGCACCGAAGTCGGCATCAACGCCGAAAAAATCCTGCTCGGCAACGACGTGGAAAAAATGTCGGATGAGCAACTGGCCGAGGCGATTGACTGTACGGACGTTTACGCTCGGCTGTCACCCGCGCACAAAAAGCGCGTCGTGCAGGCGCTCCAGAAAAAAGGCCACGTCGTCGGTTTCATGGGCGACGGCATCAACGACGCGCCCGCGCTCCGCGCCGCCGACGTGGGCATCTCCGTGGACACCGCCGTGGACATCGCCAGGGAATCCGCCGACATGATTCTGCTGGAAAAAAGCCTGATGGTGCTCGAAGAAGGCGTGCTCGAAGGCCGCAAAGTGTTCGCGAACATCGTGAAATACATTCGCATGGGCGCAAGTTCCAATTTCGGCAACATGTTCAGCGTGCTCGGCGCGAGCGCGTGGTTTCCGTTCCTGCCGATGCAACCGCTGCAAATCCTGACCAACAATCTGCTTTACGATTTTTCGCAGGTGCCGATCCCGACGGACAACGTCGGCGCGCAATACATCGCCAAACCGCGCCCCTGGCACATCCCAGAAATCGCCAAGTTTATTGTTTTCATCGGTCCCATCAGCTCGATTTTCGATTACACCACTTTTTCCGCAATGTGGTTTTATTTCAAGTGCAACGATCTTGGACTGGTGCCACCACCGGAACTAGCGGCGCGGTTTGCCCATGCCACCGATCCCAACCACATCTACGCTGCCGCGCTTTTCAACACCGGCTGGTTTGTCGAATCCATCATGACACAAACGCTCATCATCCACGTCATCCGCACGAGCCAGATTCCGTTCATCCAATCGCGCGCGAGTTGGCAACTCACGATGACGACCATTTTAATCATGGGCATCGGCGCGTATCTGCCGTTTTCGCCGCTGGCCAAATCGTTGGGCTTCGTGGCACTGCCGTGGCAATTCTGGCCGATTCTCGCCGTGACACTGCTTTGCTACGTCGGCCTCACGCAGGTCATCAAATCGTGGATGGTGCGGAAAAATTGGATTTGACGGCTGACTTGGCCGGGTGAAACATAAAGCCGTTCCGCATCTCACGGAACGGCGTTGTCAGGCCTGCGCGGGTTGATCGTGTCCGCCCAAGCCTCAGGCTTAAGCTAGCCACATCCTGCGTGCGTGTCAAACGGCACGTCAGTTTTTTCCCGGCGGCAAGGCGGCCCTTTTCTTTTCGAGCGAATCCTTCAACTGGGGAAACAGCCATTCCAGGTGATCAAAAAATTTCTCCGGATCGGCCACGCCGAGCGCCTCGGCCAATGGCAGCGCCTGCAAACCGGCCTTTTTGACCCAGAACGGATCCGCCACCTCGCCCGTGCGCAAATTTTCTCCGACGCCGGTGTCAAACACGTCGAGATAATTGTCCAAGGCGAGCTGGAGCAGGGCGGTCTGGTTTGTGCCGGTTGCCAGGGCGGCCTTCTTTTCCAACGCGCTGCCAAAACCAATTTGCGCCCGGCTGCGCGCGGAAATGTTTGCGAACGGCGAGTTGAAAACCTGCGCGTAGGCGTTCGTTGCCGCGTCAAAAGCGCCCAGTTGCAAATCGCAGTCGCCGATTTCATTCCACGCCAGCACGCCGGGTTCGTTGGTCGGATACAACTGGCAAATCTGGTTGAACACGTTCGTGGCCAGTTGAAAATTCGCCAGCGGATTGTTGGTGTCCGGCGAATCCGAAAGCATCAACGCGCCGCCGTAGGCGAACAAGGCCTGCGCATTCAGGTCCGGCGGACAATTCGTGTCACTCGTCAGGGAGGTAAAATGGTCAATGGCGTCCTTGTAGCTGGGCAGGCCCATCGCCGCGCGCCCGGCCATCAGGCGCGCCTGGTAAATCAACGGCGACCCCTGCCAGTTGGTGTTTTGATAAAGCATTTTATAATTCCTTTCCGCGTCCACGTAATTCGTCCCGCCCAGGCGGAAGTAATGGTCCGCCACCCAGTATTGGGCCAGGGGCGCCAGCTCGTTGGTCGGAAACTGCGCGACAAAATTTGTGAACAACCCGAACGCGTTTGTCTCGTTTCCCGCCTGAAAATTCGCCCGGGCGAGCGCATAATCCGCCTGAGGCCGCAGCGCATTGGTTGGAAAATCGGTCCACCAGTTTTCGTATTGGCCGATGGCCGATGGCCAGTCTTGTTCCCGTTCATAAGTGCGCGCGACGGCCAGTTCCACCTGGGGCCGCAGCGGTGAATTCGGAGACGTCTCCACGAATTTCTGGAAAAGGGCGCGCGCGGCGGCGGGCGGTCGGGCATCCGCCAGGCCTTCACCCACCAGCAGGAGGCTGCTGTCGGCCAGATCGCTGGCGGGATAAAGCTTCAGAATCCGCGCCATCGCGTTGCTCGCGCCCGCCACGTTTTTCAATTCCAGGTTCGCCCGCAGCATCTGGTAAAGCGCGCGGTCGCCGAGCGTTTGCGTGACGGCGGGAAAACCGGCGAAATCTTCAACCACGGCACGGTAATTTTTCAGGGCGTTCGTGAAATCATTTTGCGCGAACTGCGCGTCGCCCATTTTGAACCGCGCCACGGCCAAATCCTCCGATGGCGGCAGCAGCTTTAGCAGCTTCACGGCGGTTTCGAAATCGGCAAGGCTGTTGGTCGTATTTCCCGCGAGCCACTCGCACCAGCCACGGTCCAGATACGCCTTGCCGGCGAGCGGACTGTTCGTAAACGCGCCCAGAAATTGACCGAATCGCGCCTGCGCCTCCGGCAAAAGGTTCGTCGCCTCCGCCAGATGATTGGTGGCCGCCAGTTGCGCGAGGTAATCCTTCAGATGCAATTCGCCGAGCGTCAGCAATGCCACGTCCGCCGCCGCCGAAGCGGGAAATTGGGCCAGGAATTTCCGGAGCGAATCCTCGGCGTCGGAAAACCGGTCCAGCGCGATGGCCAGTTCCGTCATTTTTAAAATCGCCTGCCGCTGCCGCTCCAACGGCGCGTTCAGCTTGAGAATTTCCTCATAAGCGGCAATGGCCCCGGACTTTTGCCCCAGTTGCTCCAGCACCCGCGCGCGCAATGCCACGCCTTCGGCCTGCAAAACATCGTCTTTTTCGGACCGCGCGATTTGGACCAGATTGGTCGTGGCCGCCAGCGCCGCGTTGGTGTCACCTGCCGCCAGCTTGACCTGATGGAGCAAATACGCGCGCTGCCAGTCCAGTTGCGGCTTGAGCGTTTGCGAGTTCAGCGATTCCAGGACCGCCGCCGCGCCGGCAAAATCCTTTTGCGCGAATTTCGCCTGCGCCAGCAGCAATTGTCCGCGCGAAACCAGTTCGTTCGCCGGATCCATTTGCGCCGCGCGCAGAAACACGCTGTTCGTTTCCTCCAGCAACGACACCACCTGCGGCCACTCGTTGGTCTGCGCCAGCGACGCCGCCGCCTCCACCACAACCCTGAGCCGCAGCGATGATTCAGGAAAATCGCGCGTCAACGAAACGAATGTTTCCGCCGCCGCGGAAAAATCCCCGTTTTGAAACTGCGCTTCACCAATCCAATAAACGTATTGGTCGGCGAGATTCCCGGCTCCGGCTTGGCGCGCCGTGAGCAGCGCGATGGCTTGCGGGAGTTTCCCCTGCTTGAATTCCGCCTCCGCCTGCATCAACACCGCCTCGGCCCTGCGGTCGGATTTTGGATGTTTCTGGACGAACTGCGCGAACTCCGTTTCCGCGCGGCTCCACATCCCGTCCTGAAACGCGGTCACCGCGGCGGCATAGGCGCGATCTTCCCGCGCGCTGGCGGCAAAACTCCGTTCGCCGCCCGTTGACAGCGCGAGCAAAATCAAAAGCCCTTGCCAGCGAAACGCCATGCGCCCGAATCTAAACGACGTGGCGCAGCGACAAAAGCGGGAAATGAGGGACCCGCGAAATGAAATTCAATTCGTTTTGGGGCCGGGTGGGTTTTCCGCTTTTGCCTTTTGCAATTCCAACGCGGTTTCCTCCGACATTTTTTGAATTCTTTGCATCATGGGCGCCATGCGTTGCTGCAGGATCGTCATGGTGCGCTGCATCAACTCCGGCTGCTTGCTCACCAACGACTGGCCGACCGGCGTCCGGTAAAAGGCAATCAGTCCGTCAATCTCCGCCTGGGAAAACGTTTCGCGATAGGCCTGGACATACAGGTCCTTCATTTTCTCCCAGCTTAACTCCTCCTTCATGATGCCGGCCATTTTGGCCTGCTGCCGGTCCAGGACCGCCTGTTCCTCCGCGCTTAACGGCTTCCCTTTCGTCGCCTGCTGCAGGCTGGCCTTCATCACGCCCTCCATCTGGGTGAGGACGGAATCCATGTGCTTGTCAACCTTTGTCAGTTGCAGGAGCTGGTTGATGGATTGATCCGACGGCGGGGCCGCCGGGGTGGAAAGGGAAAAGGTTAAAACGGCCAGCAGCAGCAGGGTTGATGGAATTTTCACAAGCGCGATTCTGAATGCACGAACCAACCCGTCAAGGCCTTTTGGCCGAAGCCATTCTCGGTAGGGCGGGCAGTCCTCTGCCCGCCGCCCGTCCGCACAACCATGGCGGCGCGCACGGAGTGACGCGCCCTACCCAAGTACCGATTACCACTGGGAAATGGCCTTACTTGTTGAACCGGAAGTTGGTCAGGTCGTAGTCCTGCATGACGTAGGGCTTCGTCTCCAGCCGCATTTTGCCGGCGCGTTTGGCCTGGGTTTCGCCGCCCGCCGCGATGAAATCCGCAAAGCTGATGATTTCCGCGCGGATGAAACCCTTCTGGATGTCCGTGTGAATGGTGCCGCCGGCTTCCCAGGCCGTCAGACCCTTCCGGATCGGCCAGGCGCGGTTTTCCTTGCCGCCGACGGTCAGAAAGCAGATGTAGCCCGCCTCGGCAAACGCGCGCAGCAACAGGGCGTCGGGATTTTCCAAATCCGGCGGTTCGGCCACCACGACCGGCTTGGCGGTGAAAAAGCTGTGGGCAGCGACGGCTTGAAGTTCCTCCGGGCTCAATCCCGAATTGAAAACGAACCGCTCGCTTTCGAGCAGGGATTTGATTTTTTCCAGCGCCTGACGCTCGGCTTCCTGCGGCTCGCGGCCCAAACGTGTTTCCACAAATTCCAGGTCCTTCAAAATCATGTCCGCCCGGCCCTCCACCGACACCAGGATGGCGTCGGCGTCAATCAACTGGTCCTCGCCCACCACGTCCACCTGCGCGTGGACTTTCTTCTGCGCCTCGACCAGTTTGTCGGCCTGGTCCAGGCGCGGATCTTTGAGGTTGTGTTTGCCGGTTTTAATCCCGGCCAGACCGAACAACGCTATTTTCATAAATGCTGATTGACCGGCGGCGGCAGAACGTGGCTCAAATACTGCCCGGTAAAACTTCCGGCACAGCGAGCCACGGCTTCCGGCGGCCCTTGCGCGACGATGCGGCCGCCAGCATCCCCGCCCTCCGGGCCAAGGTCAATAATCCAATCCGCCGTTTTGATGACGTCGAGATTGTGTTCGATGACGACGAGGGTGTTGCCGGCGTTGCGCAATTTGAACAGCACTTCCAGCAGCTTGGCCACGTCGTGGAAATGCAGGCCGGTCGTCGGCTCGTCCAAAATGTAAAACGTGCGCCCGGTCGCCTTGCGGCTCAGCTCCGCCGCCAGCTTCACGCGCTGCGCCTCGCCGCCGCTCAACGTCGTCGCCGCCTGTCCCAGGCCGATGTAACCGAGGCCGACCTCGGCGAGCGTCAGCAGCGGATCGTAAATCTGCGGCACCACGCGGAAAAAAGTCACCGCCTCGTCCACCGTCATCGCGAGCACGTCGGCGATGTTTTTGCCCTTGTAGGTGATTTCGAGCGTCTCGCGGTTGTAACGTTTGCCGCCGCACACCTCGCACGTCACATAAACCGGCGGCAGAAAATTCATTTCAATCTTGAGCAGGCCGTCGCCCTCGCATTTTTCGCAGCGGCCGCCCTTGACGTTGAAGCTGAACCGGCCCGGGGCGTAGCCCCGAATCTTTGCGGCAGGCAACTTGGCAAATAAATCCCTGATTGCATTAAACATGCCGGTGTAGGTGGCGGGGTTGCTTCGGGGCGTGCGGCCAATCGGCGTCTGGTCAATCACGATGACCTTGTCAATCATCTCAAAACCCATCAACGCGCGGTGCGCGCCGGGTGTTTCCTTGGAACCGTAAAACTTGCGGAACAGTGCCCGGCGCAGGATGTCGTCCACGAGTGTGCTTTTGCCCGAACCGCTCACGCCGGTGACGCACGTGA
>Ga0187852_1001421_pt1 | contig 22423 bp, 18 predicted proteins | sample June2016WEW_6_40_FD_134511 | JGI IMG/M metagenome (GOLD analysis project Ga0187852, IMG submission 134511) | Peatland microbial communities from SPRUCE experiment site at the Marcell Experimental Forest, Minnesota, USA - June2016WEW_6_40 | ecosystem: Environmental > Terrestrial > Soil > Wetlands...
GATCTGGATAGTCAACCGCAAGGTCCTGGGAGTTTAAACACATTGGCAATGAGAGCCGCCCCGGCCTGCGTAGAATGCAAATGTGAGCCCTTGGGGCAATCGCAGCACACGAAGTCCCTGCAATGAAGGAGATTTCATGGAGCCGGAAAAATCCTCCCTGCCGGTAACAACCACCGCAAACAATGCGGCCACCGATCAGCCTCTTCGCCCAACGGAGCCCGCGCCCCCGGAAGCCCCTTATCGCGGCCTGCGCTGGATATTTGTCGGCGACCTGGGATTGCGCGCCGGCTGGTCGGTGCTCGTGTTCTTTTTGCTTTTCGTGCCTCTCAACGCGGGCATCGACGCGGCGCTGTTCCATTTTCATCTGCTTGGTAAGACGGATGAGTTTTCGCCTCGGACCATGTTCTTCGGCGAGGTGGGCGGCCTGTTCGCACTGCTCGTCGCGGCTGCGCTGGTGGGCCTCATCGAGGGTCGGCGCATTCTCGCGTACAACTTGGCCGGTCGAAGGCGGCCGCAGCATTTTTTCTTCGGCCTTGCAGCCGGCTTTCTCGCGCTTTCTGCGCTGGTTGGGGCGCTTGCAGCGTGTGGATGGCTGCAATTCGGCGCCGTTGCGCTCTCCGGCTCCGCAATCTTCCGGTTTGCCCTGTTGTGGGGCTGCGTTTTTCTTCTAGTGGCATTATTCGAGGAGGGGATGTTCCGCTGCTATGGACTCTTCACCCTCACACGAGGCATCAACTTCTGGTGGGCGCTGAGCATTCTGGCCGTCACGTGTGCCTATCTGGCAGTTTTCGTCAGAGGCACCGCCTCGTGGGGAGTATACGCAGCCGCTTTGCTGGGATTTTTCCCTTGCCTCATACTCCACCAAAAGGCAGACCCGCGCAGTGGATTCTGGTGCGCGGCGTGGGTTACGTCGGCCCTGTTCGGCTATGTGCACGTCGACAACCCCAACGAAGCCTGGATCGGCATCTTCGCCGCGGCTTTCATCGGCTTCGTCTTTTGTGTGAGCGTGCGCGTCACCGGTTCGGCTTGGTGGGCCATTGGCTGCCACGCGGCCTGGGATTGGGGCGAAACATTTTTCTATGGAACCGCCGACAGCGGGCTCACACCGCACGGCTGCTTTCTCACCAGCCACCCGGCGGGCAATCCTTTGTGGAGCGGCGGCTCCGTGGGCCCCGAGGGCAGTGTTCTGGTGCTCGGCGCAATTCTTTTTCTCTTGGTTTTGGTTTTGATTTACGGGAGGTTGAGCAGTCGCTTGCAAAGTGCGCCGCCCGCGCTCGCGGCGGCGGACTGAGACACTGTTCAAACGCCGCCGTAAACCGCGCAACATCAGCCGATCCGCCGGCGGTATCCTGAACCTGGCCGATGTCCGATTCGTCTTCATCCACAAAACCCGCACCGCAGCCCGCACGTAAGCGCCGCCGCATGCCCCGCTGGCCGCGGATTCTTCTGCTCGTCGCCGGCAGTGTTTTCTTGCTTCTCATCCTTGCCGCCGGAGTGGGCATTCTTTGGCTGCGTTCCGTGGCCAAAGCTGCTTTGCCGCAGCTCGATGGCGACGTGCAACTGGCCGGCCTTTCCGCGCCCGTGACTGTACGCCGCGACGCCCACGGCGTGCCCCACATTGATGCCGCGACGCAAGCCGACCTCTTCGTCGCCCAGGGCTACGTCACCGCGCAGGACCGCCTGTGGCAGATGGACGCTTCGCGCCGCGCCGCCAACGGCAATCTGGCTGAGATTCTGGGTCCGGGCATGATCGTGAATGACAAGACGCAACGCGTGCTCGAGATCCGCCTGACGGCGCAGCGCGTATATTCCCGCTTGCCGTCCGCCGAACGGACGGTTCTCGACGACTACGCGCGCGGCGTGAACCTTTACATCGCGCAGGCGGAAAAATCCCACACGCTCCCGGCAGAATTCCGGCTGCTCGGCTACCACCCCGAGCCCTGGACCGGCGTGGACTCGGTGAGCGTGGGTCTGATGATGGTCGAAACTCTTGACCTGCGCCTGACCACCAAGTTCTCCCGCGCCCACGTTGAGGCCAAACTCAAAGATCCGAAGCTCATCGCCGATCTGTATCCGATTGGTTCGTGGCGCGATCATCCGCCAACGGGCATCAAGGTCGATCTCAGCGCCCCGCAACCGCAGCTCGCGCCCTCAAAGAAAAACGATGACGACGAGGACGACGACGAAAACACCGAGGCCAGTGCTCAACCCAATCCAGCCTTATCGCAGTTCGCATCCGCCGCGCCGGAGGATCCGGCCGCAATGGCCCTGCTGGGCCAAACCGATTGCGAGGGCTGCGCCTTTGGCTCGAACAACTGGGTCGTCGCCGGCAGCCACACTGCCAGCGGCAAGCCTCTGCTCTCGAACGATATGCATTTGACACTGCGCGAGCCCGACACCTGGTACATCGCCGATCTCCGTGCACCCGGGTTTCACGCCGCCGGCGTCACGCTGCCCGGCCTGCCGCTCATCGTCGCCGGGCACAATGAGCACGTGGCGTGGGGCTACACCGCGCTCTACAGTGACGTGCAGGACCTCTACACGGAGAAGCTCGACGGCAAGGGCAACTACGAAGGGCCTGACGCCGCGTGGCATCCGCTCTCCTTCGATCATGAAGTGATCCACGTGCGCGGCGGCCGCGATGTCGTCGTCGACATTGAATCCACCGCGCACGGCCCGCTCTTGAATCCGCTTCTCGCCGCCGGCGATCCTCCGATCGCTCTCAAGTGGACGCTCTACGATCCATCGCTCAACGCGCTCCCGCTCTACGAGATAAACACCGCGTCGAACTGGACGGAGTTTTCGGCCGCGCTTGCGCAGTGGTGCTGGCCCACGCAGAATCTGGTCTATTCTGACGATCAGGGACACATTGCTTATCACGCCATCGGCAAGGTGCCGATACGGCCGAATGGGCTCTTTGACAGGCCGATTCCGCACGACGTAATGAAGCCTTCCGAGTGGGGCGGTCAATTCACTCGGAGCAGACCGAATCCCGAGGTCTACATCCCCTTCGACCAGATGCCCAACGCCTTCGATCCGCCGTCAGGCTTTCTGGCCACGGCCAACGCGCGCGTCACGACGGACAGGTCGCCTTACCCGATCACCGACGATTGGGCCGATCCCTACCGTATCGAGCGCATCTACAAATCGCTCGACGGCCGCGACCAGCTCACGCCTGCCGACATGCTGTCTGTGCAATCCGATATCTACAGCGAGGTCGATCAGGAGATGGGCCATCGCTTTGCCTACGCCATCGACCACACCCCCGGCCCCGACGGCAATGGCGATCCTGAGTTGCGCCGGGCCGCCGACTTGATGCGCAGTTGGGATGGCCGTCTCACCACCGACTCCGTGGCCGCCTCTCTCGTCACCCAAAGCCGCGCCGCGCTCTGGCCCATGATTCTCGAACCGAAACTGGGCAAAACCGCCGCCGATTATCATTGGGGCGAGTCGGCTTTTGCTGAAGAAGAGATCGTGATGCACGCCAAGCCCGAGTGGCTTCCCAAGGGCTACAAGAACTGGGACGCGCTGCTGACCGCGGCCGTGCGCAAAGGTATGCGCAATGGAAACGCGCCCGGCAATCTGGAGCATTGGACGTACGGAAGCTGGCACGTTGTCGATGTTGAGCATCCGCTGGCGCCGTTACTTCCCTTCCTGAGCCGCGTGGCCGGAACCGGGCCCCAGCCGCAAAGCGGCGACGGCGCCACCGTGAAGCAGGTCGGCCGCACTCTCGGCCCCTCGCAGCGCTTTACCATGGACTGGAGCAACATCGACGGATCGACGGAGAACATCGTGCTCGGAGAAAGCGGCAACCCCTTCAGCCCTTACTTCCGCGACCAGTGGAATGATTGGTACAACGGAACCACCTTTGCGCTGCCCTTCACTCCGGCAGCGGTCGCTGCCCAAACCCGTCACACTTTACGGCTGCTGCCATGAAGAGACAGGGAACAAGGGACCAAGGGACCAAGGAACCAAGCCTGCCCCGCGACCCTCAACTTTGTCATCCTGAGCGATGGCCGCCCGCCGCGGCGGGCGACCGAGTCGAAGGATCTGCGGTTGCTTTTCCCTCCTCGGGCGAGCCGGCGGCCCCGTCGCGCTTGCGCTACTGTGCTGGCCCCTCCATCATTTTCCTTGCCGCCTTCGTCGCCATCGTTCCGCAACTCATTCGCGGCAACTCCTGCGGCCACGACTTCAACGTGCACCTCGTCTCGTGGCTGGATTGCTTGAACGCATGGCGTCACGGCATTCCTTATCCGCACTGGGCGTCCAGCCCCAACTACGGTGCCGGCGAGCCGCGCTTCGTCTTTTATCCGCCGCTCACATGGATGTTGGGCGCGACGCTCGGGCTCGTCCTTCCCTGGAATCTCGCGCCCATCGCACTCACGTTTTTGACGCTCGCCGCAACCGGCCTGGCCACCCGCGCCCTGGCTCTCGAAGCCCTCGACGACTTGCCTGCTACGCTCGCCGGATGCGCGGCACTCTTCTCCGGATTCGCGCTCTTTACTGCCTACGAGCGCTCGGCCTTCCCTGAATTCGCCGGCGGATTCTGGCTTCCGCTCATTGTCTTGTTTGTCCTGCGCGATCGGCGTCCTTCCGTTTCGGTTTTCCAGCGCGTTTTCGACGGCTCCGCCGCGCCTCTTGCCCTCGTGCTCGCCGGCGCGTGGCTCTCGAACCTTCCCTTGGGCGTGATGGCCGGCTATCTTATGGGCGGCGTCGCGCTTCTCTGGGCGTTGGCCAAGAAATCCATCGCCCCCATCCTTCGCGCCGGCGTCGCGGCTGCGCTGGGTCTCGGCCTCGCCGCCATCTACTGGCTCCCCGCAGCTCTCGAGCGGAAATGGGTCGACATCAAGCAAGCCACCCAGGACCCCGGCTACAACTTCGAGAACAACTGGCTCTTCGCGCACAATGCCAACCCGCTGCTCGCACTGCACGACGAAATTCTCCGCCAGGTCTCGTGGATCGCCGTCTCGATGATTGCCGTGACCGTCGTCTGCATCGCGATCGGTTGGCTCCGCGGCACGCTGCCCATCGGCAAATCCAGCGCCTCTCGTCTGTGGTGGGTTCCACTGGCCGCCGTTCCGGTCGTGGTCTTCTTCTTTTTGTTCCCTCTGTCGCGGCCGCTCTGGTACCTGCTGCCGGAGATGCGCTTCCTGCAGTATCCCTGGCGCTGGCTTGAGACTGTGGAAGCGCCCATGGCGATCTTCTTCGCCGCCGCCATCTGGCCCTCTGGCCGGCGCAGCCGCGCGGCCGTGCTCGTCGTCTGCGGCGCGGCGTTTCTAGCTTCGACTGCCTATGCGGCGAAATATTTCTTCCAGGTTTGCTATCCCGAAGACTCGGTCCCTTCGGTTCTTGTCGATTACCGGGCCGGCGCGGGCTTCGAAGGCATGTACGAGTACGAGCCTTCCGGCGGCGACGACTCCGCGATTGCCACCGGCCTTCCCGACGCCTGTCTCGTTAGCGATTCCTCGATCGTTCTGGGCAAGCCCGATCCCGACGATCCCGACAGCAATCCCGTTTGGAGCCGCGATCAGGGCAGTTGCCAGGCCGTTTTCCATTTCGTCCACGGCCTTGAGACCAACCCCGAGCACCGCGAGCTTCGCGCCGCCGCAGCACACGCTGGCTATCTGGTGTTGCGCCTATTAAGCTTCCCGGCGTGGCGCATTCGCGTGAACGGCCAACTGCTGACGGCGCTACCCAGGCGCGACGACGGCCTCATCGCCGTGCCCGTCCCGCAAGGCCCGGTAGATGTGACCGTGGACTGGACCACCTCGCCCGACGTCGTGGCCGGCCGATGGACCAGCGCCCTGGCGTTACTCTTGCTTCTTGTATGCGGCTGGCTGGAACGATCCGTCGATGATGCTTCGGTATAATCTGGGTCATGCCGAACAGTGAGAACACAGATTTCCGTTCTGCAGGGAATCTACTGGGGCGCGCACGCCATTTTTTGTCGGGTAGCCATGCCGTCGGCTGCTTTTTGATTCTGCTCGCCGCGGCCGTTGCTACGCTTCCGATTTTTCTTCGCGGCCCGTCCTGCGGCGCCGACTTCGATTTTCATCTTGGCCTTTGGTTCGACGCGCACTCGAGCTGGCAGCATGGCCTCTTTTATCCGCATTGGATGTGGAGCGCCAATTACGGCGCGGGTGAGCCTCGATTCATTTTTTATCCGCCGCTCTCCTGGATGTTTGGCGCGCTCCTGGGGTTATTTCTTCCCTGGAATGTCGTTCCATCGGCCTTCGTTTTTCTCTCCCTGGCCCTGATGGGTCTCGCCACGCGCAGTTTTGCGCGCGCGTTCTCGGAAGAAGCTCCCGCGACTCTGGCCGGCTGCGCGGCGCTTTTCTCCGGTTACGCTCTTTATAACGCCTATAACCGCGCCGCATTCAGCGAGCTCTTCGGCGGATTCTGGTTTTCCTTGTTGCTGCTTTTTGCGCTGCGCGACCGCAACCCGGCAGGTCCGCTATGGCGGCGCACTCTCGATGGTTCTGCCTGGCTTTTAGCCGTCGTTGTTGCCGCTTGCTGGCTGTCCAGTGGACCTATAGGAATCATGGCCAGTTATACGCTGGCCTTCATTTCCGTCGTGGCCGCCGTGCAAATGCGCTCGTGGGCGCCGGTCCTTCGCGCCGGGCTGGCCGCAGCCGTGGGAATTGGTATGGATTGTTTCTATCTCCTCCCGGTTCTCCGCGAAAAGCCGTGGGCGAACATTAATCTGGAGATCACCCGGCCGGAAGGCGTGATCGCGTACCGGCTGCTCTTTTCCCGCCATCCTCTTCCGGGCCTCACTGTTCATGGCATCTACCAGCCCATGCTTCTGCTTGTCACGCTCACCATGTTCGTGGTGGCCGTTGCAGGATTGTACCTCGCGCGGAAGCGCGGCCTGGTGACACTGCACAAGGCAACCTGGCTGGCGTTGGCGCTGATTCCACCATTCGTGGTTTTTCTTCAATTGCCGCTTTCTATGCCGTTGTATGACCGGCTCCCCGAATTGCTCTTCCTGCAATTTCCTTCCCGATGGCTTCTTGCGATGGAAGCGCCTATGGCTCTTTTCTTCGCTCTTGCCATCTGGCCGGGCAAAGATGCGGGGAAGGGCAAACGGGGACTTGTCGCGTTGCTCTGCGCGGTAACTTTTCTGGCTGGCACAGCGTTTGCCAATCGCTTCTTTTTCCAGGTTTGCAACGTATTTGAAGGCCAATATAGTGTTGCTCATTTCGCCGACCTCGATCGGCAGAAAGGCGGACTGCCTGGCGAAGCTGAGTTTTCTCCGTCGAGCAATGCGCTTGCCATCACTCCCGGCCTGCCCGATGCATGTCTCGTCTCCGATCCTCTGAAGGCACTCGACGCAAGCGCGCCGTCCGAGACGAATCCCACCGGCACCTCCGCCAACAGCTCGTGCGAACTGGCCTTTTCTGTGCAACGCGCCCAGCCGGAACATTTGAAGCTCGATGCGACCCTTCCACACCCGGGGTATCTGGTTCTGCGCATACGGAGTTACCCGGCCTGGCGGATCACGGCCAATGGCCAGATCGCCACCAATCTGCCGCAACGCGACGACGGCCTGATTGCCGTGCCGGTCCCGCAGGGCCCGGTCGACCTGACAGTCGATTGGACGGCCACGCCCGACGTTGTCAGCGGTCGATGGCTCAGCGCATTGTGTTTATTCCTCCTCGTAGTGATGGCTTTCGTTGAATTACGGCGCGGCCCCGTTCGTCTAACATAACAGCAGAATGCACGCCGACGTAAAATCGCTGATTCAAGAAGGCGCGGAGTTGACCGACCACGCGCTGGAGTCGCTGATTCCGTCCGCAAGCACGGTTCCGGTCTCGATCCACGGCGCCATGCGCCACTCTGTCTTTGCCGGCGGCAAGCGCCTGCGGCCGGTGTTGGCCATGCAGGCCGGCGTCACTATTGCCGGCACATTACCTCCAGGAATCGCCCGCCTGGGCGCGGCCTTGGAAATGCTCCACACCTATTCGCTGATTCACGACGACCTGCCCGCCCTGGACAACGACGACCTGCGCCGCGGCAAGCCCACGTGCCACAAGGCCTTTGGCGAAGCCATCGCTATCCTGGCCGGCGACGCCTTGCAAACCCGCGCCTTCGAGGTGTTGGCCGGACTCGAGTGCCCGCCCGCCGCGACCGTCCAGATCATCGGCCTCATCGCCAATGCCGTGGGCACGGTCGAAGGCATGATTGGCGGCCAAGTGCTCGACATCGAAAGCGAACACCTGAAACCCACGCCCGAGCTTGTCGACTCCATCCATCGCGCCAAAACCGGCGCGCTCATCCGCGTCAGCGTGGTCTCCGGAGGCGTCTATGCGGGCGCCACGGCCGAGGACGTCGTGCGTCTCGATCGCTTCGGCCGCAAGGCCGGACTCGCTTTCCAGATCGCCGACGACGTGCTCGACGTGACAGCTGATTCGGCGACTTTGGGCAAGACTGCGGGCAAAGATCAGGCTACGGAAAAGGCCACCTGGCCGGCCGTCTACGGCATCCAGCAGAGCCTGCGCGACGCGGCACAGCTCATTGACGAGGCCTTCGCCGCGCTCGAGCCCTACGGCAGCCGCGCCGATGGCCTGAAGGCCGTCGCCCGCTATCTGGTCGAGCGCAAAAACTGATCGGAAAAAGCGGAATCAGCCGAGTCAGGCTCGGCCCTGGGGGCCAAGCGGGTTTTATGCGCGGCGGACCGGAAACGCTGGTTGGAGACTGAAAAGAGTGGGGTTTCGGGGAAAAAGTTACTTGCTTAGCACCCGGTGCAACTTCTCGCCCTGCGCCGAGAGGTCTTCCACCGCGGCTTGCACGCGGCCGAGCACGCCCTGTACCGCGCCAATGTAGCCGGGAAGCGCATTCCAGCACTTGCTCACAGCTTCACGCTGGTCGATCATGGCCAGAGCAGCGCCGGAGAGAGCCGTCACCAGTCCGGCGCGCCGCTTGCCGGCAATCAGCAGGACGCCGCCCGCCACCAACGCTCCCGCCGCGGCCATCCGGACCAGACGCCTGCTATCGGCCGTGCTGGCGGGGATTTCGCTCGCGTTGCGTCTTGTCTTCGAAAGCGGCACAACCACCATGACTTCTCCCTGCTTTCTCCTCGTCAACCTGACGGCGCCGGAACTCGATGGCTCTTCAAGTATCGCTCGAAAACCCGGCCTGCGGCGTCTAAAAAGTTTGACGTGCCGCGGCAATCGCCGGTTCAGGTCTTTCAATCCAGGTCGATCTCCCGCATGGGCACACCCTCGGGAGCGTCCTTGGCCTTGCGCAGCGCCTCGGCAAACTTCTTTTCCAGCAGGTCCGCCTTGTTCTTTTCCGCGTCCACGCTCTGCCGAAAGATCGATTCCGTCCGCTCGCCGTGCTCGCGCATGGCCTGGGCCGCGGTTTCCAGGTCCTCGAACATGCGTTTGCGCGGCGCCGGCGTGTGGCTCACGACCAGGCCCGTCGCGCCGTCGATCTTCAGCATCGCCCCGCAATCCGGGCAGGCTACCTCAAACGTTTTGTCTTTGTTCTTGGCCATTTCAACTGGTATTTTATGCGCTCCCGTCCGTTTTTTGCAGCGATTTCCGTCGTGCCTGCATTATTAGAAAGGAAATCAGGGCGGCATGAATGGCAATGAGGATCAGAAGGTTAAACCAGTCCCAAATGGTAATTGGAATTGGCCTGCTACTGATGCTTACAACACCTGGACCCACTTCCTTCAGAATCAACTCAGATAGTCGAGGGTGCTTCCAAATATGGTAGATCAAATCTGCGTCAAACAGGATGAGCACCGCTAGTAGAGCCTTGGCGACAAATCGGAAAAATCTCATTGCCTTCGATCTCATTCAATCGTCACATGCAGAGTGAATTGCTCCTCGTCGGGGTCGGGATTCATCCACGAACGCACATAGTGCAATAGCAAAACGCCCGTCCCCTGAGCCTTGGGCGCAAACTCGAAGATTTGCACGACCGGCCGCCCCACTCCCGGTTGCGTGGCCTGAGTCTGCGTCTGGCCCGTCAGCTTCAGCAACGCCGTCGATTGTTTTTGCAGGTACCACATGTACCCGGTTGTGGGATTGGCACTGAGCCGAACCTCCAGCACGTCTCCCATCTTGATCGCGACGCTTCCGCCCTTGTCGGCATCGGTTACAACCCTTGTGGCCGCTCGAGCCATGACCGGACAAATGGCCAGGAGGACGAGGCCGGCGAGAAGAAGCCATGAATTGGCGGCAGAGTTCCGGAGCATTCGTGCAACTTGCATGACGAAGCGCCTTTCCCGCGGCCGTGCCGGGCTTGCCGGCCGCGCCGCGCACACCGAAGATAACTCCATTGCGGGCCGGATGCAACTGTCAGCGGTCAGGCTGCCGCCCGTGAGGGTGGAGGGACCGGTCAAGGCTCCGCACGAATATTTTCGCCGGCCCGCCGTCTCGTTCCCTTGATCCTTCGTTCCCCGCCTTTACGCCTTCGGCGTCGCCGCGGTCTTGAAGTTGATCACGTGATAAATCGCCGGCTCTGTTCCCACATTCTTGAAGCCATGCAGCTGGTTCGATCCGTTGAAGATCACCGAGCCCGGTCCCACGCGAATCCATGCCCCATTTGAAAGCGTCTCCACCGTGCCCTGGCGCAGAATAATCAGCTCTTCATTCGGATGCCTGTGCGGCGGGTGCGACATCATTCCTGGTTTAAGCGTCGAGATGTGGATCTCGAGATTCTCGAGCGTCGCCGTCGGCGTGTCGCAGACCGTGCGCGTCGACCCGTGATCGTTGGGCGCGTCGACGAGCGAGTTCCAGTCAAAGACCTTCGATCCCATGACAGCCGAGTTGTCGGCGAAAGCCAGCGCGTCGCCGGCAATAGCCGTCGCGGCGAGTGCGGCGAAGAGTTCTCTGCGGTTCATGATGACCCTCCTTTTTTTAAATATGAGATCTTTGGCGACTTGTCCGCGAGGATGAGCTCAGCTCGCCGAGATTCACGCAACGGAAGAGCCGAGGTGGGTCCGCCCTCGTGTTGGTAAGGAGTACTTATGCAAGAATTCGCGCATTTCGACCGATATGCCGTTTTCGCTCCAACCTTCCCCTTCCCTCATGGAAACCGTGTGACCGTGACGTGATTTGAACCATTCAAAAAGTTTGCAATGAGGGACCAGAAACCAGCTTCTGCCTAACTTCCAGTCTCCCTTAGGGTCAGGAAAGAGCATCCAGATGGATCTATCTCCGCCATATTTCTTTTGGTCAACTGAAGGTCGGCCCTTGAGCTGAACCGAGAGGAGGTTTCCTTTGGGGGTCCGCAAGACCAGGTCCTCGCCGCCTGAATCAGCCTCGGGTCGGTAAACCTTGTAGCCCAGGCGAATGAGGCGGGCCGTTATTTCGGCGCGATTGGCCGCCTCGATCTCATTACTCGCGAGCTTCTGGAACTTGGTTACCGGGGTCATAAGGGCTTTCTCCATGCAGGGATCATACGCTAGCCTTAGTAGCCGCGCGCAAACAGCGAAGGCCCGCGCGTGCGGGCCTTCGCTTGTCACAAAAGCTGCCGCAGCAGCTACTTCTGCGCGGTTTGCATCGGCTTTTGCGCGCTCGCGGCAGGCGGGTTCACGTGCGCGTTCAGGAAGCCGGTCAGGTCTTCGACATCCTGCCTGGTGCCCACCATCGGCGGCATGAAGTGGTGATAGGGAGAGTCGGGCTTGTACTCGTGCAGCATGGTGATGAAACTTTCGATGTTGGCGCGGTCGCGGCCGGCGAGCAGCTTAACCAGCGGCCGGTAGCCCTCGAGCGTGTGGCACGAGCCGCATTCGCCGCGGAAGATGGCCTCGCCGCGCGAGTAACTGGAGTTCGCATCGTAGACCCAGTTCGAGTGCACCAGATAACCCGCTTGATCGATCTGGATCGCCCGGGGGACACGCACGCCGTTCGAATACATCCAGTGCCCGATCACAAACGGCTTGCGCAGCATCTCGCGCGAGTATTCGCCAGCGGCCGTCGCCGTCAGCGCCAACATCAGGATCGCCACCGCGTGCGAGAGATTGAAGTCCACGGGATTGCGGTACGCCAGATAGTAGGCGACGCCGATAATTGTCGCCGACGTCATCACGATTAGCAGCGCCATGCGCGTAATGATGGAAAAAGTGCCGGAGCCGATGGTGTCGATGCCCAAGGTGAGCAACGCGCGCTGCGAGCCGGGAACCATCAGCAGATACCACCAGAACAGGAACGGCATGGCCACAAACGACGGCACCAGCCACTTTACGCTCCACTTGACCAGCGACGATTTGAGTTTTGGCAATGCGCCGCCATCGATGCGGCTGGCGCTGATGAGCGCCCAGATGCCGGCCAGCGATGCGCAAACGCAGCAGCGCAGCAGCAGACTCGGCCAGTAGGTGGGATTGAAGAAGGCGTTCCAGAATTTGCTCGCCTCATGTCCCGTTCCGGCTACACCGAGCCATGTGTCGCCCGGCGTGAGCATGAAGGTGAGAATGCCGTTGATGATGATGAGCGTGCACACTGACGCGCCGGCGTACACCCAGCCGACCACAAGATGCAGCTTCGCGTCGATCCTGTTCCACGTGTAGTAATAAACGGCGGCTGTGGTGAGCTCGACCATGAAGAACACCCACTCGATGGCCCAGCCGAAGACGAAGTTGTGAATCAAGGTGCTGGTGGCTTCAGGGTGCGTCAGTCCGATAGCAAACCAGATGCCCACGCCGGAGATGGTGCCGAAGACGCCGGTAAGGACAAGGAAAAACTTCGAGTAGCCCACCAGCTCCTTCAGCCAGTCCTCTCGGCCTTCGCGCAGGGCCTTGCGCTCCGCCAGCGGCAGGTAGAGGCCGCCGCCCACGGCAAACTGCGAGATCATGACGTGGAAGATGGCAATGATGCCGATCACCCAGCCCGAGCCGAGGAATGGTATGTCCCAGAATGGATAGTTCATAAAAGCCAGCTCCTAGCAGCTTTCTTACCGAATCGTCCAGTACCCAATCACCGTCGTCGCCAGCAGCGCAAACACCGCCAGCAATCCAAAGTAGTGCGCAAGCTGCGCGCGCTGTCCCGATTCCTTCGTCTTGTCGTAGAACGGAATCAGAATCCAGAGCACGATGCCGAGCGTGAAAAGCAAGATGCCGGCAATCTCACCGGTCTCGGCTAATTTGCCCGAAAAGACAAAGCCCAGCAGCTTGAGCATTTCGAAGGGACTCATGAAATACCACTCGGGGTGAATGCCCATCGGCGCCGGCGCCAACGCATCGTATTGCTTGCCCAGCGCCCAGGGAAAGACCGAAGCCAGGAGCGCCAGGACGTTGAGCGAAATGATCCACATGGCGATGTCTTTGCGGAGAAAGTTGGGCATGAAGGGCATCGTCTTGCGCTCTGCGAGGGGCTTGGCCTCTTCGCTCTCCGGCACGGCGTTGCCGTGGCGCTGCACCAGCCAAAGGTGAAACGCGAGCAGGGGAATGAACAGTGCGGGGAGCACCACCACATGCAACGCGAAGAATCGCTGCACGGTAAACTCCGAGACGTCCGGGCCGCCGCGCAACAGATTGGCGACCGCAGGACCGACGCCGGGAATCGCCGCCGGTATCTGCAAACCTACCTTGGTGGCAAAGTAGCTCAGCTCGTCCATGGGCAACAGGTAGCCGGAAAAACCGAAGCACGCGGCCAGTCCCAACAGCGCCATGCCCGATAGCCAGCCAAACTCGCGGGGCTTGCGGTAGGCCTTCATGAAGAAGACCGAGAACATGTGGACAAGGATGGCGAAGATCATCAGGTTGGCCGCCCATGCGTGCGCGGAGCGGATCAGCCATCCGAAGTGCATCACGAACGTGATCTGCCGGACCGATTCGTACGCATCCACGCCCGGACGGTAGTACACCAGCAGCAGCACGCCCGTGAAACACTGCAGCGTGAACAGGAACAGAGTAATGCCGCCCCAGTAGTACCAGAAAGTTTGCGCGTGGACCGGGACGGTCTTTTTGCGCGCGAAGGCGGCCAGCTCGGAAAGACCCAGCCGCTCATCCATCCAGTCATACACATTGCTTGCAATCGATTTTGTCGTCATTGGCTCTCATCCTTGCCATATCCGCGGTCCACGATCCACGAATTACGTTCTCGACACCTCGACTCCCGTGTCGTTCACGGCAATCTTGAAAAGCTTGAGCGGCCTGGGCGGCGGCCCGCTTACGTTGGCGCCGGTGTAGGGGTTGTAAACGCCGCCGTGGCAGGCGCAGTGAATGCGGTCCATCTGCGGCTCGTATTGCACAGTGCAGCCCAGGTGCGTGCACACGGCGGTCAGCGCGACCCAGCTATTGTCCGTGTGGTGAATCAGCATGGCCGGCGAAGGGCCGAACTTGAACATCAGCACCGAACCCTCGGGCAGCTTCTGCGCGTCTTTGAGCGTCACCTCGGTCACGGCAGCTGCGCTCAACGCCATCTCGCTTGGACTTGCCAGATAGCGATACACGGGATAGGCCAGCGCGCCGGCGTAGCAAACGCCAGCCGCACCCGCGGCAACCAGAAAGGCACGGCGCGTTTTCGTATCGCCGTTCTCTCCGTGCTCCGCAACGATATTGGGTGAAATCGCAGTCTCACTCATCGCAGTCTCTTTCATTGCAGTTTCTCGGGGGGTCAGGCCGCACCCTCCATGGTTTTTTGGGCCCGCGCCACGACGGACACGAGCCAGCCGATCACGCCCAGGCCGGCGACAAAGAGCGCGAGAAACAATCCCACCACGCCCCAGTTGGTCTCGACAGCCCGGTCCCACACGTCGTATCCCTTCGACAAGAGCGTCACGTCGCGCACGCCGTCGCGATACACCGTCAGCATGATCTCCACTAAAACGGCGGTGAGAACTCCGACCCAGCCCAGCCAACCGGCGGCAATCTTGCTAAAGCCCGCAATCGCCCCCACCAGCACAGCCACGACCACCAGAGCGATCCAGCCGTATCCGGCAAAGCCCTCGTAGCGATAAAGCGCGTGGTTGGCAACACCGTGCGTAAGCCCGGTCATCACGGCCTCCGGCTGCACGCTCGCCGCCCAAAGTCCCGCTGCCAGATAGACAAGCCCGAAGCCGGCAGCCACCTTGCCGCCCAGCCGAGCGACGAACGCTTTCTCTTCCGCGGTAAACGTGCTGCGCCCGGCCAGATACACCAGCCACAACCCGCCGATCAGCAATCCCCCGGCGAGCATCATGAGCCAGCGCGGCTCGAGCGTCGGATCCCCTGTGGGCAGATACGTGCCCATGGCCGACGCGGCGTACATGTTGTGCCACGCTTCGGGCCGCAACATCAGCGTCATATTGGTCGAGAGCATCCGCGCCACGCCCCCAGCGAGCAGCCACGCGATCAGCCCCACCCACCAGGCCGATTGGCCCCGCTCGAGCCGCGACGAGAATCTGTAGAGCAGCCAATAAAGCAGAATCAGCGTGGGGATGAGCGCGATCCAGTACAGCCCGATCAGCATACTGCTGGTGTAGAGCGCGCGCCCGTAGAGCACCTGCGCAAACAAGAGCGGCGGCACGCCCAGGTTGATCACGAATGTCATCACCACCGTGAGCCGCCGCGCAACCGCCCGTGCGGTGGTGTGAGCGTTTGCCGAGGAGCCAAACAGGCTGAGCAGAATCGCCAGCAGCAATCCGCCCAGCAACATCTCCACAGCCACAAAATGCAGCGACAGCGTGACTACGTGCAGCAGCTTCATCAGCCACACGGGGGCCGGCAAAGGAATAGGATCCACTGCAGGATAAGGATTCATGACGATCTGAAGGTTCCTTTCACTTTCGAAGCGGCCGCGGAATCGAAGCCGCAAGCTATCGCAATTCGCGCCCCAACGCCTGCGCCATTCTTTTCCAGCGGACGAAGCCAGCAGCATGAAACGGCGGCGAAGCGATAGAGTCGGATTCTGGACTTAATCGCTCCAATTTTGATTGGAACGAAGTCACGTTATCGTTCGTGGCAACCAGTGGTCTGTGACGAATGGCACATCAGAATGTGATGGGCTGAATTAGGCTGCCGATTGGTAGTACTGTTTATCCCTAGGCTCCCAATGCACAACCGCCCTCTCGCATCGAGCGGCGTTTGAGTGCTCCAAGAGTTCCATTCGGCAGGACGACGCGATGAAGAAACCGAATTCGTCGATGCAACTGACGCGCGCCGCCGATTACGGCGTGCGCGTGATGATTGAGCTGGCGGCTCTCCAGGGAGACGGCCGGGTTTCGCTCCCCGCACTGGCGCGAGCCACCGCCGCGCCGCAAAGTTTTCTCTCGAAGGTCCTGCAATCTCTGGCGCGGGCCGGCCTCATCACCTCGCAACGCGGGCAATCCGGCGGCTTTCACATTACCCCGTGCGGCGCCGCGGCTTCGATGCGCGAGGTGATCGAGGTCATCGACGGCACGATCTGCCTGAACGTCTGCCTCTCCCCTGGCCGGTCCTGCAATCGCAAGGCGCGCTGCCCCGCGCACCCAGTATGGACTTTGGCGCAGCGAGCCATGATGGAGGTTCTCTCCAGCGTCAGTATCGCCTCACTGGCGCCCCCGGCTGCGCCCGCCAGCTCCCGCGCCGCGCAGACTCCGGCAAAGGCAGCCGCACGATAATCATGCGCACCGGCACGCGTGCATTTGCCATCCTCCTGCCCGCAGTGTTTCAATTGGGTTATTGAAACAGGGGTGCTCCGCTTGCATTGCGGGGCTGAGAAATACCCTCGAACCCGATCCGGATAATACCGGCGTGGGAAGCTTTCTCTAGCCGAGCAGCAGTTCTTCCATCGATCGCAGCTCATGCTCCTTTGTTTCAGGAAAAACGAAGCAAAGGAAGGCCATGTCTACCGCTGCTGTTATCGCTCGTGATCGCAAAGCTCCCTCCCCCACCCTCTTTGGCTGGCTCGCCGCAGCCTTCCTGTTGTCTCTCTGCCTGGCCGCGCCGCTGGCCGCGCAAAACGCGCCGCAGAACTCCGCTGCGGCTCCCGCTCCGGCGCAGCAAAAGCCGGCGCCCGTCACCACCACCGTCGTGGTCCATGGCGAGACGGAAGACAACTATCTTCCCGAATCGATCACCGTGGGCACGCTCGATGGCGCGCCCTTGCAGGAAGCGCCGCTTTCGGCCACAGTGGTCACGCGCGACCTGCTCAACGACCAGGTCTCGCGCCTGCTCTCCGACGTGGTCAGGAACGATGCCTCGGTGGGCGACGATTACGTGCCCGTGGGCTACTACGGCGTCTACGAGATTCGCGGTTTTCCCATCGATCTCGCCACCGGCCTTGAAGTCAACGGCATGACGATCGCCGGCGAGCAGGATGTGCCGCTCGAAAACAAGCAGAGCGTGGAGTTCCTGAAGGGAATTGCCTCCGTAGAGAGCGGCGTGGCCAACGCGGGCGGGCTTATCGACTACGTGACCAAGCGCCCCGCCGACATCAAGGCTGTCGATCTCGCCACCGATCATCGCGGCTCGGCTTACGGCGCAGCCGACCTCGGCCATCTCTTCGGCAGCCGCAAGCACGTGGGCGCGCGCCTCAATCTGGCCGGCGAGCGCATCGTCCCGTACATGAACGACACCAATGGCTGGCGCGCCATGGGCGCGGCTGCGGCCGACTGGAAGATCGACTCGGCCACCACGCTCAAGGGCGACTTCGAGTACCAGCACAAAACCGAGCGCGACGGCAGCGGGTATCAACTGCTGGGCGGCACCACGCTGCCCGACATCAACCGCATCTTCCGCTCCACCATGCTCGGCGATCGGCCCTGGGGCGAGCCCGATACTTACGACACCTTCAACACCACCGCGCGCCTCGAGCACACCTTCTCGCCGTCGTGGGCCGCTTTCGCCGCTGCCAGCCTCAGCCACTCGCTCATCCAGGACAATGTGATCTACGCCTACGGCGCGGCGCTCGATCCCAACAATAACTATGCGGTGAATTGTCTGGGCGCTCCCGACGCGCCCGCCTATTTCTTCTGTCCCGCTGTTCCCGACGTGACTGATGGTGGAGATTACGGCATCTATGATTACCGCAATCCCGGCGAGCTGCGCATCGATGCCGAAGCCGAAGCCATGCTTACCGGCCACATCCACACCGGCGCGGTCACGCAAGACCTCACTGTTGGCGGCGTCGTTTTCCTGCGCAACGTGCAGCAGCCCGGCTATTACACCATTCAGAATCCTTACGATCCTAGCGGCATTGTGCAGGACGGCGCCGTTTACACGTACGTTGGCTCGGAAAACATCTACCAGCCCATCGCCCCGGTTCCGCAGGAGAGCCCGCTCGAATCCGCGGGCCCGCGACGCCTCTGGGAAGACAGCCATCAGACCTCCGCCGTCATTCAGGATCGCATTCATCTCCCCGGCCGCATCCAGCTCATCGCTGGCGGGCGTTACGACTCCCTGCGCGACCACAACTACTCGCTCACGGCCACCAGTCCCAGCACGCCTCCTACCCTGACGGACAAGCCGGTCTGGTTGCCGCAGTACGCTGTCAGCTTCAGCCCCGTCCAAAACCTCACGCTCTATGCGAATTATGCGGAACTGCTCTCGCTCGGGCCGCAGGCGCCTTTCTGGACCGATAACGGCAGCCAGTTTCTGTCTCCATTCAACGCGCGGCAGGCCGAGGCGGGTGCGAAATACGAGCCCGGTCAGCGCATTCTGCTCAGCACGGCGTTCTTCCACATGCGCGCACCGTTTTTTTATCCAGAAAGCGATGGAGCGGGCGGACTCATTTTTGTCTCGCAGGGCCGCGAGACCCACAACGGCGTCGAGCTCAACGCCCAAGGCAGGGCCGCCAGCTGGCTGCGCCTGAACGCTTCGGCCGCAGCCATGAACGCCACGTCGACCGGCACCGGCACGCCCGCCTACGACTCGAAGCAAGTGATCAACGTGCCGCACCTCGACACCAGTCTCTTTGCCGACGTCACCGTGCGCTGCGTGCGCGGGCTGCACCTGATGCCCGGCTGGAGCTTCACCACGCGCAAAGAGGCCACGCGCGACGACCAGGTGAGCGTGCCCAGCTACAATCTCTTCAATCTGGGCGCGCGCTACACGCCCGGCGGCGAGCACGGCCGCGTTACCTTTCGCATCTACGCCGACAACATCATCAATAAGCGCTACTGGTCCGACACCGGCGCCAGTTACGGCGACACCTTTGTATGGCTCGGCGCACCCGCAACCGTGCGCCTTTCCGCGCACTACACGTTTTAACTGCACGATGGGAGCCTCTGGATACGGGCATAAGACGGCAGCCAGCGCACAATCCTTGGGAAAACAGAGTCGCCGGTCAATGTCCGGCCCGCTTCAACAGGCGTAAGATCGTTGATAAACAGCTTGCAACCATGACCTCAACGGTAAAAGCTCACGGCATGGACGGCTCGCTCGTTCCCCCCGACTGGCCTCCGCTTACGCAGGACGAAGTGCGCACTCTCCTCAGACGCTTTCCCGCGCTGGGCGAGCCCGCGCGCATTCTCACCGTGAGCCCGCGCCCGTTCTCCGCAGCCGGCGTTGTGGCCACGCCTAGCGGTCCTGTTTTCATCAAGCGGCATCATCGCGCAGTGCGCAATCGCGAAGGATTGCTCGAAGAACACCGTTTCCTCGCGCATTTGCTCGCTCGCGGCGCTTCGGTCCCGCGCGTTGTTGCCGACGCCGCAGGCGAAACTGCAATCGAAATGGGCGATTCTTTCTACGAGGTGCACGAAACGCCCCCGGGAATCGATCTCTACGAATACGCTATTTCCTGGACGCCCTTTCGCAGCGCGGCACACGCGTATTCCGCCGGGCAGGCGCTCGCTCGGCTCCATCTTGCCGCGCAGGATTTCGCTGCGCCGCCCCGCGAGCCCCGCCCGCTCGTGGCAAGTTTCACGATCTTCGCCGGGCGGGATCCTATCGCGGCCATGGCGCACTATCTTGGCCGTTGCCCGTCGCTCTCCGGCCATCGAGGCGTTCGCGTTTGCGCCGCGCAGGCCATCGATATTCTCACTCCCTTTTACGCCGAGCTTGCGCCGTTCCTGCCCGCGCTGGGCTCTCTTTGGACGCACAACGACCTGCACGCTTCCAACCTCTTCTGGAGCGATCAAACCTGCGGTGCGCGCGCAACGGCTATCATCGACTTCGGCCTGGCCGACCGCACCAACGCTGTGCACGACCTGGCCCAAGCCATCGAGCGCAACATCGTGGAGTGGTTGGCCCTCGTCCAAGACGCAAATCAGCCCCCGGCTGTCCACCTCGACCATCTCGAAGCGCTTCTCGACGGCTACGAATCCGTCCGTCTGCTCACGGAGGAAGAGGCCGCCGCGCTGGCGCCGATGACCGCTCTCTGCCACGCCGAGTTCGCGCTCTCCGAAGCCGATTACTTCCTGGGCGTCTTGCAATCGGAAGAAAAAGCCGTGATGGCCTACGATGGCTGGCTCGTCGGCCATGCGCGCTGGTTCCACTCGACCGCCGGCCGCAAGCTGCTCGACGTCCTGCGCCGCTGCGCCAAAGCGCGCCCGCGGCGCGCACGCGCCGAGGCGGTGCAATGAGCGAAGCGTGTATCGTTGCATACCTTGCCGCGCACGGGCTCGAAGTGGCCGGCATGTTGGCCACGGTGCTCGGCATTTGGCTCACCACCAAGCGCCTGCTCATCTGCTGGCCGGTGGTGCTCGTCGCCGATCTTCTTTATCTCGTAGTCTTCTATCGGTCCCAGCTCTATTCAGACGCCTTGCTGCAGCTTTTCTTTGTCGCCTTCACGCTTTACGGGTGGTGGCACTGGTGGCGCGGTATACGCCAGGAAGGCGAGGTGCGCGTGGTCCCACTGCCCTTCGCCAGCATGATCGTCGCGATCGCAGCGGGCGCAGCGGGCAGTCTACTGCTGGGCGCGCTCGCCGTCCGCCTGCACGCGGCGCTGCCCCATCTCGACGCTGCGCTCACCAGCTACTCGCTCGTCGCCAGTTGGTGGGGCGCGCGCAAGCACATCGCCAACTGGTGGCTCTGGATTGTGGTGGACGTTGTCTACGTCGGCGAATATATCTACAAGGATCTTCGGCTCACGGCGCTGCTCTATGCGGGTCTCGTGGGTCTGGCCATTCTCGGCCTGCGCGACTGGCGCCGCGCCGCCGCTGCAGCTTAAGGAAGTCGCGCCCTTTTTGAAGAACCCTGCGCCATCTCCAATGCAAAGGCCGGAGCGAAAGCTCCGGCCTTTGGCTGACTTGCTGATTTGCCGGCTCGCTGCACTTAGCCTTGAATATCGAACTGCTCGGGATGCAGCGTCGCATCGCTCTTGAGCAGTAGATTCTTGCCTATCAACTCCTCGAATTCGGTCAGCCAGCGGGCGTTGTTGCCCTTGAGCACCTTCACCGTCTCGGGATGCACACGCAACATGACGTCGGCGCCTTCAAAGTGCTTCCTCATCTTCCGCATCTCGATGTAGATCTCGTTGCAGACGGTCGTGGGGCTCTTCACCATACCGGTGGCCTGGCAAGTGGGGCAGGGAACGCTCAAGGTGCGCTCCAGCGATTGCTTCACGCGTTTGCGCGTGATCGCAACCAGGCCGAAATCGTTAAACTGCAGCACCTTGGTCGGCGCGCGATCGCTCTTGAGCGCCTCTTCGAGCGCGGCCATGACTTTGAAGCGGTTCTTGCGCTCGTCCATGTCGATAAAGTCGATCACAATGATGCCGCCCAGGTCGCGCAGGCGGATCTGACGCACAATCTCCGGCACCGCGTCGAGGTTGGTCTTGAGAATTGTGTCCTCGAGCCGTGCCGACTTGCCCACATATTTGCCTGTGTTGATGTCGATCGCCACCAGCGCCTCGGTCTGGTTGATCACAATGGAACCGCCCGACTTGAGCCAGACCTTGGAGCGCAACGCTTTGGAGATTTCGTCTTCGATGCCGAAGTGCTCGAAGAGCGGCGTCTCCTTGGTGTAGAGCTTGACGCGCCGCACCAGCGAGGGCGAGAAGTGGTTGAGGAATTTTACAATCCGCTCGTAGTTGGCTTCGGTGTCGACCCATATGCTCGAGAAGTTGGCGCTCACCTGGTCGCGCAGGATGCGCTCGATGAGCGACAAATCGTGATAAATCAGGGCCGGCGACTTGGACGCTTCGGAGCGCTGCTTGATATCGTTCCACAGATTCATCAGGAAGCGCAGATCGGCGCGCAACTCTTCTTCCGACGCGCCCTCGGCTGCGGTGCGCACAATGAACCCGCCTGCGGATTCGCCGCGCTCGTGCAGCAGAATCCGCTTCAGGCGATGGCGCTCCTCGTCGGAGGCGATCTTGCGGCTCACGCCCACGTGGCTCACGGTGGGCATAAAGACGAGGAACCTGCCGGGCAGTGCGATGTGGCTGGTGATGCGCGCGCCCTTCTTGGCGATGGGCTCCTTGGCGATCTGCACCAGGATCTCCTGGCCGGACTTCAACAGGTCCGAGATGATGGGCAGATCCGAGGTTTGCGCCGAGCGGCGCGAGGGACCGCGGCGTTGCGCACCGCGTCCGCGTGGGCCGCGATCGCGGCGATCGCGGCTGCGTGC
>Ga0187852_1001430_pt1 | contig 22341 bp, 29 predicted proteins | sample June2016WEW_6_40_FD_134511 | JGI IMG/M metagenome (GOLD analysis project Ga0187852, IMG submission 134511) | Peatland microbial communities from SPRUCE experiment site at the Marcell Experimental Forest, Minnesota, USA - June2016WEW_6_40 | ecosystem: Environmental > Terrestrial > Soil > Wetlands...
CCTTGAACATCGTCACCAAGGAAACGACAAAGATTTCCAAGCGGCGAAAATTTCAAAAAGCTGGATGGAGCAACGAATTTCTACGCAAGCTCATCCTTCAAATTTGATATGCGATTGCCCTGGGGGCAGAGGGCCCTTGCCTCATGCCCTCAACCGTGAAACCAAACCCGGCCAAGTCACGACACGGAGGAGGGGCCCATCACCGATCTCGCGGACCATGCAATTCTTGCGAGTCATGGTGGGGCGCTCGACGCCGCGCGCGCGCGGTTTCCCGAGGCGCCGGAGCCGTGGATCGATCTCTCGACCGGTATCAACCCCTGGGCCTATCCCGTGGGCCCGCTGCCGCCCGAGGCCTGGGAACGCCTGCCGGAGTCCAACGCCCTCGCAGCACTAGAGGCTTCGGCCGCGCGCCGCTACCTCTGCCCGGCCCAGGCCGTCACCGTGGCGGCGCCGGGCACGCAGGCGATCATTCAGCTCTTACCGGCTCTCCTCGGCGGGTCCGATATCAGGGTGCTGGGCGCAACCTACGGCGAATTCGCCCGCGTTTTCGCGCTGGCCGGCGCCAAGCCGCGCCTGTGCGAGCGCCTCGACGACCTCGAGGGTGCCAGTGTGGCCGTCGTGGTCAATCCCAATAATCCCGATGGGCGGCTCGTGGCGCCGGAGGCTCTTCTGGCTCTGGCGCCGAGGGTGGGGACGCTGGTGGTGGACGAGGCTTTCATGGATGCACTCGCTCCCGCACCGAGCCTGATCCCGCATTTGCCGGCGCGGCGGACGCTGGTGCTGCGCTCGTTCGGCAAGTTCTACGGCCTCGCCGGATTGCGCCTAGGCTTCGCCGTGACGTCGCCGGATCTTGCGCAAGAGCTGCGCGACCGGCTTGGACCTTGGGCGGTCAGCGGCCCCGCGATGGAGATTGGCGCGCACGCGCTGGCGGACGAGGCCTGGCCCCGGGCGAGCCGCAATCGCCTGACGGCGGCGGCGCTACGGCTGGACGGCGTGCTGGTCCGCGCTGGTTTGGACATCATCGGGGGGACGCCGCTTTTCCGCCTGGCCCGGCATTGCCGCGCGCCGCGTCTCTTCCGGGCGCTGGCCGAAGCCGGCATTCTCACGCGGCCCTTCGCGGCGGAGCCGGACTGGCTCCGGTTCGGCCTGCCCGGCAGCGAGGGCGCGTGGGACCGGCTGGTCAAGGCGCTGGAGGCGTTTTGAGGGCTTGACCGCTTATTTTTTGTCATTACATTAAATAGTGGCGAGAATAAATGGTTTCCATTTTGGGCATCGCGTCCCCTTCCGATTTCTGGACCCGTCCAGGACCGGCCTGGGCTTTCGAGAAACGGCGCCAAAATGGCATCTTCTAAATGAAGATTACCTATCATCCCACGAAGCGAGACTGGACCTTGAGAAATCGCGGTCTCGATTTCGAGGACGCGAGATTGGTCTTCGCGGGCGACACGGTGGATACGATCGACAATCGCGAAGATTACGGCGAGACGCGCATGGTCTCAGCGGGATTTCTCCATGGCCGGATGGTCGTCGTCGTATGACGCCGCGAAGTGGGAACCGCCACGTTTTTTCGATGAGGAAAGCTAATGACAGGGAACAAAGAAAACTCGAGTCAAAATTCGTTTCCGGAGGAGATCCTGCCTGATTTGGACTCTGATTTCGATCCTTACGACATTCCCGAACTGACGGATGAGATGATCGCGCGCGGCGTTTGGCACCACAACGGCGTGCCCGTGAAGCGCGGGCGGCCGCCAGCCGAGCATCCCAAACAGGCCGTCACGATGCGGCTCAATGCGGATGTTCTGGCTTATTACCGCGCGACGGGGCCGGGATGGCAGGGACGGGTCAATGGTCTGCTGCGCAAGGCCGCGAAGCTGAAGGCCAAGGCTTAAACCTCAGCCTTTGTTCTCCTGCTGCAAGTTCTCTTGCTGCAGGCGCCGGAAGGTCCGGGAGTAATCGCAATAGGTCAGAATATTCTGCGCCATCATGGCATGTTTGGCGTCGTCGAGTTTCGACAAGGCCCTGGCCGGCCGGCCGGCCCACATCCAGCCGGCGTCCAACACTTGGCCGGGCTCCGTCGTGGCGCCGGCGGCGAGCAGAACGTGATCCTCGATCACCGTGCCCTCGGCGAGAATCGCGCCGATCCCCACGAGCGCATTGGCCCCGACCCGCGCGGCGCCCATGCGGACATTATGTCCCACCGTCGTATCGCGGCCGATGACGACTTCGCCGGAACCCGCCCGCATCACCGTATTATCCTGGATATTGGTGTTTTCGCCGATGCTGATAATGCCGCTGCCGGCATCGGCGACGCAACTGAAGAACAAGCTCGAACCGGGAGCGAAGGAAAGCCGCCCCGCGCGCTGCGATGTGCGGGCAATGAACACCGTCTCGCCGAAATCCTCCCGGCCCGGCGCGAGCGCGGGCTCGCTCTCCCGCGAGGCTCGAAGCGCGGCCGCGCGTTCCGCCAACTCCCCCTCCCGGAGCGGGCGCACGGGTTTCGCCGGACTGCCGGCATAGACCATGCCGCTCTCGAGAACCTTCCGCGGAAAGACCGTCGAGCCTGCCTCGATCAAGACATTGGCTTCGACGACGGCCGCATCGAGGATCGTGACATCCGCCTCGATCACGCAATTGTCGCCGACGGTGCAGGCATGGATGATCGCATTGGTTCCGGCCGTGACATTGTCACCAACAATCGCGGGCAGAATATCGTGGACGATATGGACGGTCGCGCGGCGGCCAAGCCAAACGTTGGCGCCAAGATGCACCTCCTGCCCGTCGGCGCGGATAACGCTGTCCTCGCCAAGACTGACGTTCGCGCCGATCGTTGCCCGGCCAAGCACGGCGGAGCGCGGGCCGGCATGGGCCACGGGGCCGGCAAACCGGGGCGCGGTCTGATGGAAGGGCAGGATCAGCGATGGCGTCATGAATTGATTCGTCCCGGTCACGTGGATGTCAGGCACAGTCGCCAAATTTTCGAGCAAAGGCAAAGCGCGGCCTAATAAAAAGGTAAAACAGGGCCTTGGCGCTGATATGACGGGATTGTGACGCCAGCCGGGCCATAGGAGGGAGGCTTTCTCCACGCGATTTGGCATCGGTTAGGCGATCATAAAAAAGTGACTTCATTTTGGGCGGCTTATTGGTGCAATAGTGGCGAAGAGATGGCGAATTGAGCCGTGTGGTTCCGGATGTCTAGTGGGATTTTTTCCCACGTAATTGACTTGCCTTTCGAGATCGCGTAAGAATGTGGAAATTCGTCCCACGCCGGAGATCGCATGAGTATCGGACCGGATTCCTGTCGCGCCGCCCGCTGGCACGAGATATTTGATATTTCGGCGCTTGGCCTCAAAGCCGAGTGGAAGCGTTTGATCGACGATCTCGGCACGATCCTCCTCGCGGGCCTGTGCCTCGCCGGTCTCGTCATCGTGGCGTCGACCTTCGATGGCGATCTCGAGGGCAGCGATGAAATCGTTGCCGCGATCTTGGGCACCTTGTCGCTGTTCGGGATTCTGGCCGGCCTGGAACTCGCCGACCGGATCAAGATGAAACGCCGGAGCAGCCGGATCGAGTCTCCACAGGCCCTTCCTCGTCTTTTCGTTCCGCCCGAAAGCGAGAAGCCCCGCGAACTTGTCAATCCGGAAGGCCATCCCTAGTCTGAAGCTCAGTTTAAGGCGGACGTGCCGAAGCAGGTGGCCGCATCGAACCACCGCCGGCGCCGCCAATGGGAGGGGGAAGGCGATGACTTACGATATATCCCGGCGCGCCACGGCCGAGTTTTTTGGAACCTTTTGGTTGACCTTCGGCGGCTGCGGCGCCGCGGTCCTATCCGCCGGTTTCCCCCAGCTGGGAATTGGATTCCTCGGGGTCGCCTTGGCCTTCGGTCTCACGGTCCTCACCATGGCCTATGCCGTCGGCCATATTTCCGGCGGGCATTTTAATCCGGCCGTCACGCTTGGCCTGTGGTCGGCAGGCCGCGTTCCCAGCCGCGACCTCGTTCCCTATATCGCCGCCCAAGTCCTTGGCGCTATCGCCGGGGCAGCGGTCCTTTATGTCATCGCGTCGGGCAAGGCGGGGTGGGTTCCCGGCGGTTTTGCCTCCAACGGCTACGGCGAATTGAGCCCCGGCAAATATAGCCTCGCCGCCAGCTTCATCACCGAATTTCTGCTCACCTTCTTCTTCCTCTTCATCATCATCGGCACGACATCGAAAGGCGCGGCGGCTGGCTTCGCGGGCATTCCGATCGGCTTCGCGCTGGTTCTGATCCACTTGATCTCGATTCCCGTGACCAACACGTCGGTCAATCCCGCCCGCAGCACGGGGCCGGCCCTTTTCGCCGGTGGCGAATATATTTCCCAGCTCTGGCTGTTCTGGCTGGCCCCCATCGCGGGCGCGGTCGTGGCGGGCGTCGTCGCGCGCTGGCTGCATGCGCCGTCCGATCAGGCGAAATAAGCAAGCGAAATGAGTTTGACGGGACCGGCCGGCGGAAAATGCGGCCGGTCCCGGCGCGCTTTCGATTTCACCCCATCTCCTCCACCGCCGCGATCAGCCGCGCGATATCTTGCGGCCGGGAGAGGCGGTGGTCGCCATCCCTGATCAGGGTCACCACCACGGAATCGCCCACGAGATGTTCGACGAGGCGCATGGCGTGGCGCCAGGGCACGTCTTCGTCGGCCATGCCCTGCAGGATGTGCACTGGCGCATAGCTGCGCAGCGGCGCGCCGAGCAACAAGTGGCGCCGCCCGTCCCGGATCAGCGCGCGGGTGATCGGCACGGGCTCGGGCGAATAGGCCGAAGGACGGAGCCACACGCCCTGCTCGTTGATCTGCTTTTTCGTGGCCTCATCCAATCCGTCCCACAGCAGCCCCTCGGTAAAATCCACCGCCGGCGCGATGAGCACGAGACCCGCCACCCGGTCGTCGCCAGCGGCATGGAGGGCTTGCGCGGCCAAAAGCGCGAGCCAGCCGCCCATGGAGGAGCCGATGAGGATTTGCGGCCCCGAGGTCTTGGCCCGCAGAACAGCCAAGCTTTCCTCGAGCCAGCGCGAGATCGTGCCCTCCTCGAACCTTCCGCCGGATTCGCCATGGCCGGAATAATCGAAGCGGAGCATCGCGCGGCCGTGCGCCGCGGCATAATCATCGAGGGCGCTGGCCTTGGTGGCCAGCATGTCCGAACGGAATCCGCCGAACCAAACCAACCCGGGCCGCGTTGAACCGGCTGCCGCCCGGTAACGGTAAGCAATCGCGCGGCTTTCACCCGAATCAGGCGCGCCGGCAACGAAAAATTGCGGTTGTGTTAACCCGGCCGGTTTATTTTGATCCATGATTTCGGCAACAGCCTCCGTTTTAGAGCGCGTTCCGCTTTGGCGGAATCACCAAAGCGATAAGAACTCGCTCTCTTTATAAGGAGTTAGAGCATGTCCTCGATCGAAAAAGTCTGCAACTTTTTCGGGACATACTCTAGAACTTCTCCGGCGCGAGGGTTCGAAACCATCGCGGCAACCGACGTCCCGAATGGGTCATTACATCATCTATCTTGCGTTTTTAGGCCTTTATCACGCGGATGAACGAGGATTTCGGCTTTTCCCCCCAATGGCGTAGCGCACACCGGCTCGCGGGCCGGACGGTGATGCAGATCATGCCGTCGCTCGACCCGGCGGATGCCGATCATGCCGCGATCGACGTCGTGGGCGCGCTGGCCGAGGCCGGCGCCCGCGCTTTGGTGGCCGGCCCGAGCGGCCCGCTGGTGAGCGAGCTTCAGGCCAAGGGCGGTATTTGGATCCCTTTTCCCGCGAGCACCAAAAATCCCATCGCGATGGCTTTGAATGTCCGCCGCCTTCGCCAGATCTTGCAGAAAGAGCGGGTCGAACTGGTGCATGTCCGCTCCCGTCCCGCCGCCTGGGTCGCCTGGGCCGCGACCCGTTCAACCAAGACCGCGCTGGTGACCAGCCTGCAGCAGATCACCCCAGGGCATGGATTGCTGCAGCAGCGCTATAATTCCATCATGGCGCGGGGCGATATTGTGATCGCCGGTTCGCGTTACGCGGCTTCGATGATTCCCGCGCTTTATCCATGGGCGGTGGACCGCATCAGCCTCATCCGTCCGGGCGTCGATTTCCGGGGTCTCGCGCCAAGCGCCATCGGCGCGGCTCGTGTTCAAGCCTTGCGCCAGACCTGGCAGGTGGCACCGGACGAGCGGATCATTCTGCTCGCGGGACGGCCCAGCCTGTGGAAAGGTCATAAGGTCTTGATCGAGGCAGCACGGTTGCTGGCCGGTCAAGGCAGGACAGACATCAAGGTCATCTTGACCGGCGAGACCAAAGGCAAGACGGGCCCGGTACGCGAAATCGAACAAGCGATCGCGAAGGCCGGGATGGAGGGCACCGTGCGTTGGACAGGGCCTTGCGCCGATATGCCGGCCGCCTTGCTCGCCGCCGCCGCCGTCGTCATTCCCTCGTTGGAAGCCGAGGCCTTCGGCCGGATCGCCGTCGAGGCACAGGCGGTCGGGACACCCGTCATCGTGTCGGACCTCGGCGCCGTGCCGGAAACCGTCCTCGCCCCGCCCGATGTCGAACCGGCGCGCCGGACCGGGTGGCGCGTGCCCGCCAACGACCCGATTTCGCTGGCCGAGGCCATCGCCGAGGCGCTCGCCTTGGGCGCCAGCAGCCGGGACGCGCTGGCGGCACGGGCCCGTAAACAAGTCTGGGAGCGGTTTTCGATCGACCGCATGGCCCGGCAGACGCTCGTCGCCTATGCCGCCCTTCTCGACCGCGGCGATCAAATGAGCTGACAAAGGGTTCGGCGATCCGGATTCCTTGTGCTCCGCCTGAATGGACGGCGGGCAAAGACACGTTTTTCCGGTCACCTGCCTGTCCCTACATTGACTTTCCCGCTGTTTGACCCGATGTTTCCCTATGGGTCTGTGTGCTGCCTCGCGCTGATTTTTCGCGCTGGTTCAGCATTTGGAACAGGTCTGATCATCGACTTTGAGGAGAATACCATTCGTCGTCCAATGAAAGCCCCTCCGGTTCCGCAGAAAGAGGGACCGCGCACCAACCGGGAAATTCGGGTCCGGGAAGTCCAGCTGATCGATGCCGAGGGCCAAAACCGCGGCGTGGTCGACATCCTTGCAGCCCAGCAGATCGCCGACGATGCCGGCCTGGATCTCGTCGAGATCGTCCCCAACGCCAATCCGCCGGTCTGCAAAATTCTCGATTACGGCAAGTTCCGCTTCCTGGAACAGAAAAAGTCCGCCGAGGCGCGCAAGCGGCAGAAGATCGTCGAAATTAAAGAGATCAAGCTCCGGCCGGGCATCGACGACCACGATTACGATACGAAAATGAAAGCCGTCCGCCGCTTCTTCGAGGAAGGCGACAAGGTCAAGGTGACGTTGCGCTTCCGGGGCCGCGAGATGGCGCATCAAGACATCGGGTTCCGCTTGCTCGAACGCGTGAAGAACGAGACCGGCACGCTCGCCAAGGTCGAGGCCGAGCCCTCGATGGAAGGCCGCCAGATGGTGATGGTTCTCGCGCCGCGCTGAATGTTCTTGTCTTTTGGCGCGGTCACATGTAAGGACCGCGCTCCTAAACCGAACCGCCCGGCCATCAAGGGCTGCCGTGGCGGTTTTTTCGCTCGTTTCGACCGGGTTTTCGTCTCGAAAGGACGTATGTCCGGTCCTATAACGTAAGGCAACGCGCTGGCGTCGCCGACGGCATTCAAGAGGGGCCTCAGAACCCCACGGAGAGCAAAATGCCCAAGCTGAAGACGAAATCGGGCGCTGCGAAGCGCTTTAAAATCACAGGCACCGGCAAAGTCATCTATGCGCAAGCCGGCAAGCGCCATGGCATGATCAAACGGACGAACAAGCAAATCCGCAATCTTCGCGGCACCAATGTTTTGTTCAAGACCGATGGCGACAACGTCAAGAAGTACTTCCTGCCCAACGGCTGAAGCAACTTCCGCTCCGCCACTCACCCCGTTTTTTAGGAGATCACCATGGCTCGCGTCAAACGCGGCGTCACATCGCACGCCAAGCACAAGAAGACTTTGAATGCCGCGAAGGGCTTTTACGGCCGTCGCAAGAATACGATCCGCACCGCCAAGGCGGCTGTCGATCGCTCGATGCAATATGCCACGCGCGACCGCCGCGCCAAGAAGCGCGTGTTCCGTGCTTTGTGGATCCAGCGCCTCAATGCCGCCGTGCGCGAATTGGGCCTGACCTATTCCCGCTTCATCGACGGGCTCGCCAAGGCCGGGATCGAAATCGACCGCAAGGTTCTCTCCGATCTCGCGATTCGCGAGCCGGAAGCCTTCAAGACGATCGTCGAAAAGGCCAAGAGCGCCTTGCCAGCGGCTGCGACGGCCTAATCAGACGGATCGCTCCGGCTTTTTATTGTTTCCTCGCCCCGGAGCCTGTGTTCGACAGGCTCCGGGGCGTTTTTTTTATGGGTCGCACGATCAAAAATCCGTCGCGATTCCCTTGACCTCCCAGTCGCCGTAGCGCACGGGTTCGGGACCGTCGCGGCCACTGAATTCTTTTGCGCGCACCTCCTGCTCACGCGCCTGCCGCCGCGCGGCGGCCTCGGCGAGCGCGCGTTCGGCTTGCGGCGTCAGCACGCGTTTAGCTGTTTCCGGCGCCTTGGCGCCGACGGCGGTGTCTTCTCTCAATCCGCTCATGGCTCGATTCCCAATTGATCTGCCTTTTATCGATTTAGGGCATTCCCCCAAAAGCTGCACGCTCTCGTGGTCGAGAAAATGCTCTAACGTCTTATAAAGAGGGCGCTTTCCAAGTGGAAAAGCGCGATCTTGGCCGGCCTCTGCCATTTTGCCGGGTCTGCTTTGCTATTTTACATGAAGCGCACGGCATGGACCAGTGTCTATAAGTGCCGCACAATTAGTTGCGGCGCTCCTCTCTGTGAAGCGCCTTCCTAAACCCTCTAGCGCAAGCAGAGTTGCGATTTCCATGACACAATTCTCTCGCTCCGCCGCCCTCGACGGCGCGGCCGGTCCCTCGATTTCGTCCGCTCTCACCTTCGTCCTTGCCCTGGCGTGCGGCGTCACGGTCGCCAATCTTTATTACGTGCAACCTGTCGCCGGGCTCATCGCCGGTGATTACGGCATGCCGGCGGCCTCGGCGGGTCTGTTCGTCATGGTGACCCAGCTTGGCTATGCCGCCGGGCTTCTGCTCGCGGTGCCGCTCGCCGATATTCTGGAGAACCGCCGGCTCATCGTGGGCCTGCTGGCCTTGCTGGTTTTGGCCTTGGCGGCGCTGGCCTTGGCGCCAAATGCTCTTTTATTCATGGCCGCCTCGGTCTTGGTGGGCGTGACCAGCAGCGTGGTGCAGATTATCGTGCCTTTCGCCGGGCATTTGGCGCCGGACGCGACCCGTGGGCATACCGTCGGCAATGTCGTGAGCGGCCTGTTATTCGGCATCATGCTCTCGCGTCCGGCTTCGAGCTTCGCGGCCCATTTCGCCACCCATCGCACCATCTTCGCCCTTTCCGCCGTGGCGATTGCCGTGCTCTCGGCCTTTCTCTGGCGCGTTCTGCCGCGGCGCCGGCCTCACGGCATGCCCTATCTCGCGGCCATCGGCTCGTTGGGGCCGCTGCTGCTGAAAACCAAGATTTTGCAACGGCGCGGGGCCTATCAAGCCAGCCTTTTCGCGGGGTTCAGCCTGTTTTGGACGGTGGTCCCCTTGGTCTTGTCCGGCCCTGGGTTTGGCTTCAGCCAGGCCGGGATTGGTCTTTTCGCCTTGGCGGGCGCCGCCGGGGCCCTCGTGTCGCCCTATGCCGGGCGCGCGGCCGACCGGGGCCAAACGCATCTCGTGACGCTGCTTTCGCTGGGCGGCGCGGTCTTGGCCTTCCTCGTCGCCATGGCCGGGGGCCTCGCGGTCTCCTGGCCGCTTCTTTTAGCGGCGGCTCTGATCCTCGATCTGGCCGGCGCCGCCAATCTGGTGACGGGGCAACACGCCATTTTCGCGGCCGGCGCCGAAGTCCGCGGACGGCTCAATGGGCTCTATCTCGCGATGTTCTTTGCCGGCGGCAGTTTTGGCTCGTTCATTTCGGGCTATGCCCTAACCCTCGGCGGATGGACCGCCGTCTGTTTCGCGGGCCTAGTGTTTCCGCTGATCGCCTTGGTCTATTTCGCCACGGAGCAACGCAAGGATTAGAGCATGCCCCGAAAAAGTTGCAGACTTTTTCGATCAAGGGCATGCCCGAACTCCTGATTATAAGAGCGCTAGCCCTCGCTGTCCCAACGCCCGGCCGCGGCCTCGTCGGCGGCTTTGGCCGCGACCCAATCGCCCGCCGTCCCATCCGCGAAATGCTCTTTTTTCCAGAACGGCGCGCTGGTCTTCAAATAATCCATGAGGAAACAGGCGGCCTCGAAGGCGGCGGCGCGGTGGCGGCTGGCGGTCACCACCAGGACAATCGGCTCGCCCGGCGCGATCAGGCCGTGGCGATGCACGATGCACAAGCCCCCGAGCGGCCAGCGCGCCTCGGCTTGCGCGGCAACCCTGGCGATCTCGGCCTCGGCCATGCCGGGATAATGTTCGATTTCCAGCGCCGCCAGCCGCCCGTCCTCGTCCCGGCACAGGCCCGTGAAGCTCACGACGGCGCCGAGATCCCGGCGCCCCGCCGTCAAGGCAGCGCTCTCGGCCGCCACATCGAAAGGCTCGGCCTGCACGCGGATCGTGGCGCGAAGGCCCGCCATCACCCGCCCGTCATCGGTGGAAAGAAAGCCACTTCCCGCGCCCCGGCAATTTCCGCATCATGTTTGGCATGCACCCGGTCGATGGCGACGCGGATCGTGGCGCTATTCTCGAAGGCGTGTTCGTAGCCCTCGCCGCGCGTGCGCAGCCAAGCGATCAGGTCGCGCGCGGTGACCACCTCGGGCGGCGGATCCAAAATTTCCTGAGGAATGCCGATGCGCTCACGCACCCAGGCAAAATAGACGGCTTTCACGCTTTCGCCTCTGTCTCCAAAATGTGCCGGATTCCGGACCGGAGATAATCGAGGCCGGTATAAATCGTGAGCAAGGCCGCGATCCACAACAGAATATGGCCGATTTCCGTGTTTTTGGGGAGCAATTTATCGCCCGCGGGCCCCGCGATGAGAAAGCCGAGCGCGACGAGTTGCAACGTCGTCTTCCATTTGGCGACGCGGCTGACCGGGATCGAGACTTTCAGATCGGCCAGGAATTCCCGCAGGCCGGAGACCAAAATCTCCCGGCACAGGATGACGATCGCCGCCGCGATGGAGAGACCCGAGATGGTCCGGTCGGCGACCAGCATGAAGAGAACCGCCGCGACGAGGAGCTTGTCGGCGATGGGGTCGAGCATTTGCCCGAGGGCCGACTGCTGCGACCACGCGCGGGCGAGATAGCCATCGAAAAAATCCGTGATCGCCGCCAACGCATAGAGACCGAGCGCGACCCAGCGCATCGTATCGATCTCCGACCAATAGAGGCAGGTCACGACAACCGGCACGGCCACGACCCGGCCATAGGTCAGGATATTTGGCAGGCTCCATTGGTGGCCGCCGCGCCGGGACAGTGTTGTGATCGCCATGGAAGTTAGGAACACGCGGGCGCGGGGGCGTCAAGCTTCCCCGCTTGCATCAGCCGCGCGGCGTGAAGCGAAGCGGCCGGTCTTGCCGAAACCGTTTCAGGCTAGAGCATGTCGCGAAAAAGTTGCAGACTTTTTCGATCGAGGACATGTTCCCGCCTCTTAAAAAAAACAGAGAGCGAGTTCTCATTGCTTTGGTGATGCCACCAAAGCAATGAGAACTCGCTCTAAAACGACACGCAAGCCGTGCTATCCGCGCGCAAGACCGATTGCTGCCGGAACCGTGCCTTATAGGCGGCGCGGATCGCTTCGAGCGCTTGATCCGTCCCCGCGCCGGGCTCGTGGAAAATGACCAGGACATGCGAGGCTTCGCGCACGAGTCCGCGGGGGCCGCGCCATTGGCCGGCGCCGTCGAGCACGGTGAACCCATCGGGAAAGCGCGGCGTCACCACTTGCGCCAAAAAGCCGCGCCAGGCCGCCGCATGTCTCGAGCCGCCCGCGCCGAAATAAAGTTCGGCGCGGGCGAAAAGCTTCGAACCCGGGCGGCAGGCAGGACCCGATACCGCTTCTCGCGAAGAGGAGGCTTGGTCTGCCAGGCCTATGGGCCCCGGCAGACATAGCAGCAGCCCCAAACAACCGCCAGCATAACCTCGCATCGCGAGATTTACTTCGCGAATTTGGCCTTGATGGCGTCGAGGCCGCCTTGATAGATGCCACCGACCGCGTCGGATGCCGCATCGTCCTTGCCGGAGGCCGGTGTGAACGTGCTGGTCCATTTAATGGTCGAGCCACCCGTAGCATTGGCGGCTACGGAAATGGTCGAGACATATCCGGTGAGCGGCAGCGGGCTCGAATCGATCTTGTAGGAGTAGGTGTCGGCCTTGTCGTCGCGGGCGGTTTCGGTCTCTACGAACGTCGCCTTGCCGTCCTTGGTGACGAGCGTGCGGGCCGGAGGGGTCTTGCCGTCGGTGGTGCACTGGCCGATGGCGGGGTGCCAATCCTTGATCGAGCAGAACGGGCCGATCGCCTCCCAGACCGCGGCGGGCGGAGCGTTGACATCGATGCTTTTCGTTACCGAGGCCGCTTGAGCCGCCGCCGTTCCCGCGCCAACAAGTGCCGCCGCAGCCAAAATCGTAATCATCCGCATTGGTTTTCTCCCTCACCGCCGGTTTGGCGAGCGTTTTATAACGCGCGAATTAATTTCGCGCGGCTTTCTATCTATCTATTTGCGGCGACTTGTCTAGATCGCCAACAGAACGGTTGATTTGAGTGGTTTCTTATCTGGAACTTATTTTCCTCTTATGTCTTTCTTAAATAAACTTGTGCCGGCAAGAATGACCCCGCCCCAAGACATGGTCTTCGCCCGCTGCCGCCTCAACCGGGATGAGTGGGGTCGATCCAAAGCACGTTCTCCGGTTTTTCGACCGGCTCGATATCGAGATTGATCGCCACCGCCTCGCCGTCCGAGCGCACCAGCACGCATTCGAGAATCTCGTCCCGGCTGGCATTGATTTCTTGATGGGGCACATAGGGCGGGACGAAGATGAAATCGCCCGGCCCGGCCTCGGCGGTAAATTCGAGCTTTTCGCCCCAGCGCATCCGTGCCTTGCCCTTGATAATATAGATCACGCTTTCGAGGTGGCCGTGATGATGGGCGCCAGTCTTGGCATTGGGATGGATGACAACCGTTCCGGCCCAAAGCTTTTGCGCGCCCACCCGCGCGAAATTAATCGCCGCTTTGCGATCCATGCCGGGCGTCTGCGCCGTATTGGGATCGAGCTGATTGCCAGGCACGACGCGCACGCCATCGTGTTTCCAGGGGTGATGATCGTGGCTGTGGTGGTCTGTCATGGTTGGCTCCGGGGCAGAAGGTCGCTCATGGTTTTTCAAATTCTATTTATGTCTATAATGAACCCTCGGAAAGACGGATGTGGCAATGGCACAAGTTATCTGGGCCCGTATTCCGAGCGAGCACGGCTGCCGCCGTGCAAAAGACCGAGGATAATGGTAGAATTTTTTTAGTTGTAAAATTTGTGGGCAATGACCATGAGCGAGATGCACCGCATATCAGCCGATCCAACACAATGCGGAGGCCGGCCTTGCATTCGCGGGTTGCGCATTCGCGTGAAGGACATCCTCGATCTGCTGGCCTCCGGAGCTAGCCGCGAAGAAATCCTCGAGGACTATTCTTTTCTTGAGCCCGGAGACATTACCGCGGCGCTCGAATATGCCGCCCGCCAAAGCGATCATCCCGTCTTGCGCGTTGCGTGATGCGATTCATCGTCGATGCGCAGCTCCCGCCGGCGCTAGCCCGCTGGCTTTCGGCCATCAGGCCGAGCGTGTCATCGACCTGCAAATGGGTGCGGCTTCCGACGCGGCGATTTGGGATTTCGCTCTTCAAACTTCTGCGGCAATCGTGACAAAAGACGAAGACTTCGCGCAGCGCAAAGTGCTGTCGGGCGGCGGACCAGTTGTGGTCTGGATCAGGCTGCCGAACACGCGGCGGCGGGAACTGCTTTTATGGTTCGAGCGAATACTGCCGGATATTCTCGCGGCGCTGGCCCGCGGCGAGACGCTCATCGAAGTGACGTAGGGGACCGAGCCGCAATCAGATATTAGGGCGCTGCCCCAGGAATAAAAAACGCGGCAGGTTTCCCCGCCGCGTTTTTCAAGTCCAACAAACCCGAAACCCCTAAACCCCAAGCACCTTCACGTGATGCTTGATGTGGTCTTCCATGAAGGTCGACATGAAATAGTAGGAGTGGTCGTAGCCGTCCTGCATGCGCAAGGTGAGCGGCTGGCCGTTCTTCTGGCAGGCCTCGAGGAAGATGTGCTGATGCAGCTCGCGCTCGAGGAACTGGTCGGACGTGCCTTGGTCGATCAGGATCGGCGAGGTCTTCTTGCCGGCCTTCACGAGTTCGGTCGCGTCCCACTCTTTCCAGGCTTCCTTGTCTTGGCCAAGGTAATTCCCCAAAGCCTTCTCACCCCAAGGGCAGGTGGACGGCGAGGAGATCGGCGCGAAGGCGGAGACGGATTTGAAACGGTCCGGGTTGCGCAAGGCCGCCACCAAGGCGCCGTGGCCGCCCATGGAATGACCGAACACGCCCCATTGCGAGACGGGGAAATGCTCCTCGACCAAAGCCGGCAGCTCCTTGGCGACATAGGAGCCCATGCGATAGCCGTCTTTCCAGGGCTCTTGCGTCGCATCGACGTAAAAGCCCGCGCCAATCCCAAAGTCCCATTTCTCGTCGTCGCCGGGATGGCGTTTGTCGCGCGGGCTCGTATCCGGCGCGACCAGAATGACCCCATGCTCGGCGGCGAGGCGTTGCGCCCCGCCCTTGATGATGAAGGTCTCGTGCGTGCAGGTGAGCCCGGCGAGATAGAGCAGCGCCGGCACCTTTTTATGCTTCGCTTGCGGCGGCACGTAGACCGTGAAGGTCATGGTGCCGCCAATCTCGGACGAGACATGCTTGTAAAAGCCGTTCTCGCCGTCGAAACAGCGATGCTTACCGATGGATTCGGGCGCCGCAACCATCAGTATTTCACCACGGTGCGAATGCCCTTGCCTTCATGCATGTCATGAAAGCCTTCGTTGATCTTTTCGAGCGGGATCACATCGGTGATGAGGTCGTCGATGTTGATGCGCTTGTCCATGTACCAATCGACGATCCGCGGCACGTCGGTGCGGCCACGCGCGCCGCCGAAGGCCGAACCGCGCCAGTTGCGGCCGGTGACGAGCTGGAACGGACGGGTCGCGATCTCGGCGCCGGCCGGGGCCACGCCGATGATGATGCTGGTGCCCCAGCCCTTGTGACAGGCTTCGAGCGCGGTCCGCATGACCTTGACGTTACCGGTGCAGTCGAACGTGTAGTCCGCGCCGCCCTTGGTCAGCTCGACCAGGAGACCGACCATGTCCTGGTCGCCGATCTTCAACGGATTGACGAAGTCGGTCATGCCGAATTGGCGGGCGATCGCTTCCTTGCTGTCGTTGATGTCGACACCGACGATCTGCTCCGCGCCGATCATCTTGAGGCCCTGGATCACGTTGAGGCCGATGCCGCCGAGGCCGAAGACCACCGCGCGGCAGCCATATTCCGCCTTGGCGGTGAAGATCACGGCGCCGATGCCGGTCGTCACGCCGCAGCCGATGTAGCAAATCTTCTCGAAGGGCGCGTCCTCGCGAACCTTAGCGAGCGAAATCTCGGGCAAAACAGTATAGTTCGAGAAGGTCGAGCAGCCCATGTAGTGATAGAGCGTCTGGCCCTTGTAGCTGAAGCGGCTGGTGCCGTCCGGCATCAAGCCCTTGCCCTGGGTCGCGCGGACTTTTTGGCAAAGGTTGGTCTTCTGCGACAAGCAGTAATCGCACTCGCGGCATTCGGCCGTGTAGAGCGGAATCACGTGATCGCCCTTTTTCAGCGAGGTCACGCCCGGGCCGACCTCGACGACGACGCCAGCGCCTTCATGGCCGAGAATGCTCGGGAAAATCCCTTCGGAGTCCAGGCCCGACATGGTGTAGGCATCGGTGTGGCAAAGGCCCGTCGCCTTGATTTCGACGAGAACCTCACCGTACTTCGGCCCCTCGAGATCGACTTCGACGATTTCCAGCGGCTTTTTGGCTTCAAATGCGACGGCTGCACGCGTTTTCATGGACCGGCCCTCCCTAAGTTAATTATCGCCGTTGAACTACACAGATTCGGGTCTCGCCGCTAGCGCATTTTCGTCAGAAAATGGCCCGGGAGAGAAAAAGGTTTTCGGATCGGAGCAATATTTTTTGGAAATCCCCAAATAACTTAATATATAGTTATAAATCAATGGGATATTTGGCAAAAGCAACCACCTCCGGCGGGCGTGGAATGCCACCGGTTTGACTCTTACGGATGCCATTCCGCGCCAGCGGGCCGCCGCTCCATAATCCTCCGGAAGAGGGATGTCACGGACGTCTTGCCGTCTGCCCGAACAGGATTTTGCGGGATTCCTCGTCGCTCACGGCTGGCACCGTGTTGAGCGCATCGGCTTTCTCATAAGCGCGCTTGGTCGAAGGCAGGTCCGCGACCCGGTGAAACCAGCGCGCGAGATGGGGAAATTCGTCGAGATTTTGCCCTTGCAGTTCGTAAGGAACGATCCAGGGATAGCTGGCGATATCGGCGATGGAATAGGTGCCGGCGATAAATTCGCGATCGGCGAGATGACGGTCGAGCACGCCGTACAGCCGGTTGGTTTCATTGACGTAGCGGTCGATGGCATAGGGCAGCTTTTCCTTGGCGTAGGTTCTGAAATGGTGGTTTTGCCCCGCCATCGGCCCCAGGCCGCCGACCTGCCAGAACAGCCATTCCAAAGCCACCGTCCGGCCGCGAATGTCATGGGGCAACAGCTTGCCGGTCTTCTCCGCGAGATAGAGCAGAATGGCCCCGGATTCGAAGACGGAAATGGGCGCGCCGCCATCGGCCGGCGCCTGATCGATGATGGCGGGAATCCGGTTGTTGGGGGAGATCTTCAGAAAGTCCGGCGCGAATTGTTCGCCCTTGCCGATATTGACGGGATGAAGATTGTAGGGAACTCCCGCCTCCTCGAGAAACATCGTGATCTTATGGCCGTTTGGCGTGGTCCAATAATAGAGATCGATCATATCGCGCACCCCCGGAGCGGAAAGCCCATTGCGTCCCGTTTAACATCGTCGCCTTTAACATAAGACGCGCGCGGCGCGCGGCCAGAGCGTCATTGGGCCACATAGGGGATTTGCAAATCCAAACACGATTCCGGTAAGAGGAAACTAAATAACGCATAGGGAAAGCCCAGGGACCTCACGATGGGGCTGGGCATGCTGGAGCCCATCCCATGACATTCGAATTGAAGGGCGCCGTCGCCGTGATCACCGGAGGGGCCGGGGGAATCGGCGCGGCTTTGGCGCAAGCCCTGGCGCGGCGCGGCTGCCATCTCGCCTTGGCCGACATCAACAAGCCAAACCTCGAAAGCGTAGCCTTGGCGGCCCGCGCCCAAGGCGTCACCGTCAGCACCCACGTGCTGGATGTGACCGATGCCGGCGGCATCGCGGCCCTGCCCGCGGCCGTGCTCGCGACCCATGGCCGCGTCAGCCTGCTCGTCAACAATGCGGGCGTGGCCCAAGGCGGCAAATTCGAGGATGTGCCGGAGGCGGAATTCGACTGGTTGATGGCCGTCAATTTCCAAGGCACCGTGCGGATGACCCGCACCTTCCTGCCGCTGCTGCGGCGCGAGAGCGCGGCCCATATCGTCAACATGTCCAGCCTGTTCGGCCTCGTCGCCCCGCCGGGCCAGGTCGCCTATGCCGCGAGCAAATTCGCCGTGCGCGGCTTTTCCGAAGCCTTGCGGCACGAATTGGCCGGGACTCCCATCGGCCTCACCGTCGTTCACCCCGGCGGGGTCCGCACGAATATCGCGGCCAGCGCCCGGTTTCATGGCAAGCTGACCAAGGCCCAAGCCGAAACCCAAGCCAAAACCTGGGACCGGCTGCTGCGTCTCAGCCCCGATGAAACCGCCAGACTCATCGCCGATGCCATCGAGCGGCGCGCGAAGCGTCTGCTGATCGGCCGCGAAGCGATAGGGGCCGATCTGATCCAACGGTTGTTCCCCGCGAATTATTGGCGGATTATCGGGGGGTTGATCAAGTAATGCCGGACACCTCCTCCGCATTCCCGAGCACTGTCGACATTCTGATCGTGGGGGCGGGCTTCGCCGGCCTCGCCATGGCGATCAAGCTGAAACAGGCGGGAATGACCTCCTTCGCCATCATCGAAAAAGGCCCGGAGGTCGGCGGCACCTGGCGCGACAATCATTATCCCGGCGCCGCTTGCGATATTCCCTCGCATCTCTATTCGCTCTCCTTCGAACCGAAGACGGATTGGTCGCGGATGTATCCGGGCCACGCGGAATTGCAGGATTACCTCAAGGGGATAACGGACAAGCACGGGCTGCGCCCCAAAATCCGTTTCGACACGGCCCTACGAGACGCCACTTACGACGAAAAAGCGTGCCTCTGGCGCGTCGGGCTCGACGGCGGCGGCACGATCACCGCGCGCGTCGTGATTTCCGCCATCGGCGCGTTGCACGAGCCGTCGATTCCGCATTTGCCGGGAATCGAAACATTCCGGGGAACAACATTTCATTCCGCGGCCTGGGATCACGATTACGATCTGAGGGGCAAGCGGATCGCGGTTATCGGGACCGGCGCCAGCGCCATTCAATTCGTGCCGAAAATCGCGCCCGATGTGAAACAACTTTTCGTGTTTCAACGCACCGCGCCCTGGATCAACCCGAAGAAGGATTATCCCATCGACGCGCGGCGCCAATGGCGGATGAAACATATTCCGTTTTATCGCCGCCTGCTGCGGTGGCGTTTGTTCTGGCTGCATGAATTCCGCGTGATCGGCTTTACCGGCAACTTCAAAGTGATGAAACTCGCCGAACGATTCGCCAATTCGTACCGGGAGCGCAAAATCGCGGACCCGGCGTTACGCGCCAAACTGACGCCCAGCTATCTCCTGGGCTGTAAGCGTGTTTTGATCTCGAACGATTACTATCCCACCTTCGCGCGCAAGAACGTCGAACTCGTCACCAGCGCAATCGCCGAGGTGACGGCGGACCGGATCGTCACGAAGGATGGCACGGCGCGCACCGTCGATGCGATCGTTTACGGCACCGGTTTCAAAGCCACGGATACCGCCCGTTACGGCCGGATTCGAGGTGTTGGCGGCGTGGAATTGGCCGAGGCCTGGGCGAAGGGCGGCCGCGCGTTCTGGGGCATCGGCATGACGGGTTTTCCGAATTATTTCATGCTGCTCGGCCCCAATACCGGCCTTGGCCACAACTCGGTCGTCATCATGATCGAAGCGCAAGTGCGCTACATCATGAGCGCCTTGAAACAGATGCGGCGGCGCAAAATCCGCGCGATCAACGTCCTGCCCCAATCCGCGGCCAGGTATGCGGACATGCTGGAAAGGCGCATGGCCAAGACCGTCTGGCAAAAAGGCGGATGCCAAAGTTGGTATCAAGACGAACAGGGCCGCAATACGACGATGTGGCCGGGCTCCGTCGTCGAATATGTGCTGCGCACGCATGCGGCGTCGCTTTCGAATTTTAGTCTGACGCCGGAAAGCACGATTCATGGCTAGTTGGCAGGCCCACCTTCTCGTTCCCCTTTTGAAATTGACGATCAAACGGAGACTGCGGGCCGGAGGCGATGTCGAGACGGCGCGTAAAGTTCTGGGCGGCCGCAAGCCACGGGTATCGCGCGAGGTTTCCGCGAGCAACGAGACGATTGGCGGCGTCGATGGCGAATGGTCGCGCCCGCGCGGGCAAAGCCCCGTGGCCACGATGCTCTATCTGCACGGCGGCGGCTATGCCGCCTGTTCGCCGCAAACGCACCGGCCGATTACAAATGCCTTCGCCAAGGCCGGTTTCGCGGTTTTCGCGCTCGATTATCGCTTGGCGCCCGGCCATCCCTTTCCCGCCGCCATCGAGGATGCGGTTGCGGTCTATCGCGCCCTGCTGGCTCGCGGCATCGGCCCGGAGCATCTCGTCGTGGCGGGCGATTCCTCCGGCGGGGGCCTGGCGCTCGCGCTCTTGCTGAAGCTGCGCGATTTGGGCGAGCCGCTGCCCGCCGCCTCCATGCTGTTTTCCCCCTGGACGGATCTCGCCTGCACCGGCGCGTCGATCTCGGCCAACGGCAAGAGCTGCGCCATGTTCGATGGCGATATTCTGCGCCGGGGCGCCGCGGTCTATCTCGCCGGCGCCGATCCCAGGACGCCGCTGGCCTCGCCGCTTTATGCCGATCTCCACGGGCTTCCCGCCCTGCGGATCCATGTCAGCGGCGCGGAGACCTTGCTCAGCGATTCCACCCGTTTCCTCGAACGCGCCCGCGCCGCCGGTGTCCCCTGCGGCTTGCGCCAATGGCCTTCGCTACCACATGACTGGCAACTCATGCGCATTTTGCCGGAAGCGGCGGAATCCATCGAGATCGCCGCCGATTTTTTGAAGGGCGCGGTGACGGCGGGGGCGAAAGCGAGGGCAGGCTAGTGAAATAGGCGGCCATTCATGCTTTAAGAACGGGTCCAGCTCAAAATGCACCCGCCCGCCACCGGAATCGCCCTGTGCCAACCCTGTTTCGCTTGCTCTTCGTGACCGGCCTGATCGCCGCGCTTGGCTATGGCGGAATGCTGGCTCTCGTGACCTTTGTCCAGCCGCAGCCGCGCGAGATCACGCAAGCGGTGCCGCTGCCCAAGGGCGTGCGCTAGCCTTGGCGAAGCGGCCGCCTGGGGACGGGCCTCCCGGCTTCCCGCTGATCGAGAGCTTTCTCGACATGATCGCAGCCGAGCGCGGCGCCGCCGCCAATACGTTGGAGGCCTATAGACGCGATCTCGTCGCCTATTCCGCCGGGTTGAAGAGTCTCGGCACCGAGCCCTTGCGGGCCAAGACCAGCGATGTCGGCGCCTATCTCTCGACGTTGGAACAGGCGGGTTTCAAGCCGGCCTCGAGCGCCCGGCGGCTTTCCGCGATCCGGCAATTCCACCGGTTTCTCGTCGCCGAGAACAAGCGGGCGGACGATCCCGCCATGATTCTGGACGGGCCGCGCCAGGGACGGCGGCTGCCGAAAATCCTCTCCATCGCGGAGGTGAGCCGCCTGCTCGCGGCGCCCAAGGAGGGGCTGGAGATCGAGACGCGGCCCCTGGGCGAGCGGCTTCGCGCGGCGCGGATGAACGCGTTGCTGGAACTGCTTTATGCCACTGGCCTGCGCGTGAGCGAGCTCATCTCGCTGCCCCGCCATGCCCTGCGCGGCGATCCGCTCACCGCCGTCAAGGGAAAGGGCGGGCGCGAACGGCTGGTGGTCGTCTCCGAACCCGCGCGCGCGGCCACGGAGCTTTACCGCGCCCTGCTGAAACAGCGCGCGCCCGGCGCCGCCGAGGGCCCGTGGCTGTTTCCCGCCGACAGCGACAGCGGCCATATCACCCGCCAGGCGTTCGCGCGCGATTTGAAGGATGTGGCGGCCGCGGCCGGCATCGCCCCGCATCGCGTCAGCCCCCACGTGCTACGCCACGCCTTCGCTAGCCACCTGCTGCAAAACGGCGCGGATCTCCGCATCGTGCAAGAACTGCTCGGCCATGCCGATATTTCGACGACGCAGATTTACACCCACGTGTTGGACGAGCGGATGAAGGCCATGGTGAGGGATCTGCATCCGATGGGGGATGTGGAGGAGGAGTGAAGGGATAGGCGTCGCCACATGCCTATTTTCGAGTGGCCGAAATTTGACGATTGGTTTTCGTTTTTTGGATCATTCTCCGCTGATCTTGAAGGCAGCTTTGCGCAAATAGCGGTCATTTGGCAACGCCGTGGTGAATGGGTCAAGCGCCCCTTTGATTGGCGGACTCGACGGCTCGGGACCCCGGCAATTCAGTTTGTGCTGCTGTATGTTCTTAATTCGCAACGAAACAACGCGGCAAACATCACTTGCCGATTTACATCGCGCTTTCTTTACCCAAAGTTTGCACCCACCGTCGGGGCTGATCTCGCCCGTGACAGTCTTGCAGGATTTCGGCGCCACGAACAGGTTGCAGTCCGCGCACTTCTTTCCATCCTTCGGACGCGGCTTATACGACACCGCATTCTCTTGCCCCTATACAATTTGAACGAGCGCCTCAGCCTATTTCTCCGAAGATGCGCCTTCGACAAAGCTCATATACGACGCGAGGGCGGCGATTTGATTCGGCGACAAAGACCGCGCGACGTGCGGCATAGGTGTCCCCGAAG
>Ga0187852_1001432_pt1 | contig 22329 bp, 17 predicted proteins | sample June2016WEW_6_40_FD_134511 | JGI IMG/M metagenome (GOLD analysis project Ga0187852, IMG submission 134511) | Peatland microbial communities from SPRUCE experiment site at the Marcell Experimental Forest, Minnesota, USA - June2016WEW_6_40 | ecosystem: Environmental > Terrestrial > Soil > Wetlands...
GGCGTGAAGGGCTTGTCGGAGCGCATCCGCGTGCGCTCGATCGTGGGCCGGTTCCTGGAGCACTCGCGCATCTTCCACTTCGCCAACGGAGGCCACGACGAAATCTATCTGGGCTCGGCCGACTGGATGCCGCGCAATCTCTTCGAGCGCTGCGAAGTCATCTTTCCAGTGCGCGATCAGGCGGTGATCGCGCGTATCCATAATGAGATATTGCCGGCCTATGTGGCCGACACTGTGAAGGCGCGCATCCAGCAGCCGGACGGCAGTTATCTGCGCGCCAGCAAGGCGATGAAAGACGCGCCGTTGTTTTCCGCGCAGGATTTCCTGATCCGCCTGGCGGAGGGAAAGACGGATCTGGAGGCGCTTCCCAAGCCCGGCGCCGGGCGTCCGGCCAGAACCGCGCAAAGGACGGCAGCGGCTGCGGACTAAGTTCCTGACCGCATCGGTGCGCGCCGGTTGAGCTCATGCTCTCCCACCCTTTCGCCCAAAAACCGCGCGAAAGGATGGGGCACGGGCGAGCCGCTGGCAAAGGTGTTGACGCCAACCACGAACGGCGGGCGTTACAATTCCAGCGAATTCCTTTGCGAGGAGGAAAACCCCATGCAGTTGCACTCGTTGATGCAGAAGCGCTGGTTGAAAGCGGCGATCGCGGTTACGGCTCTGATCGTCGTGGTTCTCGTTGTGGTTCCGTTCTTCGTCAACGCCGATACCTTCCGCCCTGAGATTCAGGACAAACTGTCCAACGCGCTGGGGCGCAAGGTCACGCTCGGCCACATCAGCCTTTCGCTGCTTACGGGCAGCCTGGTGGCGCAGAATATCTCGATTGCCGACGATCCCAACTTCTCTGCCTCTCCGTTTCTCGAGGCCAAGGAGCTTCGCATCGGCGTCGAACTCGGGCCGCTGATCTTTCACCGCTCGGTTCAGATCACGAACCTCACCGTCGACTCTCCGTCGATCAAGCTGATTCACGCGGCCAACGGCACGTGGAATTTTTCTTCGCTCGGCGGCGCAGCGCCTCAACAGGCATCGCAGCCCAGCGGCGCGCCGCCTGCGTTCACCGTAGACAAACTGGAGATCGAGAGCGGGAGCGCAGAGCTTTCCTCGCTGCCAGCAGCCGGCAATCCGCTCAAATGTACGGACGTTGACCTGACGATGAAGCAGTTCTCGTTCATGCAGCAGTTCCCTTTTGAGCTTTCGCTCAAGGTCGCGGGCGGCGGCTCGCTGAGCCTGAATGGCACGGCGGGGCCGGTTGCGCAGAACGACACGTCGCTGACTCCGTTTGACGCGACACTCGAGATCAAACACTTCGATCCGGTGACGGCCGGCACGATTCAGCCCAGCGACGGCATTTCAATGGTTGCGGACTTCGATGCTCACATCGCCTCCAACGACGGCAACCTGGCACTAGCCGGAAACGCTTCGGCCTCCCAGCTCAAACTCGCGCGCAACGGAACGCCTGCTCCCAAGCCCGTGGATCTCAGCTTCAACCTTTCGGACAATCTCTCTTCGCGCACCGGCCAGGTGAACGACATCGCCATCACATCCGGCGGGGTCGCCGTCCACATCGCCGGCAGCTTCCGGCACGACGGCGTTGAGCCCGTGCTCAACCTGCATCTTTCCGCGCCCAACCTTCCTGTGGATCAGGTGGAGCAACTGCTGCCTGCGGCAGGAGTCAAACTGCCCAGCGGCTCGCAACTCAAAGGCGGCACGATCAATGCCAGTCTCGCCGTGACCGGCCCGGCCAACGCCATCACGATTGCCGGCCCCGTCGAACTCGACAACAGCCAGCTTGCGGGCTTCGATCTGGGAGGAAAGATTCAGGGCATCAATCCCATCGGCGGGACCTCGGGCGGCACGGAGATTCAGAAGTTGCATGCCGACGTCGATAACTCGCCGCAAGGCACGCGGTTCACGAATATCGACGCGGAGGTCCCAAAGATCGGGTCCGCGACGGGCGAAGGCACGGTCTCTCCCTCGGAAGAACTCAACTTTCAACTGAATGCAAAGATCGCTGCGCTGTCGGCGGTGGGCGGAGCCGTGGGCAATCAAATCAACAGCGCGCTCGGCGGCCTGTTCGGCAATAGTTCCAACTCCAGCTCCAGTTCCAGCGGCGGAATTCCGCTCACCATCACAGGAACCGCATCGAATCCATCGATACGCGCCGATCTTGGCAAGATACTCAAGAATGCGGCCAGCGGGATCGTGGGCAAGCCGGGCACACAGAATCCCGCCAAATCGCTGAAGGGTTTGTTTGGCAGATAATCTCCGGCGCAGACAGCGCCGCGGACCGTATTGTGCGGAGTTTCTTGCGACCGGCTGAGAGCACCGCTTTTCCACATTCGGGCACAGGAGCTGCACCGGCTGCACACAGGGCCGCGTGCTTTAGGCTGGAAATCGGAATGAGTGTCTGTTCGATTTGCGGCGGCGCGGGGCTGGTGCGCGTGCTGGACGCCCAGGGCAACTGGGCCAGCCACCCCTGCTCGTGCCAGGAGGCCGAGCGCGAGCGGCGCCGCCTGAGCGCGGCCGAGATTCCCGCGCGCTACCGCGACTGCACACTCGATAGCTTCGAGATCTATCACGAAGCCGACCGCTCGCTGGGCGAAGCATTGCTGACCGCGCGGCGCTTTGTCGACGAGTACCCGGCGGGAACCGCAGGCAAGGGACTGCTCTTCCTCGGGCCCATGGGCGTGGGCAAAACCCACCTTGCCGTGGGCGTGTTGCAGCGGCTTATCCGCGAGCGTGGCGTGAAAGGGCTGTTCTGCGACTATCGCGAGCTGCTCAAGAGCATCCAGAACAGCTACAACCCTGAGGTGAGGACCACCGAGCTCGAGCTGCTGCGGCCGATCTTCTCGGCCGAGGTGCTGGTGCTCGACGACCTGGGCGCGCAAAAGCCCAACGAATGGGTATGGGATACGGTGGCGCTGATCCTGAACACGCGCTACAACGATCGCCAGACGACGATTATCACCACAAATTACCAGGACTTGCAGGCGGGCGGGGGAAACCAGACGGACGCCGAACGCGCCGCGCGAGAACAGACCCTGGGCGATCGCATCGGCGACCGCATGCTTTCGCGGCTGGCAGAGATGTGCGTGCGCGTGCGCATGAACGGCAAGGATTGCCGGACGGGAGTCAAGCGGGCGCGCTTCGGTTGAAGCTCCCCCACAGACCGCCCTGCGGAGGTCTGGAAACCGGCCGTACTTTGCGAGCCGATTTACGGATAAGTCCTTATCGGTCGCCGGCCTTACCGGAACAGCCACAGGCTCGCCAGGAGCAGGAGCATGAAAGCGATGGTCAGGCCCTGATAGGCGCGTTCGGCGCTCCGGTTCGCCTGGGGAATGTTGTGCGTGGCCGTGCGCGGTCTGTCCGTCATCGGCTGTGAGAGGGCGCGCATTCTTGGCCTGCCTTTCAACGCCTTGCAGTAAAGTGATGGAACCATCGGTTCTCTGGAGCGCGCTTGCCGTGCGCCGGGCAGTTAACGGTCCTGGCCGACAGCTCTCTGGTTCGTTTAGACGCCCGTACTCTGCACAGGATGCCAAAAAAGGATGGCATTTTGATAAAAACCTCGGGCTCGGCCCGCCGGTGTGCCGCCTTGAGGGACGGGCTGGGCTGGCCGGCGTCGCCGCTCGCCGACGGGTGTACAATTTCGCACGTGAGTTCCGGACCGCAACTCGTTGGCCCACCCGCCGCAGCCGAGCGCAACTGGCTTCCCGTGGTCGTGGCCGCAGGCATCGCGATCGCCATTGTGGCCGGGATCGTCTTCTTTTACGAGCATGGCAAAGCCAAGCCGGCGGTCACGCCGGTCTCCGCGGTCACCGATCCCTACGCCTCAAGCCTCCCCATCAGCAAGCTGGCCATGAGCGAATCGGCCAACCTTTCAGGCGGCAAGGTCACCTATCTCGACGGCCACATTACCAACCAGGGCAACCGTACCGTGACAGCAATTACCGTGCAGGTTCTCTTCCGCGATGCGGCGAACGAGATCGCGTGGAACGAGACCGAGCCGCTGCGGCTGATCCGCACCCGCGATCCGTATGTCGATCTCGAGCCAGTCTCCGCGGCGCCGCTCAAGCCCGGCGATCGACAGGATTTCCGCCTGGTTTTCGATACGGTTCCGGACCAATGGGACGGCGCATACCCGGAAATCCGCATCCTTCGCGTCGAGACCAGGTAGCCTTCCGTCCTTCCTTACCGGGTAGAAACTACGCGAACGTGTAAAAATTACCCGCCTGACGCGGCCTTTTCCGGGCTGGATCGAGGCGTCTCGCGCAGCATTCTTGCCGCGGAACCATTGTAAATTCAATACGATGTGGATTGCCCTTCGCGCCGCCGCGGGTTTGGCATGGGCCGTGCAATACTCAGGGCGAGCGGAGGAACACTCTGCATAGGCGGCCTGCATCAGTGCTGCCGAGGTTTCAAAAGGGGTGAATCGATGTGACATCTGAGTTTCATTTCGTTTCCCCGACACGCCGCGGTCCTTGTGCTAGCCTCGGCGACCGCACTGCCCGTCTGGGCGCAGCAGGCCCAGTCAACCGCGCCGGCTACCCAGAGCGCACCTTCTTCGGCCGCGCAACAGCAGCCCTCCTTAGCGGCCGAAAAGCCATTGACCCCGCCAAAGGAAGGTTTCTGGGGCCACATGAATCCCTTCGCCAGCAAGAAGTGGGTGAAGAAGCAAACCGACCCCCTCGGCGACCGGCTCACGGAGTTGGATGAGGTGAATGCCCGCAACGCGCGCGACATCAAGGACGTGGATGCGCGGGCGCAGGCCGGAATCACCAAGGCGCAGGCTCAAGCGGATGCGGCCAACCAGACCGCAACTACCGCCAACCAGGAGGCGCTAAACGCCAACAATGTGGCGCAGGACGCATCGGGTCATGTGGACCGGCTGAACTCGAAGGTCAAGGGCCTGGACCAGTACCAGCAGGTCTCTGACCTCGATCTGCGGTTCCGCGGAGGGAGCCCGACGCTCACGGCCGAATCGCGGGCCAAGCTGGATGAGCTGGCCTCGGCCATCACCGGACACGAAGGCTACATTTTGGAGATGGAAGCGCATTCGCCGGCCGCGGGCGGCGCCGGCATCCAGAGTTCACAGCGCCTGGCCGAAGCGGTCGAGCGCTACTTAGTAACCGAACACCAGATTCCCGTCTACCGCATGCACTACGTGGCTCTTGGCAACGCCCAAGCGCCGGCAACCGGCGAGGAAGAACAAAAGCCGGAGCAGGTGAGGGTGAGCAATGTGCATTTGCGGCTGATGGAAAACAGTTTGGCGGCCAGGGCAGAAGCGTCCCCCCAGAACGCATCTGCCACATCGGGCGCGGAGCAGCCGTAAATCCCGGCTCATCCTCCCCCGAGGCTTTGCTCCCGCGCTGACGGCAACCCCCGCCGTCTGGCCGCCAATCAAGCTCTCGCAACGCGAGAGAACCAAGGCAACTTGGCCCCCGTTAATACGGGGGCCGTTTTTTTGATTCCTGCGGCCCGCGCTCCTTCGATCCCTGCAATCCGCGTTCCCGTCAAGCCGCCGCGCCCGGGCGGGAGAGAAGCCTGAGGCGCATCGAGAAGCAATTTATCTGCATTGGACCCCGCCGATCAATGGCGTGTTCGTGGTACGCGGGGGCCTCGGAAGCGCCATTTTCGGCCCGGCTCAACAGGCCGCCCAAAAAACTCATTGTTTTGAAAGGGCACGAGTTTACTCGTGTCCTTTCAAAGCCTCGGCGGTCCATGGATTCTATTCCAAATGCGATTGCCCTGTGGCTGGAGCAAACGATCATTGCGCGGCCTCGCGGAACTGATTTACCATGTGTATCTGCCAGAAGCCGGAGCCGATTCCTGCCCTCGAGTACACGCCCCCGCGTGTACTTAGCATTCACTCGACATCCGAGGCATGAACCGCAGTTCGATCGCGGGTAAGCGATTCGTTCTGGCTGGAGATGTGCAAGAAGCAGGCGTTTCTACCGTCGAAGCAACCTGAGGAGAAAACTTATGATGCGGCTTCGTTCCCCGTTTTGGCTGGTGAGTGCAGTTCTGTTGGTCGCAGGTTGCGGCGGAGGGGGCGGCACAACCACAAAGACGCCAGTAGCGCCGACGATCTCGGCGTGGCCCTCAGCGAGCGCGATCAAGTTCGGCCAGACGCTGGCATCGTCGACACTGACGGGAGGCACGGCTACGGCGAACGGGACGACGGTGAGTGGAACCTTCGCGTGGAGTACGTCCACGACGGCGCCCACCGCGGGGCAACAGAGCGAGAGCGTCATCTTCACGCCGGCGGATACCGCCGACTACACCACGGTGACGGGATCGGTGATGGTGACAGTGGGTAAGGCAACGCCCACGGTTTCGGCGTGGCCGACGGCGAGCGCGATCGCGTACGGCCAGACGCTGGCATCGTCATCGCTGAGCGGAGGCACGGGGTCGGTGGCGGGAACTTTCGCATGGACGACACCGACGACGGCGCCCGGCTTGGGGACGGCGAGCCAGAGCGTGACCTTTACGCCATCCGATGCCACGAACTACGTGACAGTGACGGGATCGGTGACGGTGACGGTGGCCGCGGCAGCGCCGACGATTTCGGTGTCGCCGGCGGCAAGCGGGATTACGTACGGGCAGACGCTGGCGTCGTCAACGCTGACGGGCGGATCGGCTTCGGCGAACGGGACGACGGTGAACGGAACGTTCGCGTGGACGACACCCACGACGGCGCCCGCCCCAGGGACGCAGAGCGAGAGCGTGACCTTTACTCCCACGAACACGACAGACTACACGGCGGTGGTGGGCGCGACGACGGTCGTGGTGAGCAAGGCGACGCCGACAGTTTCGGCGTGGCCGACGGCAAGCGCGATCACATTCGGCCAGACGCTGGCATCGTCGACACTGACGGGAGGCTCGGCTACAGTGGCGGGAACGTTTGCCTGGACGACTCCGTCCACGGCGCCCAGTCAGGGAACGGATAGCGAGAGCGTGACCTTTACGCCTTCCAATACCACGGACTACACGACGGTGACGGGATCGGTGAGCGTGACCGTGAATCCGCCCGCTCCGACTCCGGTGGCCGTAGACTTTGGAACCACGTACCAGAGCATCCGCGGGTTTGGCGGCTCGACGGCATGGCTCGGAACGATGCCTACCGCGGTGGCTACGGCCCTGTTCAGCCCGACGAACGGCCTCGGCCTGAGCATCCTGCGCGTGCGCATCGATCCCGAGGGCTCGGCCTCAGGCGGCGGCGCCAAGGGCAAGCCATATGAAACCTACCAATGGGACGAGGAGGCTGCGAACGGCCAGGAAGCCGTGGCCGCCAATCCCAATGCCATCGTATTTGCGTCGCCGTGGACGCCGCCGGCCGCATGGAAGCTGAATGGCAGCGCAACGCACACCTACAACGGCGGAACGTGGAACGAGTCATTCGCCAGTTGCGCCGAAGGGAGCGGCTACTGCGGCGGATATCTGGATCCCAACCACTATGCCGACTACGCCAACTTCCTCGAGGACTTTGTCAGCTTTTTCAATTCCACCAACAGCTTCGATCTCTACGCCATCTCGATGCAGAACGAACCGGACTGGAACACAACGTATGAGTCCTGCGTGTGGGATCCGGGACAGATGGACACCTGGACGGCTAATAACGCACCAACGATCACCTCGGATGCATACAGCACAAAGTTCATCATGCCGGAATCGCTGAACTTCAACCCCGTCCAGGCCGCTACGGCTCTCGCGGACCCAAGTGCGGAAGGCCTCATCAGCATCATTGGCGGCCACCTCTACGGTGTTCAGCCGACGGCCTACTCCATTCCCTCGGGCGACACACCGAAAGAGCTCTGGATGACCGAGTACGGCCCCGGAAGCACGACGACGCCATCTTTCGACCAGGTCTTGACGACCTATGGCGAATCGATCCATAACGCCATGGTTAACGGCCAATACAACGCTTATGTCTGGTGGGGCGTTTTCGGCGCCTCCACCGGCAGTGGCGGAACCAACGCCGGCAGCTATGGCCTGGTTGACAACGCCGGGAATCAAACCGTAGCCGGCTGGGTGTTCGGCCAGTACTCGAAGTTCATCCAGCCCGGCTATGTGCGCGCGTCGGCGACCGCAACCCCGGTCACTGGTGTCTACGTTTCGGCGTATACGGGAACCGTGAGCGGCACCCAGCACTACGTGATTGTGGCCATCAACGCCAATTCGACCATCAAGAATCTCGGGTTTACGCTGAACAACGGGAGCGGCGTGACCTCGTTGACGCCGTACCAATCTACGTCGAGCGCAGGTCTGGAGGCACAATCCGCGGTGACCGTAACCAGCGGGCAGTTCACCTACACGCTTCCCGTGCAAAGCATCACTACGTTTGTGCAGTAACGAATTCCTGCCCCGGCAGCAGAAGCTGTGGGCAGTCTCGGGCTCCGGAAGCCGTCCTCGCGCGAGGACGGCTTTCCTGTTTAAGGAATGAATCCGATGGAAGGCACCGGCGGCTGCAGTGAGATGCGGAGCGCCTTCATGCGCCGCGCCGCGATATACAATGTTGTTTCGCCGCAATCCGGAAAGAATTCTGACATTGAATGAAATCGAGTGAACGCCCGTGAAGAAGATTCCATTCCGCCCCGCCGTCGCGCTGATTCTGGCGCTTATTGCTCTCCCCGCCTGCTCGCAGGCACGGCTGCCCAACGTGCTCAGCAGTCATATGGTGCTCCAACGCAACCAGCCCATTCATCTGTGGGGTTGGGCCAGTCCCGACGAAAACGTCACGGTTGACTTCCACGGCGTTCGCGCAATCGGAACGGCGGATGACCTTGGTCACTGGAGCGTTTATCTGCCGCCGGAGCCGGCGGGCGGTCCCTACGCGCTCACGGTTTCCGCCTCCAATACCATCAACCTCAGCGACATCCTGGTCGGCGATGTGTGGTTTGCCTCCGGGCAGTCGAATATGGAGCTGCCGCTGATGGGATTCCCAGGGAACGCAACCGTCGACAACGGCGATGCCGAGATCCACAACGCAACCTATCCCGAGATCCGGCTGCTGCATATCAAGGAGAAGTCATCGTACTATCCTCTCGACGATATCGACGGCGGTTGGGCGCCCTGCACCCCGGAGACCGCCGCGACTTTTTCGGCCGCAGCTTATTTTTTCGGGCGTGAGATTGCCGAGAAGGAGCATGTCCCGGTGGGATTGATCGATTCCACGTGGGGCGGCACCGTTGCCGAAGCCTGGGTCTCGCTCGACACCATCTCCTCGGACGCATCGCTGATGCCGCTCTTTGCCTCCTGGGCCGCGATGACCGGCAAGGTCGCGGATATGCCGGCGATCGAGGCTGAAGAACAGCGCGAAGATGCCGCGGCGCGGGCTGCGAACCAGACGCCGCCGAAGCATCCCTGGCATCCCAATCCGCTCTCCTGGGAGCCGGCGGGGCTCTACAACGCCATGGTGAGTCCGTTCACGCCATTCCCCATCCGCGGAGTCATCTGGTACCAGGGCGAGTCGAATAGCCGCGTTGAACGCGCGGCCCTGTATCAACGCATCTTCCCGGCCTTGATTGCGGATTGGCGCAGGCATTGGAACGAAGGCGACTTCCCTTTCCTCTTTGTCCAGATCTCGAGCTTCGCATCCACGCCACTTGAGAATTGGGCTGTGATCCGGGAGGCGCAACGGCGAACGTTGTCGCTTGCCAATACCGCGATGGCGGTCACCGTCGATATTGGCAACCCCGATAACGTCCATCCCTCGGACAAGCAGGACGTGGGCCATCGGCTGGCTCTGGCGGCGCGCGTGCTTTCCTACGGCGAGCACGTCGAGTACTCCGGGCCGCTTTATCGCCAGGCCAGCAGCGAAGGCGGCGCGATGCGCGTATATTTCGATCACAGCGAAAGCGGCCTGGTGGCGAAGGGCGGCGCGCTCGCCGGCTTCGAGATTGCCGGGGCGGATCGCAAGTTCGTGCCCGCTGCGGCGACGATCGAAGGCGGCAGCGTGATGGTTTCAGCCACGGCGGTGCCGAATCCAAAGTATGTCCGCTATGGCTGGCAGAATGCGCCCACCGTCAATCTGTTCAACGGCGATGGTTTACCGGCTTCGCCGTTTACATCGGAAGAGACGATTCCGGCTCCGTAGTTGTTCACAGGGCGGACGGCGCCGCTGCAACTGTTTCCGAAGCGGGTGCGGATATCAATTGCGTATCGGCTGGCGCGGGCTTACGGAATGTGAGGGCATAGAATCGGTTTTTCCCCACGACGTTGATGATTTCAAGGTGAGTTTCGAGCATTTCGGCGGGCACCAGATCAACCGGAGCTGTGACCGCCTCCTTGCGATTCCTGTAAAAGCTGCTGGTGATGGGGCCGCGTTCATAGGCGGCCTTCACGTGTTCCTCGGTCTCGTCGGCAATCAGGATGCGGCTTCCCGGCCTGGCCACGCGAATCATCTCGCGAATGGCCTTGGCGCGATCGTTGAAGAAGTTGATTCCGCCCACATGAAAGACCACGTCGAAACTGGAATCGGCAAAGGGCAGGCATTCTGCGTTGCCGACAAAGAGGTCGGCGGATAGCTGCCAGCGGCGCAGATTGACTTGGCAATTGATCAGCATCTCCGGCGAGAGATCGATGCCGGTGAGCGAGACTCCGAGAGGCAGATACTTGAAGTTCAGGCCGGTGCCGACGGAGGTCTCAAGAACCGAATCTCCCGGCTTGACCTCAAGCAGGCCGAGGTAGCTCATGACGTACACGTCGCGGTCGAAGCCCGCGAGGGCGCACGCCACGCGCTGGGTGTCGTCGTAGAAACCGCCGATGAACTCGTAAAGATGGTTGTACCTCTCGTTGGCGCCGGTCAGGTCCTCCGCACGGCGCATGTCGGGAATGCCGTCATGGATAGGAAAGCGCTCGCTGGTGGAAGTGGCCAGCGCCTGACCCTGCTCGTCCTTTACAAGCTGCAACGGTTGGCCGGTGACCGGACTTTGCAGGATGGCCAGCGTCTCCGGCCGGCACTGCCAGCTTCGCGTCTTGAAGACTTCGCGGAGCGACGGGATAACGAGCGCTACGGCAGCCGCAAGACAGAGCCAGTTCAAGACTGAGTTCATCGCGAGAGCCTGTGAGGGCGCTGCGGTCATCCGGCCGAGGTATTCGAAGATGGCGGCCGGAACGCAAACCGCGGTGAAGATCGTGAGTCCCAGGCGGATGGTTTCCGTGCGAAACTCCTGATTCCAGGCCCAGACGAGCGTGGCCGCAAACCAGTAGACGAAGAACAACGGCACGCCCGCGCCAAGAATGGCAGACTGCTGCGCGAGCGGAAGGAAGGAGACTTCACGATAGGCAGCGGCAATACCGGCTGGAAGCAAGGCAGACTGCAAGGTCGCTACGAGTACGACAAAGACCGGGAGTGGGAACGTGGAAAGAAACCCCGGCAAGCGAGGACTGGCGATGCGATGCAATGTAAAGGGCAGAATGCCAAGCACCATGACCAGCAGGGCCCAGTCGGCGTAAGCGAGCAACGCGCCGGGGCCGCTATGCGGCAGGCCACGCCACAGATGCGGCAGACCAAAGAGCACACTGAAGGCCAGCATCCAGAGGAAGCCGCGACGCAGCCGCTGTGTGCCCACAAACCATGCGCTCATGATGGGACCGGTGAAAGCGCCGATGCGCGCGATGAAGAAACCCAGAACAAAGACGCCGGCAACCATCCATCCTGCAATCTTCCTGATCTGTAAGCGGGAATTCGAGTCCATCTTGAAACCCTCCCTGGAGGTGGTGCGAATCAATGTTTTCTGCTGAAGTGTTTCCGCGATGAAGAGGTCTTGCTCGCGGCGCGCTTCTTCGCCAGACGAGCGCTCGGCGCGGTTGATGGCTGGGCGGCGGCAAGTTCGGCGAACGCAGATTCGCCCCACGCGAGCGCGGCAGCGGTGAGGGCCTTGCCGAAGCCGAGCGTGAGCAGCCAATAGGGCTGATGAGGGCTGGCCGGTCTATCGGTGGGCACGGACGCTTCGATCTTATTCAGGGCATCGAGCATGCGCCGATTGCGCTCCTCAAAATCGCGAAGGTGCGCCGCAGCCACACCGGGCGCAGCTTCGCGCGCAAAAAACATTTTGAGCAGGAATTCGTTCCGGGGCGGTTCGTCATGAAAAGGCGTTGCGAGCCACTCGCGCAGACAGCGGCGGCCCGCTTCGGTCAGCACATACGCCTGACGCGCTTTGCGCCCGTTCGAACCCGTGCCGGACCGCGCGATCAGCCCCTCGCGGGTGAGTCGTTTCAGCGCCGGGTAAATCTGCCCGTAGCTCTCACCCCAGAAGTATCCAATCGAATCCTTGACTGCTTTGCGCATGTCGTAACCAGAGAGGTTGGGCTGGATGGAGAGCGCTCCCAGAACCACGTAGCATGTCGGATTGTGTGGCATATATCTGCACGATATATCTGATAGCTATATTTGTCAAGGAAAAATGCACGCCCTCGGCTGACCGATGAATGCTTCCCTCACGATTCACGGATTTGGCCCAGACTTAGAGGAGGGCCATACGGCCGGCTGAAAGGAGGGTCGGAAACAGCTCTCGAGGAATCTCGATGCTCATCGCGCTCCGGCGCGAGTCTCCAGCCTGCGGATGGACTTGATCATCTCGGCGAGCGCGGTTTTGCCGATCTCGCTCTCGAATTCGTTTTGCATGCGGTCGAGGGCGGCGATGACGCGCAGAGCGCATCGCTTGCCCTGCGGCTTGAGCGCGAGAAGGTAGGCGCGCGCGTCCTCGGGATCGATCTTGCGCAGGAGCAGCCCCTTCGCCTCCAGCGACGAGATGCAGTGGCTCAGGTTGCCGCGGGTGGTCGCGAAGGTTTCCGCCAATTGCGAGGGCTTGACCTGGCGCGGCGCCTCAAAGAAGAGCGCGGCCACGACCAGCGCCTCGAGAAAACCGAGATTGTCTCCGGCCAGCGTCCGCGAGGCGAGCGACTCGAAGCGGCGCGCTGCGCGGTTGACGGCGAACATGGGACTTTCCCTTAAAAAAGCGTCGATGCGCATGGTGTCAGGAATGTAGTTTAGCACCTCAACTATTCGCATTCATACGAAATCATCGTTGAAGAAGCCGCGCCGGGCCGCGATCATGAGGTAGATGCGCCGCTATCGCCCCCTCGCGAACGCCCGATTCCTGCTTCTGGCCGCTCTGTTGCCCGCGGCCATGGCGCAGGATGCGGCCACTCCGTCAAAGCCGGCTGTCAAGGGGCCTTCAGAGACCCTGGTCGTGCTCGGCTCGGCTACGCCGGTGCCGCTGGCCGAGTCCGAACGCTCGGTGGAGATTCTGCCGGTCGATGGGCAGTCGCTGGCGGCCGATTCGGCGCAGGATTTTCTGCGCGAAGACTCCTCGGTTTTTCTTGAAGAGCGCGGCGCAGGCGGCGGCCAGGCCGACATCGTGATGCGCGGCGGCAGCTTTGAGCAGACGCTGGTTCTCGTCAACGGTTTCCGCATCAACGACGCGCAAACCTCGCACCACAATCTCGATTTGCCGATTCCCCTCGATGCCATCGCTTCCATTCAGGCGCTGGCGGGCGCGGGATCGACGCTGCATGGAGTCGACGCGCTGAGCGGAGTAGTGGACTTTCTGACCGCGGCGCCCGATCACGATTCGCTGCTGCTGCGCGCGGGCGAAGGCAGTTTTGAGTCGAACGAGGAAACGCTCGTCGGCGGCGCGACGCGCGGTCGGTGGAGCGGGCGCTTGACGGCGGAGCGCAACTTCTCCACGGGATTCATGGCCGACCGCGATTACCGCAACGAGGACGCCTCCTGCGAAAACTGGATCGGCTCGCGGCTCGGCGTGACCGACTTGCTTGCTGCTGTAAGCGACCGTTCCTTTGGAGCCAACCAGTTTTATGGCGATTATCCGTCGTGGGAGCGGACCAAGGGCTGGTTCGCCGCGGCGCGGCAGGAACTGGGCAGCCGGACTGTGGCAGCCTTCGGGTTTCGCCGCCACACGGACGAGTTCGTGCTCTTGCGCAACGATCCCGCGATCTATGAGAACAACCACGTCGACGATTCGTGGCAGGAGTCGCTGCGCGAGACGCTCGCAGTGCGCAAGGATTCGGCGCTGCTGATGGGCCTGGAGTCCGACGGCGACAGCATCAATAGCTACAATTTTTCCGGCGGCGCGCGCACGTTCGCGCTCGGCATTCATGCGCGCAATCGCGGTGCGGGCTATGTGGACCTGGACCTGCGCCCGGCGAAAAAGCGCTGGAGTTTGTCCGCCGGCGCGCGCGAGGAAATTTTTTCAGGCGGGGCGCAAGCGGTGTTTTCACCGGAGCTGGCCGGCGCCCTGCGCGTGGCGAAGACCTTGAAACTGCGCGCCAGCGGCGGCTACGGATTCCGCATTCCCACCTACACCGATCTCTACTACTCCGATCCTGCGACGCTCGGCAACCCCAACCTCAAGCCGGAGTCAGCCTGGTCCGGCGACGCAGGCGCGGATTGGGCGCCAACGACCAAGCTCACGCTCTCGGCCACCGGATTTTATTCGCAGCAGCACGACACCATCGATTACGTGAAGAGCGCGACGCTGCCCAATCCGTATCTTCCCTTGGGCTGCCCGGCCAACATCTGGTGCACGGCCAACCTGAACGGCCTGCACTTTGCGGGCGTGGAATCGAAGTTGACGTGGATTCCCATGAAATCGCAAACCGTGCGCATCGCGTGGACCGGTTTGCACGGAGCGCAAAGCGCATTGCACGGGCTCCAGTCGGAATACGTGTTCAACTACCCGGTTGAGAATATTCATGCCTCGTGGAGCTCCGCACTGGGCCACGATTTTGTTCTGACCAACAGCGTGCAAATTGCCCAGCGCTATCAGCAGACGGTGTATCCGGTGTGGAATGCGACGCTCACGCACGACGCAGGCAAACTTCGGCCCTATCTGCGGCTCACGAATCTGAGCAACACCGGCTACCAGGAGATTGCGGGCGTCAACATGCCGCCACGCGCGATCGTGGGCGGGGTTGCGCTGCAACTGGGGCGATAAGCAGATCGCCGCCGAAATTTTTCTTCCGCAGTTCGCACGGAATTCTGCTATCTTTTATCTCGTACCTCGGCAGCCCGCGCGCAAAGCCAATCAGCGGGTTCTACCTGCATTCTCCTGCTCTTGAGAGATTGCGGATGGAGGCGTTCAGGAGCACACCGGGAAGGTGTGCCTGCGCTTCGCATCCGCATCGCCTTCCCTCGAACCCAAACCATCCAACGCACAGGAGAAGCGTTATGAGCCAGTCAGGAAATCACCACAAGATCGATTACGTTGAGTTCGCGGCGACCGACGTGGCGCGCGCAAAACAGTTCTATGCCAAGGTCTTTGGCTGGAGCTTCCAGGATTGGGGACCGGAGTACATCAGTTTCGATGCGGCCAGCGCGGGAATCAACGGCGGCTTTCGCGCCACGAAGGCGAATGAAATAAGCGGCGGCTCCGCGCCATTGGCCGTGCTGTATTCCGCCGACTTGGAAGCGACGGAAGCAGCGATTGTTACGGCCGGCGGCTCCATTGCCGTGCCCACATTCGGGTTTCCCGGTGGACGGCGCTTTCACTTTACAGATGGCGTGGGGAATTTGTTAGCCGTCTGGTCGGAGTAACGCGGCGACCATCCGCCCTTGCCGGGGGAAAAAACAATATCCTGGCGAGGGCGGGACGCCAAGGCTTCGTTGGCCTGCGATATTCGCTAATGCCTCAGTTCACGCGCGGCGGCAACTGGAGCGGCTCGCGCGGTCCCAGTTCTTCGCGCACCAAAGTCAAGCCCAGGAGCCAGCGCTCAAAGCCGCCGGAAAGACGCGCGAAGATGGGCGCTTCCTTTTCATACTCGAAGAGATTGAACTGGCTGACGATGAAGTAGCTTTCCTTGCCCACGCGGATGAGCTCGGCGAGGCTCGGCGCATGATGACGCAGGCGGCGACGGGATCCCGCGGCCTCAGGGTACATGCCAGCTACGAACAAGGCGTAGTCGCCGATGTGTTTGCGCAGCGCGCGCTCGGCATCGAAGGAGGGCGCACTACCGTTGACCGGGTCGGCGGCGCGCTCCATCTCCTCCAGCCGATCGATCGGCTGGCCCGATTCATCCCTCATGCAGTAGAGATTGCCGGCGTCGGAGAACTGGCACAACAAGCGCGCCACGTAGGCGGTGACGTCGGGATCGTAAAGGCCCAGCTTGCCCTCGTAGCTATTCCGGACTGCCTGCTGAATGAAGGGTTCGAGCGGATGCGTCTGCTGCATACACACCTCCCGTGCGCGGGATCGTAGAGATCTTTCCGTGCATGATCGCTGCGGCTGAGCGCGGGCAGCCGGTTGACCCTTGGGCCCGGCGGTTCCTGGTCGTGCTGCGCGGGGAAGTTGCCGGCCGCTCCCGGATTTATATCCTTGTAACACGAAGCTTACCGGAATCACTTTGCTTCGCAACAAGGAGGGCCGATTTTGTTGGCAGAGGCGTGGCGCGATTGCAAATAGAGCGAGTTGCGTTGCAGAGAGCTGCGTTGAGTAGCAAAAAAGCAGCCCTGCTGGGTCTTCCGCGTCACGAAACAAAAACTGTTTCTTGGGGATCCCGGTCTGGGGACCGGCGCTACAGCCAGCCTGTTGACCGGCGCTACGGGTTCTCGCCGCGCGTGAGAGATGCGAAGCTACAGCGGTTCCAGAATTGCTGTACCCAGGAGCGGGGACGCCAAGTGGCGTTTTCCTTAAGAAAACGCCACCTTTCACCGAACTATGTGGGGCACGAGAATTCTGGAACCGCTCTAGACCGCGGCGGGAGTACGCGATTCCAGTTCGGCCAGGCGGTTGGCCAAAAGCGTCTCCAGCCAGATGAGCGCGGCCGAGAAGCCCTCGATGCCTTCCTTCAGTTTGTCGCTGGCCATGCGATCGGCGGCGTGCATGCGGTCGAAGGTTTCCTTGTCCACATGGATTCTTTCAATCTCAATGTTCGCGGCGGCTTCGGTGGAGAGCTTGCGCGGCAACTCGCCCTCGGCGGCTTCGAGCTCGGCCAGTAGTTTTGGCGAGATGGTGAGCAGGTCGCAACCGGCCAGCTCCGTGATCTCGCCGATGTTGCGAAAACTCGCGCCCATGACCACGGTTTTGTAACCGAATTTCTTTAAGTAGTTGTAAATGCTCGTCACCGACTGCACGCCGGGATCGTCGGCGCCTTGGTAGTCCTTGCCGGTGTCCTTCTTGTACCAGTCGAGGATGCGGCCCACGAAGGGCGAAATGAGCGTCGCGCCGGCATCGGCAGCGGCGACGGCCTGGTGCAGGCCGAAGAGCAGCGTAAGGTTGCAGTGGATGCCTTCACTCTCGAGAACCTCGGCGGCGCGTATGCCTTCCCAGGTTGACGCGATCTTGACGAGCACGCGATCGCGGCCAATGCCCGCGGCGTCATATTGCTGGATAATGCTACGCGCCTGCGCGACGGTGGCGTCCGTGTCGCAAGAGAGCCGCGCATCGACTTCCGTGGAGACGCGGCCGGGCACGATCGCGAGAATCTTCTTGCCGAAGGCGATGGCTAGCCGCTGGAAAGCGAGATTGGCGACCGCCTGGTCGGTAGCGCCCTCGCCGAGCTGGTTCCGCGCGTCCTTGAGCACGCCATCCACAATGGGCTGATACTGCGGCATCTGCGCGGCGGCCGTAATCAGCGAGGGGTTGGTGGTGGCGTCCTGGGGATGGAACTTCTCCATCGCTTCCATGTCGCCGGTATCGGCAACGACCACGGTGTATTGGCGAAGCTGTTCGAGCAGATTCGGCATAACTCCTCCTGGGGACGGCGGATATCGCAGCGTATGCCCTACGGCACCAGTGTACCTCTTCTTTCGATGCGGCGCGTGAAGGCCGGTTGCATTCCGGCGCGGCGAGTCTAAACGCTCTCGGCTTCCACGGTATTCGTCAGCGCGCCGAGCCCGGCGATGGAAACCTCCACGCGATCGCCGGGCTTCAGCGGCCCCACGCCGGAGGGAGTTCCGGTGAGGATGAGATCGCCCGCCTCCAGCGTGAAGACCGCCGAAATGTAGCGGAGCAGATCCGGCACGGGAAAGATCATCTCGCGCGTGGAAGCCTGCTGGCGCAACTCGCCGTTGACGCGCGTCTCGAGGGTGACGCCGCTCTCGAGGTCCAGTTCGTCGCTTACGATCGGGCCGACGGGGCAAAACGTGTCGAAGCCCTTGGCGCGCGCCCACTGGTCGTCTTTCTTTTGAATGTCGCGAGCGGAGATGTCGTTGGCCAGAGTGAAGCCGCGCACTACTTCGCGCCAGTCGTCTTCGGGCTTCAGGTTGCGCGTGCGCCGGCCGATCACAATGGCCAGCTCGCCCTCGAAATCCACGCGCTCCGACGCGGCGGGCAGCACGACAGCGCCCCCCGGCCGCAGCAGCGATGATGGCGGCTTGAAGAAGAGCAGCGGCTCGGCGGGCATCTCGTGGCCCAGCTCCGCGATGTGCTCGCGGTAGTTGCGGCCCACGCAAACGATCTTCGACGGAGTGACCGGCGTCAGCAGGTCTGCCTCGCTCAGGGGGATGGGTTCGAAACCGAAGCTGAAGGAAAGCGTGCCTCGATGCTCGAGGCGGAAGCACAGGTCTTCCCCAGGCGCCTCCGTCAGGCCCATAATCTGCAACTTTCCGTTGCGCTTGTCCACTGCGCCATAAAGGATTTTCCCGCCGTAGAGAAATCGGCAGTATTTCATTTTTTCTCCTTGTCTCGGAACAGATTTATGGCCCGGGAACCGTTTCCTCGGCCTCGGCCGAGCGCGCGCTCTCGTGCCCCTGCTCGTCGAGAGCGCTCACCGCGTAGCGATAGGTGTGGCCGGGCTGAACGCTCGCATCGTGAAAGCCAGGCGAGGTGACTGGTCCGGCTGGCGAGATGCGCTGCCAGCCGCTTTCGGCTGCATTGGTTTCGCTCCGGTAAACAACGTAGCCTGCCAAATCGGCCTCCGTGTTCGGCTGCCAGTTCAGGTCGATCGCTGGTCCCGTGCCCGCTGCACCAGCCGTTGCCACGGCGGCCAAACCTCTGGGCACGGCGGGTGGAAAGACGTTCACTGCCGCAATACGCACGGGCGAGGTGAGCGGCCCGGCGAGTTCCAGTGTCTCTCCGTTGATTGCGACGCGGGCCACGCGTTGCGCGCGGTACTCGTAGGTGGCGCCAAACTCGATGCTGCTGTCGAGAGCGCGGTCCAGATGCAGCGCGGGCTCAACAAGGAGGGTGCGCTCCGGCGGCTCAGGACGCGGAGCGAACGGGCCCTGCGCGGATTTTGGCTTTGCGGGTTGGTTCGCCGGCGGCGCAACCAGCTTGCGCACCAGCCGCACCGCAACCGGCGCTGCTTCGGGTGGCGCGGGCTCCCAACGCAGCAGAACGCCTTCGCGGCGCATCTCCGCGGCCAGATCGTCGACGGCGGCAGGCGCCTCACCGGCCAGAACCTGAACGCCGTTTGAGAGACCCGCGGACCGGCCCTTGCGGTTGTCCAGTTCGACAAAGTAAGTGAGCACGCGCGGCGCGCCCCCGGTCAGCGCCGGCGGCAAAATGTCGGTGAACGCGCCGTCCGCGCCGGAAGAGAGCTCGATCATTGCCGCCGCGAAGCAACCTTGAGCGGCGCTCTCATTGCGGCAGATGCGCACCGTCACGTTGCCTTTGAGCGGAACTTTGTCGGTATCTCTCTTCGGCATGGTCCAGGCGAGCGCCACCTGATTGCCGGTGCGCACGGCGGAGAGGTCGTCGACGCGATCGGGAAGATCGAGCGAGGGCGGCTGCGGCGCGCCGGGCATGCCGCAGCCGGCGAGAGCCAGGGACGCGGCCAGCGCGGCGAAAAGAGCCGCGAAACGCACGTGCGCGCCAGGTTTTCTTGCACATTGCATTGCGCTTCCAGTCTAACGGAGCGGCGTCGCGCACGTCCGGCCCACAGAGCGCCAAATCCTTCGTTTGTGCGACTCCGCCCAGGACCCCTCATATAATAACTTTCGTCGGACAATTTCCTAGCCGTAGACCTCTAAATGTCCGCCGGAGGGCTGATGGCAGACCTTTCCCATCTCGACCAACGCTATTTCGTTGACCTGGAGGTGTACAACTGCCCCTTCTGCAACAGGAATCACGTTCCGTACTATGTGACGGACTTCTTTAAGTTCGACTGGACGGACAGCAAGCAGTGCAATGTCTTTTGCATCGAATGTCAATCGTGCAAGAAGAGGTCCATGCACCTCACATTTGCAGAGATTTCGCGCTACCATTTATTCGACGCGTTCTACCGATTCAGCATCAAGCCCAAGGTGGATTCCGGCAAGTTCCTGGACGAGTCGTTCTTTTACTCCGTCCCTACCTCCTTTTTTGTCCTAGACGAGCGTATTCCTCGTGCGCTGCGTGAGCTCCTGACCGAAGCAGAGGGATGTCTGAAGAGCAATTATCTGACCGGGGCCTCGGCTTGCGCGAGGAAGCTTGTTTATGAACTGGGCGTTCTGATGAAGGCGGAGGGTAATAACTACGAAGACCGGATCAAATCATTAAAGACGCTATTACCGTCGGTCGATCCCGCCTTTTTCGACACCCTACTCACTATCCAGCAGCTGACGAGCACCAAAGTACACGAAGGATCGTACGATGGCTGGGAGTCGAAGCACTTAAGGGTGATCCTGTCCTCCCTCGCGGAAGTGCTGAATGAAATCTACGTGGTCCCAGCACTGAGGGCAGATCGACGCAAGGCAATTCTTGCCCTTAAGGACCAGCTTGACGCAAAGGCTCAGGCAAAAGAGCGACCCGCGACTGCGGCAAGAGATGGCGAGTCTGCCCCCGCAGCTAGCTAAAGAGCGCCTCGGGATTGCCGCAATCGCTAGATTTTGCGAAGGTTGGCGAACTTTTCCATCAGCTTTTTGACGCCGTGGCGGGCAAACATTACGGTGAGCTTGGTGTCTTCGCCGTCACCCTCGCGCACCAGCACCGTGCCTTCGCCGTACTTGGCGTGCATTACGCGCTGGCCTTTCCTCAGGCCGGTTGCGCCGCGGGTCGTGGGAATGTCCATGGCCGGGCGCGCGAATGCGCCGGGACGGCCGCTGCCGGATTTCGCTCCGAAGAAGCGAGCAATATTGTCGATGCTGCCCTCCGGGCCCTTACTTCTTGGACTAGATTCCGGGTGGGGCGAGTGGTTCGGCGCTAGACTGCGCGGCATCTCCTGGCTCTCGTCTTCGTAGTTGAAGTGCGCGCGGCCGGAGTCGCCGTGCCCGTGACGGCGGCCGGCGCCATACGCGGGCGAATACGCCGGAGTAGACCAAGCCGGACTCCTTCCGCCTAGATTCTCGACGAGTTCCGAGGGAACCTCTTCGAGAAAGCGCGAAGGAATACTCATTTCCGGCATGTCGTTGCCGTAGCGGCGGCGATAGTGGGCGCGCGTGAGGATGAGCGTGTTCATGGCGCGCGTCATGCCCACGTAGCAGAGGCGGCGCTCCTCCTCGAGTTCTTCCGGGCTGTTCAGGGTGCGCGAGTGCGGGAAGAGGCCCTCCTCGAGCCCGGCGAGAAAGACCAGCGGAAACTCGAGGCCCTTGGCCGCGTGCAGCGTCATCAGCGTGACGCGCGCATCGGGATCGAACTGGTCTGTGTCCGACGCGAGCGCCGCGTGATCGAGGAATTCGGCCAGCGTCTCGCCGCGCTCCTCGGCATCGTGCGCGGCATTGGCCAACTCCTTCAGGTTCTCGATGCGGCTGAAGGCCTCCGGCGTGCCCTCGGTTTCGAGCGCCTTGATGTAACCCGTGCGGTCGATAAGGAAGCGGATGAGTTCGGGCAGCGTGGCGGAATCGCCGGGCGCGCGAAAAGCGCGCTTCGCTTCCGCGCGTTGGTCGTCATCGACGCCCCAGCCAGGGTTTCCCTCAGGGGCTGAAGCCTCCATTTTTTGTTGGCTTGTTTCGGCACGACTGAAGTCGTGCCCTTTCAAAGCGCCGAAGGTGAGCTTTGTCTGTGCTTCCTCTCGTTCTCTTGCTCCCTCGCTCCCTTGCTCCCCGTCTTCTTGCTCCCTTGCTCCCTTGTTCGCTTTTTCCCTATCTTCCGCTCCGAATCCAAAACTGGTATCGGCATCACCGGCCGCATCCTCCGCCACATCGGCCGTGAGCTTGCCGGCAAAATCCGGATCCATCATGGCCTGCGCATCGAGAATGAGCTGGCGGAAGGAATCGAGCGCCGTCGCGGCGCGCGTGGGAATGAGGCGATTCGCAATCGCGGCGGCGATGGCCTCCCAGGTCGACGTGCCGGTCTCAAGCGCCACACGCTCCACGTGTTCGAGCGAGGTCTTGCCGATGCCGCGCGCCGGCGTGTTGACGACGCGCTGCAACGCCATCGAGTCGTGCGGATTGCGCACCAGCCGCAGGTAGGCGAGCAGGTCCTTGATCTCGGCCCGCTCGTAGAAGCTGAA
>Ga0187852_1001442_pt1 | contig 22256 bp, 14 predicted proteins | sample June2016WEW_6_40_FD_134511 | JGI IMG/M metagenome (GOLD analysis project Ga0187852, IMG submission 134511) | Peatland microbial communities from SPRUCE experiment site at the Marcell Experimental Forest, Minnesota, USA - June2016WEW_6_40 | ecosystem: Environmental > Terrestrial > Soil > Wetlands...
CAGGCTATCGCCAAAGACAAATCCCTGGCCGCCGACTTCGACGGGCTTTTCCGTAGCGCGCTGAAGGTGATTCGGTAGACTGATCCTGTTATGCCTCGCGCCGCAAAATCAGTCCCCACGCCGCCCCCCGCCCATCTTCGTCCCGAGGGCCTCGCCTTTCTGCGTAACCTGGCCCGCAACAACGACCGCGAGTGGTTCACGCCGCGCAAGGCTGTCTTCGAGGCCGAACTGAAAGAGCCGATGCTGGCCATCATCCGCAAGGTGACGGAGGCGATGACCGGCTTTGCGCCAAGCTTTGTGCGGCCGGCGGAAAAATGTCTGTTCAGGATTTATCGCGACACGCGCTTCAGCGCCAATAAACTCCCCTACAAGACGCACGTGGCGGCGTGGTGGTCGCACCAGGGGCTGGAAAAGACCTCCGGCGCCGGCTACTACTTTCACGTGAGTGCCAAGGAGGTGGTGATCGCCGCCGGCGCCTACATGCCGGAGAAAGATCAGCTCGCCGCCATCCGCCACTGGCTGCTGGGCCACCACGGGGAGTTTCGGAAGCTCTTGCAGAGGGCAGCCATTCGGAAGACTTTCTCAGAATTTGAAGGGAATGCGCTGACGCGTCCGCCGAAGGGCTTTCCCTGCGAGCATCCGGCGCTAGATTTGATTCGATGCCGGCAGTGGGGGCTGGCCACCACACTGCCCGCCTCCACCGCGTTGGAGGCCGACTTTGCCGCCACGCTGATTCGGCATTTCCGGCTGGCCGCGCCGGTGGTGGATGCGCTGAATACGCCCATTGCCGCGACGTTGGAGCCCCGCAAAAAGGTGCTCTTCGGGCTGAATTAGCCGACTCCCGCGGCGGTTTCGCCTCCGCGAGCTGAGGGGGTTGCAGCCCGGCTTGGCCGGTCAAAGCCTCAGAAACCGGGTAAAATCGGGCAAAAATCGGCAAAATCGGCACAAAAACCAAAGAAATTTGTGGAAAACAGGCTTTTTCCATTGACTTTCTCTGTCCGGAAGTCGCATGGTAACCATCGAAGGGTTCTGCAGAACCCGCATGGATACAGGGGTTTCGTGCAAGCATTTGTCCCCGGTCGCACTCCCTCCATGCGGTACGCATTGAAGGCGTCTTCAAAGTGAAGTGCCCTTATGGCTGAATACCGAGTGACGTTCGCCGCGGCGAATGCCACTGGGTGGAATCGGTTCCGGGGTACAGCAACCTTGAAGACGCTAAAGCGGCGGAAGCCCCGGCAACACAGGCAGCCCCAAGGGCTCGCCCATAAGGAGAACACCACATGGCAACTGGACTGACCAAAACCGCCCTGACGCGGTACCTGGCCGAGAAGCTGGAACTGACCAACAAGCAAGTCGCAGCCTTTCTGGACCTTCTGGCGGATACCGCCATCAAGGAAACCAAGAAGAACGGCGTCTTCGTGATCCCCGGCATCGGCCGCCTCGTGAAGGCAGAGCGCAAGGCCCGCATTGGCCGCAACCCCCAGACCGGCGAGGCCATCAAGATCAAGGCCAAGACGGTGGTCAAGTTCCGCGTGGCCAAGGCCGCCAAGGACGTGATCGCTCCGCCTAAGAAGTAATTTCCCGGACTGCGGACATAAGGGGAGGAGCCCACGGCTCTTCCCCTTTGTCTTGTCCAACTCACGGGCCATTGCGCCTTGAAGTGTTTCAAGCTCCTTACTCTGCCTAACTGACTCCTTGCCTGTTGGCTGGCATCAGCGCCCGCGCCACCAGCGAGATGCCGGAATAAGGTAATTTGTGCCCTGACGCGGCGGGAGTAGAATTCTCTCCTATCAGCGGCTTTAAGGCAGACCCGTTGCAAGCGAGGAGATGGCGATGAAGAAAGTCCTTGGTTCAATCATCCTTCCGGCCCTTCTCTTGTTGAGCCGTCTGGCGGCCGGCCAGGCCAGCGCAAGCAGTCCGGATGATCAGATGTTCCAGGCCATTGAAAAGGGGGATTTCGCGGCGGTTTTGCAACTGCTGGATAACGGCGCCCATATCGATGCCCAGGGCAAAGACGGCGTCACGGCTCTGATTGCCGCGTCCGCAACCGGCCATGCCGAAGTGGTGAAGACGCTGCTCGACAAGGGCGCCAGCATCGATCTCAAGGACAACCGCGGCGACACGGCGTTGAGCTATGCGGTGATGATCTCCAACATCGAGGAGGCGAAGCTGCTGCTGGCCAAAGGCGCCAACGTCAACGTTCAGGAGGAGGGCGGGCTGTCGCCGCTGATGCTGTCGGTCGTATCCGGCTCAGTGGAGCTGGTGAAGCTGATGCTGGACAATGGAGCCAAAACCGAGGCCAGGGATATCCACGGCTTCACGGCGCTGATGGCGGCCTCAGGCGGCGGGTTGACGGACATTGTTAAGCTGCTGCTGGACCGGGGCGCCAACATCGACGCCAAGAGCGACGACGGCACGACCGCATTGAAACTATCGATAAGCAACGGAAAGCCTGAGGTGGAGAAGCTGCTGCGGGAGAAAGGCGCGCACTGAGGCTTGCGCGGCAGCTACTCCGTTCGTAGCGACTGCATGGGATCGATGGATGCCGCGCGGCGCGCGGGAAACCAACTGGCCGCAAGAGCCACCAGGATCACCAGAACCGAGCTGCCGGCAAAGGTGAGCGGGTCGGTTGGCCTGACGCCGTAGAGCATAGTCGATAGCAGCCGCATGGCCGCGAACGAAGCCACAAGGCCGATTCCCGCTCCAATCGCGGCCAGCGCCAATCCATGGCCAAGGACCAACCGCAAGATATCCCGGCGCTCGGCGCCCAGCGCCATGCGGATGCCGATTTCGCGGCTGCGCCGGTTCACCGTGAAGGCAACTACGCCATAGAGTCCTACGGCTCCGAGGAAGATCCCCAGCAGTCCGAGCGCTGCCACAAAGCCCGCGGCTATCTGGTCGGCCCAGAAGGCCTGTTGCATCAGATAGTGCACGGTGCGAACCGAGACAGGCACATTGCGATCCACATGTTGAATCTCGCTCAGCATTCTTGCCGTCAGGGCCTTCGGATTGCCTTCCGCCTCGACGATGAGCGTGCCATCCTCGCTGGGCATCTGTGCAAACGGGAAGTACATATACGGTTCCGGGGTTTCATGGATGCTGTTGATCTTTGCGTCCTCGACGACGCCCACGATCTGGCAAGCCGTCCCGTTGGCCACGATCTGCCGTCCCAGAACCTCCTGGCCCGGCCAGAAGCGTTCCGCCATGGTTTGGCTGACGACCACGACTCTGCCAGTGGAAGGATTGTCAACCGAGGTGAATTCGCGTCCCTCGATCAGGCGCGTTCCGATGGCGCGGAAGTAGTTGCCGTCAACCGTGTCGAATTTGATGGGAACGCTGAGCTGTCCCTGCGGCAACTCCACGCCGGGAATGGAAACGCGCTGCGCCATTCCTCCCTCCGAATCGGAGAGCAGTACTCGCCGCGCCAGAGCCGCGTGGCGGACCCCCGGCAGCGCAGCCGCTTTCTCCTCCAATTGGTTGAAGAAGTTCGCGCTGCGCTCTGAGTTGTATCCAGCGATCCCAGGGACGAGATCGAAGTAAATCAGTTGTCTTTGGCGGTCGAAGCCGAGAGGAAGCGAACGGCTGAAGAGCAGGCTGCGCACCACCAGCCCGGACGCTGTCAACAGCACTACCGACAGCGCAATCTCTCCCAACACCAGCGCGTTGCGCATCGTCCATCGCCGCACACCGCGCACTGCGCCCGTTCCTTCGCCCTTGAGCGTCGAGACGAGGCTCGTCTTGGAGGCCTGAATTGCCGGCGCCAATCCGAAGACCAGGACCGACAGAAGGGCGGCGGCGGCGGTAAAGGCAAGGACCGACGCGTCGAGATGCAGGTCTAGCCCAAGCTCAAACTGTGCCGGAGGCATCAGCGCCGGTTCCAACCGGAGAAGCCCGGCTGCCAGAAACAAGCCAAGCGCCGCCCCCATCGAAGCGAGCAGCAAGCTCTCGGTGAGCAATTGACGCATCAGGCGCAAGCGTCCCGCTCCCAGCGCCAACCGCATGGCAACCTCCTTGCTCCTTGCGTCGGCGCGGGCCAGCACCAGCCCGGCGACGTTGGCGCAGCAGATCAGCAGGACCAATCCTACGGCGGTCATCAGAATCAGCGTGGGGACCAGCGCCTGGCGCAGGCGTTCTCGCTCTGAGATCAGGGCAACGTTCCTGGCTTTGTCGATGGCCGGATAGGCCAGGGCCAGGCGGCGTCCGAGGGTGTCGAGTTCAACCTGGGCCTCTGCAGCGGTCACGCCGGGCCGCAGGCGTCCGAGCACCTCAAACTCGCGGCTCTTCCGGTCGGCAAGCTCCTGGCTTGGGTATTCGGTCGCGACGGGGAGCCACAGGTCCGTAGGAACCCCGCGCTGGAGGCCGCGAAAACCCGGCGGCGCAATGGCCAGAACCGTGAAGGCGCGGTTCGTAAGCCAAATTTGCTTTCCCACCAACGATAGATTCGCATTGAAAACCCGATGCCAAAGCGAGTCGCTGATCACGACGCCCGGTTCGCTGTCCGGCCGGGAGTCTGCTGAGAAGGTGCGGCCAAGTTGGGCATCGATCCCCAGTACCGAGAAATAATTGGGAGAAACGACGTCATCCAGAACAAACTGCGATTGCGCTCCCACGCGCAGTATCTTTGCGCGGCGATTGTAGGCAAGAATCCCTTCGAACGATCTGCTTTGTCCGGCCAAATCCAGGTAATCCGCGTAGGAAAAATTGAAGTCCTCGCCTTGCGGCGTCGTGGAGATCAGCCTGGCCAACCGGCCCGGCTCTTTGGCCGACCAGGAACGCAGCAGAGCCGCCTGCGCAACCGTGAAGACCGCCGAATTCGCCCCGATTCCGAGCGCAAGAGTGAGGACTGCGACAGATGTGTAGCCGGGATTCTTGCAGAGGATGCGCAGACCAAATCGAATGTCCTGCCAGAGCGTTTCCAGCCAGGGCAGCGTACGGCGCTCGCGATAGGCCTGCCGGGTCTGCTCCATGCCGCCCAGGCGAATGAGCGCTTGCCGACGCGCTTCCTCGGGACTCAGTCCCGCGCGTATGCCGTCGTCGGTGTGCATCTCCACGTGGCTTTCCAGTTCGGCGTCGAAGTCTGCACTGCCGAGCCGGGGATGGAACATTTCAAGGATTCGAAGCCAGAGTGCTCTGAGTTTGGGCATAAGGAATCTCCTATTCAGTTCGCAGCGCCTTCATGGGATCGATAGACGCGGCGCGGCGGGCGGGCAGCCAACTGGCCGCGAGAGCCACGAGCGCCAGTAGTAGCGCGGCCGCTGCGTACAGGAATGGATCGTGCGGACCCACGTTGAAGAGTAAACTCTTGAGCAATTGCGCCGCGGCCAGCGTCGTGCCCAAACCCAATACCCCGCCCAGCACGATCAGCCGCACGCCCTCGCCGGCGATCAGCCGCAGAATGTCGAACCGCGTCGCGCCCAGCGCCATGCGTACGCCGATCTCCCGCGTCCGCTGGGCGGCCATATAGGCAATCACGCCGTAAAGACCGATCACCGCCATCAGCAGCCCGCACAGGGCGAAGAAACCCAGCAGCGCTGTTTCAAACCGCGACCGGTCGGCCAGCTTGCTCAACTGCTCGTTCAGGGTTTCAATCTCCACCGGAACCGTCAGATCAAGCTGCGCAATCTGCGACCGCACCCAGGGCGCCACGGCCTTCGCCGGCAGCGATGTCTTGAGAGTCAGGATGGTCCAGGGATTCCAATCGCCGGGAATGCTTCTTCGGAGCCGGTAAAATTCCGGCTCGTCCGCGCGAGTCAGCCCTCCATTCTTCACGTTCGCCGCAACACCCAGTACGGTGTACCACGGGCCGTTGGGAACCGGCTGAATTTTCTGTCCGACAGGATTCTCATCACCAAAGAGCCGGGAGGCGAGCAAGCTGCTCACGACAAGCAAATTCTCGTTGGAGCTTCGTTCTTCCTGAGTGAACCCCTGCCCGTTAAGAATGGGGATATTGAGAACTTTGAAGTATTCCGGAGTAACCCAGCGCCAGGTAACCATGCCGCCTGTCCCGCCCGTGGGGTGCGGTTTTCCGGCCACCGCGATGTTGCTGTAAATCTGGCGGTCATTTGTCTCGCCCGGCGGTAGAGAATTGCTCATACCCAACGCGGAAACGCCGGGCAGCCGGCGCAAGGCAGCCTCGGCTTGCAGATAAAACTCCATCTGATGCTGCGCAGTGTTGTAGCGATAGCCGGGAAGAGCGATGCGTGCGGTCAGCACTCCCTGGCTTTCCATACCCAGTGGCTGCTGCTCCAGGTTGCTGAAGCTGCGCAGCAAAAGCGCGGCCGTTGTCAGCAGGATCATGCTGACCGCGATTTGCCCCACTACCAGGCAGCGCCGAACCCATGCATGCGCGCTGGAGTTGGGCGATCGCGCGGCCAGAACAGCCGAACGTGGACGTTGGAGAGCTGGGTATACACCAAAGATCGCAGCGCAGAGAAGCGAAACAAGGACCGTGAAAAGGACGATGCGCAGGTCAATGCGAGCGGTTGCCAGAAAAGGAATGCCGGCCGGAGCGATGGCGAGAAAGACCCGTAGGAGACTCTCCGCAAGGACCAGGCCGGCTACAGTTCCCGCCATCGACAATAGAAAGATTTCGGTCAGCCTCTGCCGCACCAGCCGGCTTCGGCTTGCACCAAGAACGGAGCGCATTGCCAACTCCCGTTCGCGCTGCGTGGCTCTGGCCATCAGAAGGCTCGTAACATTAGCGCAGGCAATCAGGAGCACGGCAAGGACCGAGGCAAAGAGGATCCAGGCAGCCAAACGGACGTCGTGCATCTGCCGGTCGCGGATGGAGCGCACGCGGAGATGAACCTCCTTACGGAATTGCGGGGGCGCCAGGCTGAGCGAGTCATTGAAGACGGGTTGGAGAGCCGCCGCGGCCTGTTCCGTCGTCATTCCCGGTTTGAGGCGCGCGAAGGCATACATCACCGCGCCGGGGTCGGCCTTGCGTTGCGCCGACTCGTCCAGAGCCTGTGGCAAAACGATGTCGGCAGGCTCCAGCGCGGGCATCTCAAAGTCTTTGGGGAGCACGCCGATGACGCGAACCTGCTTGCCATCGATGTCGATCTGCCGGTTCAGAACGCCGGAATCGAGGCCGTAATGCGTCAGCCACAATCCGTAGGAGATTAGAGCTGCTTTGGGGCCGTTGGGTCGATCCTCCTCGGGCAGAAAATTCCGCCCGAGCACAGGCGAGATGCCCAGCGTTGGTAAGAAACTCTGCTCCACACTTGCGCAGCTGAGCCGCGCGGGATTGCGCTCCGTCAAGTCGCACTCACGAGCACCCGTCTCGGAGGTGAAGGCCTCAAAGGGCTTCTGGTTGTCGCGCCAGTCGTAATAGGAACCGCCCAGCATGAACTCCTGGGGAATGATCGGTGCCGTGAGGCCTACCGACACCAGCCGGTCCTCGTGCGCATAAGGCATGCTGCGGAAGAGAATCCGGTCGACCACGCTGAAGACCGCCGTGGTCGTGCCGATACCCAGCGCAAGCGTGGCAACCACCGTAATAGTGAAGACAGGATTGCGGCGGAATCCGCGCAGCGCATAGCGCACATCGCGTAATACACTATCCAGCCATGGCAACGTGCGCCGCTCGCGATAGGCCTGCCGGGTCTGTTCCATGCCGCCCAGGCGAATGAGCGCTTGGCGGCGTGCTTCTTCGGGAGTAAGGCCGGCGCGAATGCCGTCCTCGATGTGTAAGGCCACATGGCTTTCCAGTTCGGCGTCGAAGTCGTCGTCGTTGCGACGCGCGCCGATCATGCCAAGCAGGCGAATCCAGAATGCTCTGAGCTTGCGCGGCATCATCATTTCAGGCCTCCTCTGCCGGGGTCAGGAACCGCGCCAGGATCGCAGTGGCCTGCTCCCACTCGGCGGCGGCCTTCTTCACCTGGCGCTGACCGGCTTTGGTCAGCTCGTAGAATTTGGCGCGGCGGTTGTTCTCCGAAACTCCCCAGCGGGAACGGATGAAGCCCTCCTGCTCCAGCTTGAGCAGCGCCGGATAGAGCGTGCCGTAATTCAACTGCAACCGGTCGCCACTGGTCTGCTCAATGCGCCGCGCCAGGCCATACCCGTGCTGCGGCCCCATGGATTCGAGCGTTCTGAGCGCCATCAGCGCCAGCGTGCCCTGCCATACGTCGGATTTTTCGCCCATTTCCCACTCCTCTTGGTAACCAATAGGAGAAGTATACGCCTTCTCTATGGGAATGCAATACGAGAGATCGCGAGCTTTGGTTCCATGAATAAATTCAAGCGAGCGATTATAGGGGAACGCCCGTCCGCAAACCGCCGCAGCATTCATCCTGCGCGCAGGGCGATTTGCGGCGCTCAGTAGATCAGCTTGAGCGAGAACTGGATCTGGCGCGAGTTGCCGGCGGTCTTGCTGATCTCGCCAAAGCCAGAGCCGGTGAGGATATTGTTCGGCAGGCCCATGGTGACGATATTGAAGAGGTTGAAGAACTCACTGCGGAATTGCAGGCTCATGAGTTCGGCGCCACTCTTGCGGTGGCCGAAGGGAGTGTCCTTGATGAGCGCGAAGTCAAAGTTGTAGAAGGCCGGCCCGCGAAAGGTGTTGCGCCCCAGAGTGCCGAAGCGGCCCTGATTCGGCCCGGTACCTCCTGTAATGTGGATCGGAATGAAGAAGAAGTCCGCAGCGTTGTTCGCGCCTTCTCCAAAGTAGTCCTGGCGTTCCGTGCGCGCGGTAGAGAGATGCGGCTTGGCGATCTGATCCGGCCGGTCCGCGCCGTTCGCTCCAGCGCCGGTTTGCTGCACTCCGCTGAAGACGGTGAAGGGCGAGCCGGAGCTGATGCTGGAAATGCTAAGCAACTCCCATCCGTCGGTGAGTTTTTTGCTGATGGGCCGCAGAAAACTCACGCTCTCCAGATGCAGATCCTGGACCGCGCTGAGGCCGAAGCCGTGGGCCACGTCGAAGGAAGATGGGCCTTTCTCGGGGTGGGTATCGTACGGATTCTGGGGAAAGCCGCTCATAGCCTGACTGGTGTCGTCAAGCGACTTGGCCCAGGTGTAACTCGCCTGGATGCCAGGCCCGTCGTGCCCCACCGTGCCTGAGAGCGAGGTTTGCAGCGCGTGATAGGTGGAGTGGGCCGTTGCGGCGATGACGTTCTCCACGCCGAAGCCGCCGGTCACATTGCCATTGGCATCGAAGGTGGTGTGGGGCGCAAAGGCCGGGCTGGCCCCCGGATAGCCGTTGGGGAAGGTGGTGCGCGGCAGCTTGACACCTGCTGTTCCCACGTAACTCGCGTCAGCGGTGAGATTGCCGAACTTGCGCTCCAGGCCTGCCGTCCAGGTGTAGAGCGTGGCGTTGCCGAAGGAGCGGTCGATGCCGCTCAGGTTCAGGTCGCTGACCACATGGCCCTTCGTCAGCGCAGCGACATCCTGCTCATAGCGGTTCACATCCATGACGGTGTTGGGCGCAATGGCTTTGGTGGGTCCGGCAAGGATGTCGGCTCCCGCGGGTGTGTAGGCCTTTGGAAGCTGCGCCGGAGTGAGCTGGAAGCCATACGGAATGGGAGCATTCGATGCGGAGAGCAGCCGTGGATAAACGGCGAAGGGCGTGGAGCCGGTGAGGAAGTTGTCCTGCCAGATGTTGGGGGGGATCACCATGATGCTGCCGCCGGCGTGGGCCGAGATCGCCTTGCTGACCTGCCAGGCCGCCTGCACACGCGGCTCCCAGGCATTCCAGTCCGTCTGGTAACCGGGCTGCGGGTTGATCACGAACTCTTGTACGCCATTGACGTTGAGGAAACTGGAGGTGCGGTGGGCGCGTTCCGTAATCGGCTGGTAGAGATCCCAGCGGAGGCCGTAATCCAGCATGAAGCGGCTGGTAATCTCCCATGTGTCTTGCAGATAAAAACTGAAGTTATTGCGGCTGATCGCCGCCGGACCCATGTGCTGCCCGCCGGAGACCTCTGGGGGCGCGATGGCCACGGTATAGACAAAGGGACTTCCGGAGAGAAAGCTCGACAGCGTATCCGGCAGCGGATCGCCGGAATGAATGTCATGGTTCCCGCTCTGCGAAGAAATGGCTTCGCTGGCATAGGCCGCGCCGCCGCCAAAGTCGTATTCGCCGTTGGGACTCATGCCGAAGTAGGTTGTATCGCGATTCAGGCGCGTCTCAAAGCCCGCTTTAAAGGCATGATGCGCAGTAGTGAACGCCACATTTTGCCGCCCTTGAAAAAGGTTTCCGTAGGCCTGCATCACCGATCCGCCAGGCGCATTGAAAGCCTCAAACAAACCGTCGTTGAACTTGACCGCCGGATCAGTTGTATTGGGCGTCGGAAAGCCTGGCGTGGAGCGCGTAATGCTGAGGGAGGATTCGAGAACCAGGCGCGGCGAAACAGTGCGCGTATAGGTTCCGACAAGGTTGCGCTGGCGGTCGATGTACTGGATGCCGAAGGAGGGATCGATCGCCGTCTGGTCGGGGTTGGTCGTCGGCCCTGTGAGGTTGTCCAGGTTGAAGCGCGCGAAAAACTTATCCTTGCTGGAGATTTTGTGGTCGAGGCGCAGCGAAAACTGGTCAGCGTTTGTGACCACCTTCGATGCGGTGGCGTAAGTATTTGCGCCAAACGGGCCGGTCGGATCGTTGGGCAGTGGATAGCGCGCCAGCACCGCCGTGATCTTCGCATCGACAGGCACGAAGAGCGTATCCACCGACTTGTCCGGGTAGGTGACCGTATCGCAAACAAAACCGCTCTGCTGGCAGCTCTTGTTATCGGGCCGTTGATCGGCGGAAGGCACCGCCATCACCTGCGTGGTTCCCAGCACTTGGCGGAAACCTTGGTATTGCACAAAGTAGAAGCTTTGCTTGCGGCCGTCGTAGAGGTGCGGAATGAAGACCGGGCCGCCGTTGGTGAATCCGAATTCATTGCGGCGGAAAGGCGGAATGCGGCCGGGATAGGCCTGGGTTGGATGATCGAAGTAGTTGCGCGCGTCGAAGGCGGAGTTGCGCACAAACTCAAAGAAGGATCCGTGAAAGCCGCTTGCTCCCGAGCGGGTATGGATGTTCGTGAAGCCCGCCGCGCCCCGGCCGATCTCGGCCGGCATCCAGCCGGAGCTGGAATCGATGCTTTCGACCGCGTCCACATTGAAGTTCGAGAAGGTGGCACCGCCCATCTCCGGATCGCTGATGTCAGCCCCGTCCATGGCAAAGGTCGCCTCCACGCCGCGCTGTCCATTGATGGCGAACTGGGCCGTGAAGTTGGTAGCGCCGTTGACGTCGGTCATGGTGCCGGCAGCCAGCAGCAGCAGCGTGCTGAAGTCCCGCTTGTTCAGCGGCAGCTCGCTGACCGCCTGGCTTGACAGCTCCTCGCCGCCGGTGGCCGCAGGAGCCTTGAGGATGGAGACAGTCAGTTCGCCGCGGCCGGAGAGCGTGAGGACAACCGTGGGCCCGCCGGCGCCGGGAGGGCTGGCAACCAGATCGATGGGCAGCGCGTAGTCGATCTTGCGGCCCTTGGATTCAATCGAGAGGCGGTATTGTCCCGGCGAAAGATTCAGCAAGCGAAAGCTGCCATCGGCGGCGGTGACCGCTTCGGCGGCGGCGTTGGCTGCCAGCCGGACCGTCGCGCCAGGGATGGGCGCTCCGGACGCGTTGCGCAGAATGCCCTGCCAAACGGGCAGGGCTGCCGGTTGCGCACAGGCTCCCGCCACAGCGAGCAGCCAGGCCACTATAACCAAAACAATGGCCGACTTGTCCGCATAACCAGCTTTTCCGCGCTCGTTCTCGAACTCGACTTTCAAAAGAATCCCTGCCATTACTGGGGAATGTTGGGACTTATTCAGGGTATACCCCTGCCACAGAGGGCGCGGTGTTCGTTTGGATAATTGCCTTGCCTGTCAAGACAACAGGTTTTTACCCCGCTTCGAGCTTCAACCTCTACACTGTTTCCAGCTCATGACTCTCTCCGGCTCAGCTACCGACACCATTGCCGCCATCTCCACGCCGCCGGGGCGCGGGGGTATCGGAATCGTGCGTCTGAGCGGGCAACAGGCGGCGTCGATTGCCGCGCAATTGGTGCGCCTGCGCCAGCCGCTGGAACACGGGCGGGCGCGGCTGGCCGATGTGCTGGATGTAAATTCAGGCAGCGACCCAGACCGCATTGACGAGGCGGTGGTCACGTTCTTTGGCGCTCCGCGCTCTTATACTGGCGAAGATCTTGTGGAGATAGCAGCGCACGGTTCGCCGGTGGTGCTGGAGCTGCTGTTGCGCCGCGCAATCGGACTGGGCGCGCGGCTGGCCGAGCCCGGCGAGTTTACACAGCGCGCCTTTCTGGCCGGCCGGATCGACCTTACCCAGGCCGAGGCGGTCCGCGATCTGATCGAGGCGCAGACGCTCACTCAGGCGCGCCAGGCCGCTAGCCAGATGGGCGGCGCGCTCAGCCGGCGCGTACAGCCAGTGAAGGGGGCGCTGGTCGAACTGATCGCGCTGCTCGAAGCCGGCATCGACTTTGCCGAGGACGATGTGGACGTGGCTCCGGCGGCTGAGATCGCCCGCCGCATTGGCGAGTTGACGCCGCCGCTCATCGCGCTCGAAGCTTCATTCGCCCGCGGGCGCATCGTGCATGACGGGCTGACGCTGGCCATCGTGGGCCGTCCCAACGCCGGCAAGAGCTCGCTCTTCAACTGCCTGGTCGAGCGCGACCGCGCCATTGTGACCGCGACCCCCGGCACCACTCGCGACCTGGTGACGGAGCGCATTTCTCTTGACGGCATTCCGCTGGAACTGGTGGATACGGCCGGGCTGCGCGAGACCTTCGAGGAGGTCGAGCAGTTGGGCGTCGCCCGCAGCCGCGAAGCGCTGGCTGACGCCGCGCTGGTGCTGGTGGTACTGGACGCCACTCAGCCGCTCAATGACGAGGAGCATCGGTTGCTGGAGGCCGTGCAGGGCCGGCCCGCGCTGGTGGCCGTGAACAAGAGCGATCTGGCCGAGGAGGGCTCGGCGGCACAGGAGGCCGCCGGTGTTTTGGCCAGTGTCCCGGCGCTGGCAACTTCAGCGCTTACGGGCGAGGGCATAGCCGCGCTACGCGAGCGGATTCTGGCGCTGGCCACGGGCGGAGCCGCCTCAGAGCCGGGCATGCTGACCAACATGCGCCACCACCAGGCCATCGAAACTGCTTTGGCGGCCCTGGCCGGCGCAGCGCAGGCCAACTCGACCGCCATCCCCCACGAGATGATCCTGCTGGACCTATACCACGCGCTCGGGGCCCTCGACTCGCTGACCGGCCAGACCACATCCGACGACATTCTGAATTTGATTTTTTCTACGTTCTGCATTGGCAAGTGAGGTGAAGTCCGGTAGGGTCCGAGGAAATGTAGAAAATGAAACAAACTCCTTTGGCGACCCTCAATCCGGCCACCACAACAACGAGCCAAAACCATTAGTTGGGCACAAAACCGCCGACAAAATCCCCGGCCCCATCGCTCGCTTTTGCACGCGAACTTCAGAGGCAGGACGGTAGGGGGATGGCCGGCGCGCTCTACTTGAACGGCTTTACCGCCGCGGGCTGTTCCGTGTCCACATGCCCCACCGAAATCGCGGCGACGTAATAGTTCTCTCCGCGGATGGGGCTGCCCGCCAGCCGCCGCAGCATGGCCAACTGGCCCACATGAGTCAGTGCGTCGGCCACCGGCCCCTGGAACAGCCGTTCGACCGGCGCGCGCAGCGACTCGCCGGAAGCCAAAAACGCATCAAACGCCTGGAGCGACTCGAAGAACCGATGCTTCTCGGCTCCCCAGGCCAGCGGCTGGGAGTTATGCCAGCGCTCCTGCCCAACGGCCATGCTCAGCGCCCAGTCGAAAAGATCGCCCATGTGGGCCAGAATTTGCACCGGCAGGCGCCCGGCTCCGGCAAAACCCGCAAAATGGTCCGGAGCCCCTTCAAGGGCTCGCGCGGCGCGATAGGCCAAGGTGGCCAGCGTGTGGCGCAGTAATTCCCGTTTCTCATCCATACCCAAAAATATAGCGCAGTACGGCAGCCACTCTCCAGCCAGCGCATCTCCGCCAAGCGCGGCAAATTAGGCGCGGAAACCGCTTCTCTGATAAACTAAAGGTTCTGAGTCCAACCGCAGGAAACCACTATGTCCATTCATCCCGTCATGCAGCGCCTGGCCGACAAGCTCAAGCGCACCGACCTCCCCGAGTTCGTCCCCGGAGACCAGATTCGCGTTCAGGTCAAGATCAAGGAAGGCGACAAGGAACGCTTGCAGGCCTTTGAAGGTCTGGTCATCGCCGTCAATAAAGGCCCCCAGGGCACGTTTACCGTGCGCAAGATGAGCTTTGGCCAGGGCGTGGAGCGCATCTTCCCGTTCAACTCCAAAGTGGTCGACAAGATCGAGAAGATTCGCAGCTACAAGGTGCGGCGCGCCAAGCTGTTCTACCTTCGCGGACTGCGCGGCAAGGCCGCCCGCCTGAGGGAAGTGGACCGCGAGACCGGCAAGGTACGCGCCTGAACCCGCACAATCCCGTTCCGTCGAGCCCCCGGCCCACTCGGCTGGGGGTTTTGCTTTCTATACTGGAGCCATGGCCAAGCCCCCGGTCTACCACCCCACAGACCAAGACCTGTCTGCGGGGACCCCGGTATCCCACCCCATCGACGAAGACCTGTCGATGGGGACCCCGGCATGCGGATTTTCGCTGGAAGAGGCCGCGCGCAAGCGGGGAGCACTGCGCATAGCCGGGCTCGACGAAGTGGGCCGCGGACCGCTTTTCGGGCCGGTGGTGGCTGCCGCAGTCATTCTTCCCAAGGGCTGCCGTCCGCAGGGCCTCAACGACTCGAAGAAACTTTCTGAAAAAGAGCGCAACGAACTTGACCTCGAGATTCGGTTGAACGCCGTAGCCTGGGCTATCGCCGCCGTCGATGCCCAGACCATCGACCGCATCAACATCCGCCAAGCCTCGCTGCTGGCCATGCGCCTCGCCGTTCAGCAGCTTGCCATCAGCCCGGACTTCCTGCTCATCGACGGCCGGGACATGATCGACTGGGACTGCCCGCAACAGGCCGTCATCCACGGCGATGCAACCAGCCTCTCCATCGCCGCCGCCAGCGTCCTGGCCAAAGTGCACCGCGACCGGCTGCTCGTCGAACTGGACCGCGAGTTCCCCGGCTATGGCCTGGCCAGCCACAAGGGCTACTGTTCCCCGGAGCACATCGCGGCCCTGGCTCGTCTGGGCCCCACCCCGCTGCACCGCAAGAGTTTTCACCCGGTGGCACAGGCTGCGTTACAATTCCCTCAATCCTGAATCACCGTGGAGGCTCGTCTTGGCGCGGCTGCGTTGCGTGTGGATTCTATCTCTTGTCTGCCTGCCGCTGATCGGCTGCGATAAGAACCATCCCAAGAAGCCCGACACCTCCAAGGGCTCGGTGACAGGAATTGTCCTGTGCGCGGATACCGGCAAGCCCGCGCGCTTTGCCACGGTCACTCTTCTGCCTGCTCCCGGCAAAGCGGCACAAACCAAGGAAGCCGCCCAGCCTGGGATCACCGACAGCGCGATGACCGACCTCGACGGACGATTCACCCTTGAAGCGGTGGACCCCGGCCAATACTTCGCCACTGCCACTCTGGAAGGCTACCTGGACCCGGCGCGCGGCCTCGACTTTGCACGAATCAGTGAACACGCCAGCGATGGGGAACAGGAACTCGACGCGATCGGCCAGTGGAAGGATCATCTCTCCGAAATCACCGTGCAGGCACATCGCGCCACCGACCTGTCGCTGGAGGTGGAACGCGGCGCCGAGATCAATGGAACGGTCACCTACGATGATGGCAGCCCCGCCATCGGCATGCACTTCGTGCTCCAGCGCAAAGCGGAGAAGAGCCGTTGGAGCGGCGTCGGTTTTGCTCTCTTCAGCGGCTGGCAGATCGAAGAGCGGAGCGACGGCCACGGCCGCTACACTCTCACCAATCTGCCCGCCGGGGAGTACAAGGTCTGTGCCTCAATGCCTTTCGATGACGAAGAAGCCGCGCCCAGCGTCTGCCTCGGCGACACCTTCCGCAAGAAAGATGCTAAGACCGTTAAAGTGCAGGCCGGAGAGATTGCAAGCGATGCCGACATTGAAATCCCTCTTTCTGGACTGCATACAGTAGCTGGAACAGTGACCGCTCTGGCCGACGGTCATGCGCTGAGCCACGCCACGGTGCGGTTGCTCTACGCCGATGACCGCGAGCAAGCCCGGGAGATCAAAAGCCTCGACGAAGGCAAATTCACTTTCCGTTACGTTCCCGAAGGCAAATACATTCTTGCAGTTACCGGAGCGCAGGACGCGGAGCAGAAGGAATCCGAGCCGGCTCCGGGCGATGCCCAGACAGCGGCCCCGAAGACCGCCGCCGCTCTTCGTTATGCGGATAAGGAACTGCCGCTCATCGTGCTGGACGACGTGGACGATCTGAAAATGCAACTTGACCTGACTCCGCCGGATAAGACCCAAAAACAATAGACAGCTCCAGCGCGGCAGCGTAGGGGGAGATTACAGAAGGTCTTCCACAGGCCGCGCAAAGGGCCATTGCCCCAGCCGCCGGGCGCGATAAAGGTAAATCAGCGAACCGGAAACCCCAATCGCCGCGGCCACGCCCAGTCCGCCGAGCGCGTGAGTCCGATTGACCAGGATGAAGATGAATCCCGCCATGGCCACCAGCGGCGGCAGCGGATAAAGCGGCATCCTGAACGGCCGCTTGAGCTCCGGCCTCTGCACCCTCAACAGCATCACGCCCGCCTGTTGCAGAAAAAACTGGAGCAGGATGCGTGTAATCACCAGCATCGTAATCACCTGGGCCAGCGAAAAGAAGCAAAAGCCGGCGGCGACCACTCCCAGGGCGACCAGCGACCGGTGAGGAATGCCGTGCCGTGGATGAACGGCGGCCAGAAAGCGGAAGTAGTTGCCGTCGCGGGCGGCGGCGTAGGGCACACGCGAGTAGCCCAGCAGCAGCGAGAAGACCGAGGCAAAGGCCGTCCAGATAATCAGAGCGGCCATAAGGCGGCCGGCCCAGGGTCCAAAGGCCGCGCGGGCAATATCCGCCACCAGTTGCAGCCGGACCGTGGCGCCGGCCGCAACATGGGCAGCGGCATCGCGCATCGACGGCAGGGCAGCGAGGTTCATCAGTACGTAAAACGCCGAAACGAAGAGCACCGAGAGCAGAATGGCGCGCGGGATCGTCCGTTCCGGCCGCCTTACCTCGCCGCCGAGAAAGGCGATGTTGTAGTAGCCCCAATAGCAGTAGGTGGCGAGCAGCGTCGCCTGCGCCAGCCCGCCCAAAGCCACGGGAAGGGTAAGCGCGGGCGAGGCCGGCATCCGCCATCCGCCTGTAGCCGCCGCATGGGCAAACCCGGAGACGATCACCCCCGCAATCGCCGCCAGCATCCCGGCAAACAGCACCCAGGCCAGCCGCGTAATGGAGCTGAGATTGCGATAGAGCAGCGCCGTCACCAACAGGCAGGCGCCGGCGGCGGCAAAATTCGCATAGTGCAGCGCAGGCCACGCGGCTAACGGCGCGCCGTCCAGTCCCGGCCAGAACCAGGCCAGAAAACTCGACAGCCCGATGCAGCCCGAGGCGATGGAGAGCGGAGCCGAAAAGCTCAACTGCCAGACGTAAAGAAAACTGAGCCAGTTGCCCGCGCGTTGGGGCCCATATATCTCGCGCAGAAAGGCATACGAGCCGCCGGCGCGAGGAAAGGCGGCGCCCAGCTCGGCCCACACCAGCCCATCGGCCACAGCGATCACCGCGCCCAGCACCCACGCCCACACCGACAGCCGGAAGCCCGCGGCGGCAATCACCAGGGGCAGCGTGATGAACGGCCCTACCCCGATCATCTCCAGCATATTGAAGGCCACGGCGGAGCGCAGGCCGATGCGGCGCTGGAGAGTGCCGCTGCTGCCGGAAGTGGGCTGTGAGTCAGTCATGATGCTTCTGCGCTCCCCGGATTGTACACTGACGGGAAGTATGATTCTTGCCGAGAGATTTCAACGAGCAGCAGCGGGTTCGGCCCTCGCCGGCCTGATTCTTGTGGGCACGGGCACCCTTCGCATGACCGCGCAGCAGGCGGCGCAGCCTTCCGCGTCCGCCACGGCCGAGTTGGCGGCGTTTCCGCTCCCCGAGCCCAGCGAGATTGCCTTGCCCATTGCAGAAGACCGCGGCCAGGCGGCGCTGGAGCAATCGCTGAAACGCCTCTCCACCACCGCCAGCGTCATGATGATCGTCGCCCACCCGGACGACGAGGACGGCGCGCTGCTGACCTATTTATCCCGCGGCCTGGGCGCGCGGTGCACGCTGCTGACCCTGACCCGCGGCGAGGGCGGCCAAAACGCCATGTCCGCCGACAGCTACGACGCTCTCGGCCTCATCCGCACCAACGAGCTGCTAAAAGCGGATGAGTTTTATGGCGCAAAGCAACTCTGGGGCACGGAGGTGGATTTCGGCTTTTCCAAGACTCAAGAGGAATCCTTCGCCCGCTGGGGGCACGACCGCGTTCTCTATGACGCCGTGCTGGCGGTGCGCCGCGAACGCCCGCAGGTTATCGTCTCCACCTTTGTGGGCGGCATCACCGACGGCCACGGCCACCACCAGGTCTCCGGCGAGATCGCGCAGGAAGTCTTCAAGGCTGCCGCCGACCCGAGCGTCTTTCCCGAGCAGTTGAAGGACGGTTTGCAGACCTGGCAGCCATTAGCCGTCTACGGGATGGTCCCCTTCGCGCCGGTCACCGAAAAAGGCATGTTCGACTACGCCACCGGCAAATGGGCGCCAGCGCGGTTCAAGAATTACGTGACCGGGGAAATTACCGGGGGCATCCCCTCGACCGACGTGACTATCCCCGTCGGCGCGCTGGACCCGGTGCTGGGGCGCAGTTCTATGCAGATTGCGCGCGAAGGCTGGGGCCAGCAGAAATCGCAGAACGGCGGCGCAAACCCCACGCTGAGCGGCCCGGCTACAACGAGCTATCACTTGTGGGCCGTGGCGCCGGAAGCAGCCGCAAAGCCGGGGACAACGGCGAGCAACGACGATCTCTTCCACAACCGCAAGGTCAACATTGATACGAGTGTCGCCGGCATAGCGCGTCTCGCTGGCCCCCATCCCGTCTGGTTTGTTTCCGGCTGGCGTGAGATCGATGATGGCTTGGCCCAACTAGAAAAGGACCGCCACTGGATCAGCTCACTCGAAGCGGCGCACCGACTGGCCGTACTCTATCGCAAGACAATCCAACTTGAGCATTACCTCCTTCTCAGCAGTGATAGGGACCACTGGGGGATTCAGAATGAGCTAAGCCTGAAGCTGGAGCAGTTCCAGTCGGCGCTCAAGGAATTGCTGGGCCTGGATCTGGCAACCTTCACCACCAAAGCGGCAAGCGCCCAGGGGGGCGGCCCGTTTCGCGGCGCATCGGCCGATGAGATGCCGCGCAGCGTGACACCGGGCGAGGAGTTCCGGGTGCGGGTGCATACGGCGCAGGCCACGCCGGAAACGCGGCTCAACCGGGTCTGGCTGGAGAGCCGCGGCGGCGACCAGTGGAAGGCCGAAAACACGACCGGCGCAACCGACACCGCGGCCCCGGTGAGCGATCAATTCTTTGGCGTGCAGGCTGCGGAGAACGCCGAGCCCACCCAGCCCTACTTCACGCGCTCCTCCATCGAGCAGCCGTACTACGACCTCACCAAGCCGGAATACCGCGAGCGTTCCTTCGCCCCCTGGCCGCTGGCGGCCTGGGCGGAGTTCACCTTTGACGGCCTTCCCATCCGCGCCGGCCAAGTGGTGCAGACGTTGGAGCGGGTTCCGGGGCAGGGCGGCGTCTATGAGCCGCTCGTTGTCACCCCCGCCATCGGCGTCCGCATCGACCCTGAGGCCCGCATCCTTCCCCTCGACGGCTCGACCCTGCCGGTTCAGGTCACGGTGCATACCGAAGCTGCGGCCGAGGGAACCGTTGAGTTGAATTTGCCCCCTGGCTGGAGATCGGAACCGGTTCATGCTGCGTTTCATCGAAATAGCGCCGGGGACACAGAACCGATGTTGTTCTCCGTGACTCCAGCCGCAACCGAAACCGGCGCCTACGCCTTGCAAGCCGTGGCGCGCTCCGCCGGGCGCACCTATCAGACCGGCTGGCAGAGCGTGGGCTACGCTGGCCTGCGCCCCTATAACCTGTACAAGCCCGCCCAGTTGAAGACCCGCAAAGTAGATGTGAAGCTGGCGCCGGGACTGCGCGTGGGTTACATCATGGGCACCGGCGACCTGGTTCCGCAGGCTATCGAGGCCCTGGGCCCCACCCCCCACCTGCTGACCGCCGCCGAGCTGGCCTCGGGAGATCTTTCCGCCTGGAATGTGATCGTGATCGGTATCCGCGCCTACTCGGTTCGTCCTGAGCTTGCCGCAGCCCAGCCGCGGCTCCAGGAATTTGTCCGGCGAGGCGGAACCCTGATCGTCCAGTACCAGAGCGCCAACTTCCCTGCGCCTCTGCCGCTGTCGATGGGGCGCATGCCGGAGCGGGTAGTGGACGAGGCTGCGCCGGTGAAGCTGCTGGACCCGACGAATTCCCTGCTCACGTGGCCCAACGCGATCGGCGCCGCGGACTTCGACGGCTGGGTCGAGGAGCGCGGGCACTCCTTCCTCGATACCTGGGACGCAGGTTATACGGCGCTCACCGAGACCGCCGATGCCGGCCAAGATCCGCAGCGCGGCGGCCTGCTGGTAGCGCATCCCGGCAAGGGCGCCTATATTTATGTCGCATTCGCCCTGTACCGGCAGCTCCCCGAGCTGGTCCCGGGAGCTTACCGGTTGCTGGCGAATGTGCTTAGCGCGGGCAGGGGCGACGCGGCCGGCGACGATCGAACGAAACTACCGGTACCATAAGTGCTTGAGCGACCCGAAGTTCCTTCAAAGCAAGAGAAATACTGATAGATACTATTGTTACAGATATATCAATTCACCACATTGATGGGCAGTAACATCGACCGGTAACATCCCTGGTAACTTTGTTAAAAACATGTGAATTCGTCAAATATTCATCAACATCTGCGAGGCTTGGTTACGGGAGCGGTCAGGGAAAGCTTCGTTTGCGCGGATTTTTCCTTGGCTATCGATGTTTCTCCCGCATGCCGGTTAGGAAACAATCAGGCTTCATCTTCAAGGTTTCTACGGATGCGGGAGCTAGAGAGCGTTCGCTAAACATTTTCAGAAATGCTGTAGACAGGAAGCGATGACTTCAAGCCGGCTCAACCCCAAGGAGCGACGGCCCTGCACATCGACAGAAAGTCCACACTATTTCTGAAAAATGCCGCAGGTAAGCGAGCGCAGGCAATATCAAACTGATTTGAAAGGACAAAGAGAGGCCCAATGAATTTCAGACTCCAGACCGCTGCCGCGGCAATTCTGGCAGCTAGTCTCGTTGCTTCATACGCTTACACCCAGGATGCGACACCGCCGGCCAAGAAGCACACAGCAACCAAAAAGGCCAAGACTCCACCGCCGCCGACGGTGGAAGAGCAGATCCAGGCCCTGCGCCAGGATCTGGAGACCCAGATCAACAGCCTCAAGAACGATCTGGCCAACAAGGACGAGCAGTTGAAGAAGGCGCAGCAGGCGGCCGCGGATGCCCAGGCTGCCGCGGACAGGGCAAATGCCTCGGCCTCGGCCCAGAATCAGGCGGTAAGCGACAATGCGACAGCGGTCACCACGCTGCAAACGACCATCACCGATCTGAAAGCCAACCAGGCGTCGCTGGCCACCACCGTATCCGACGAGACGGCCAAGATCAAGAAGGAGATCGGCAGTCCCGGCGTCCTTCACTACAAGGGCATCGGCATCACGCCCGGCGGCTTCGTGGCGGGTGAAACTGTTTACCGCACCAAGGCCACCGGCGGCGACATTCCCACCGCCTTCAGCTCCATTCCATACGAGCACGCGGACGCCTATTCGCTGAGCGAGTTCTACGGCTCGGCCCGCCAGTCGCGCGTCACCCTGCTGGCCGAGGGCAAGACCAACTGGGGCACCCTGCGCGGCTACTACGAGGCTGACTGGTTGGGCACCGGCACCAGTTCCAACAACAACCAGTCCAACAGCTACGTCCTGCGCATGCGCATCCTGTACGCCCAGGCCGAGACCAACAGTCACTTGAAGGTTGCCGGCGGACAATTGTGGTCGCTGGCCACTGAAGGCAAAAAGGGCATTCCCAGCTCCCCCAGCGACATCCTCACTCCGCTGACCATCGACCCGAACTACGTTCCGGGCTTTGTGTGGACCCGCCAGTACGGCTTCCGCGTGGTCAAGAGCTTCGAC
>Ga0187852_1001444_pt1 | contig 22231 bp, 16 predicted proteins | sample June2016WEW_6_40_FD_134511 | JGI IMG/M metagenome (GOLD analysis project Ga0187852, IMG submission 134511) | Peatland microbial communities from SPRUCE experiment site at the Marcell Experimental Forest, Minnesota, USA - June2016WEW_6_40 | ecosystem: Environmental > Terrestrial > Soil > Wetlands...
AACTCCAGGAATTGCGTCACGCTTTCTTTCCAAAGCTTGGCGTTCCAGGCTATGGGCTTCATGCCCCCATGCTAAGTCATGCGAAGGAGAATTGCAAGGACTACTTAACATAGTCATACTAGCTGCCGATCTGCCTACCTGCCGACCTGCCCGCCGGCCTCGCGGGGTTCCAATTTCAGAATCGAGCGCTGCACAGCCAGGAGTTTTTCGATGCCCGGCCGGGCGACTTCTATCAGTTTATTCAGGTCTTCGAGGCTAAAAGGTTTGCCTTCCGCCGTGGCTTGTACTTCCACCAGTCGGCCTGAGCCGGTCATCACCACATTCATATCCACGTCGGCATTCGAGTCTTCCGCGTAGACGAGATCGAGCAGGGGCTCTCCGCCCACAATTCCCACACTGACCGCCGCAACATAGTCCTTGATGGGATTCCGACGCAGCACCTTGAGACCCGCCAGTCGCTGGAAAGCCAGGCCCAGCGCCACATGGGAACCGGTGATGGAAGCTGTGCGAGTGCCGCCGTCAGCGCGGATCACGTCGCAATCGATCCAGATCGTTTGCTCGCCAAGCGCTTCCAGGTCAATCACGGCGCGCAGCGATCTGCCGATCAATCGCTGAATTTCCATGCTCCTGCCGCCTTGCCGCCCGCGCGTCACTTCCCTTGGGGTGCGGTCTTCCGTGGCGCGGGGGATCATTGCGTATTCGCTGGTAATCCAACCCCGCCCCGTCCCTTTCTGGAAAGCCGGAACACCGTCTTCGACCGTGGCCGTACAAATCACCTGAGTCTCACCCAGGCGAATCAGCGCCGAGCCCTCCGCGGACGTGATGAAGCTTGGAACAATTTCAACAGGTCTCATTTCGTCGGCAGGCCGCCGGTCCGGACGGACCAGCTTGCCACCAGAGTAGAGAAGGCCGGATAAAAGTTTTGGCGTCGAGGACATGCGATCTCCTGAATTCTAGAGCCGGTTCGCGAGCCGCCCCTGCTCGTTTCACGGGCTCCCTTTAACAAGCGTTGGATCAGGAACGATGGCCTCGGTCAAGTCCGCGTGCCCCTCGAGCGTGTCAACTTCCTGGCCCTGAATAAGGATTTTAACCCTTTTGACCGCGGGGATGTTGGTCGTAATTGAGTTCACGATGGAATAAACAGCAAGAGACTCGGCTTCGATCCCCGGATAGATGCCGCTGACCAGGTCGCTTGAAAGGTCCACATAGGCCGTTCCATCCAGGGTTAAGAAGACGGCGCGAACCGTGGTTGCGGCGGCCAGCGGATGGCCGAGGCGCTGGCTTGGTCCTTCCGCGAGAGCCAGTAGAACCTCACGCACCCGGTCGGCCGCGGCCGGCGCCCATTTGATCGGCCGGCTCTCTGCCACCAGCATTCGGCCGCTGAGGGAAGGGAAGTACAGGACAGCGATTTCATTGGGCCCGGCGCCGGACTGCAAGACCGCCTCGTTCAAGCGGGCTTTAGCAGATTCGTCGCTATGCGCAGGAGGCTCAAAAAAGATGCGTCGCGCCAAGGAACGGAGATAGAAGAGTCCTCCGGCAAACACCACCAACAGGGCAATCCAGAGAATTTTGGCGCGACGGCTCATGTTTCAGGCGCCTCCACCCTCGAAAGCGTTCAGCGCTTCCGCCACGATGGATGAAAGACGAAGTTGAAATGCCGTGTCAGTCAGCGGGCCCGCGTCGACATCGGGCGATAAGCTACCGATCTCAATGGCCACGGCCGGCGCGTTCACACTGCGCAGAGTGCGTTCCGGCGCTGCCGCGGGCGGATCTAAGGTGACTCCAGCCAGTGCGGTAAGGTCCTTTTGGATGGTCTGCGCAAGTTTGCGGCTTTGGTCGATGTAGTTTTCCTGAACTCGATCCCAGGCTACGAAAAACGGCTTTGTTGCGCCTTCGGGCGAAGGGCTTGCCTGGCTGGCGGATTGGTAGGTGTAAATTGCAACCTGCGGCGAGCCGCCGCCTAAGTCGCCGGCATGAAAGGTGAGGAAATACGCGGCCCCGGCTACATTCGCAGTCGCGGCGCGCTGCTCGAAGGTCACATTCGCATCACCCGTGCGCGTCAAGATCACCCGGAATTTACCCGTGGTATGTAATGCCTGGCGCACACGCGCCACGAGTTGCGCAACCAGATCTTTCTCGATCACACCATCCCGGCTGCGCGCGCCGTTGTCCTCGCCGCCGTGCCCGGCATCCAAAACTACAACCGGCAAGGGCGGCCCCACCGGTGCGGCAGGTGCGGCAGGAGTGGACGGCGTGGCGCCCGGCGAAGGTGCTGGTGTGGCAGGTGGGGCGCTCGCGGTAGTCGAAGACGGCGTGGAAGGCGGAGGCGTTTTCGCTGTCTGGGGCGGGGGCGGCGCAGGTTTCAAGAGCTCAGCGCGAAGCACCTTGCCGCCTTCAACCAGTTCGGGATAGAAGTTCAGGCCCCCCGCTGATGGCGTAATGACTAGCTTGGGAAGTCCGTCCTGGTCGTCGAATCGCACGTCACTGACATAGGGATTCTGGAAGTGAAAGGACTGTTCCAGCGGTTGGATGGGGTGGTCACCCAGAAACATCACCCATTTGCCATTGACGGACTCCGTGTGAACCGTCACCTTGTCGGTGAACTGAAAAGTGAGCTTCGCGCCATTGCTCTCCTGTTCCATGCGCAAGGTAAAAGACCCGGGTCTGATATTACCGATGAAGACCCGGTTCGTTCCGACCTGATACTCCACATCCTGGCTTGTTAGCCTGGACAGGATGGTGGTGAGGAAGTCGGTTGGCACCATCCATTTCCCATTGGAAACGCGCACCGCAGCCGCAAGAATCAAGGTTTTCTTATCGAGACGAACCCTCGGATCGTTGTCATGCAGCTCGATGTGCCTGTCGCCGAAAACCACCTTGAGGTTGTTCCGCCGTTCCGTCAGGCCGTTCAGTGCGCCCACCTGGTTAAGGACCTGGAGGAGGGGCAAATACTGGATGTTATCGATCACTTCCAGGGGAATCACGTGCCGCGCATTGGGGAAGTAAAAAACGAAACTGTCACTTCGCAGAGTACGCGCCGGCCAGAAGAGCAGCCCCAGGCCGCACAACAGGGCGGTCAGGGAAAGCAAAAGCCTGCGCCAGGAGCCATTCAGAGGTTTTTTCAGCGACTGCAAGCGTGTTCCCTTCTCGTAGTGTTCACCTGCGATGTCGAGGTGGCCTGACGCTGCTCGGCGGCGAAATAAACTCGCCGTTGACATGTAGGGCGTTAGTCCCGCATTAAGGTGTCATTCTATAGCAATCGCTATCCACCGTTCAATCGAGCTGAGCAAGTTTTCAGAATTCAAATTTGAGATTTCGTACTCTGGACACAGGACGTTGGAAGTTGTATGGTGGGACCTTCGATTTGTGCGCGCTGCACTCGGAAAACTTCCTGCAGCGCCGATATTATTCCCGGAAATGGAAGGTGTTTTGGTGAAGAACTTGCGTGTTACCGTTGTCGAATTGCCCGCTACCGTCGATGGTCGGCTGGACGGCCGGATAGCTAAAGACGTCTATTCGCTGTTCCGCTATCCTGCTCGCGGCGTGCCCTTGCTGGCTGCGGTCTGCCGGCGGGCGGGCTTCGATGACGTGGTCACGCTCGACCCGCAGTACAATCGCGACACGGGCCGCCTGGACGCAGATGATTGGAAACGCTTGGCCGACACGGACGTCCTGGGGGTCTCAGTCATTACGCGCACGGCAAACCAGTCGTTCGAATTGGCGCAGAAGGTCCGCGCTCTTAATCCCGCCGTGAAAATCGTCTTTGGCGGCCCCCACCCCACGGCGCTGCCGGAGGAGTCGCTGCAATTTGGCGATGTCGTCGTCACCCACGAAGGGGACTTCACGCTGCCGCTCCTACTTGAACGCCTGTGAGATGACTTCGAGCGGCCGCATCTCGAGGATCTCGAGGGAGTGAGTTTTCTTGGCCGGGACGGTGAAGCCATCCACAATCCGGACCGTCCCTTCTTGACGAGCGAAGAACTCTCCGCTCTACCTTTTCCTTTGTACTCCGACCGCGTCAAGCAGGGAATCACTCATAACGTGGTCAACACCTCGCGCGGCTGCCCGTATGAGTGCGAATTCTGTTCGGTGATTGAGAACTTTGGGCGCGGATTTCGCTTCCTCGACGACGATGCGGCTCTGGCCTTGCTCCGCCACACTATTCAGTTGAACGGCAAGCCGATCTTCTTCGGCGATGATATCTTCGCCGCCAATCGCGCCCGCACCACGCGACTGCTGGAGCGGCTGCTCGCGGAAGGAGTCAAGATGCCGCGCTGGTTTGCCCAAGTGCGGGTCGAGACCGCGCAGGATCGCGAACTGCTGAGGTTGATGAAGCGCGCCAACTGCGCCATGGTTTTCATCGGCCTCGAGTCGGTGAACGAAGAAACCCTCAAACTCTTCAACAAACACTCCACTCTCGAGAAAAACCGGCGCGCTATCGCGGCCTTTGAGGAAGCGGGGATCCGCGTGCACGGTATGTTCGTGCTGGGCTCCGACGCGGACACACCGGAAACCCTGAGTGAGACGCTGGAGTTCGCTAGAAGCTCAGGCCTTACCACCACACAATTTTTTGCACTGACTGCCGTGCCGGGGCCACCCCTGACCCGCCGCCTTGCCGAGGAGAAACGGATTTTCGCCTGGGGTGATTGGCAGCTTTTCGACGCTCAGCACGCGGTGGTTTGCCCTTCGCACATCAGCCCCTCAGAACTTCAAGCGGGTATATTTCGTATTTCCCGCCAGTTTTACTCCGTCAGTGAAGCGCTCCGGCAACTGGTCCGCGGGCGCTGGTACGATTTTGCCATCCGCCTTCAGGGAAGTTTTCTTACCCGGCGCATCGAGCGAGACAACGCATCGTACAGCCGCGCGCTGGCTAGGTTTGACAAGGTTCGCGCTGATCTCTCGACGGAACTCGACAAGCTAAACGAGAGAGCCCTGGCTAAACTGCATGAGTACGGACTGGAACTCGAAGGCGGCCAGGCCCGCGCCAAAGCCTATTTCTCCGATCTGGCTCAGCAGTTCGAGTCCGCCTGCGACCAGTTCAACCTCGAGCTTGTCCCCTACGGGCACGCCTTGCGGGAAATGGCCAGCAAGAAGCTCGAGAAATATCTCCACGCATTGTCCACAACCGCGATGTAGCGGCAGGGGAGGGCAAGCCCTCCACGTACCACGACCGCGACGTAGGGGTAGGGCTTGCCCTAACCTCAGTTTGCTTGTGGTATAACCGTGCGGGGACGGCAAGCCGTCCCCCTACACACGTCGGCCGATGATCAATCCTGAGGGTCCAGGCAGGCGCACGTGCCGTACGTCGTCGAAGCCTGCTTCCGTGAGCCAGGCAGCGTATTCCGCCTCGGTGTAGGTGCTTCCACCTTCTGTCCCCACCAGCATGTTCAATGCGAATAGCGCGGCAGACTTGGGCGCGGTCTTGTCGGGTTCGAGGATAAAGTCCTGGATCACCAGGCGGCCCTTTGGCGCCAGGGCCTGGAAGCACCGTTTGAAGAGATCCCTGTTTTCATCGACACCCAGCATGTGGCAAATTGCCGATACCAACACCAGATCGTATCCCGCTCCAAGCTGGTCGGCGCGCAAGTCTCCCGGCAGTGTCCGAATACGGTCCGCAAGGCCTGCGCTTTCGATGTGCCCTTGGGTGATGGGGAGAACTTCCGCCCGGTCCAGGAGGTCAACCTTGAGATTCGCCTTGGCGCCGGCAAAGGCGATGGAATAGGCGCCCGAACCTCCGCCCACATCCAACATGCGGGAGACGCTTTCCGTGCCGACAGCGCTCACCACCAGCGGCGCTCGCGCGCGTGCGTTGCGGTGCATGGCTGCGATGAAAGCGGAGGTCCAATCTTCAGCCCGCCCTGCCACGGCCTGGCGAGCCACCGAGGTGCCGGTGCGAACGCACTCGGTGAGCGTCGACCACGTCTCCCAAAGGTGCGCCAAATGCAGCGTTGCGACACGCCAGTCATCCGCAGAACCCGCCACGAAATACCGGACGCTCGAAGGGGTATTGCTGAAGACGGCGCCGCTCTTAGCCAACCAGCCCATGGCCACGAGGGCGTTTAACAGCATTTCAGTGGCGCGCGGGTCGCCGCCCACCCGGGCCCCTACCTCCTCGGCTGTCGCCCCGCTTCCTACGGCGGTAAACAGATCCAACTCGACGGCGGTGAGTATTACCCGGCTTTCCTGAAATCCCCGCAGGGTGCGGTTCATATCGTCGGGAAGGACGCCGGAGGCAGCTTGCGCACGTTGTGCCGCCAACGCTTTGTCGCGATTTGCGCAGATCTCTTGCTTCAAAATGGCCACGTCCTTATTGGCCAAACGCTCCACAACTCTTCCACCCTGAAAGTGCGCTTGCACGATTTCAGGCACATCCTGCGGCCCCACGCCTGAATACCAGACGCCCTCAGGGTAGACAATCATGTTCGGCCCGCGATCGCAGAGGCCAAACGAACCGCAGGCCGTGACCAGCACCTCATTCGCCAACCCCTTCTGAGCCACCTCCTTGCGCAACGCCTCGAGTACCTTTGCCGAGCAGCGCGCCGCACAGCACGCCACCCCCTCGGCTTTCTGCTGCTCGCAGACAAACACGTGATAACGAAATGGTCCCATGGTTTTTACCTCGCCCTCAGATTAACATAATCGTGCACCCCCTAATCGGCCGATAACGACGGCCGGTGTAGGGGGACGGCTTGCCGTCCCCTTACGACGAGCGGGCAGGGCAAGCCCTGCCCCTACATCGCCCCGATTCGAAACCCCTTGCAACCGGACCTAGCTCGGTTTTATATTCAGGCAAATGTGACTCCGCGGGGGGAGCTATGACAATTAAGGACCTCATCGATTCTCGGAAGGATTTCTATTCGATTGCCGATGACGTTACCGTACATGAAGCTGCGCGCTACTTGCGTGAGAAGGAGATCCGGTCGGTCGGCGTGTGCGACCGCCAGGGGAAGCTCCTCGGGGTTGTGTCGCAAAGTGATATTTCTGATAAGGTCGCGGCAGAGAACAAATGCCCAGCCTGGATGCGCGTCTCGGAGATCATGACTTCAGAGCTCACCGTCGTGCCGCCCGAAACCTCTTTGGATGAGTGCGTGCGGCTCATGGAGAAGCACCGTTTCTTCCATCTGCCCGTCGTTGACCAGCAAGGGCAGTATCGCGGCATGATTTCCGTAAGGGATATCCTCACGGTTATTGCCTTGGACGAGAAGGCTCGGGCCGATATGCTGGAATCGTTTATGTTCCCGCAGCGGTGAAGGCAGGTTCCAGGTGCCAGGTATCGGGGCAATGGATCAGCGACGAGCAGGTTGCTGAATGACCCTTGCGTGCTGTCATCCTGAGCGAAGACTTCGTGATCCATCGGCTCACCACTGATCATGAAAATGCCCTCTCCCCCTTGGGGGAGAGGGTGGCCCGCGACCGCGCTTTCATCAGCCGGCGCGGGTCGGGTGAGGGGGTCCGATTCCGCTATTTTCATGGCAGCGAAGAATCTGCAGTTGTTTGTTTTCAAGAAGGCATTACAGATGCTTCGCTGCGCTTCGCATGACCGACTCCCATTTTCACCACGCTGCAAGGGGGTATCGCAATGTTTAAAAACGTTCGCCACCGAAGCACAGTGTTCTTGCTGAGCAGAGCTTTGGTCATAATGCCGCCGCTTCCTCTGGGGATGATTATGTTCGTGTCCCCGGCGCAGGTGCGTGGGCAGCAGGCTGCGAAGATTGAATTGAAAACCACTGCATTCGAACCAGGGGGTTTCATACCCAAGCGCTTCACCTGCGAGGCCGCGGATGTGTCGCCCACACTCGCGTGGAGCGATCCCCCCGCCGGCACACAGAGTTTCGCCATCATTGAGGACGATCCTGACGCTCCCTCGGGAACCTTCGTCCATTGGTTGGTTTATGATCTGCCCGCAGGTTTCCGCCGGCTTCCGGAAGCGTTGCCTGGAAGCGATCAGATGGCGGGCGGAGGACGACAAGGGACCAACGACTTCTCAAGAACCGGGTACAGTGGACCGTGCCCGCCGCCAGGCAAGCCCCACCGCTACTTCATTCGGCTATACGCTCTGGATGCGAAACTCGATCTGCGTCCCGCGGCCGCGCGAAGAGAGCTGGATAGTGCCATGCAGGGTCACATTCTGGCTCGAGCGGAGCTGATGGGCCGGTTCAAGCGGTAAAAAGGTTAAAAGGATAAAGGGTGAAGGCTGAAGGCTGAAGGCCAGAATCTTTGCCCTTTACACCTTAGTCTTTACCCTTTTCGCCGGCACGCCTTTCGTGTGGCAATCTGTGCATTTGACGAAGTGGATGTTGTGCGGACTCGTCGTGGAACGGAAGGTTGTGTCCATTTTCTCCACATCCAGGCCGCAGTTCGACAGTTGCGGGTGACAGCTCGAACAAGACGCGCGAGTGGTTTGCCCATGATTTCCATGGCAAGAAAGACAGCTTAGCCCTTCGTGCACGCCCATGGGCGTTCGGTCATCCCCGGACCCCACCTCAAGACTTGCGAGCGGAGCATGGCACTGGTAGCAAAGCGCCTGGCGAGTGTCCGGACTGATTTTGACCCCGCGCGCGCCCTGGTGCATCTGGGGAAGGGAAAGGCTCCCTAAGGGAACGTGGTCGAGTTCGCGCCGATCGAAGAGCGCCAGAGATGGCCGGGCTATCTCTTCCGTGGCGCTTGCGTTCGCGGCCTTGACGGCGGGCCGCGCCAAGGGCATGCCTTGACGGTGCATCTGGTGGCAGGTTAAGCAAGGAATAACAGGACGGCCGGCCAGTTCAGGCTTCAGAAGACGCCAGGGGCCTGTGGAATCGATAGGGGTCACAAGGTCGCGAATGCCTCCCGTGAAGTGCATACCGTGACAGCGCAAGCAATCGTCCATAAGGTGTTGCTGGCTGTTTTGCTTCTTGTCGAGGAAAATCTGAGAGTAGGTGGCGCTGTGTGAACTTGATGCCCAAGCGGCGTACTCGCCTTGGTGGCAATTCCGGCATCGCTCGTTCACCTGGAAATCGTCCTTGGTGCGAAGCTCGACGCGTTCCGGCAACTTCCCCGAAAGATGGTCCGCTACACGCCGGATGTTGTTCAAATGAAAGCCGGCATCCAACGTGAACACACTTCCATGGCAGTCCGAGCAAGGAACATTCCGGTGCGCGGAGGTGTGCCAATCCGTGTAGGGCTGCCAGATTTCATGGCAGCGGGCGCAGGCCTTTCCCTGCGAGTAGTCGTAGTATAGGCTGGTAGCTGGAAGGCTGAGAACAATAGCTACCAGTCCGATCAGGAGCAAGCTGCGGTAACGGCGTGCGGGCTGTTCAGTTGGCATATCCTAACTCTGGTCGAGCCTGATGACTTGGGCAAAGTGATGGATGGCTCCAGACCAACTGCCGAGATCCTTTGCTTCGCTCAGGATGACAACGTGGATTTTTCGCGGCATCGAAATCTCAGTTTCGAGTTTCGAGCTTCGAATTTCGGTCTTCCTCAACTCCGGAACCCCGTTCCTTTCCACACACCCACGATATGAGCAGAGGCATGGTAGGCGATCGCCATAATCGTGAGCACGGGGTTGAAACCTCCGTTGTTCACATGGACGCTGCCGTCGACCACAAAGAGGTTATCGATGTCGTGCACCTGGCAGTATCGATTGACTACGGAGGTTTTAGGGTCGTTGCCCATTCGGCAAGTTCCGGCCTGGTGTTGCCCTCCGCTCAGCCCGACGCGCGGCGGGCGCGGCCAAGTGGAGACGGCTCCCGCTTCCTTTAGCCAGGCATCGGCTTTCGTGGCCAGCATTTTCCCCAGTTCGACCGTGTGCGGGTGGTTTGTACCGGACAGGCGCACCACCGGTATTCCCCAGTAGTCCGTGACGCGCGGGTCAACCTGGACGCGTGAGTCAAACATCGGCATTTCCTGCGCCGGCCCCATCACCACGATGGTTCGCCGGTAGGCCTGGCGCATGAAGTCTTTGTGCGCCTTGCCCCAGTGCGGCAGGTTGGGCGGAGTCATGGAAGAAAAATGGATAGGCAAGCGGATAAACTCATTGCACAGCGCGCCGCCGCCCACCATGCCCGGGTTGCCGTGGTTGAAATCGCTGATGGCGATGGACGCGCCGGGGCCGATGTCATCGTACACGTCGTAGTCGAATAGCCCATAAGCGCCCGCATAGCCGTGCCCCTGCAAATTCCGTCCTACCCAGTCGTTGCGATTGCCGAGCCCCTGAGGGAAGAGGCTGCTCTTGGAATTAAGCAGCAGACGCGCCGTTTCCGTGGCGCCGCCGGATGATACCACCAGATCCGCTGGCTGGATTTGGAGCCCGCCCTGAGAATCAAAGTAGGACACGCCAGTTGCCCTGCCGCGGCTGTCGGTGAGGATTTCCTTCACCACGCACTCGGCGCGCAACTCGCAGTTGCCGCTCGCCAGGGCTTTGGGGATCACGGTGTTCTGCGTGCCGTTCTTGGCGTCGACCTCACAGGCAAATCCCACGCACCAGCGGCAGCGCATGCAGGCCGCGCGACCGTTGTAGGGCACCGAGTTGCGCAGCATGGGAATGTCAAAGGGATGCAGGCCCAGCCGCTTGGCGGCAGGTTTCAGAATCTCGTGTTCGCGCCCGGGCGGGAGCGGCGGCATGGGCAGCGGCTTTTTGCGCGGAGCGCGGAAAACATTGTCCGTGTCGTCGCCGGACACGCCAATTTCCCACTCCGCCTTCTCGTAGAAAGGCTCGAGATCTGCGTAGCTGATGGGCCAGTCTTCGAGAGTGCTTCCCGCGACCGTGCCGTAGGTGGAGCGCATGCGGAAGTCTTTCTCCATGTAACGCCACGCCATCGCGCCGTAGCTGGCCGTGCCGCCGCCGACGCAAGCGGCGTTGTTGCCGTAGACGCCGTCGCTCGGCAATACCACCCGCTCGTGACCCTGGGGATCCACGAACACCCGGCGGTAGCGTTCGTCGTCGGGACCGAAGCCGCAGCCCAGAACGGAAGTTCGCTGATTGCGGAGGTCGTCCTTGCGGCAGTCGAAGGCTGTGTACCACTTGCCGCGTTCCAGCAGCACCACGCTCAAGCCAGCTTCCGCCAACTCTTTCGCTACGATGCCGCCCCCCGCCCCTGCTCCCACCACCACCGCATTAACACGTTTGAGTGCCATGATTTTATTTGTAACGAAGTCGCCTTGGAGTGTAGCAGCGAAGCTGCCGCTATTCTTGCCGGAATTCCAAGGCGGCAGCTATGCTGCCGCACTCCAAAGCGGCTACGCCCCTGGTTTCGTCAAGTCGTAGTGCAATCGCCCACGAATGGGCGGGTACGGTAGGTTGACCATTTTCCAACTCGCTCGCCCGCGGTTTCCCCCGTGGCGGGGGTCGCCGTAAAAGCCTTGCATCGTGTGGCCGAGTATGAGTGCAAAAAAATCTTTGGAGGAAATTTCCTTCCAACCTTCTCCCGTGGCGCTGCCTCGTTCAAGCTCCTTTAAAACCGCGTCTTGCTTTTCCGCGCTCAACTGCGTGAAGCGGCCTCCATACATCTGCCGGCTCGTCCAGTCGACGCCCTTCAGACCTTGGCGATAGCTGGCCCGAAACCGCTTGTACGGACCCATGAGCTGAGTGTCTAGGAAGTTCACTACGCCCGCGTCAGACGCTCCGGGATCTTGATCGGCGGGGATAAGTCGTTCGCCAATCGCGTCTGCCGTCTGCCCTTCCTCGAGGGTGAAAAACCGCCATGGACTTCTCCGGTTTGTGCAGCACACCATGGATCCGGCGGCCGCGGCAGTCGCCACCTGGATGAACTTGCGGCGTGTTACTCGGTTCATTGTTGCTCCTCTCGTGAGGGCCTTCCCACCGCAGAGGCACAGCGGCGCAGAGATTTGGAAACTAAAGGACTTGTCTCTGCTCTTCAGCCAGCCTGTGGCGAGATCTCAATTCTTCGCCGTCTGGGGAATTGCTAAACACGCAAAACCATACATCGCGAGCGCGCAGAAACGCTACGCGTGCTCCCCACCCGCGATAAACCAGAGCAATCGGCGGTCCATAACAGCCCCCTTGGTTTCCCGCTCACGCGGGAATGACGAGGTTCTTATCGTCACCCCCGCGAAAGAGGGGGTCCATCTGCACCCAGGGAGTGGCAGTATAAGGCCTTAGTCGAAAAACGCAAGAGACAGAAAGTCACTCTCCCTGCTCCCGCTCTGTGCGACAATAAATACGGAGGGAAGTTGGAAACTGGAAAATGGAAACCGGACATCAGAAAGCAGTTGCTCATGCCCGTCGGCTGGGGGCACCCGAAAAGTATGAAAATGGCCTGACGGCGAGCGGACGTAGCGCGGGCGTCCCGCCCGCAGTCGCGGGAGCGTCTCGCTCCCGCGCGCGGGCAGGATGCCCGCGCCCCCGCGGGCGAGACGCCCGCGCTACGATTTTCAAAGCAGCAGAAACTAGAAATCAGAACCCCAAACCAACTGGCGTACGGTGGCTTCTGCTTTTTGCTTTCTGCCTTCTGCTTTTCTCTGGCGCCGCGCTAGCCCAGTATGAACCGGGCCTGACTCCCACCGACTTCCGGGCGCCTGAATTCCCAACGGCCTCGAACCCTGAGGCCAGCAGTGCCGGTCCGCTTGCCTCGCCGACTCCCGCTCGGGCTCAACCGGGCGCCGGGGTAAGCCCGGGAGGCTCTGCCGGCTCCCAACCGGTCAATACACTGCCTTCCGGCGATCTCGAGTCTTCGCGGTGGATTAATTCAGGCCCTCTCACCATGGACGAGTTGCGCGGCCAAGTGGTGATGATCGACTTCTGGGAATACTCGTGCATCAACTGCATCCGAACCTTCCCCGAGAATAGGAAGCTGTATGAACGCTACCATAAGTACGGCTTCGAGATCGTCGGGGTGCACGATTACGAGTTCGACATCGCCTCGCACTTCGAAAACGTGAGAGCTGCCGTGAAGCGCTTTGAGTTACCCTACCCGATTTTTGTGGACTCGACGTTTCAGCTCTGGCAGGCCTATCACAACCATTCCTGGCCCAGCCTTTTCCTGGTTGACGCCAAGGGCGTAGTGCGTTATCACAAGGACGGCGAAGGCAGTGAGGATGCGCTCGAGCGCGCCGTCCAAAGTCTTCTCCTGGAAGCAAAGCCGGGATTGAAGTTCCCCGCTGACTACACGATTGCCCCAGAGCCCGACGCTTTCGCCACATCCTGCGGAACGCCCACGCCGGAGATGTATGTGGGTGACTGGTCAGGGCGGGGAACGCTCAGCAATCAAGAGGGCTACCACGACGGCAAGACAATTCACTACGTGCTGCCGGCCGACATCGATGACGGCCGGGCGGCTGTATCCGGCCCGTGGGAAGCTGATAAGAACGGCATGATGTATCGCGGCAAGAAGAATAACGGCGAGGAAGGACCTGACAAACTCGAAATGCGTTACCACGCGCGCGAACTTTATGCGGTGATGAATGTCTCCCGCGGCCACCCTTCTTCCCTGTATATTCAACAGGACGGCAAGGATTTGACCGCCGCTGATAAAGGCGCGGACGTGAAGCTCGATTCCGAAGGCCACTCCTACATCGAAGTGCGCGAGCCGCGCATGTATTACCTGGTCCAGAACCCGGCCTTCGGCGCGCATGTAGTGACGTTGACGCCCACCAAGCCCGGGTTGACGGTGAACTCGTTCACCTTCGGAAACGATTGCCAGATGAAGTTCCCGCACCTCTAGGGGCTAGGGACTAGGGGCTAGGGACTGGGGGCTAGGGATTAGGGAAACCCTCTCCCTCCTTAGCTGAGTAGCCCTTTCCCCCATCCACTGAGTAGCCCTCTCCCTTGGGGAGAGGGTTGTTAGACCAACTGGGAATAGGCAACCTATCAGAATGGGGAGTGCCAATGTCGTGCGCGACAATCAAGATCATCTGCATCCAATCACTGATGGCGGTGTTTATGCTGGTGGCTTTTTCCGCGAGCACGCCTGCGCAAGATGGCGCTGACGCGCGGGCTCTCGAACGCTTGAAATGGATGCGCCAGAACGAGGGGAATCTCTGGAACGTTAATGCTGACGAGGGCGCTTTTCTACGCAGCCTGGCGGAGAAAGTCCATGCCCGCGAGGCGCTCGAGATCGGCACCTCGAACGGATATTCCTCGATTTGGATCGGGATGGGACTGCGCAGGGAAGACGGCCACCTGGTGACCTTGGAAATTGACGAAGGCCGGGCGAAACTGGCTCGGGCCAACTTTAAAGCCGCAGGCCTCGACTCCATTATCACGCTCAAGCTGGGCGACGCGCTGGTGGAAATTCCCAAGCTGCACGGGCCTTATGATTTCGTCTTCATCGATGCCTGGAAACAAGACTACGTGAAGTACCTCAACATGGTGATTCCCTTGGTGCGGCCGGGCGGCGTGATCGTGGCCCACAACGTCACCGACCTCAAAGATGAACTGACTGATTTCATCCATGCGGTCCAGACAAACCCGCAATTGAAGACCGACATCGAGAATCCGGGCCCCGGCGGGTTCTCCGTCAGCTACAAACTTCCCATTCACCACTGAGGCACAGAGACACTGCGGACTTCAGAACTTTTCTCTGCGCCTCAGCGCCTCTGTGGTTAACTGACCCTTCACAATACCATACGCTTGATTCCTTGGCGCAACACTGGAACGTTGAAATTCAGAATCAAGCCGGTACGAAATCCCGCCAGACGCAAATAAGTCAGCAACTGGGCTTCATGGATCGGCAGAATCCGGTCAACTGTCTTCAGTTCCACAACTACTCGGCCCTCGACCACCACGTCCAGGCGGTAGCCGCAGTCCAGATGCACTCCTCTGTAAACCACCGGCAGAGGTTGCTGACGGGCAAAGGCAATTCCCCCGATATGCAGTTCGTGGCACAAACACTCTTCGTAGGCGGACTCGAGCAAGCCGGGCCCGAGCACCCGGTGTACCTCGATTGCTGCGCCGATAATCTTCTCGGTTAACGGATCGTTTTCTATCATGATTTTCTTATTCCACCACTGAGGCACAGAGACACTGAGGATTGCTCTGCGCCTCAGTGCCTCTGTGGTTCAAAACCCCCAAAAGAAAAGGGGCCAAGATGCCTTGGCCCCTGAGTCGAGCATCTTAAGTTGTTGCTGGCCTTAGAAGGATACCCGCAAGCCAAGCTGGATCTGCCGCGTGTACTGGCCGCCCAGCACGTTGAACTGGTTGTCCAACCGGCCGAAATCAGCCGGATCCTGCAAGCTAAGGCAAGGACTATTCCAGCAGGCATCGGCAAATTCCATGTGATTGGTGGCGTTGAACATCTGGAAGTAGAACTGAGTGCCCACGCGCTCGGTGATCCTAGTGTCCTTGGTGATGCCGAGGTCCAGATTGTAGCGAGACAGCCCGCGCAGATTGCCCGTAGTCATACTCCGTCCGTCGATACCCGGAAAGACCGGCCGGAACTCGTTGAATATCTGCGTTGCATTAGCCCCGAACAGGTTAACGCCCTGTCCACCATTGGCAGCGTTGCCATTTGAGCCGACAAGTCCGGATTCCGTGACGCCGAATTTGGGCGAGTTGCTCAACTTCGCGGTGCTAGTAGTACCCAAGGGCACGGACCCGGCGCAGATGCCTGCGTAGCCTTCGCCGAACTCCTGGCAGGAACCGGTGTAGAACGGTATGGGGTAGCCGGTCCCGAAAGTAAAGAGAGGCGCAACTGACCAGCCCCCAATGATTCTGTTCAACACTGGGTTTGAGCTCGCGAAGCGGCGGCCTTTGCTGAAAGGCAGTTCGTACGTGCCCAGGAGGTTGAACGTGGCTTTCCGGTCCCAGAACTGCGGTCCGTAATCGACGCGGTAGTTCCAGGGATCGGTGGAGTCGGCTTCGGTATATTCCTGGTTAATCGATTGGGTGCCGAGGCTGTGTCCATAAGTGAGGTTGCCATTGAACGTCAGGCCATGGGAAGCCCGCTTTTGCAGCGAAATGACCAGAGCCTGATAGTTGGAGAAGCCGTCGGTTGTGTCCGCCAGAGCAAGATTGGCCTGGTTGGTCGAGATGAGGGCGGGGCCGAACGTGAACGACCTGTCCAAGTCAGCCCACAGATTACTCACCGCGTTGGAGGTAATGTTGGCCGATTCCTGAGCGGCGACGGCGGCCGTGCAGTTCGCGTAGCCGCCGCAGTAGCTCGAGCCCGCCAGGGCCTTTTCGAAGAAGGGCTGTGGGGTGGTCGGCGTGATTCCCTTTGGGATAGTCGGCAGGGAATTACCCGTCAGGGCAGTCCAGAGACTGGCATAGGCGTTAGCGAAAGTCTGCCCGCCCAGGTTCATCATCCAGGGGGCATCATTCAAGTCGATACCCTGGTAGAGGTGCTTGGCCCACCGGCCAGTGTAGCCTACTTCAAGGATCATGTCGCTTTTCAACTGCCGCTGGATACTGATGTCGATCTCGTCCGAGGTTCCGGGCCGGAAGTTGTAGCCCAACGATTCAGCGAGAGGCGAATAGGGAGAGTTAGCGCCGGGAAAACTTGAGTTGCCCGGCACCACCGGGCTCGGCAGGGTTTGCGAGATGCTCGGGAAGGGCGCGACGTTCCCATCCACCCCGATCCTGAACGCGTTGGTCGGGTTCACCCCGCTGGGGCCCAGGCACCCGCCGGACGTCGAGGCGCCATAGCACGATACCGGCTGTAGGAAGCCATCGCCCAGTGTGGGGCCGGCGATCTGGTCTATAGCGTTGAGCCGGTCGTAGAAACGAGCGTACCCCCCGCGAACCACCGTGGACTTACCGCCGACCAGTTTGCCCAGCAGTCCGTCGCTAACCTCCGGGCTCCACGCCAAGGAAACGCGCGGGCCGAAACCTCCATAGAAGGGAGCATACGGATATTTCAATCCAGCGCCCACGGACCCGATCGGTGAGAACCCGATCGCCGGGTTGTAATTCTGCCCGTTCTGCGCGGCTGACAAGCGATTGCCCAGATAATTCTCCGGTGTAATGATATTGCCGGAAGGATCCACCTCTATGTCTTGCTCGCCATTGACGTCATAGGGCGGCATCTGGACGCTCCAGTTGAGGCCGTAACTGAGGGTGAGATTGGGCCTGATTTTCCAAGCGTCGCTGAAGTAAAGGCTGTAATTATCATCTTTATCAAAACTTCTCAAAGGCGTACCGAGAGGATTTAGGTTCAGGTTCTTCCCGGTGCGGGTGGCGACAATCGAGGATTGACCCACGATGCCCAGCAACTCGCCATACCAGCTCTTGTAGGTACCGAGTTCGCTGTCGGGGAGGCAGTTGGTAGAGCTGGCGCCGGCGCACGGCTGCGGCAGGTATTGCGGGTCCATCACCACGCTGCTGCTGTTAGTCAGTTCGTAGACGAGGCTCGTCAGGCCTCCCACCACGTTGTCGTACCGGTTGAAGTGCATCCAGACGTGGTGAAATTCGCCACCGAATTGGATGAGGTGGGTACCCTTGAGCCAAGTCAGCGTGTCGCGGTAGTCATAATCGTGCGCGTCCCAGAGCCGGGCGCGGGAATTCTGGGTGTCAATGTTCATGGGGATCAGGCTGGCGGACTCGCCGAACTCCATGGCCCCCGGAATGCCCGAAATCTGGGGCACAGCCCCCGCCCTCTGGAACTGCCAATAGTCTCGCTTATATCCGAAGTGGAAATCGTTGGTCACGCTGGGCGAAAGCGCGGCGGTGAGCCCTGTCACGAACATACCCGGCTCATTGGGCATGGAGGAAGCCGAGGCGGCTTGACCCTTCGTGTCGCCCTTCAGCAGGCCTCCGTAGTCTACCTGGTTGGTAGTGGGATTGTTCTCCTTCCACATGCGGTAACTAGTAAACCAGCGGTACTTCGACCCGAAGTCGTGGTCGATCCGCACCACCCCGAAGTCGTCCCTGAGCGGGTAGGTCAAATTCGAGCGGTACCCATAGGTGTTCCCAAAGTGGTCGCCAGCATTGAAGTCGTTGGGCTCCGGTTCGTATTGGGTCCACATCTGGGTTACTACCGGGTTGAGCCCGACGCCGCGGGGATCGCAAGCCAACCCGCCGCTGGCTCCGCATTGAGTGGAAGTTTTCAAGTTATACTCGACGATGTTACCGGCTGCGTCAGGGAGTTTCAGGATGCCTGCTCTCAACGAGTCCGACGGCACAGTGGCCTCGACCGGGCCTGAGCGCGGGTAACGCTCGCCTTCATAATTCATGAAAAAGTAGGTCTTGCCACCGGCAAAATTCGGCGTCAACGGTCCGCCCAAGGCGCCGCCGAAACGGTTAAAATGGAACAAGGGCTTCGGAGTGGCAGTGAGATTGTTGTACCAGTCGTTGGAGTCCAGCGTTTGGCCCTGGAAGTAATCGTAGACCGCGCCGTGGAACGCGTTGGTGCCGCGCTTGGTGACCACCATCACTTCCGCCCCGGTGGACGAACTGAAGTCGGCGGTCATGTTGTTGGTGTTGACCTTGAACTCCTCGACGCTCTCGACTGGCGTGGGAAGTACCCCGCGGCCGGCGGCGAATGTGCCGCCGTAGGAGGAGGCGTAAGCGTTGTCACCCTCGAGAACGCTGGTGTTGCTACCGCCGTCCAATACGAAGCTGTTCTCGTCGCTCATGGCGCCGGCGATCTGGCCGCCTGTCTCGTTGCTTCCCGGGTCTCCATGATAAGCTGGCGCGGCGGTGGGTTGATAGTAAACTAGACTCGAGACGTCACGGTCCATGGTGGGTAAGTTGAGTATCGCGTTTCCCCCGAGGCTCGTGCCCATGGTGGAGTTCAGCGTTTGCAGTTCCGCCCCAGGCGTGGACGTCACTTCCACGGTTTGTGTCGCAGCGCCCACTTCCAGGGTCAGGTTGAGCGTGAGCTGCCCGCCGACCATAAGCTCCTGCGCCGACACCAACAGCTTACGGAACCCCTTCATCGTCACCTCAACGTCGTAGGTTCCCGGCTTAATATCGCTGAAGGTAAAACGGCCCACTTGATTGGTTGGCTGGACTTGGTAGGATCCGGTAGCCCTATCCGTGGCTCTCACTTCCGCGCCCACAATCACGGCCCCGGACTGATCTGCCACCGTGCCGATGATGGTTCCGGTCCCGGCGACCTGTCCGTAAACTATCACTGGCGCCAGCACTGCGACCGCCAGCGCGAACGAAAGCACAAGAACAATCCTCACTCTACGCATTAGCCATACCCTCCTTAGCTATACCTCCTGCGATTTGGCCAAGACGAATCCTGGCATGAGGCCGGTGTGCCCCCAGTCGGCCGAAAATATGAAAACGGTTTTGTTGGGATTTACAACCGCGCGTGGCGCTCCTCCGTTGCACGTATGCTTCCCCCGTGCGCAACGTAGGCCGCCAGACCGTTGCGTTCGCGACTTACCTGAGTGTGTGAAAAAGAAACTCTAACGCTACCCGGGATTTACCGCTCTCTAATGTCCTGGAAACGCTTGCTTCTATTTCGTGACTTCGCGATTCAATCCCCTCCTGAATGAGGAGGCGTCAAGGGATGACGCTCGTGCACTCGCCGAGCCTTTACAGTGGAGCAATCCGCATTCCAAAACCGAAAAACCAATCTAACACTATGATATATCTAGGGAAAGCTAGTCTCTGTTGGCTCTCTACAACTTCGGGTCTATTCCAAAAAGAGAAAAGCCTCTACCGAAAACTGGAGCCCTAAGAGATTCTTATGGTCACGATAAGTTTCGATTCTGGTTGTGCTAACAGACAGTAGACTGACTTACGCTTACTGAATCTGTTTGTCAAGAGAAAAATGATGCCCCGGCGGACGGTCAGCGATAAGCTTCCATCGAGATAAGGGATGCGGTCATTACGTGATTCAGATCGTTGAACTCCCCCACCACGGCACAAAAGAAAAGGGGCTCGCAAGAGCCCCTTGAGGTTCAGATATCGCCTGACGTTAGAAGTACAACCTCAACGCCAACCTGCAAGAGTTGCGGGTCGGTGGCCTAGAAGAGGACCTTCAGGCCGAATTTAATGACGCGGTTCCCGCCGCTCGTGAGGGAAGGAATACCAAACCCCGTCCCCTCATCCAAGTACCCCGCGTCGTCCAAGTAGGAATCGACACTGCTGTAATTGGGGTGGTTGAGCACATTCAGGAAGGCCGTGTGGAACTGGACGTTCACGCGTTCCGTCACTTTGATGTTTTTAAGGAGATTGAAGTTCGCCATGTTGGTCCTGGCGTCCCGCAAGGTGTTGCGTCCCACATTCCCCCATGGCGTCCCGTAGACGGAATCCGCATAGGCGCCGTTGACCAGGAAGCGAGCGGCGCTGGCGCCGATTGTCTGCACCGCCCCCGTCGTGTTAGCAGCATTCCAATTCAACAGAGTATTGGGAGTCATACTGCAAGCAGCGCCACTGTAGTTGCACAGGTCACCGGCAAAAATGGCAGTCTGTGAAACAGGAGCCGAAGGCGACAAGAGGAAGGGGCGAGCTGACTCATAGGGCCCGACAAAGTGGGACATGAAAGCCGTATCATAAACGTCCCCGCCCGTACAGTAGTTGAGGCAGTATTGGATGGGGGTGTATGTCTGGCCGCTGGAGAGAATGTAGGTACCCGAGAGCTCCCAGCCGCCCAGAACGCGCCCTACGAACCCGGATTGACTACGGAAGAAGGGGATTTGTTCGACGAAGCTCAGCGACCAGTTCAAGGGGTAGTCAATTCCCGAAAGCCCGTGCTCGCCATGCACAGTGTCGAAAGGATTTTGAGCGAAGGCGATGGGGTTGCCCGGTCCACCTGTCGGGAAAATATCACTTGCATTATCGGTCGTCTTGCTCCAGGTGAAACCCGTGCGGAGGGTCACTTGCCTCCACAGATTGGTGGCGCGCAACTCGTTCTGCCAGCCTGCATAATCAGACTCAGACGCGTTGTTGCGCAAGCGTTCGATGCCTACGTTGCAGTACTCTCGTCCCACGGCACGAGCAATTGCGGCATCACCCTGCGAGCAAGCCGTCACTCCGGAGGGAACCAAGCTGGGGAAGCTTGACTCTAGCCCGGAAACCAACGGGTTGCCATTCCAGGAATTGAAGAGGTCGCCCCCGTGATTGCCCACATAACGTGACTCAAAAACGGCACGGGGGCCGAGTTCACGCTGGATGCCGAAAGACCAGCCTTGCACGTGGTCGGGCCCAAAATTGGGCGTTACAGTTGTCTGGTAGGAATTCCGCGGATCCTGCACGCCCAGAGTCAAATAACTCGCCAGATCGTTTCTGACGACGTAGCCGAGAGGATTGGAGGGCATCGGGTTGCCGTTGGCGGTCGCACCACTAAGCGACTGGGACAGCACCTGCGGCGTGGAGTTCTGGATGTTCAAGTAGATATTGTAGAAGGCAGGGTCATAGGTCAATCGGTATCCGCCACGGAAAACCGTCTTCCCGCTCCCGCCGAAGATCCCGCCCCAATTCGGTGAATAAGCAAAGCCGGCGCTGGGCCCGAAGTCGCCTTTGTGGGAGGCGAGTCTCGGGAAGACTCGGGTCGAAAGCGGCAGGGAGGGATCGAAGAAGGGAGCCGAACTCGTCTCGTTCTTCGTGTCTTCTTTGTTAAACAGATTAGCCGGTTGACTGAAATAGGCGTAGGAAATACCAAGATTCAAGGTCAAGTTCGGCGTCACCTTGAAGTCGTCGCCAAAATAGAAGAAATTGTCGTGCTCGCGGAAGTCCAAGTTGGGGTTTCCCAGCGTGATGCCGATTGTGTCGGGAATGTCCTGAATGTAGTGCGCAATCGTCGCGAACGAATAAGTCCCGTTTTCGTTAGCCGGGAAGACATTCGGCGAGCGCTGGTAGTTGATGTTCACGCCGGCCTTGACCGTGTGCCTGCCATGGATCCAGGAGAGGTTGTCCTGCCACTGGTAGGTATTGATGATCCGTCCTTGAGGCGAATTACTCGCATAGCCGAAGCCCGCGTAATTCGCGGGTGCGCTGATGCTGGCAAGGCCTTCGGCCCAGTTGTTCATTTCCGGGATAGTGTTTCCGTAGGTGTTTCCACCAAACTCCACCGTCAGACGCCCATAGCTCATGCGCGCTTCGTTCACCACCGCGGAGGTGAAATTACGCGTCCAGTCCAAGCCCGCTTGCAAGCCAACACTGGGAACGTTTTCGGGGTAACCCGCCCAACCGGGGCCGTCGGTGGTGTTCACGTTGGTGATGCTCTGGTGGATCAAGCGCCCGTAGACACGGTCCTTGGTTCCCTGAATGTCCATACGGCTCATCCAGTCGTAGTCTTTATACGGGTCGGTGACAGTTCGCTGTACCCCTGCGAATTCAGCCGTTACGGTCGAAGCTCCGCTGCCTGCGCACGTCGCGTTATTGACCAGCGTAATCGTC
>Ga0187852_1001446_pt1 | contig 22212 bp, 21 predicted proteins | sample June2016WEW_6_40_FD_134511 | JGI IMG/M metagenome (GOLD analysis project Ga0187852, IMG submission 134511) | Peatland microbial communities from SPRUCE experiment site at the Marcell Experimental Forest, Minnesota, USA - June2016WEW_6_40 | ecosystem: Environmental > Terrestrial > Soil > Wetlands...
AAAATGTTTGGGCACCGGCGCGAAGATCTGATTGGAAAGGAACTCGAGATCCTGATCCCTCCGCGTTTTCGAAATACCCATCCTGGCCACAGGAATCGGTTCCTTTCCGAGCCGCGGGTGCGGGAGATGGGAGCGGGCTTGGAATTGTATGGCCTGCGAAAGGATGGAACGGAGTTTCCGGTTGAAATCAGCCTGAGCCCGGTTGAAACGGAGATGGGCCTGCTGGTGTCGAGCGCCATTCGCGACATCACTGAGCGTAAGCGGGTGGAAGCCGGTATCCAGCAGCTCAATGAGACCTTGGCTCAGCGCAGCGCGGAGCTTGAGGCGACAAACAAGGAACTGGAAGCATTCGCTTATTCGGTTTCGCACGATCTCCGGGCGCCGTTGCGCTCCATTGACGGTTTCAGCCAGGCACTCATGGAGGATCATCTGGAAAAACTTGACGCGGAAGGGCGCGATTACCTTCGTCGAGTGCAAGCGGCGGCGCAGCGAATGGGCGAGTTGATCGAGGGTCTGCTGGGGCTGGCGCGTCTGGCGCGCCGGGAGATGTATCGGGAAAGCGTGGATTTGAGCGCCCTCGCCGGCCTCGCGGCGCAAACCCAGCGCCAGAGCGATCCCAATCGAGAAGTGGAGTTTTCGATCGCTGAAGGCGCAAGAGCCGAGGGGGACCGTCAACTGCTCGAGATTGCGCTTCAGAACCTGCTGGCCAATGCCTGGAAGTTCACAAGCAAGCAGCCGAGCGCACACATCGAGTTTGGCGTGCGGGGAGAGAATGGCCAGACGGTGTACTTCGTCCGCGACAATGGCGCCGGGTTCGACATGGCGTATGCCGCCAATCTCTTTGGCGCGTTTCAGAGACTGCACACGCAAGACGAGTTTGAGGGGCACGGGATCGGACTGGCAACCGTGCAGAGAGTTATTCGCCGCCACGGAGGGCGCATCTGGGCCGAGGGTGAAGTCGGCAAAGGGGCAACGTTTTCGTTTACGCTGTAGAGCCACGCTGTCATCCTGAGCGTAGCGAAGGATCTCGGCAGTCAGTTTTCGGGTCACGGATTTACGCACAACTGCAGAGATCCTTCGCTTCGCTCAGGATGACAGCCGCACGGAGCACGGACGCCGGACACTACCGGGAGGAACCGATGAACGAGAAGGCCATTCTGCTGGTGGAAGACAATCGGGATGACGAGGCGCTCACGCTCCGTGCGCTTCGCAAGAATAACATCATGAACGAAGTCGTGGTGGCTCGGGATGGAGCTCAGGCTCTGGACTATCTCTTCGGCGAGAATCAATACGCGGGCCGCGACGTCACGGACTGGCCCTCGGTGGTTCTGCTCGACCTGAGACTTCCGAAGATTACCGGCCTGGAGGTTCTGAGGAAGATCCGGAGCGACCAGCGCACCCGAAGCATGGCAGTAGTGGATCTGACTTCTTCGAAGCAAGAGGAGGACGTGGCGGAGAGTTATGGTCTGGGTGTGAACAGTTATGTGCGCAAGCCGGTGGAATTCACGAAGCTGTTCGAGGCGGTGAGGCAGATCGGGCTTTACTGGCTGCTTTTGAACGAGGGTCCGATTCCGCCGCGAAGGAGATAGATGAGCACAGCTCTGAGGGTTCTTATCGTCGAAGACTCCCCGGACGACGCAGCCCTGGTCTTGCGGGAACTGCGCCGCGGCGGGTACGAGCCTGTCTCCGAGCGGGTCGAAACCGCGGAAGGAATGAGCACGGCCCTCGAGCGCGCCGAATGGGATGTCATCCTCTGTGATTACACGATGCCGCACTTTAGCGCCCTTGAGGCGCTCGAAACTCTGAAGTCGAAACAACTGGACATACCCTTCATCATCATTTCGGGCACCATCGGCGAAGAGACTGCGGTGCTTGCCTTGAAGGCTGGAGCGCAGGACTACTTGATCAAAGGCAGACTGGCGCGCCTTGTCCCGGCCTTGGAGCGCGAAATTCGGGAGGCCCATAGCCGCCTGGAACGCAAGCTGGCGGAAGCTGAGAATCGGAAGCTCGAAGAGCAATTCCACCAGGCGCAAAAAATGGAGGCGGTGGGCCGCCTGGCCGGGGGACTGGCGCACGACTTCAACAATTTCCTGAGCGCCATCAACGGCTACTGCCAAACGATGCTGAATACCTTAGATCGTTCCGATCCGACGCGAGCCTGGCTGGACGAGATCAAAAAAGCCGGCGACCAGGCGGCTTCCCTGATGCGCGAGTTACTCATCTTCAGCCGGCAGCCGGTGTTGGTGCCGCAGATTCTGGACTTGAACGAAGTCGTCGCCGGCGTCGAGAACATGCTGCGTCACTTGATCGGAAAAGGCGTCGAATTGGTAACCCTTCCCGGGCCGGCGCTCTGGCAGGTGAAAACCGATCCGGCCAGAATCAAGCAGGTCATCGTGAACCTGGTTGTTAACGCGCGGGACGCGATGCCCGAGGGCGGCAGGCTGACGATTGAAACCTCAAACGTCGAACTGGACGGCGCCTCTCGGCAAAGACGTCCGGCAGTTACGCCCGGCCAGTACGTGGTGTTGGCGGTGAGCGATACGGGGATCGGCATGGATGCGGAAACCCAGGCGCACGTCTTTGAGCCGTTCTTCACGACCAAGGAAGAAGGCAAGGGAACTGGGCTCGGCTTGGCGATGGTCTACGGCACGGTGAAACAGAGCGGCGGCGCCGTCTGGGTCGACAGTGAACCTGGCCAAGGCGCCATGTTCACGATCTACCTGCCTCGAGTCGAAGAACTCCCCGCCACTTCGGATGGCGTCGACGCACCTCGCCCTGACCTGCGCCGTGCGCAACTTCCTCCTTGCCGTCCGTAGCTCGCGTCGGGACTCTCCTGAAAAATTCGTGTCCGCCCAATCAGCGCTGCACGGAAATTCCGGTGACTTGAAGCCCCGCGAAACGCAAGACGGTGGCCGAATTTTGCGCTGTTCTTCATCGCCGGATATGGTACTCTAGCGGCGGCGTCCTGCCATGACTGATCTCGCTGTTGAGACGAACGGGCTATCGCGCCGCTTCGGAGAGTTGGAAGCGGTGCGCAAGGTTAACCTGCGCGTGGAAGCGGGTCAGTTCTTCGGATTTCTGGGCCCCAACGGTGCGGGGAAATCCACCACCATCAAGATGCTCACCGGCATGCTGGAGCCCACGGCGGGGCAGATTAGGATTCTCGGCCTCGATCTGGCCAAAGATCCCATCGGTGTGAAGAGCCAGATCGGCGTGGTGCCGGAAGGCCTTGCCCTTTTCGACCGTCTGACGGGGCCGGAATACCTCATCTTCGCCGGGCGAATGTATGGCCTCGATCGCGTTACCGCCGCCGAGCGCACGCGGGAGTTGCTCGACTTCATGGGCCTGGCCGATCGCACCAAGTCTTTAATTGTGGACTACTCGCATGGCATGAAGAAGAAGCTGGCGATGGCCGCGGCAGTCATCCACGGACCTAAGGTGCTTTTCCTTGACGAGCCCTTCGAAGGCGTTGATGCCATTGCCGCCGGCACCATCAAGGCCATGCTGAACCGCATGATCGCGCGCGGCGCCACCATCTTCCTCACTTCCCATGTGCTTGAGATCGTCGAGAGTCTGTGCAGCCACGTGGCCATCATCGATCGCGGCGAGCTGGTGGCCCAAGGCTCGATTGACGAGCTGCGTTCCGGCGCGTCGGCCCGGCGCGAGGATGGGCAGAAGCTTAGTCTGGAACAGATCTTTCTCGAGATTGTGGGCGGCGAGCGCGCCGCCGTACCGGAGCTTTCGTGGCTGGAGTGACCTCGGCGCCCGACAGATCCACCCAGCTCTTCCTGGTGGGCTGGCTGCGCTGGCGTCTTTTCGTGAACAGACTGCGGACCGCAACCGGCAAATTGAACCTGGCGGTCCAAATCATCACGAGCGCCGGCATGGGCCTAGGGGTACTTGGGTTCGGGTTCGCCCTGGGTCTGGGCAGTTGGTATGCGATCAGCAAGGCCAAGCCCGCATTGCTTACGACTGAGCTGTGGCTGGTGTTTCTGTTTTGGCTGTTCTTCCCCCTGGTCATCTCGGGTTTTGGCGCGGAATCTGACCCGGTTTCGCTGCTGCGGTTCCCGCTCCGGTACTCCACGTTTGTGTTGCTGGCTTTGGCACACGGAGTCTTTGATCCCGTGGCCGCCGCTTGCCTCTACTGGCTTGCCGCGATGCTCCTCGGCATCGCCGTCGCGTCATTCGGCGCTCTCGCGTGGGCGATCCCCGCTTTCGCGGGGCTCGCGCTGCTCAACCTGCTGCTCAATCGGGCTATTTACGCCTGGCTCAGCCGCTGGATGGCCGAGCGCCGCACGCGCGAAATCTTGGGCGCGATGGGCATCCTCCTGGCGATCAGCGGCCAGTTCATAGGGCCCCTCACTCGGCGCTATGGCCATCTGGCACTGCCGTGGGTTTCGCGCCTGGTTCTGGCTGCGCGCTTCCTGCCCCCCGCCATAGCGGTGTCAACGATTGCGGCTGGACGCGGGGGCTCGGGAGGCAAGGCGTGCGCTGAGCTTGCGGGTCTCCTGATTTACAGTGGGATTCTAGGGTGGCTGCTCGCCGTTCGCTTGCGCGCTGAGTATCGCGGCGAAAACTTGAGCGAGGCGCCTCGCCCGTCCGTCGAAGTTCACGCCCCTGTGCGCGCGGGTTGGAGCGTGACAGGAATGTCCCCCATCGTGGTGGCCTTGTTCGAAAAGGACCTGCGCTATCTTCTTCGCAACATCATGGGGTATCTCACGTTGCTGATGCCGGTCGTCGTCATCGTCGTCGCAAGTATGGGGCGTCATGGCAGTCGGGACCCCAAGGTAACGGGTTTCATGCTGGGCCCCTCGACCTACTTCCCCATGGGCGTCGCTTACGTTTTGCTTACCATTGTGGGTCTTGCCTTTAACAGCATGGCCTATGACGGACCCGGGTTGCCTTTGCTTTTCGTGGCGCCCATCCGGTTCCGTGACGTGATGGTGGCGAAGAATCTGCTTCACACGATGATACTCGTGGCCGAAGTCATCCTCGTTTTTGTGATGGTCCAATTCGCCGCGGGCCCTACACCCTCGCGAGTGGTGGGATTGACCCTGGCAGGGGCGCTTTGGGCGCTGCTCTTGAACTTGACGGCCGGCAACCTGATCTCGCTTTACTTTCCACGCAAAATGAAGCTCGGGCAGATGCGACGGCAACACGCGTCGGGCCTGGCTACGCTGGTCAGCATGGGAGTTCAAGCGTTCGTGGCCGGAGTGGCTGCAGCCTTGTACTTTCTTTCGCGCTGGGCGGGAAATACGGCCTGGTGCGGAATTGGCTTCCTGGGGCTCGCCGGCATAACCTGGCTGGCCTATCGACGCGTGCTCAGTCTCGTCACTGGCATCGCCTGGAAGCGGCGCGAGGCGTTGCTCGCCGAGTTGTCGGGGCCTGACTGAAGGACATCCTCAGTGTCTCGTCGAGTAGCACAGGCACTCCTGCCTGTACCCCGAATGACGCTAAGAAGCGAAGCACAGGCATGAGTGCCTGTGCTACGGTGTGGTCTGCCATCTCGCGCCTCTTTAAACGGCTGCAAAACTCCGAGTCAAGTCCTGCCGCGGATTGCCGATGGGATAAGCTGAGTCGCGAGCGAGCGTACGCGCGGCTGTTGTTGTGATTAAGTCCAGCAGCCACCAGGTTCACGCCCGTACAGGACTGTGGCAACTCCGTTCGAACGCATTCGTTTCGCAAGACTCCTCGAGGCCTGGGAAAGACGGACGTGCCGTGATTTCCATAAAGAAATACCTTGACCTGGATCAGAACGAACTGAGCAAATTCCGCCAGCCGACCGCTGACGAACTTCTGTCGGGCATGCTGGAGGCTTACCGAGCCGTGCTCGGCGGCATGGGGAACAGCGCGTTTCAGGCCTGTCCGGCTGTAGGCGCGGACCTTCAACGCCGCCTGATGCTGCTGGCTGAAGACATTACCAAAGCCCTCACCCTTGCCCTCATCCGCAACACGGAGGGTGAGGTTGAACAACACCTTCAATCCTGGGGAGAGCAGACAGCCGGGTACTTACAGCAGCGGGCGGCAGACGTCAAGGAGATCGTCCTGGTGTTGGCATGCGCGGCGGAATCGGTGACGGAGCGCGACCAGCGTTACGCCACCCACTTTACCGAATTCACCAAGCGCCTCCAATCGCTCGCCAAACTCGAAGACTTGCCGGAACTCAGGGCTGCGGTGGTGAGCGGGGCCAAGGAACTGAAAACCTGTGTGGACAAGATGCAGCAGGAAAGCCGTGAATCCGTGGCGGCGCTGCAAACCAAGGTTACAACTTACCAGGCCAGACTCGAGGATGCCGAGCAGCGCGCCTCGCGCGATTCCTTGACAGGACTCGATAATCGCCAGGGAGTGGAATCCAAGGTACAACGCTGGACCGCCACCCAGCAGCGTTTCTGCGTGGCTATGCTGGACCTCAACGGATTTAAAGAGGTCAACGACCTTTACGGGCACGAAGCGGGCGACGATCTGCTGCGCCAATTCTCCGCCGAACTGCGGTCGACCTCGCGCGCTAGCGACGTCGTCGGCCGGTGGGGCGGTGATGAGTTCATCGTAGTGCTCGACGGGTCGCTGGCGGATGCTCAGGCGCGCGTGCAGCGAATCCAGGAATGGGTTCTGGGCAGCTATACGGTTCAGAACCTCTCCGAGGATTCCAAAATCGACATGAGCGCCGCCGTCGGCCTGGCCGAATGGCAACCAGGAGAAACCTTGAAAGAGGTCGTGGCGCGCGCCGACGCGCTCATGTACCAGGAAAAAAAGCGCCTCACGCAAGAGAGAAAGACCCCCGAGACGCGAGTGGCTTAATCACCCTCCCGCCAGCTTCAGAGCGTTTCGACTCGAAGCACCGCCCATCACGGTAATGTGACTGCCAACCACGCGCCGATTTGTGTATACTGCGGTGGGCAAGCGGCCCCGAGCGACGTTCTGCTATGGCGGTCCTTCGCCGCGAGGAACCACTCCGGCATGTGGCCACGAAGAGCATTCGCGGTTTTTCTTGGTTTGACATTCTGCGCTCAGGCGGGCGTGGCGCAGGCTCCGCTTGCGGGGCCAAACTGGGTGGGATCATGGGCGGCTGCCCAGCAAGTTCCGGAGTCGAGTAACTCTCTCGCGCCCGGGGACCTGCAAGACGCCACGTTGCGCCAGGTGGTGCATCTTTCGATCGGTGGCGAAGCCCTGCGTGTACGAATCTCTAACGCATTCGGCACGGCGCCGCTCGAGTTTACGTCCGTGCACATCGCCCGGCCGGCTGCGGCGGCATCGCCTCGCATCGACGCCTCGACCGACCGCGCACTGACGTTTTCCGGACGCTCGGACGTCAGCATTCCCGCCGGCGCCGATTTTATTTCCGACCCTATTGCGTTTGCGGTGGCGGCGCAGTCCGATCTCGCCGTCACCTTCCATGTCGGCCAGCCCCCGGCGGTCGAGACCAGCCATCCGGGATCACGCGCCACCTCTTACCTCGTGCACGGCGATCATGTCGCTGACGCGGACTTGCCGGGAGCCATCACCTTCGAACATTGGTTCAACATCTCCGGCGTGGAGGTAAGCGCAGCGCCCGGGGCCGCGGCCATCGTCGCGCTGGGCGACTCGATCACCGACGGGCGCGGCTCCACAACCAACGGCAACGACCGCTGGCCCGACGACCTGGCGCGTCGATTGCTCACCGCGCTGCCCTCGCGGTGCCTTGCAGTTCTCAACCAGGGCATCGGAGGGAACCGCCTGCTGCTCGACGGTCTGGGTCCGAACGCTCTCGCCCGCTTTGACCGCGACGTGCTGGCCGAGCCTCGAGTGCGCTACCTGATCGTTCTGGAAGGGATCAATGATATCGGCACATTCGGCCTGGCGGGCAACACCGCGCGAACAGCGCATGACCGTCTCGTGGGTTGTATCATCGCCGCTTACAAGCAGATCGTGCTGCGCGCTCACGCTCACGGCATTCGCGTTTTCGGCGGCACGCTCACGCCCTTCGCCGGGTCCGCCTACTCCAAGCCCGGACCGATGGGCGAAGCCGATCGAGCTGCCGTGAATCAATGGATTCGGGTTCCCGGCCATTTCGACGCGGTGATTGACTTTGACAAGGCGCTTCGCGGCCCGCGACAGCCGGAGCGGCTTCTGCCGGCGTTCGACTCGGGCGATCACCTTCACCCTTCGCCCGCGGGATATCGCGCCATGGCGGACGCCGTTCGCCTCGCGGATTTTACGCCCTAGTGCAGTCCGTGCGATTTGGAGGATTCCATGAGATTTGCGATTCCTAAGCTCCAGGCCCCGTACGTTCTGGTTTTGACCGGCAGCGCATTGTCGTGCAGCCTCCTCTTCGGCCAGTCTGCGCCCGCCTTGCAGCAGTCCGCCTGTCAGCCCGTCACTTACACTGCCGAGCAGGATCATCAGAACATGCAGGAGCAGCTTGGCATCACGGCGCTGCGTCCGGGGGCAAGCGGCGACGAGAAGGCGCCGAATCACGCCAACTATGATGAGTCGAAGGCCAATCCATTTCCGATTCTGCCCGATCCATTGACGCTCAAGAACGGCCAAAAGGTGACGACGCCGGACATGTGGTGGCACGAGCGGAGGCCCGAGATCGTGGAAGACTTCGAGCGCGAGGTTTACGGCCGCGTTCCGGCGAACCTGCCGAAGGTGACGTGGTCGGTGAAGGCGGTCGATAAGGAGAGGATCGGATTCAATCCCGTCATCGCCAAAGAGGTGATTGGCCACGCAAACAACTCTGACTGCCCTGCCATTGACGTGAATATCCGTATGACCTTAGTGACGCCCGCGAATGCGAAGGGGCCGGTTCCAGTTTTGATGATGTTCGGCCGCAGCGGTTTTCCTGCGCCTAACCAGCCCTCGCCGGAGGAACTGGAGCGAATCAACTCGGCGCTGAAGGCGCTGCTGTTTCAGCAGGATCCTTCGCTGCGCGAGGTTTTCGAGAGGCATCCTGCCTATCAACTGGAAACTCCGCCTCCATTTCAAATGCCGCAGTTCAACGCTGACGGCAGTCCGCCCCCGACCTGGCAACTGATCGCGGACGGGTGGGGCTTTGCCACCCTCGACACTGCCAGCATCCAGGCCGATGACGGGGCTGGAATGACGCGGGGCATCATCGGCCTCGTCAACAAAGGCCAACCTCGCAAACCTGACGACTGGGGCGCCTTGCGCGCCTGGGCTTGGGGTGCCGGACGCGCGCTCGACTATCTCGAGACCGACCCGGCGGTGGATGCGAAGCATGTGGGCATCGAAGGCGTCTCGCGTTTTGGGAAGGCGGCGCTGGTTACCATGGCCTTCGACCAGCGCTTTGCCATGGTTCTGGTAGGTTCTTCCGGTAAAGGCGGCTCAACGCTGCTGCGTCGAAACTTCGGCGAAGCGGTAGAGAATCTCACCGGCGGCGAGTATTACTGGATGGCCGGCAACTTCATGAAGTACGGCGCCTCGGACGCCGCGTTCGGCAGCAAAAATGCCGGAGACCTGCCAGTGGACTCTCACGAACTCATCGCCTTGTGCGCGCCGCGCCTGACGTTCATTAGCTACGGAGTGCCGGAAAATGGCGACGCCAAGTGGCTCGACCAACGGGGCAGTTTCATGGCAACTGTAGCGGCAAACCCTGTTTTTGCCCTCCTGGGGGCCAAGGGGCTGGGGGTCTCCGAAGACTACCACACCGCCATGATGCCGCCTGTCAACGTCGGTCTGCTCGATGGCCAGTTGGCCTGGCGGCAGCACGACGGCGGACACACCGACGCACCCAATATCAAGTACTTTCTGACATGGGCCGACGCACTCATCGGCCACTCGCGGCCTGAATAGCGTGAGGTCAACCTTCCGACGAGCAGGGGCGGTTCGCGAACCGCCCCTACAAATCAAGTCTGCATTACTCGGCTACAAAATGAATAATTTGAAAATCCACCGTTGATAAGTTAGTCTAATCGCGGCAAACGCGCCTTTGCGCGGGCGCGACATGCCATTAAGAGTCTCACGGAGACAAGGAATGGAGCCGCCTTCGACTCTCACAGATCCGCAGGCCGTAACTCGCGCTCCGATCTTCGCTTGGGGTGGGTTGCTGGAGAGCCTTCGTCCCCAGCAGTGGGTCAAGAACGGCTTCGTCTTCGCGGCTTTGATATTTTCCCGCAGCATCATTGACTGGCACCGGAACGTGCGCGTCATGGCGGGCGCCTTCCTGTTCTGTCTCATCTCCAGCGCAGTTTATCTGCTCAACGACATCCTTGATGCGCCGGAGGACCGGAAGCACCCCCTGAAAAGACTGCGGCCCCTGGCGTCGGGGAGGCTGGGGGTGGGCACTGCGGCCATAGCCGCGATAACACTGGGGTTGGTCGCTCTCGGCGGTGCGTGGGCGCTCGACCATACGTTCTTCTTCATCATGGCGGCCTACGGCGCCATCAACGTGCTCTATTCCTGGGTGCTGAAGCGTGTAGTCCTCCTCGACGTCTTCGTCATCAGCGCCGGCTTCGTCTTGCGGGTGGTGGCCGGCGGAGTGATCATCCACGTCGAGATCTCACCTTGGCTCATCGTGTGTGCTACCCTGCTCGCCTTGTTTCTCGCGCTGAGCAAGCGCCGTCATGAACTGGTTGTCTTGGGAAAAGAGGCGGGCAACCATCGCTCGATCCTGTCGAAATACTCGCCGTATTTTCTGGACCAGCTTATTGGGATTGTTACCGCATCCACCGTAATGTCCTACGCGCTCTACACGCTTTCGAGCGACGTACAGGTTAAATTTCCCGGCAAGCGGCTTGACCTCACCATTCCTTTTGTTCTTTTTGGGATTTTCCGTTATCTCTATCTCGTGCATCAGAATGAAGAAGGAGGCAACCCAACGCGGTTGTTCTTGACGGACTCCGTGCTGCTCTCGGTCGTGCTATTCTGGGCGGCGAGCGTGATCTTCATCATATATCTCTAAAGGCTGTTCCCCTCGCTGTTGAGGAGACCCAAGGGGTGGTTGAGTTGCCTGCTTTGATATGTGCGCGTCAACCCAGTTCCCGTCCTCTATTGGCAGGGGAGTTCTCGTTATTGCTCGGAAAGAGCGCGTAGGGGCGGTTCGCGAGCCGCCCCTACACAAAACGTCGATATGGTGGACAACTTCATAACTCAACCACTCTCCGGCTGGGGACGATTTCCGGTCGAGACTTGTAATGTCTATCGCCCCGAAAGCCGGGGGCAACTGGCGGCCATTCTGGAATCCAGTTCCCAGCCGTCCTTGATATCGTACGGCTTGGGACGCAGTTACGGCGATGCGCCGCTCAACGCGCAAGGCGGAGTCATCTGTGGCGCCCGGCTCAACCGCTTTCTCGCCTTCGATGCGCAGAGCGGCGTGCTGGAATGTGAAGCGGGCGTGAGCCTGGCTGAAATCCTCCGCTATTTTCTGCCTCGCGGGTTCTTCTTACCGGTAACGCCAGGGACCAAGTTTGTGACTGTTGGCGGAGCGATCGCCGCCGACGTGCACGGTAAGAATCATCATCAAGATGGCACCTTCGGGAATTTTGTTTTGGATTTCAAGTTATTAACGCCCAAGGGCGACACCCTCTCCTGCTCAGCGAGTGATAACCGCGAAGTGTTCTGGGCGACGCTGGGGGGAATGGGACTGACAGGCGTCATTCTCAGCGCCAGGATTAAGCTGCGGCCCGTCGCCTCAGCGTGGATGCAAGTGGATTACCAGCAGGCGGCAAGCCTTGAGGACGCGCTTGGAAGCATGACCGAGTCCGACATTCATTACCAATACTCGGTAGCCTGGATTGACTGCCTGGCAACCGGCTCGCACATGGGAAGGGCCGTCTTGATGAGAGGTAATCACGCCCCGGCAAGGGAATTGCCGGCGAGCATCAGGGATCCCTTGGCCGAACCCCGGCGCCGCCGGTGGACGCTGCCCTTCGATTTTCCCTCGCTGGCCTTGAACAGTCTTACGGTGCACGCGTTCAACACCGTTTATTACAATGTGCATCGAAATGCTCTCCGCCAACTCGTTGACCTGGAGACTTTCTTTTATCCACTCGATGCGATTCATCATTGGAACCGCCTGTATGGGCGCAGGGGCTTTGTTCAATATCAGTCGGCTCTGCCTTTGGCAGGGGGACTCGAGGGACTCACGAAAGTCCTGACGCGGCTGTCGCAATCGCGCCGCGCTTCCTTTCTCGCAGTCCTGAAGCGTTTTGGGAAATCGAACGCCGGCCCGCTCTCTTTTCCGATCGAAGGTTACACCTTGGCCTTGGATCTTCCCGTCGCGAGCGGCCTCGTTCCTTTGCTGCGAGAATTGGATGGGCTGATTTTGGATTATGGCGGCAGAATTTACCTGGCGAAGGACGCGTTGATGACCGCCCCGGCTTTTGCCGCAATGTACCCGAAGTTGGAACAGTTCAGAGAGATCAAGAACCGGCTCGATCCGCGCGGTCTGTTCTCTTCATCCCAGGCGCGGAGGCTGGGGATTGTTCAAGAATGACGTAGCGCGGGCGTCCCGCCCGCCGTCGCGGGAGCGTCTCGCTCCCGTATGAACTCGCGGGTAGAGCCTGTCCTGGGCGGAGCGAAGGAATGCCCGCGCCACAGCGGGCGAGACGCCCGCGCTACAATTTCCGCGCCAGGCGAGATGCCTCCGCTTCAAGAAAGGATACACAGGCTTGTCAACTGTACTAATTCTGGGCGCAACTTCGGGTATTGCCTCCGCCCTGGCAAAAGAGTTTGCGGCGCATCAGTTCGATCTCGTTCTGGGCGGCCGCGATCGAGACGAATTGAACGCGCTCGCCTCCGATCTCAGCCTTCGCAATTCGGTTCGCGCCGGCATTCTTCCCTTCGATGCCCTCGACACACAAACCCATGCCTCAAGCTTGCGCTCTTTTCTTGCGGAGGCGAGCAACGCTCTGGAGGGCGCCGTGGTTTGCATTGGCTACCTGGGCGATCAGGTCAAGGGCCAAAGCGATTGGGAAGAAGCTCGCCTGATTCTCGAGACCAATTTCACCGGGTGCGTTTCCGCCGTCAATATTCTCGCCAACCATTTCGAAGCCAGGCGGGCGGGTTTTATCTGCGCCCTCTCTTCGGTGGCGGGCGACCGCGGACGGCAGAGCAATTATCTCTACGGGGCTGCGAAGGCGGGGCTGAGCGTCTATCTTCAGGGTTTGCGGAATCGGTTATTCCCAGCGGGCGTCAAGGTAATTACCGTCAAGCCGGGATTTGTGGACACGAGCATGACCTACGGGCGTCCGGGGATGTTCCTGGTTGCCTCGCCGGAGAACGTGGCGCAAGGCATCTTCAAGGCGATCGTCAAGGGCAAGAGCGTGGTTTACTTGCCGTGGTTTTGGCGTCCCATCATGCTCATCGTCCGTTTGATTCCCGAAGCGATCTTTAAAAGGCTGCGAATGTAGGGAGACGGCTTGAGGTCTGCTCAAGGTGCGGCACGAGCTGACGAGGGAATGAACTCTGCGCCGGTGGCCTGAATTGATTCGTAGCGCGGACCTTTTCAGGCTGCGGAATAACGCTTGGACGTTGTCATTCTGAGCGCAGCGAAGAATCTCGGCAGTGGTAATTTCAATGAACTACGGAGATCCTTCGTCGCGTTCGGCTCCTCAGGATGACAGTAAAACGGGTCTTTCCGCAGCCTGTTTAGGCCGGCATTTGCCGACCTGAAGGTCGGCGCTACGTTCGAACGAGGAGCGAGCCCTGCCGCCAAGTTGACATCACTCCAGGTGGTGATTAACCTAGCTTGAGAGGGGTAATGGATATCTTCTCTGAAATTGCGAAGCTCAGAAGGGAAGGGCGCAAGGCGGCGCTGGCTACCATCATCCAGGTGCAGGGCTCCATTCCAAGCTATGAGAGCGCCAAGATTCTGATCCGCGACGATGGCTCGATTGTGGGCACGGTGGGCGGCGGTTGCGTCGAGGCGGAAGTGTGGTCCGCGGCACAGGAGGTCATGCGCGAAGAGAAGCCGCGCCGCCTGCACTTCAACCTGAACGCACAGCCCGAATATGACAACGGGTTGGTGTGCGGCGGGTCGCTGGATATCTTCGTCGAGCCCATCCTGGCCACTCCTACGCTTTATCTCTTCGGCGGCGGGCACGTTTCGCTTGCCGTTTCGAAGATGGCCGGCCTCGTGGGGTTCGATGTGATCGTTTCGGACGACCGGGCGGCGTTTGCCAACCCCGACCGCTTCCCGGAAGCGGTCGAAACCCACGCCGGTCCTTGGGCAGAGACTTTCCAGCAGCTCAAGATCAACAAACTGTCTTACCTGGTGCTGGCCACACGCGGGCACAAGGGCGACCTGGATTGCCTCCGGTGGGCGATCACAACTCCGGCGCATTACATCGGGATGATTGGCAGCAAGCGGAAGCTTATCGAGGTCTCGAAGGTGCTGGAAGGTGAAGGCGTGCCGGCGGAAAAGCTTGCACGCGTCTATTCACCTGTCGGGCTTGATATCGGGGCGCTGACGCCCGAGGAGATCGCGGTCTCGATCGTGGCGGAACTGATTGCCGTAAGGCGCCAAGCCTCGTCACCCTACGCCTCTCTCTCGCACAAACCGAAGGCTGTCGAGATCAGCACCGCCCCTCAGTCTCTTCCACGCTGAGTGGGGGATTAAGGGGTGGCGCCATCCTATGATTGCCGGACTAATCCTCGCTGCCGGCGAGTCCTCCCGCATGGGAACCCCCAAGGCCACACTCGCCTATCGCGGCCGCACATTCCTCGAAGCGATCGTGGAGACGCTTCGCGAGGGTGGGCTCGAGCGCATACTCGTTGTACTGGGCCATCAAGCGGCGGAGATTCAGCCGCGGGTTCACTCTGCGCAGGTCGTCATCAATCCTGATTATCGGTCCGGCCAGACATCGTCCCTGCAAGCGGGATTGCGGGCGTTAATCGCAGACGATACCGAGGCTGTGCTCCTCTGTTTGGTGGACCATCCTGCGGTATCAACGGAGACGGTGAGAATGATGGCTTCGGCTTTCCGGGAGTGCGCCGCTCCGGTCGTGATCCCTACCTATCACGGTCGCCGGGGACATCCAGTGCTCATAGGACGTCATCTCTTCGAGGAGTTATTGGCGTTGACCGCTGGCGCCGGAGCCGATTCGGTGGTGCGGAAATATCGCGCTGCGACCAAGTTCGTCGAGGTCGAAGACGAAGGCATAATCATTGACGTGGACGACCCCGAAAGCTACCGGCGGCTGATTTCCCAACTGTGAGAACGCACGAAAGGACCACGGGCCTTATCATTCTGAGCGGAGCGGAAAATCTCCACAGTTGCCGTTTCAGTCTGTTGTCAGGCCTTCAGCTCGCGCCAGCCGTTTCTGCCGCTCGTCAAAGGTCCAGAAGCGATCGGCCCTTAACTCGAGTGCAGAAGCCACGTGTAAACCATCGAGCGTTCGAATGCCCATTCGCGCTGCGTGGCGGCGCCCCAATTGAGCGCAAAGGTCAAACGCCTCGTCGGGCAGTGCAGTTTCTGTCCACAGACCGCTCGCTCTGTGTTGCTGAAACCGCTCGTGCAGGCGGTCGGCTTCCCTTCGGGACAACAGCTTCCGAAAGACGTGCTGCTCGACGGCGTGGGTCCACTCAGCCACGTGAAGCGGTGTCAGCCAGAGGCTGGGGTGCGAGGCCACACGCCGCTCCGCCTCGGCTGAGTGCCGATCAGTCAAATAGAGTGAGACCAGAAAGCTCGTGTCTGTGTAGATGCTCAATAGCGGCCCCGCTCCTCGATTAGCAGGTCAGCCCCCGGAAGCACGCGTTCGCCGATGATCTCCTTACGCAGTGCGGCGAAGTCCGGCCAGTCGGAGGGTTGCGAGTGGGTGCGGTGGGGAACAATACGCGCGATCACCCGGTCTCGCTCCCGGAGTTCTACGGTTCTGCCGGCACGCAGCCAGGCCTTCAGCCGGCGTGTGTCCCGGAGCTGGCGAATGTTCACACTAGGCATAGTGATATTGTGACACACGCTGTGCCACAAAGTCAATCGCTGGGTAGTGTTCTAATTTGGCCCGTAACGCCGGCTTCCTGCCGGCAATGGAGCCGCCAAGATGGCGGCGCTACGAGCAAATTAGGACAGCACCAATCGCTGAGATAGCGGCAATTGATTTTGCCGCCGTTTTGATTTACCCTCCTTCGCAAAGTCTGACGAGTTGCAGACTTCCAGTGCTAAAATCACTTCCCTTATATGAGCAGCGAAGCGGTCACCCATTCCTCGGCGGGTCGTTGGTTGGTGGCGGTGGCAGTGATGTCCAGCGCGATCATGGAAGTGCTGGACACCTCCGTGGTCAACGTCAGCCTGCCGCACATCGCGGGCAGCCTGTCGTCCACCGTCGATGAATCCACTTGGGTCCTGACCTCTTACCTGGTTGCCAACGCGATTGTTCTTCCCATCACCGGCTGGCTGTCGAACTACTTCGGCCGGCGGCGATTGCTGTTGACGGTGGTGACAGGGTTCACGGTCTCGAGCCTTTTGTGCGGCATCGCTCCGAATTTGCCGGCGCTGATTCTTTTTCGTGTACTGCAAGGCACTACTGGCGGAGGGCTGCAGCCGATTTCCCAGGCCGTTCTGCTGGAGGAATTCCCCGGCGCCGAGCGCGGCAAGGCCATGGCGTTTTGGAGCATGGGCATTATTGCCGCGCCCGTCCTCGGCCCTACTCTCGGCGGTTGGATTACCGACACTTATTCGTGGCGCTGGGTTTTCTATATCAACCTCCCCATCGGCATCGCCAGCCTGATCATGATTGGGCTGTTTGTTACCGACCCGCCGTACCTGCGGCGCGGCAAATTGCGCGCCGACGTTTGGGGGTTTGGGATGTTGGCGGTGGGCATGGGGGCGCTGCAGATCATGCTGGATAAGGGCCAGGAGGATGATTGGTTCGGAAGCCGCTTCATCATTTCGTTGGCAGTTTTGGCCGCCGTTTTTCTGGCGGCATTCGTCATTCGCGAATTGATCACCGATCAGCCCATCGTGCATTTCCGGCTTTTGAAGTTTCGCAGTTTTGGGGCAGGCATCGTATTGGTCACGCTGCTCGGGTTCGTACTTTACGGCAGCCTGGTGACATTACCTTTATTCATGCAAACTCTGCTCGGGTGGACGAGTGCGACTGCAGGTCTTTGGACCAGTCCGCGCGGTATTGCCACGGCTTGCTGCATGCCCCTGGTGGGATACCTGCTGGGTCGTGGGTGGGACGGGCGTTGGATGCTGGTGGTTGGCTTCACGGTCGCAGGCATTGCTTTCTTCGGCTACTCGCACATGGACCTGGACTCCGGCACTTGGGATATCCTCACACACCTGCTCAACCAAGGGGCCGGGCTGGCATTCGTTTTTGTTCCCTTGACCGTTCTTACCATGGATCAGATTCCAAAACATGAGACCGGCTATGCCACGAGCCTTTATAGCGTGATGCGAAATGTCGGCTCGAGCATGGGCGTTTCTTTCGTCACCACCTGGATTGCCCGGCGCTCCCAGTTCCATCAGTCGCTGCTCGCCGCGCATGTAACGGACATCAGCCCCACCACCCGCCAAGCCCTGGAACAAGCTCAAGGCATGTTCCTGCGGGGTGGTGCCGACCCTGTCACCGCAAGTCACCGCGCCCAGGCGATGCTCTATGGAGCGGTGCAACAGCAGGCAACCTTGTTGAGCTTCCTGAGCGTTTTTCGGTTGATGGGCTTCCTGTTTCTGCTCATTATCCCGTTGGTGTTGCTCTTTCAACGACAACGAAAGCATACCGCAGGGTCATAAGAGTCTGTGTGGAAACTTGATTAGTCTGTCATTCCGAGAAACCGCAAGCGACGAGGAATCTCGCACTGCCTTGAAATCGCCTGTCATTCCGAGCGGAGCGAGGAATCTCGCCCTGGTTCCTGTTCAGTGATCCACTCTACGCAGAGCGAGATTCCTCGCTTCGCTCGGAATGACACCCTGAATTCGGAATGACGCCCTAAATAGGGTTCTCACACAGACACATAAGCCGTCCCGTTACCCGTTCGGCCAGAACACAAAAAACTTGTATTTTTCTGGGGGATTCAGAATACTCTAAGTATCAGGTTAAAGGGCTTGAGGACGATGCGCAGTGGCAGGATCTCTCTAGTGTTCGTTCTGTTACTTGTCTGCCTCCCGGCAGTTTCGCTGGCGCAGGGGAGGATTCAAGGGACGGTCTCGAACGGCACTGATGGCCAGCCGGCAGCGAACCAGACGGTGCAGTTGCTGCTCCCACGAGGCGGGATGCAGCGCGTGGCGTCGGTTACGACCGACGCGAGCGGACGCTTTGTTTTTCCCTCCGCCAACATCGACCCGACGTCATTTTACTTGGTGCAGGCGTCTTATCAGGGAGTGGACTATAACGCCCCGGCGCAATTTGACCCGGAGGGAACTGCCACCATCAGCATTACCGTATACGACTCCTCCGCCACTGTGCCGCCACTGCGCATTCAATCGGCGCGCGTAGTCGTTCATGCCCAGGGCAGCAAGGCCCACGTGCAGGAGATGTTTGCAGTCCTGAATGCGAGCGACCCTCCACGCAGCTATGTCAACCCGGCTGGGACATTCCAGTTTCATCTGTTGCCAGGCACCGCCGAGCCGAATGCAGCCGTGGCAGGGCTGATGAACATGCCGTTGCCGCAGGCAGTGAGCGCCGGGAAAGGCCGCGGAGATTATTTCCTCCAGTATCCTCTCAAGCCCGGCGTGAGCGTCGTCATGGTTGCCTACGATGCGGATTACGCTTCGAACCATCTCGAGTTGGGTGACTCGTATCCGTATCCCATCACCAACGCTGAACTGTTGGTTTCACCTCTGGGCCTGACGGTGGATTCGACCCTCTTTACCCCTGCAGGAAGTGACGCCGAAACGAGCAGCGAGCGGTATGTTGCCTCGGGAGTAGTTCAGGGGGCGAAGCTTGAAGCCCGCTTGAGCGGCGAAGCCCGCGCCGACAATGCGGGGGGCGAAGGAGCAGAGTCGGGCCAGGCGCAGGCGCAAGTCCAGATCCTCCCTAACCCCATCACCCGGCTGGGCGTTCCCTTGCTTGCCTGCTTCTTGTTGCTGTTGCTGTGGGCGCTCGGCATTCGCTTGGCCAAGGAGTGGCCACGATTTAGGGAACAGCAGAAGACGAGCTCGGTGCAAAAAGAGCTCGCGGCCACAGTGGAAGCGTTGTTTAATTCTCTGGCCGATCTCGATGAACTCTTTGCCGAGGGCAAGGTACCCGACAAACAGTATTGGAAAGAGCGGCTGGACCTGAAGGCGCGATTAACCGCGACGCTGAAGAAAGCATCGCCCGTGCTGCTCGAATCTTATGCCACCCGACACACCTCCTCCCGCTAGGGCTGGCCTCGAACTTCGAAACGTCTCCAAGTATTTTGGCGACCTTGCGGCGCTGGTGGGCGCACAGTTGCGCGTAGGGCCGGGCGAGTCAATTCTGCTATACGGCCCCAACGGCGCAGGGAAGACAACCCTCCTCCGCGTCCTGGCGACAATTGCGCGTCCGAGCGAGGGCGAGGTCTTCTTCGACGGCAGAAACGTCCGGCAACACGCTGCTGCGGCGAAAGCGGCCATGGGGTTTGTTTCTCACTCGACTTTCCTCTACGGCGATTTAACGGTGCGCGAGAACCTGGAGTTCTTTAGCACGTTGTTCGCGTTGCCGGAAGCTGAAAAGAAGATCGCTGCCGCGCTGGAGCTCTTCACTCTTGGAAACCGGGCCCATACGCAGGTGCGGAAACTCTCCCGCGGCTTGCAGCAGCGCGTCTCGCTGGCCAGGGCTCTTTTGCACGAGCCGAAGTTTTTGTTGTTGGACGAGCCTTTCACGGGGCTGGATGCCGCTTCCGTGGCCACACTCGAGACCCTGATGCGTCAACTTCCGGCCGAGGGAAGAACGGTGGTATTCTCCACTCACGATTTCGAACGCGGCGCTGCGCTGGCGCGAAGACTCGTGAAATTGGAGGCTGGAAGGATTCGCTACGATGGCCCCTTCGAAGGCAGTAGTCAGGAGCCAGGAGTCAGAAGTCAGTAGGCGGAAGACACCAAGCACGAGGCAGAAAGCAGAAGGCAGAAAGCAAGGCAGAAGCTAGCATCCAGAGGTCGAAATTGAATGAACAGTCCTCTCCCGTGGGGAGAGGGTGTCGCGCTCCGGCGCTTTCATCAGCCGGAGCGTGACGGGTGAGGGGTTTCTTCCTTTCGAGTGAAGCGGTTTTGTCATTCCCCTGAATCCCGAATCCTGAATTCTACGCCCGTGCACAGCCTCAAGATTATCGCGGCAGTTCTCACCAAGGACCTCCGATTGGAATGGCGCAATCGGGAGACGCTGGCCTCCGTGTGCGTCTTCGGCATCCTGGTGGTCTTCCTATTTAACTTTGCCTTTGAGCCGGGACGCGAAGAATCTCTGCGCCAGCTTCCCGGACTGTTGTGGGTGGCATTTGCATTTGCGGGCGTGCTGTGTTTCAACCGATCGTTCGCATTGGAACGCGAGAATGCCTGCCTGGAAGGGATGGCGCTTGCCCCGGTAGATCCTGGTTTGGTTTATCTGGGCAAGATGCTGGCCAACTTGATCTTTCTGTGCATTGCAGAAGGCGTCATCGTTTTCGCCGCGAGCCTCTGGTATAATTTCTCGTTTGTACCTTCGCTCAAGTGGTTCGGGTTGATCACATTCTTGTGCACGCTGGGCTACGTGGCGGTGGGCACGACGTTCGGGGCCGTCGCCGCCAACCTCCACATGCGCGAAGTCATGTTGCCGGTGTTGCAGTTTCCTGTTGCCCTTCCGATCTTCATCGCAGGAATCGAAGCTTTCACGGGGGCGCTTAAAGGTGATCCACCCTCAAGTTACATGAGCTGGGTTAAGCTTGCGGCGGGCATCGCAGTGATTTTCGTCGTGCTGTCATATCTGCTGTTCGAGTACGTTTTAGAAGAATAATGGGGAAAACACTCCCGACAGTCCATCTGCTCGTGACGCTGGCCTGGATGCTCCTGGCGTTCTGGATGATCTTTCTCTATGCGCCGCAGGAGCTCACCATGGGCGAGGTGCAACGGATTTTTTACATCCATGCGCCGTTGGGTTGGGTGGCGGGGACGGCCTATACGATCGTTTTCATCAGTAGCGTGACGTACCTCTCGAAACGCTCCCCGCTCGCCGATGACCTTGCGCACGCCTCCGGAGAAGTCGGATTCATTTTCTGTTCGAGCCTCCTCTTCACGGGTCCGTTATGGGCAAAGCCGGTCTGGGGCATTTGGTGGACTTGGGACCCTCGGCTTACGCTGACCTTCGTTCTCTGGCTGCTCTTTGTTTCGTACCTGATGCTGCGCAGTTACGTAGCGAGCCCTGGGCGCGCAGCTACGCTTGCCGCAGTGGTGGGTATTATCGGATATGTGGATGTCCCGATCGATTATATGGCCATCCGCTGGTGGCGTACTCAGCACCCTCAACCGGTGATTGCGGGCGGAGAGGGTTCTGGCCTCGACCCGCGGATCTTTCTGACTTTCATGGTTTGCGTGGGCGCCTTTCATTGCTTGTTCAGTTACCTTCTAGCGCAGCGTTTCCGGCTGGCGCGAGCGCGGCGGGAAGTGAGCGCTCTTCGACGATCTCTGGCGCCGCGCTCTTCTGAGGACTAACGTGCTCAACAAGTATCTGTTCGTGGCTTTCTCTGCGCTCTGGTTGCTCTTCTTCATCTATGCTTGGAGTCTCTCCCGGCGGCAGGCGCGCTTGCAGAATGAGCTTGAAGAACTGAAGAGCAAGCAAGGAGTCAGGAGTCAGGAGTCAGACGTCGCGAATCAGAAGTGAGAAGTGTGAAGCCGGTGGCACGGATTCTCACTCGGACCACGGGAGGCGGCGCCTAACATTGGTGAAAGACCTGGAAAAGATGCAACCCGACGCCGACCTTGCGATTCGTGTCGCAAAGCTCTGGCCGCACAGAGAACATGAGTCCAACAGCTTGCTGGCTCTGCTCTGCCGTATGGGTGTGCACCACTGGCGTCGGTTGAACCTTGCGACTCTCATACCGGAGAAGGATATCCTCCATTGCTTCTGGTGCTCAAAGGTCAAGATTGACGGCATCGTTTACGACACCTAGGCGTCAATCTCAAACTACACCGCTGCCCAGCATGCAAATAAATCGACGGCCCGCCCTGACGCATGCTAACATTCCAGAGTTCGATGAACTTCTCAGGGGAAGAAGCACCGAACTTGTCAGACTTCGGGCTCTGTGCGACGGATGTTCGCGAACCCCGCCAGGTCCGGAAGGAAGCAACGGTAACGAGCCTCTCCGTGTGCCGCAGATCAACCCGAAGTCTGACCCATTTTA
>Ga0187852_1001450_pt1 | contig 22167 bp, 14 predicted proteins | sample June2016WEW_6_40_FD_134511 | JGI IMG/M metagenome (GOLD analysis project Ga0187852, IMG submission 134511) | Peatland microbial communities from SPRUCE experiment site at the Marcell Experimental Forest, Minnesota, USA - June2016WEW_6_40 | ecosystem: Environmental > Terrestrial > Soil > Wetlands...
CCAGAGGAACAACGGTGATTACCTCTTCTTCATCGGCTCCGGCTTCCTTTGCCAGGCCAATGATTCTTCCGCCTGTCCCGCGGTGGCGAAGTCGGCCGACGACTCGACCTATGAATTGAGCGGCGCAGGCACGCTCGCTCCGCAAAACAAGTCGGTCACCGCAGCCGGAACTTTCACCCACAAGTCCACGGATGGCGTGGTGCTGGCGACGGGTGTCTGGATCGCGAGCGAACTCGTCAGCTTTGATTCCTACGGTGTCGCGCCGGGAGCGCTCACGCGCGAAGGCCGGGCATTAGGCCCGCCGCAGTTCGGCCCCAAGCGTTTGCCAATGTTCTCCTGCTCCATGCCCACAGGCGGTCGGGCCGTGCTGCGCATCCGACTGATTCCGGTGTTGGGGTTTGCGAAAAACGCGACGCTGCAAGTGAACTGCGCCCTCGGCAAAGTGCCTCCCGAACACCAGGTGGAAGGGGTCAGGCTGACATTTGAGAGAGGCGGCGTCGAATTCGATGAGGAAATCAGCGGGCGTGCCCTGTTCCTCTTGACGAGGCCCGGAGCCAGCGCTGCTGCGAAAGCGCCCGCTCCGGAGGTCGATACAAACCCTGCGCCCAACGAGGTCCAGCAGTGAATTGAATATGTGAGGAATTTAACCGAAACCGACAAAAACAGGTCAGGGTGGAACCGAGCCAATTTTCTCGGGTCCGTGATGCCTCTGGCGAAGTCGAAGTGCAAGTCAAGCTCCAGGATAGCCCCCACTGTCCAATGTAGGTCCTGTGTAACGGCGTGTGTTTACCGATGGCACCGCCGCCGATTCCTTGTGAAAAATCCCCACCCCACCAGCGGTTTTCAGGTGATCGATATCGCCGGAAGCGGATTGGGAATGAAAAGTCGGCTTCCCGTCAGGAATCGGCTGACTTGCCCGACTTGGCGCAAAGCTCGTTTCTCGTTGCCAATACGCCGTTCCAGCCTCCACGACGTCCCGAACCGTGACCTCAAGCGTGGGGCACGCTCCATCAGGTAGGCCGTTACGCTTTCGGGTGATGCGGGTGGGCTGTCCAGCCGACCTCCCAGAATGCCGCTTCGGGACAACGATGCGTGTGCTCCGCAATAATTCCGGTCCGCGAAAAACGTCCGTTACACTGAGTGGCTCTTAATAATGTTTAGAGCTCGCTCCTAAGTTTTTTAAACCGCGTGCGATGCAATTTTGGCGAGGGACAGCCCCCCAGGGCGGGAGCAGAATGGCGATGACCGCGAATTGTTCAGCAGCCTTCTGGTACACTGGAAATGATTTTCTCGACCGCGTCCCCGGGTAGTGGTGTCATTTGCGAGACACGCGCGTTCCAGGCCGCAGTCATTCCCGCGAAAGCGGGAATCCACTCTGCAAACCTTCGGAAACGCGTTTCCCCGGACTGGATTCCCGCTTTCGCGGGAATGACCGGCTTCGTAAGGGATGATATTCCAAATGACACCACTACCCGTCCCCCCGGGTTAACTTGATCACGCCCCCAGGACGCGGCTATCATAGAAGCGATGAAGCCAACCCTCGCGCCGGCTGGCGCAGAGCGCAGCTCTGCACTTTAGCGTGCTATATTAGCGCTGGTCATGCCCACCCACAAACAGCATTTTGCGCGCGGACGCTCCAACCCCTTACCAGCAGCGCCTATCGCCGCGCCAAGTTTTTTGAGAGTGATCGGCTCGCCTGATATCAGTCTTGTTTGGGGGGCCGCAGAGCTGTGCTCTGCGCCAGCCCGCGATTGCCAATTTGCCCTTGGATTCGAAAGCGCGAATCTGAGGAAGAACCGCGGACCTCAAAGACGGAGGTCTGCGCTACGCTTGCTCACGACACGGGCTCCGTCAACAATACTCTCAAATCAGCCTTCCAATCCCTGTCCTTGTATTCTCCCTCGTCCAGCACTTGTATGCGAAACGTCTGATCTGCAAAATCTTTGGCGAGCCTTTGCCACGGCACCTTGTGCCCAACCTTCCCAAAATATTCCGCTACGTTTCTTTTGTAGTTGGTGTCCTCGCTTCCCCTGAGTTGTTTGCCCTTGCTTTCGATGACAAGCACGGAAGCCACCGGCTTTTTGCCCCTGCCACGTTGAACAACGAAATCCGGATAGATCTTATTCCGCCGGTATCCTTGAATGGAGAAGCACTCGGGGCCGACCAGGTTTCGGTACCACCAGAGTACCTCAGGGTGGTTATCGAGGTATAGAGCCACAGACCTTTCGTATTGGTTCAGTTCATCGGGCACGCGGTCAAACAAAGAGCGCTGCAGGGGTTCGTTATCGTCGCGTGCTAACCATCGCGTTGCGCGAATATTGACCCTGGGAGGAATCTCAAACCGCGCTTCACGGCATTCGAGGAAAAAGCAAAGATTTTTCTTGTTGAAAAGTCCTTCAAATACCACGCGTGTCTGCTCATCTGTCTGGCGCTCGATCAGCCCAGTAATTTTTTCCCGAATCGGGAACTTCACCATCCCCAATTGCCCCACAATCTCGGGCATGCGTTTCGCCAACTCTTGTGTAGCCCTCTCAACGATTTGGCGCAATTGCTTGTAGCTGTAGTAGTCAAACGACAAGCTGGCGACCAACCAGCTTTTCACCTGGTCATCGGTTTCGAGCGATGCAGCTTGGCGTTGCTCAACCGGCTCGATGACGTCCTGATCGAGCGTGATTCGATAAAAGGAATCTTTGGCGCCGGCAAGTTCTTGGGACAGATTCCAATCTGCGTCAGCATAGTCAAACTTAGCCACGTCAATCTCGCTAATCAGGTGGCGAAAGTAGTCCAGGGCCTCATAGTCATCGTCTCGTTTCACGCAGAAGCGGGGGAGATAAACTTTTCCGTCGAACTCCCGATAATAGGCGCGAAATTCTTTGCGCATCGCGGACTCACGCTCAGGGGTGGGGTGGCCCTCAGTGTCGCTGCGGTCCACAACGCTCATCAGATCACCTTCATACCCCTCTTGCTCCAGCGCCTTCTTCACTTCTCCGGTAATCTCTGCCGCTCGACGCCGTAAGCAGAACACGTAACTTTCATTCAGTTCATCAAACCGTGTTTTCTCCGCGTAAGGTTGCCGCAGGACTCTTCCCACGAGCTGGGTCATGCTTTGCTGCCGTCCCGTATTGTTCAGCGACACCAGAATGTAAGCGAAGGGGCAATCCCATCCCTCCTGTAGAGCCGCTTTGGTAATGATCCATTCCACCGGGCAGTCCTCGGCAAGCAGGTCGATGCCCTCGATGTCATCCTTCTCTGAAGTCTTGATGGCAATTGCAGATTTAGGAACATCCAGCCTTTCGATCAGATGTTTCTTCACCTGCTCACTGTGGACCAACCCCGCATCGAGCTGGTCCTTGCCGGTGCGCTCTACTTGTACCAGCACGATCGGCCGAATGAGGCGTCCACCTCCCCCGTAGTATTTCGCCGCCAGCTTGGCGAGTTCAGATTGGCGGTCCCGCGCCTGTGTGAGGCAGTCTTGCCAAGACTTTTGGTTCGAATTCGCAACGTTGATAGGGAGCTTGATCATCTGCTCGCTAAGCAGTTCCCGACCGGAAACCCTTACTAAAATGTTTGCCTCTTTTTGCGGGGTGGCGGATAGCTCAACTACGATAGAAGCGTTAAAACCCTCGATGGTCTCGCGCGCCAATTTGCTAGTTGCCTTGTGCCCTTCGTCCAGGATCACCGCGGGCTCACAGAGCCGGACCAAGTTGCCGAGCGAGGTTTTGATCAGGTACTGATCCCTTTTCTCATCCTCGGCCAACATATCCAGGTTGGGGATGCGCGCTTTGAGTGCCTTGTTTTTTTCGGACTCATTCTCGGCGGGGAAGTGCTGCACGATGTTCCCCCCGCTGTCGCGAAAAAATTTAAGCTGTTCTCGCGTCTCGCGATTGGTGCTGGCGAGTTTCAAAACCAGGATATTCAAATTGCTTCGCAGTTGGCCCGGCGTCAGGCGGGCGATCTCATGCTTTTCCCAGACCTCAATGCGGCGAGATACGGCAAATTCCAGTGATTCGCGATGGAAATTCTTCCGGTCCCGAAGTGCCTTGATTGTGTCTTTGTAAATCTGATCGCTGGGGACCACCCACAGGACAAGGCCCGATCCGCTGCGCTCCTTCAAGATGGTTTCATAAATCGAGCCGAGAATTTGGGTGGCGAGCAGAGTCTTTCCGCCGCCCGTGGGCACTTTAATGCAGAAGGTCGGGAGATCCTTGCCCAGGCCGTTCTTGCGCGGCCTGTACTGGCCGGGCAGGTCGAATCGGGTCTTGGCAACGTCCCACGCGTCTTCGGAGGCGTGTTTGTTGGCCGAGGCCTGCTGCGTTGCCAATGCCTCAAGGAAGGCCTTAACTTCACGGACGACGCGTTTCTGGTAATCTTTGAGTTGCATGGTTATCGCGGCACTTTGTTGTAGCGGCGGGTTTATCCCGCCACTTTTCACGCGAACGTGGCGGCGTAAAGCCGCCTCTACATCATCCTGTTCTTATATCGGCGGGTTTACCCCGCCAATTATCTCCCAACCATGGCGGCACGAATTCCTCCGGCGGGGCGACTGCCTTCTTCCAATCGAACATCCACGACCCGCTGTAAGGCCAATCACGCGGATCCTTCACCAAACCTCTTCTTACCGGATTGTTGAAAATATACCAGGCTACGGCGTCCGGGTTGTCATCTGGTCGGAGGATATGATCGTAGAAACCTTTCTGGAAGGGATCATTGAGACCTAACCGGCGCAGAGGAACGGTGCTCGTTCCCTTCCAAGTCCGCATGAATTCGATCAAATCAGATTTCGATGCAAGGCCCACGGGTTCAATATGGACATGATCGGGCATGAAGCAATATGCATAAATATCGAACGCATGTTTCACGCACGCAGCGCGCAGTGTATCCAGAAGAACACTTACCACAGGCCCCTCGCCGACAACCGGCTGGCCATCCTCTGCGTTAAGCGTTATGAAATACCAGTTTTGCCCAATGTAGGCGTCTCGTGGCAGGCGATTCCGTTTGCGCCGAAACATGGGCATTTTTCCATTTCCCGTACGATGGCGGCGTAGGGGCGGGTTTATCCCGCCATTCTTCTCCCGTGCGTGGCGGCATAAAGCCGCCGTTACCGTGACGGCGGGTTTACCCCGCCATTTGTCTCCCAACGTGGCGGCGTAAAGCCGCCGCTACAACGCCATCGTCATTTCAGGTTGAACGGCACGAGCATCGGCCTCACCTTGCGTCCGCTTTCCGCCTCGAACTTGGCCAGATCGTCCCGGTGAACCCAAATCTTTTCGCAATAAACTACGAGCTGACGATTTTTCTCCGTCTTGTCGAGCGCCGCGAGCCACCGCAAATCCATTGGCCGGTCGTGATTTCCCTCCGGAGTGTAGAGGAGGTAGTAGCTGGTCCCCGCGTGCTCACCAATCTTGCCGGTCTTTTCATTCATTCCCTTGCGGTCAAACTCATGGCTGGTTTCTGTATAAAAGATGTATTTGGCCAGTTCCTCGTAGGGCGGAAGCTTTTCGCCCATATCTCGATACTCGCCGAAGAGAGGGGCACCCAGGCGAGCGTAGGTGAATGAGCCGCCGAGACCTTTAACATTGTTTTTCTCCCCTTTCTGGTCGGTGTAGGTATAACCGTTCAAGACGCGTCTTATCCGCTCTGCTGTGATCCTTTGGCAGATGTTGAGTTTTTCTTTCTCGTTTTCTTTCGTGTCGAAAGGCTGCTGGACGAGAATGAACTGGCGGTTCCCGCCATCTTTCTTGTTCAATTCCAAAACCGCGTGTGCCGTCGTTCCGCTGCCAGCGAACGAGTCGAGAATGATTGAATCGTTGTCTGCGGATATGTGCGCAATGCGGCATAGCAGTTCAACCGGCTTCGGCGTTGTGAAGATGTCCTCACCCGATTGTTTATCGAGGAGTTGCGAAAGGTCCTGCTTTGCGTTTCTCGTACTCCCAACATCTTGCCATGACCAGATAGTTTGAGGGACTACACCCTCTTTGACCTCCGACAGGAACCGTTTGATGCCCGGTCGGACATCGCCCTTCCCCCACCAAATTCGCTTGTCTCGGTCCAACTCATCAAATTTATCTCGACTCACCCTCCAATAGCTGCCAGCTGGCGGGCCGGAAATGATTTTGCCAGACGGTGTTTTGATTTCGTAGAGTCCCTGTGAGTAAGGGTTCCTTGCGGCAAGGTCGCTAAGAAGCCACGGGCCACGGGGGTCGTTGTCCGGGTTTTTGTAGCGGGCCTTCATTTCCTCGTTTCGTTCAATCAAATTTGGCGACCAGTTGGCGACGCTCTTGGCGTAAACGACGATGTAGTCGTGATCCTCGCTAAAGAGGATGGCTGTATTTTTGGGGCTGTCCATCTTGTGCCAGATGATAGTGGCCACAAAATTCTCCTCCCCAAACACCTCATCCATCACCATTCTGAGGTGCGCAACCTCGGTATCGTCAATAGAAATGAAAATGGCCCCGTCGTCGCGGAGTAATTCCTTCAAGAGTTGCAGGCGCGGATACATCATGCAGCACCATTTATCGTGGCGCGTGGCGTCCTCTCCCTCTTTGCCCACGGTTTGATCGATCCACTCCTTGAATTGCGGCTGATTGAGTTTGTCGTTGTATACCCAGCCTTCGTTTCCGGTGTTATAGGGCGGGTCGATATAAATGCACTTGATTTTTCCAGCGTGCGTCGGAAGCAGAGCTTTGAGTGCCAGGAGGTTGTCCCCTTCGATGATCAGGTTGCCCTCGAGACTTGGCTTGTCGCCCTTTTCCAGCACCGATAACTTTGTGTCAAACTCGAGGGTGTGGTGCGCAACGGTATGGTGGTAGTTCTCGATGGCGGTCTTACCCTTGAATTGCAATACTGGCATTTTCCTTCAACCTCCACCGCTCGCAGGGGCGGGTTTACCCCGCCATTTTTTGTTTGGACTCTGGCGGCTCTGGCGACTCTGGCGGCGTAAAGCCGCCTCTACATCTAACGGTCCGCTATCTTTGCGCCTACTCCCAACTTGTCTGATTCTACTCCAGTCGATGAGCTTTCATCCAATTCTTCGGCAGAAATCGAAGCCCGCATGAGCGCGGCGACTCAGGCTGTTTGGAAATCAGCCGTCGAAGTTAGGCGGGCCAATCCATCAACGCATGAGCCCGGAATCAAGCGTAGCGGGGACCTGTTTTGTAGGTCCGCAGCTTTTCGCGGGTGGGGCCGACATCCCGCCTTGCGGGACCGTCGAGAAGGCAGGACGGGCCATGAATAGGACGCCGTGACACAGGTGTTGCGCGTGTCCGTGGGGCGCCCCGATGCATCGGGGCGCCACCCGCGGACTCCTCGCTGTTAAGCAGACATTTGAACAGACGCTCGCCGCCAAAGGCATTCGGCATGAGTGGCAAGTCACGCCGGGCTACGGACACTGGTGGACGCTCTGGCGCGTCTGCTTGCGCGACCTCATGCCTCGGGTGTTTAATGATTGACGCCTTCCAGGCGGGACCGGGGATCCGCCTTGAGGCCTCATAATTCTGACCTATGCAACCCGCGGGTGGCGCCGACATCGCCTTTTATGTCGGCGACCGTTAAGAAGCCAGGACAGGCCATGGGCAGGACGCGGTGACACGGGTGTTGCGCGTGTCCGTGGGGCGCATACATCAAAGACAATGTATGCGGCACCCGCGGGTCGGCATAATCAGAAGAAGGGTTGGGAGCCTTCTCATGAGACTTCGCATGAATCCACTCTTGACGATGTTGACCGTGTTATCGCTGGGTGTGCCGGTGCCTGCTCAGCAACCGGGCGCGTCCGGAAGAGCCGAGCCGCTAGTGGTCAGCATCGATGCAAGCAAGCTGAGCGAGCCCATCTCCAGATATGACTATGGGATGTTTATGGAGCACCTGGGCAACCTCATCAATCATGGGCTCTGGAGTGAAATGCTCGACGACCGGAAGTTCTACTATCCGGTAACTTCGGCTGAGCCTAAGGGGGCCGCTCCCGTCCTCCCCTTCCTGCCCAGGCCTCGCAGATGGGTTCCCTTCGAGCCTGATGACTTCATCGCCATGGACCGGGATCACCCCTACGTTGGCGACCACACACCACGGATCGCCCTCGAAGGGCAAACGCCTCATGGCATCCAACAAGCCGGCCTCGCCTTGCTCAGGTCGAAGGAATACATCGGGAGGATCGTGCTGGCGGGCACGCCCGAGGCAAAGATCGAGATCAGCCTCATTTGGGGGCCCGGCGCCGGAGAGCATCAAACCATCGCTATCACAAATCTTCAAACCACCTACATGAAGTATCCGCTCGAGTTCACTTCCGGGGCAGATACTCGTGCAGGAAGGCTGGAGATCGTGGGCCGAGGCTCGGGGTCCTTTCACGTCGGTGCAGTTTCGCTTATGCCCGCGGATAACATCCATGGCTTCCGTCCGGATACCACTCGCCTCCTCCGCGAGCTCAATTCCGGCATGTATCGCTTGCCGGGAGGAAACTTCATTTCTGACCACGATTGGCGCGATGCGATCGGCGATCCCGACAAACGGCCGCCAACCTGGGACTATGCCTGGAATGCCGTGCAGCCGAACGACGTGGGGTTTGATGAGTTGATGACCCTCTGCCAACTGCTCAAAGTCGAACCGTACATTACAGTAAACGCCGGGCTCGGAGACGATCATTCCGCCGCGGAACTCGTCGAGTACTCGAATGGGTCCGTCGATACCCCCATGGGTGCTCTGCGCGCCCGCAATGGGCATGCGAAGCCCTATGGCGTGAAGTACTGGAACGTAGGCAATGAAATGTATGGCTTCTGGCAAATCGGCCATACGGCCCTGCGGTATTACGTGCTGAAGCACAATGCCTTCGCCAAAGCTATGCGCAAGGTTGACCCCTCCATCACGATCATTGCCTCAGGGGCCATGCCTGATGAAATGACCGTGACCAGCAACGCACGCATGGTCACCGGAAAAGTACAGGCGGAATACGGCACCGCGGCTGATTGGACAGGAGGTCTTCTGGCTCACTCCTGGGGGTACTTTGACGCCCTGAGCGAACACTGGTACTGCCAGGCTGGAAAGCGATTCGACATGACTCCCCACAAGGATATCTACGATCCTACCTACGATACCAACGATGCTTACGTGCCCGTGGAGGAATCGCTCGTCGACTGGATACGCCGCCCGTCAAACCGGGTGCGCCTGAAAGCGGAGGCCTGGGAGGAGTATAAGAAGCGGTTTCCGGCCATCACGGACCAGAAGATTTTTGTTGCCATCGACGAGTGGGCCTATATAACGCGACACACCAATCTGAAGCTCGCCCTGAGTTATGGGATGGTCCTGCAGGAGATGTTCAGGCACACAGATTTCATCAAGATGGCGGCCTTTACGATGGGGATCCGCCCTCGACTACAGCGGTACCGATGCCACCTACAATACTAATGGACTGACCTTGAAGCTCTACCGGGAGCACTTTGGCACCATCCCCGTCGAAGTCACAGGCAACTCACCCCAAGCCGCGCCAAAGTGGCCCATCGGCGGCGACCAGCCCCACGTGAACGCTGGCAGCCCGACCTATCCGTTGGATGTTGCTGCCGCGTTCACCGGCGATCACAAGTCCCTTACCGTAGCCGTTGTCAATCCCACGGAGTCCGTCCAGCGGATGGAGCTTACAGTCCGGGGAGTTCAACTGGGCGGCAACTCGACATTGTGGCAACTGACTGGCCCCACTGTGGACGCCGCTAATGTACTCGGACAGAAACCTCAGGTGGACATTGTGAGTGTGCCGCTGCCTGGAGTGCCGAAGACATTGTCAGTCGCTCCCATTAGCATCAGTATCTACCAGTTCCCGGTCTCGTAAGCGTAGCTTTCCTGCCTGGCAAAGACGGTACCCGATCGCGAGGAAGTGGCGACATCGCACTCGCGGTGTTTGCGCACTCTCGCACACCAATGTTGCGCGGGGTCAGATCGAGACCCGACTCGGCAATACGTGCCAGCGATAGCAGGATCGTTGCCGGCGATCGGTCGGGCCGGGTCCACTTCCTTTCGCCCGAACTCAAGGAGGACAACTAACCGCCAGGTCAGCACACATTCCGTATGGTGACTTGGGATGCCACTTTACTCAGTGGGGGCTGATGGATGTCGCTGGTGTCATGTCACACTTAATTCTCTACAAGAGCGATTCGCTTGAACCCCCTCACCCCCTGTCCCCTCTCCCCCAAGGGGGAGAGGGGAGATTCAACCCGAATTCGAAAGTTCAAAATCTCAAAATCACCTAAGTGATGTCATAACAATGAGTTGCCTTGTGAAAATCGAACCTCGCGCAAGTTGGATTTGTGCATTGTAACTTGCTGAAACTGCGTGAGTTACCCCTTAAATCTCAGGGGCTTGTGCTAACTCCTTTGTTTTCAACTTACGATTTCGGGTTCAATTCTTGACTAGGGTTCTACTTGCCCGCCTACTTTTAAGGGCTTCCGGCTGCCACGCTCTGGGCCAGCTTGTAGGTCTCGAGGAATTCAGCGACGCTGGCCTCCTGGGCGTTCTTATAGGCGACGCACAGGTCGATGCTCTCGAGTACTTGAGTGAGGACGCTACTCCGCGCCGTATTCGATTTCCATGCGGCGCAGCCGCAGGCTGGAAAGCGCCAACACCGCGACTGACAAGGTCAGAAGGCCAAGGATACCCGTTACGGGCGAAGCGGGGTTGACGTTCACGGCGATTAAGGTCAGGAGATTTCCCTTGTCCAGGGCGACGCTGGCAGGCACGCTCACCGGACACAGGGATTTGAGGTAGAAAATCACGCTGCACTTCTGGAGGAGCGGCGGAAGCACTCCGCTGATGGTCTCCCACACCAGCACGACGAGAGTCGGAACCAGAGGATTGCGGAAAACCACCCCGGCTGCCAGAAAAATGCTGCCATAGCCAATGCAAGCCAAGAGCGTGACGCCTAGGTAGGCAGCCACGTGCGCGAGACCGTTACCGCGAGAGAGATAGTCCTGAATCACATTGGAGTTGAAGTACCAGTAAAGCGCGACGAGCTGAAGCAGGGTGCTGCAACAGAAAATCACGGCCGCTGCCAGCAGGCCCGACAGGTACTTGCCCACCAGCAAAACCTCCCTGCGGATGGGCGCCAGGAAGTAGTAATGCAGGCTTTTGTCGAGCACCTCGCCCCGGAACAGGTTCATGAAAATGCCCACGCATCCGAAGAATATGGCGAGCCGCAGGTAAAAAAACTGGAAGACGGCGGCGAAAACGTGAGTGTCCTCGCCGAAGTCGCCGCGCTCCCCAGCCTTGATCAGGACAAATGAATGGGCGGCATAGAGCAGCACAGGGGCGAAGGCCAGAAAGTAAATCCAGAGCCCGCGCCGGGCAAACAGGGTCTTCTTCAATTCGAGCCGCACCACCGCCACAATCTGACGACGCCAGAGGGCCCAAGGAAGTTTGCGGAAGCTCATTTGGAAGGCTCCTCCGTGCCGATTTCGAGCCGCACCACGGCCACAATCTGTCGACGCCAGAGCGCCCAGGGAAGTTTGCGAAAGCTCATTTTGGGGGCTCCTCCGTGCCGATCAGGTATTCGTAGACCGAGAGGACGTCATCGTCGGCCGGGGCAACGGACTCGATCTCGATTCCGTTCTGGGCAATCCGATTCAGGAGCAAGTAGAACCGGTCGGCGTCGCGGGTTTTCACCAGCAGGCCCCTGCCGTCGTGGAGAAGGCGCGCCTCCACCACGTAGTCCTCGAGGAACACCTGCGAGGCCAAGGCGCCCGGCTGGTTGCAGCGGATGAGAATCTGCGCGGGGTGTTCCTGGATCTCATCGCGCACGCCGCGAATCTCGCCCTCCGCCACCACGTAGCCGTTGCTGAGCAGCACCACCTGGTCGGAAATCACGTCCACTTCGTGCAGCACGTGGCTGGAGATGATGAGGTGCAGGCCCTGCTCGGCCAAGGCACGGAACAGGGCAATGGTCTCGGCGCGGATGAGCGGGTCAAGACCGTTGAGCGGTTCGTCCAGCACCAGAACGGCAGGGTTGTGGCAGATCGCCTGGGCCAGCTTGATGCGCTGGCGCATGCCCTTACTATAGCTCGCGATCGGGCGCTCGGCGGCCTCACCCAGACGGACGCGCTCGATCGCCTGTACGGCTAGTTCCCTGGCCTTCGCATGGCCGCAGCCGGACAGGCGCAGGTAGGAATAAACAAACTGGTATCCCGTCAAGCCGCGGGGGAACGAGTCGTACTGCGTACAGTAGCCGAGGTGGCGAAAGAGCTGTTCGGGCTGGCGGGGCGAGAGTCCCAGCACGCTGATGCGCCCGCGTGTAGGCTCCACCAACCCCGTCATCAGGTTCATCAACGTGGTCTTGCCCGAACCGTTGGGGCCCACCAGGCTGGTGATTCCTGGCGGAATGGAGAGGTTGACGCGGTTCACCCCCAGCACCTCTCCGTAGAACTTGGAGACGTCCTCGAACACAATGCTTTTGTCCGGGGCGACGTCGTTCATCCGCGCACCACCTCGAAGGCGCGAACTTTGCGCGCCAGGAGCCAGAGACAAAAGCCGCTGACCGCAAGCAGTACCATCCAGGCGCTCGCGCCGGAGATTGGACTTCGCCAAGGCTGTCGGAACAAGTGCGCCTCCACCGTGGCGATAAGACTGCCGAGGTTGAGAAGGGCGCCCTTGTTGGTTCCCAGCACGGCGTCGGCGGCCTGAGCGAAGCCGGCCCCGAAGAAGAAGACAGCCAGCAGCGCCGCTCCTGCCGCAAGCTTTCGCTTGATCCATGCCGAAAGCGCCAGCGCCAACACGGAGAACACCAGAATCTCAATCGCCGAGCCGAGGAAGATACTGGCCGCCAGCCAGAGATTCGCCCACATCCAACTGCCTCCGGCGAGGCTGGATTGAATGAGGAACAGCAAAAGAGCGGGAACCCAGGTGAGCAGGGAGAGCAACGAAACCAGGACCAGCATCTTCCCCAGCACGTAAGCCGCGCGTGACAATGGCCGGCAGAAGTAGAGTGGCAAGGCGCTGTTGGCGAGGTCGGGAGAAACGAGCCCCGGCCCTACCAGCGCCGTCAGGATGAAAGCCATCACTCCCTGCACGCGCAGGAAATGGAAGAAGAAGCCGGCGTCCACGTTGAAAAGCGAGCGGGCGCCGAACATCGCCAATAGGCGCGTGCTATGGTTCACGTAAATGCCCACCGCGCAGATCAAGGGGAAGAAGAAGCAGATGACGAAAAACGCCGTAAGGAGCTTCCACTGGAACACGTTCTTGAAAGCGTAGCACGTGACGATCGAGAAGCGTGACCACAAGGGCGTAAGTTGCCCGGCGTAGCCGCGGTAGCTGCGCTTATGAACGGCCATTGCGGTTCTCCATGGCTTTCAAGAAAATGTCCTCCAGGCTGTCGCGGCGGTAGTTCATGCGCCGGATCTGGACGTTCCGCTCCTCCGCCAGCCGGTACAGGTCGCGGATGACGAAGCTCGACGGCAACACCATCTTCATGCGCTTGCCGGAGGTCACGGCGCACTGGCAGCCCAGGTTCTCGAGCGCATCCGCAAAGCCACCATCGTCTCCCGCCGTTTCCAGCTCCAGGAAGCGCTTGTTGGTCCGGCGCTCCTCTTCAAGATTCGCGTAGTGAACCTGGCGGCCAGCCTTGAGGATCAACACCTCGTCGCAGGTCTCTTCCACGTCACGCAGCAGGTGCGAACAAAGCAGGATTTGAAGCTCCCGGCTGTCGCGCATTTCGTGGATCAGGCGGATCATGCGCTGGCGCGCCGGTGGATCGAGACCGTTGGTCGGCTCATCCAGAATCATGAGCTTGGGCCCGTGGACGATGGCTTGAGCCAGCTTGGCAAGCTGCTTCATGCCCAGAGAGTATGTGCCCAGCTTGCGATAGCGCGCCTCGCCCAAGCCCACGTAGAACAACGCCTCGTGAGCGCGCTCGAGGGCCGCGCCGGGAGGCAGACCGGAGAGTTCCGCCATCATGCGAACGAAGCTCACTGCCGTCATGTGGGCGATGAAGCAATCGGTCTCGGGCATGTATCCGGTGAGACTGCGAATCTGCTTGGTTTGGGTGCGAATGTCGTAGCCGAAGACGCGAGCTGTGCCCGCCGCCACAGGGTAGAATCCGAGAAGCGTATTGATGAGGGTTGACTTGCCGGCGCCATTCGGGCCGAGCAATCCGATTGCCCGGCCCGAGAGAGTGCAACGCAGGTCTTCGAGAATATTCCGCTGCCAGAAGCGAACGCCCAGTCCTTCGAGTTCGATGACGGGAGCCATGGGGGACCAGTACGCAGTAGGCAGTAGGCAGTAGGCAGTAGGCAGTAGGCAGAACGCAGTAAGCAGCACTGAATCACCAACTTCTTCTTCCACGAGGAGAAAGACTGCTGTCTCCTGTTTCCTGCCTACTGCCTTCTGCCGACTGCCTTCTGCCGACTGCCTTCTGCCTTCTGCCTACTGCCGACTGCCTTCTGCCTTCTGCCTACTTCTTCTGTGCTGCCTGCTCAATCATTGGCAAGAGCTGGAGCGGCCCGGCGTGGCCAATGCCGAGCAGCGAATCGAAGACCAGGCCGAAGAAGCTGCCCGTCCCGGCGGCCACAATCTGCTGCGGCTCGCCATAGGCACAAATCAGGCTCGGAACACTGTTCTGGCTCAAGGCGTCAACGGACTGGCGCTGAGCCGGCGTGAGCACCGTGCTCGACTTCAACAGGTCTGTCACCGGCCCCAGCATCGCCCCCAGGTTTTGATAAACGACGGCGGAGTAGTTGGTGTTCCCGTCGCGCGGCAGGCGGCTCATAAAATCGCTGGAGCGAGCGAGTGAATATCCAATTTCGTGGTTCTGAAGAGAACTCACGAGCAGGCTACGGTTGGGTGCGGCGACAAGATAGCCGTCCGCAAAAACGTAATCGATCTCGTTCAGGGCGCCTGGTTGGGATGAAGGCAGGATTCTGTGCAATGCGTAATAGGTCCGGCCGCCCGTGTCCTCCTTGGCCAGGTTGAACTGGGCGGCTTTCTTGTCCGCTTGCTCTCCGATACCCGCCACCAGCTTCTCGATGGTGTCTTCCAAGCGCGCCGGATCGTTCACTTCCAGCGCCAGCTTCCAGCTCGGGGTGGGCAGCACCGGGCCGTCCAGGGCAAACGTAGCCTCGCCGCCCAGCGCGCCGGCCAGGTCATCCGACAAGTTCACGCCGGTCTTCGATTCGAACTCCTCCAGGTCCTCGCCGGAATTGGGTTTGTCATTCTGAGCGAAGCTGATCATCTCCTGCACGATATCGCGCGGGTTCTTGACGACGAACGAGATCACGAAACTCGCGGCGGGCGATACAAAGTCCAGCGTGCCCATCGGGCTGGGCGGCGCCAGCCAAGCCGCTATGCCCCGGCGGTCCTGAGAGAAGGAGAGTGTGGCCCGGTTCTCCGTCTTTCCGCTCACGTCCTTGCTCTCCATGATCAGGTATCTCATGTCAGCGAGGCCGGTCTTCGGGTCCTTCAGGAAATCCAGACCTTTCCCCGAGCTTTCTTTCTTACTTACGGATTGGGAGAGAATTTGTTCCATGTCGGCGCAAAGTAGCCAGCCGGCGCCGGACTGATACGCCCTCTGGATTGCCGCGTAGAACGGAGTTGAGACAAAGTTGCTGGAAGCAGAGTGCTCGATGAGGGTGGCGGCGTGCTGCAACTGGCTCGTGTCGCCAGTCATCACTAGAATGTTGTTCTTGAGGAAGACCAACCGCCGGTCCTTGCCAGCGGGCGGAAGCGCAGCCGAAAACGGATCGTCGATCAAGGTTGCCCTGGACTCGCTTCCGGCGCTGAGCTCGCTGATTCGCTGCTGGAGGAATTCGCGGAAACCCGGCCGCTTGACCTCCGCCAGGATCAGCGGCGCATGCTGGTCTTGCGGCAGGGCGATGACGATCTCATCTCCCAGGTACTCGCTGAAGGTGTGGATTGTATCGATCATCTCCGCCAGTTTCTGAGCCTTGCCTGAGGCCTGCTGCTGGTTCCACCACTGCTCGAGCACCTCGCTCTGACCGATGCGATCCTGAAGCAACTGGTCCGCCTGGCTCAGCGTGGCACCGAGGTTGGGAATGGCGATGTAGAGCATAGTGTCGCCCGGCACCATCTTCAGCAGGGTCGAGTCGTAACGCGGAGCGGGGACGGGGATTGCTTCCAACTGCTTGTGCAGCCCGGCGAACTCGCCAAGCAGCGCCAGGTATTCGCCGGAACTCCGGCTCCAGGAGATGTCACCGGTGAGGGAGACCGGCGTGAGGCTGGCCTGGGTTGATATCTGATCGCCCGGATGCAGCCATTGCACGTTCGAGCCCTGCTCGACCTCAACCTCGCCCTGGATAACTGACACCCGCGAGCCCTTCATGCCTTCGTCCACCGCGAAGATCGTACCCTTGACCGAAATCAGGCAATCGCGCGTGGCAACATAGAGGCGCCCGTGGCGCTGCTGGGCAGCCCGAACAATGATCTTTCCGCGCACGATGTGGATGGTCGTGCCGCGCCAGCCACGAGAGACCCAGAGAGCAGTCCGCTGGCTCATTTCGATCGAGGAGTCGTCTCGAAGGCGAATCACGGCCGATGAGCCATTGGCAGTGCGGATTTCCTGGCTATCCAGGATGGGGCGGCCGGCAGCCAGCGTGGCGCTCGCGCGATCGGAAACGTGGTAGAGCGCGCCCTCCACGGTCTGGACCATGGCCCGCGTGCCGCTTCCGAGGATCACACGGCCAACGCCCACCACGCCCAGGCCGACTCCTAGCACCAGCACCGCGGCCATCGCCCACGCCACTCGCCAACCGGGGCGAAGCGGCCCAGCCGGTTGCTCCCAAGCCAGGGCCGACTCTCGCCGCGCACCGGAGCGCGCCGCGTCGAGTGCCCTCCGGCAAGTGACGCACTCGTGAACATGGTCCTCGAGCAGCAAGGCAGGCGACTCGGAGAGAGTCTTGGCAAGGTAAGCCTGCACGAGCGCCTGGAAATCGGTGCAACTCCGGATCTTGTCGATATGTGCAGGGGCCGTGGCCGCCGTCGATGGAGAGAGTTGGGCCACCTGCGCCCACACGCGACGCGCAGCCTGCTCCATAACCCGCTCATCAACGCTCTGGTTGCGGACTTCGGCGATGATTCGATCCAACCCACGCTCGCCACCCTTCGTTTCGCTCTTCATGATCTGCCTCCAAGATACGAATTGATCTCTTTTTGCAGCCGCCGGCGGGCGCGGTGCACGGTGACCGCGACCCTGACTTGCGACATGCCAAGCAGGCGCGCGATCTCACGGTTGCTGTGGCCCTCGAAAAAGCGCAGCGCGAAGACCTCGGCCGCCTCCGGACTCAGCTTGGCCAGCGAGCGCCTCAGGAAGTCCCGCAGGTCGCTACGCTCAGGCTGGCCGGGATCGGGCTGGGAATCGTCGAGCGGGACGCTGTCCTCGGCCCGGCGCGCCCGCAGCACATCCAACGCAGCGTTGATCGCCGCCCGGCGAAGATAGCTTTCGGAATTCTTCAGCCGCGGAGCCGCCCGGTCACGCCCCACCAGGCGCAGGAAAACAGTTTGCAGCACGTCCTCCGCGTCAGCGGCGTTGCCGGTAATGCGGAAGGCGGCGCCGAACACCGAGCGATGGTGCGCTTGAAAGAGACCTTCCAGTTCGTCAAGGAGATCGGGAATCGCTTCCTCCACTGTCGCCGGTGCCAAGGTCGCCTCCTGATCACTACCTTCACACGTAATGACGACAGACTGCCCTGATTATTACACCTGATTATTACAGCGGAAGAACTCTTTTGCGAGGAAAGTCTTGGAGGGGCACAGGGTTCGGTCAAAGTCGAGATGGCAGGAATGGCCCCGGAGGGGCCTACCTTGAGTAGTCCGTCAACCGACGGATTTCAACCTGCGGAAAGAGAATGCCCATCAGAATTGCGCCAACCCCAACGGGGTTGACCCATAGTCCGGCCCCTTCAGGGCCGATCTACGTTTTTCGCCCGTTTTCCGTGGGTTTCATCCCGCGCCTGCGGGACTACTCACCGTTTGCCCCTTCGGGGCAACTCCTACCGTCATGCCCTTCGAGGACTTTGACGCGACCCTGTGGGAGGAGCAAGTCGGGCCTCGGGCGGCGGCCGCGCAAATAGTTCCGGCGCTGTTGGGGATTCAGCCTGAAAAGTCGGCCGCCCGTCAACTGGCCCGCTGCGCGGGGCCGGATGCCGGTGTGAAAGGGCGTCCTCCAGGCGGTATCAAGCTAGTGTCGTGTCACACTTAATTGTCTACAAGAGCGATTCGCTTGAACCCCCTCACCCCCTGTCCCCTCTCCCCCAAGGGGGAGAGGGGAGATTCAATTCTAATTCAATCCCCTCTCCCCCAAGGGGGAGAGGGCAGATTCAATCCTAATTCAGTCCCCTCTCCCCGACGGGGGAGAGGGGAGATCCAATTCTCGACTAGGGTTCTACCTGGCCCGCCTACTTTTAAGGGCTTCCCGCGCCCACGCTCCGGGCGGGTTTGTAGGTCTCGAGGAATTCAGTGACGCTCGCTTCCTGGACGTTCTTATAGGCGACGCACAGGTCGATGCCCTCGAGTACTTGAGTGAGGATGCGAGGCCCGCCCGTGTACTTAGTGGACCGGCCGCTAAAGAAACTCTGGACGTCCTGGCGATGCTGAGAGTCGCAGTAGCCTCCGGCCACGTAAGGCAGGAAAGACCCTGTATCGGTGGGAAGCTTGGCAATCAGGCGATCCCAGTTCTGTTTCACAAAATCATAGGCGAAGTCGCGCGTCTGGCGCCGCTGGGCGGGGCCCCAGAGGATGCCAAGCGATTCCCGGGTGTCGAATTCATCGCTCAGCACGATGGGGAGAGCGACCTTAAGGATTTCGGGATCCTGGAACGAGCCGAGGCTGAAGAGCAGGGTTCCGCGGAAATTCTCTTCCTTCTCCTGCTTGGCCGCAGCACGCATGCGATCGAACAGATCGCGGTCTCCGTGGCGGGCAGCGGTGGTAAGGACAACACCGAGCATGTCAGGGTCGACCGCCTTATGATCGTCGAGCCACGCCAGCGCCAGTTTCTTGGCTTGGGCGATCAACTCCGAGTCCTCGGCCTGATTGGCAAGCACGCTGAGAAGCGCAGGGCGGAGGAGGCGGGCATCTTCGCTCTCGCCCGCCTTCGTCTTCCAACCCAAGTCGCGCGCTCGTCCGCCATAGACGTCCACCAGATACTGCCGGTAGCGGGGCAGCAGGTCTTTCGAGACCAAATTGTCCTGGAGACCTGTGGTGATTTCCATGGTTTTGGTGACCACTTGGCGGGCGGGGTCCTGGGCGAGGCTGGGAGCCAACGCCAACGCCCTCCCCAGCGGAATCTTGCCACTACTGGTGAGCGAAGAGAGGTTGCCAACGAGCGCGACCTTCTCCGGAAGGGTAAGCACCTGCGCGTCGTCTTTGAGGAGGGCATTGAGCAGGTTGCCCTCGTATAACCCGAAATAGTAGCCTGCTGCCCCGGCGTTGGCCTCGACCCAAGCCGGGCAGCCGCCACCCTGCGTGAGCTGCAACTGAGCCGACTTGTGCGAAAGCAGTTCACACTGTCGCGCCTCATGCTCCCCGGCCGGATAGCGAACGCAGAGGGGAATTTCCCAGATTTGGTCCGCTGAACCCACGGAACCCAGGGGCAGGAAACGCTGCTGGGAAAGTTTCAGCGTGGCCGCGCCGCCGCTGCAATCCAGCGCGGCTGTAACCAGCGGCACACCCGGCTGGTCGAGGAAGGTCGAGAAAGCCGGAGCGACGCTGGTGTCGTCGCCGGCGAGCGCCGCTAGAAACTCCGCCGAGGTGGCATTCTTCCAGGAGTACTTCGCGAGATAGCGGCGAATTCCTGCCTGGAATCTCTCCCGGCCCATATAGGACTCGAACATATTCAGTAGTGCGGAGCCTTTGTCGTAGGTGATGGAGTCAAACGCGTTGATAATGTCATCCTTCGACTCGATGGGCTGCCGTACCCTGCGCGCGCTCACCAAGCTGTCGCTATACATCGCGCCCTGATAGCTGTTCAGCGCCGAGACGTCATGGTGCCATTCGGGGTGGTACTCATTCACGATTTTGTTCGACGTCCAGGAGGCAAAGCCCTCGTTGAGCCAGATATCGTCCCACCAGGCAGTGGTCACGAGGTCACCGAACCATTGATGAGCCAGTTCGTGGGCAGCCACCCATACCCATTCGCGCTGACGCGACGGAGTGTCTTGCTCGGGTTTGGCGAGAATGATGCCGCTTCCATAGGTCACGAGACCCGCATTCTCCATGGCCCCGCCGTAAAGCGGAATAGCGACTTCATCGAGCTTGTCGTAGGGATAGGGAATACCGAAGTAATTCTCCAGCAAGCTCACTATGGCAAGAGTAGTCTCGGCGGAGTATTTCGCTTCGGAGCCGTGGCCGCGGGGGACTACGATGCGCACGCGGGTGTTTTTCTTTCCGGTGGTGCCTGCGTCGACGAATTCCAAGTCGCCGACGGCAATGGCCACCAGATAGCTCGGCAGAGGCTTGGTCTCGGCGAACTTCACTACTTTCATGCCATCGCCGCTGTCGGTCTCGGACACTATAGGTGCATTCGATAGCGCCACCTGGTCCTTCTTGACCCGCAGAGTCAACTGCCAGGGGACCTTGTAACTTGGCTCGTCGAAACAGGGGAATGCCCGTCGAGCCCAAATCGCCTCGAACTGCGAGTAGACGTACCAGCGGTCCCCATCTTTCATCTGAAAGATCCCCTGCTGATCCTTGCGACCGATCTCCCCTGGTAAACGACGCGGAGCGTCGCTGCGCCGGGCCCGACGGGATGGTCGAAGGCAAAGCCGAGGTAGTCTTTCGGCTCGCTGATGACCTTGGCTGCCAGCTTTTCGTGGCCGACAGTCAGGCTCGCATCCTTCACGGTGAGCCTTTCGCCGTTTAGCCACAGGACCGAAGTGGACTTGGCGAGCTGGAGGTCAATTTCAATCGCTCCGACGAAAGTGTCCTGATCCGGGACGACGGTCAGGTCCAGGCGGTAACGGACAGGCCCCACCTCATGGGCGGGAAGGCGGAACTTGGGTGGAATCGGGGGCTGATCCAGGGCTTGGTCCGCCTTGGCGTTCCAGGCGTACAGACTCGCCAAGGTAAACACTGCGATCAGGACTACAGTGAACTTGTGAACAAACCGTCGCATGATCTCTCCTCGGGCCGGCCACGCCCTCCATGTCGAGCACCGCATTGGCCAGACTGTCACAAAGAATGATCCCTCGAACACGCCGAGGGATCATACCTCAGGTCAATTCGTTGCACAAGGCGAGGCCTCGGTCTTTATAGCGACCGCCGGCCTCGAGTGCTGATTTACGCAGGCCTGCCGAAAGCCCATGGTAGGTATTACAAAAACAAGGTCTTTTTCCTGCCTGCGGCCTTGAGCCAGCGATAGTGCAATCGGCCCCCCATTTCCAAGGTCATCCGGAAAAACCTAAACAACCCATAAGGGAACCATAAAGAAAAGAATCGATAAAGGGCTCCCCGCTTTCACACCTTTTTCATATCGAGTCTCTCAGACTGGTGGTTCCAGCGAGAAAGTTAGGTTTGAAGAAGGCCGATGCAAGGAGGAATGCAAAATGAATCTCGCGTTTTGGTGGCCGGCAATGTTCTTTCTAGGAATTATAGCAATGGGGTTGTGCTTCCTGTTCCTGGACGGCTGCGAAAAAATATAAGAAGTGAGGTAGCTGCCATGATCTATGTCACCGCGATTATTGCGTTGTTCTTGTTCGTTTATCTGTTCACGGCGCTGATACGGCCGGAATGGTTTTGACCGAGTTTTGTACCTGACAGCGAGGAGGGTAAGGATATGTGGTTCCTGCCGCTTTCCATAATCGTTTTCACGATTATCATTGCGTTCCCATTGAGCAAGTACATGACGGGGATCATGGAGGGAAAGCACCACGCGCCACGAATTTTCTGCTGGGTTGAGAAGCAACTGGACTCGGGGGAGCAAGACTGGAAGCAGTATACCGTCGCCTTGCTCGTCTTTAACACGGCACTGTTCGTCTATGGCTATCTCATTTTGTCGATTCAACCGTGGATGCCGCTTAATCCGCAACACAAGGGACTCTTGTCGCCGACAACCATCTTCAACAGTGCGGTCTCGTTCATGACCAATACGAACCTTCAACACTATTCGGGAGATCAGCACCTTTCCAATTTCAGCCAGATTTTCTTTTGCATACCGAATTTCTTCTTGTCGGCGGCAGTGGGGTTGTGTGCCCTCAC
>Ga0187852_1001453_pt1 | contig 22125 bp, 15 predicted proteins | sample June2016WEW_6_40_FD_134511 | JGI IMG/M metagenome (GOLD analysis project Ga0187852, IMG submission 134511) | Peatland microbial communities from SPRUCE experiment site at the Marcell Experimental Forest, Minnesota, USA - June2016WEW_6_40 | ecosystem: Environmental > Terrestrial > Soil > Wetlands...
AGGTGTTTCCGCTGGACGTGAAGGCGGGGGACCGCGTGCTCTTCGGCAAGTACTCGGGCAACGAGATCAGGATCGATGGCGAAGAGTTCCTGATCATGCGCGAGGAAGAAGTTCTCGGCATTCTCAAGAAGTAGCTGAAAGACAGGGTTCAGGGTTCTGGTTTCAGGGGATTGAAACCCCGCCACCTCAAAGGCCCTGGACCTTCGAAGAACAGTCTTAAGCGAATTTGGAAGTTAGATGCGGGTCGATGGACGGGCGGAACTGAACCCTGAACCCTGACCCCTGAAACCTATCAGGAGAGAGCAATGGCAAAGCAGATTTTGCACGGTGAGGATTCCCGGCAGGCGATTCTGCGCGGCGTGAACACGCTGGCGGACGCCGTGAAGGCGACGCTCGGGCCCAAGGGCCGGAACGTTGTGATCGAGAAGAAATTTGGCTCGCCCACCATCACCAAGGACGGCGTGACGGTGGCCAAGGAAATCGATTTGAAGGACCCGATGGAGAACGTTGGCGCGCAACTGGTGCGCGAGGTTGCTTCGAAGACCAGCGACGTGGCCGGCGACGGGACGACAACTGCCACTGTGTTGGCGCAGGCGATCTTCCGCGAGGGCGTGAAGACGGTGGCTGCGGGCGCCAACCCGACGGCGCTGAAGCGCGGCATCGAGAAGGCCGTCACCGTGATCAACGGCACGCGCGACAAGGAAGGCAAGTGGAATCAGGATGGCGCGCTGAGCAAGCTGTCGAAGCCGGTCAACGACGGATCGGTGGCCCAGGTGGGCAGCATCTCTGCCAACGGCGACGAGGAGATCGGCGCCATCATCGCCGAGGCCATGAAGGCCGTCGGCAAGGACGGCGTCATCACCATCGAAGAGTCGAAGACCATGCACACCGGTCTCGAGACCGTGGACGGCATGCAGTTCGATCGCGGCTATCTGAGCCCGTACTTCGTCACGGACGCCGAGCGCCTGGAAGTGGTTCTCGAAGAGCCCTACGTCCTGATCTACGAGAAAAAGATCGGCGCCATGAAGGATCTGCTGCCCCTGCTCGAGCAGGTGGCGCGCGGCGGCAAGCCGCTCTTGATCATCGCCGAGGACGTTGAGGGCGAAGCCCTGGCCACTCTGGTCGTCAACAAGCTGCGCGGAACGCTGAATGTTGCGGCAGTCAAGGCTCCCGGATTCGGCGATCGCCGCAAGGCCATCCTGGGCGACATCGCCATCCTCACGGGCGGCAAGGCCATCACCGAGGATCTGGGCATCAAGCTGGAAGGCGTGAAGCTCGAGGACCTGGGCAAGGCCAAGCGCATCACCATCGACAAGGACAACACCACCATCGTCGACGGCGCGGGCAAGGCCTCGGACATCGAGGGCCGGGTCAAGGAGATCAGGTCGCAGATCGAGAAGTCCACCTCGGACTACGACAAGGAAAAGCTGCAGGAACGGCTGGCCAAGCTGGTCGGCGGCGTGGCCATCATCAAGGTGGGCGCGGCCACTGAGACCGAGCTGAAAGAGAAGAAGGCTAGGGTCGAGGATGCATTTCACGCAACCAAAGCAGCGGTCGAGGAAGGCATCGTTCCCGGCGGCGGCGTAGCCCTGATTCGCTGCATTCCCGCGGTCCAGACGCTTATCGGCGCCCTCGAAGGCGACGAGAAGACCGGCGCCCAGATCGTTCTGCGGGCGCTCGAAGAGCCGCTGCGCCAGATCGTCGCCAATGCCGGCGAAGAGGGCGCGGTGGTCGTGGCCAAAGTGCTGGAGTCGAAGGAAGCGCACTTCGGCTACAACGCGTTGACCAGCAAGTTCGAGGACCTGGTGAAGGCCGGCGTCATCGACCCCACCAAAGTGACGCGCACGGCGCTGCAGAACGCAGCTTCGATCGCGGCCCTGCTGCTGACTACCGAAGCTCTGGTAGTCGAGCTCCCCGAGCCCAAGTCTGCGGCTCCAGCCGGCGGCCACGGCGGCATGGACGGCATGTACTAAAAACAGGGATTAGGGAGCAGGGAACAGGGAATAGAAAGCACCCGCTCTCGTTTCTCGGAATCAACCGAAAAGCAAAAGGCCTCCAGCCTCGGCTGGGGGTCTTTTTTGTGGTTCGAAAGTTGTCAATTGTGCGGCAACTCCTCGCCATTCGCGGCCTTCACCATCAGGTCGCGCATTCGGTCGTAGTCGAACACTCCATCGACGAATCCATGCAGAGCTTGCGATTCGGGCCACTTCTCATTGGTCTCGTTCTTTCGGTAGGAATCGATGGAGAATCGCCTTTCCCCGGCCTTCTTTGGCTTGAAGAAGGCCTGGTCCGCATCCTCGCTGCCGAGTTCAATGCGGTAATCCGCTTTGTCATCGTTCGTGTTCGTATAGATCAATGCGACCAGATAGGTGTTGTAGGGCTTCAGCGGTTCGAAGGGATAGAGAAAGACAGCGTAGCCGGAATGGAGCTTCACCTTTTGGATCGGGAAAACATGCAGCTTGCCGAAATTGGGGTCCGCAGTTTGCTTATGCAACTCAAGCATGTGGGCAATCTGTTGGTCGCGCAGAGCCTTCTCATCGCTCTCCGCAAAGGCGCGCGCCAACAGCGCGGCCGCCTGCCAGTCCTTCGGATGCGCATCTACGTAGGGCCTGAGGAGTGTCAAGGCATAGCTCGTCTCTCCGGTCTCAATCGCCGCTCCTGCTGTGAGCTGGGTGACGAAGTTGGCCAAAGGAGAGTCCGGCTTGAGTGCAGAAAGGAGCTTCCGGCCGTTCGCTAGCACTGCGGCGTCGTGCCCGTGTTGCGCGGCATTTCGCACGGCGTCGAAGAGAGCACGATTCTCCGGGCTTAAATCGGCTAGTGAATCATCGGTCACTCGTACATTTTCCGCGTCATCCCGGGCAGGTTGTTGTTGCGCGGGCAAGCCCAAAGCCGCCATTAGACTGAATGCGCCCAAGAGGACAATCTTCCGTTTCGACCGCATAATCCTCCGTGTCAGGGAACGGCAAGAAGGATGCCATAGCGCGGCGCGTGTGCGCAACATGCAGAGAAGATCCTCATCCCGGCCCGATTGGAGTTCTGTCCCAAGAGCAAGCAGATGAAGGCAAAAGCTTCTGTGAGGAGGTCCCATGTCGTTTGACGGAAGGAATTGAGGATAAATTGGAATACATGGTATACCAATTTAGTGTGATGCCTCAGAAGCTCGAGGCAAGATGCGTGGAAGCAACCGCAGGTCCTTCGACTCCGTTTGGCCGAAAGATCGGCCAAACTTCACTCGCCGCTCTATGCCTTGGTAGAAGCCAACGTCGTCATACACAGGATGACAGTTCTGCTGAGATATGGACTTTAGGGACAGGACGCTACGGCATTTTCGGAAATACCGTGAACTCTTGAGAGCCGTGCATGTGGATTTTTCTTGAGGAAAAATCCACTCGGCAGTTGGGGCTTCGGTCTACACCGTTTCCGAAAATGCTATAGCGCTTGCCACGAGCGGTGGAGAGGCGCGAAATTGGGATGCCATATTGGCGAGGCCGCTCATCAATGGTAAAGTTGGTATACCAAGTAAGTGCGAGTCAGCAGGCCGTTTTGATGAAGGACCTCAGAAAAAGGAACCTGCGGAAGGAAACCTGCCTGCGGAATGGCAACGATCTGCGGACGGATACCTTAAGGAGGAGGCCTCATGAGAATTGGGCCAGCGCGAGATGTCCGCATTGCCGATCGGATCTGGATTGCAGCCGCTCTTCTGCAGAAGTGCCATCCATCGCGAGCCGCATTCAGCAAAAGCGAAATATTAGAGAGGCTGGAAACCGAAGGTTTGGCTGCGGGTGTGGAGCGCGGGACACTCAATGCGCATTTGGATCAGCATTTGGTCGCGAATCTGCCGCCGTCCTCCGGCAAGTACAGAATGCTCTTTGAAACACCTGACGGTAGCCTGCGCTTGTTTCGGCCGGGAGATCTCACGCACCCGGCTCGGCTTCAAGTGCGCAAGCCATCCAAGCTACTTCCACGGCTTCAGGAGATCCCGCAGCGCTACCACTATTTGCTCGATTGGTATGCGAATTGGAGCCGCAAAACTCCGCTGCCGCAAGCGCCGAACTACGACGACGACCCCCTCATCCGCCTTATCGGCTCCGGAAAGCACATCTGGGCCGACGAACACGCCGACGAGTATGTCGAGAACTTGCGGAGGGAAGACGTTTGAGCAAGATATTCTTCGACACTAACCTTTTCATTTACATGTTTGAGGGGATCGAGCCGAATCGCAGCCGGGCGCTCGCGATCCGCAAGCGCATGATCGATCGCGGCGACCGCATCGTGACCTCGGCAATGACGTTGGGCGAGGTTCTGGTCAGGCCAACGAAACTTGGCCAAACCTCTCTCATCGAGCAATACGATCGCGCCATCCGCGCCACCGCGCAAATCGTCAATTTCGACACGGCGATAGCCTGGCGCTACGCCTCGTTGCGCGCAACCCACAAACTGCGCAGCGCAGACGCGATTCAACTGGCGTGTGCGGCGCATTTTGGAGTGGACCTTTTTATCACGAACGACACTCGTCTGCACAAACTCGATGTTCCCGGCATAGGGTTCATTTCGCCGCTCGAAAGGGTCCCGCTGTAGATCGCCGGTCTTGTACCGGAAAATCATTCGCACACACGCAAAAGGCCTCCAGCTTCGGCTGGGGGCCTTTTTGCGACGCGAGAGATTCTTGCGCTTGGGCGTCACATTTTTGCGCCGAACGCCCAGTCTTCTTTGCTGCCGCGGAATGGGATTGTTGCCGCCCTACATCACCACGCTGGGCACGATTTCCGGCACAATTCTCGCGCCGGTTCTCGCATCGGAGCGCGTATCGATTTTCGTTTCTGGGACGGCGGATAGCGGACGCTGCGCACGCAACCAGCCCGCGGAAAGCCAGGCACGCGGAACGACGAATTCCGACCAGCCGCAATCCACACAAACACGAATGTCGGGGGAGGGCGTCATGGGAGGATGACTCAACGTACGAGGACTATTGCGGAAGAGACGAACTTCTGCAGGCACCGTCAAGACAGCGGTAGATTGGCATTTGGCACAGATCATGGTAAACCTCAGCAGATCCGAACCACAGGCAACCTTCAAACAATCAGGCAAGAGAATAATTCAATCTAACGAGAACCCGCCACAATTTCAACAGAAAGCAGGGCTAAAATGAGCTCAAGGTAATGTTACTTTCATAGCATCAAAAATGATTTGAATCAACGAAAATTATTGTTTTTCATGGGCATACAGGTGGAGCTTAGCTCGCAGGGAGCGGTTTTTGACGAAAAAATAAGCGCGGCGGTGAGGAGCCGCCGCGCTTGTGGTTGTAAACAACCGTGCTTAGAAGTTGAGCCGGAAAGCGATCTCCACCTGCCGCGGCGTATAGAGGAACGCGCTGGAGTTGGAGTTGTTCGGGATCAGGAAGTTCTTGGCGCCCGTGCCGTTCTGGCCGGTGTATGTGAGTGTCGTTCCAGACAGGCTGTAGAGGTAGCTGGCTTGGTAGCTGGTAACGTTCTGGTGGTTGGCCAAGTTAAAGGCGTTCAGGATCAGCTGCAGGTTGATCGGGTGTCCCATGATGCCTTTCTCGTAGTCAATCTGCTTCTGCAAGCGCACATCGTCCACAATGCGGCGCGGATACTGGTAGGTGTTGATGCCGATTTGCGGAATGAGACCGCCGAAGCCTGAACCGTTCAGGCCGGACGCGATGGCGCCGCTTGGCTTGGCGCTCCCGCTGATGCCGGCCGTGAAGGGCAGGCCGTTCTGCATCTGGAAGCTGTCGTCAAGGCTCCAACCGTTGGTAACGTAATGGACCATGCTGCTGGTGTGCAGCCCGGGAATGTTGTAAAGGGCATAGGCCACAAACCGGTTCGGAACGTCGAAGTTGGAGTTGCCGTGGTTGATGCGGTAGTTGCTGTAGGGGTCGTACCAGCTTTCGGCTGCGCCTTGGGTGTTGGCATTCTGGGAGAAGTCGAGAGAGTGCGACCACGTGTAATTGATGTCGAACTGAACGCTTTTCAGTGTGCGGTTCACCACTTCGACGACCATGCCGTTGTAACTGGAATTCACGTTGCTGATGAACTCAGAGACCGAGCTGAAGTTCGGCGCGCTGGTGCCGAGCAAGGCCGTGTTGCCAAACGAAGTGTAGACGGGCACCGAAATCGTCGCCCCGTTGGCTCCCAGCCGGCCATAGCCGCTCGGGTCGCCGGCCACGGTGAGGGTCTTTGTTGCAACGGTCGTGGGATTCAGGTTGACATCGAGAAAGTTCGGCAGACGGCGTCCCAGACCGCCAAGGTAGCTGAGCGAGAGGTAGGTGCTCCTGCCGAGGGCCTGCTGGATTTGGAGGTCCATCTCCTGGACTTCTGGGAGCTTCAGGTTGGGCGACATGAAGTAGGAGCTGGGGCAGGACGAGCTACCCGGAGTACAGCCCGCCGTAGCCGCCGACGTGAAGATATTGAGGAAGGTCGGGGCGCCGGAAGTGTTGCCAAACCACGTGCGGCTGAATTGGCCGCTCGGACTGCCAGTGTTGAGGCGGACGTTTTCGATGTTGCCGTTGGTGATGCGGCCGTAGTATATGCCGTAGCCGCCGCGCAGCACGGTTTCGCCCTTACCGAACAGGTCATAGTTGAACCCGATGCGGGGACCAAAATCGATATTGTCACTGGGATTGTTGGTCATGCCGGTGTAGGGGACAAAGCTGCCGGTTGCAACGGTCAGGTTCGGATCCGCGGCCGGAATGGTCTCATGATCCCAGCGCAGGCCCAGCTCCAGGGTGAGCCGGGGCGAGAACTTCCAGTTGTCCTGCGCAAAGACGCCGAAATCCATCGTCGATATGGCATAGACCGGGTTGCCAAATCCCTGGACAAAGTCGTAGTAGCAGGGATAGATGCCGGTGACGGTGCCGCCGTTCTGCGAGCCGTTGGCGTCGCAGCCAACAGGGTTGGTGGCCGAAGGCGTCACGCCATTCTTGATATTCAGAATGTCGTTGAACATGTTGCCGACCCAGTTGTAGCTGAAGTCGCCATTGCTCTTGTAGGTGTTGTTCATCCGGTCGTAGTTGTGGACTGCATCTACGCCGAAGCGCAGGCTGTGGTTGCCCTTGCCCCAGTAGACGATGTCGCCGATCTGCCACTTACGTTCGTCAGGATAGGCGGCGCGGTGCTCATAGTAGAGCGAGCCGGCGTTGACGCCGTAGTTATAGCCCGCTTCCACTTGGGGAACGCCCGATGCGCCGGTGAAGTCCGACTTACTGTAGGGGGTAAGAGTCTGCTGGGTTTCGTAGTCGAGCTCCCGGCCGTACTGGAAGAGGAATTCGTTGCTGATGCTGTTGGTGATCAGGCTGGTGAGCTTGGTGACGCCGTAGTCCAGCTTGACGAAATCGTTACCCTGTGAGTCTTCCGCATACTGATCGGCGGCTGCGGTCTGAACGCCGCTTGGCGAGTCCCAACTCAAACGATGGTAGAGAACGCTCCAGTGCTCCTTAGGATTGATCTGCCAGTCGAGCTTGGGGGTATTGATCTCCTGGAAACCGAAACGGGGACTCGTGCCCAGATCGCTGTTCAAGCCCGGATCTGTGACTGCCGTCACGCCCGGATAGTTCGAGGCAGTAACAGCAGAGTTGCCGTAAAGCAGAACGGCCCAGTCGTATGCGGCCTGCGTGTAGCTGATCTTCTGCCGGGCAGCCAAGGCGCAGGCGTTCGCGTCATTGACCGCTGAGGAGGGAGCGCCAGAGAGCGCGCCGGTGGTGGCGTTGCAGGTTTCGCCCGTCGACAGTGCGGCCTGCGGCAGCGTGAAGAACTGCTGTGGGCTGTAGGGAATGCCGGTAACCGGGAAGACGTGAGTGTGCTGGTCGTAGGTGTAGATCCAGAAGAGCTTGTCCTTGATCAGCGCTCCGCCCACGGTGAAGCCGTAGATCTTGCGCAGATCTTCGGGCTTGAAGTGCGACGTCACGTTGGTGCCGTTCACCAACTTGGTAATGGTGGTGTAGTCGTTGAAGGCGTTCCAGTTGCTCTCGCGGTCGAAGAAATAGGCCTCGCCATGAAGCTGGTTGGTGCCGCTCTTGGTGACGGAGGTGATTACGCCGCCGGCGGCGCGGCCGTATTGCGCCGAGTACACGCCGGTGTTAACGGCAAACTCGCGCACTGCATTGCCGGAGGTCGAATAGGCTTCGCGGGTGCGTCCCCGCTCTTCGGCAAAGAAGGCCTGATTGTCGTCGGCGCCGTCGATCTCGACGTTGTTGAGCAGAGTACTGATTCCGCGAACGCTGACGAGGCCGTAGCCGTTCCCGTCAGAAACCACGCCCGGAGTAGTCATGGCCAGTGACGACCAGCGGCGGTTGTTGATCGGAACATTCTGCATCGCGGTTTGATCCAGCGTGCCGCTGAAATCCGGGGACTCGAGATTCATTACCGGAGCCTGTTCGGTAACGATGACCTCCGACTTCGACGAGGCGAGCGCCAGGTGCGGCTCGAGGTTGGTCACCTGGCCGACGACCACGACTACGTCGTCGGCGCGATAGTTGGCGAATCCGGGAGCAGTCACCGTGACGGTGTAGTGTCCGGGTTCCAGAAGCGGAGCCTTATAGTAACCGCTGCCATCGGCGACAAGATTCAGCGTGAATCCAGTGGCGGCATTCTTGATAGAGATGGATGCATTGCCGACCACGGCGCCCGTCGGATCCATGACCGTTCCAGAGATTGATCCCTGGGTTGTGGATTGTGCGTTCAGCACGAACGGGCTCAAACACAGTGCGAGGATGAATAGCGCCGAGGCGAACAGGCCCAGGCGAATTCCGTGGAATGTCATAACTGCCCTCCAGAGTGATGCTTTGCGTTTGACAGATACCTGCGTGAATGAAAAGCTGCGCTGCGAGTGCAATTTCCCTGCACGGTGGCCAGCGCGCCACGAGTCAAAAAACGACGGCCTGAATGCAGACTTGTCCAAGGCGCGAGAGGCGCCTCAAACCGTGGGGATTCCGCAGTGTTTTCAACTTTGAAAACTACAGGCCGTGGATGAAGACGAGATGAATTCGAGGTGAATGGCATATAAACAGAAGGCTCAGGGCCCGCGCCGCGATGAGTCCCTGGCTTTCTCCAATGGGCCGATAGGAGATATCGCTCGCCTGATGGACGATAACGCAGTTCTGCTGTCATGCCCTTACGCAAGTCTCTCTCAGAAACACAAGTGCCTGACGCACAAACCGGCAATTCGCTTTTGGAATGGTCTAACGCCATCTCTGATCGCGCGAACGTTGTGTTCGCGAGCGTCCATGTGCTCTGCTTCAACCGCTTAAAAAACGCGCATCAAAGAACCCCTCGATCGAAAGTCACGGGGGCGAGGCTTTCTTGAGGAGAAGTTATTGTAGGACAGGCAAACCTGATATTCCAAGGGGGAGAAGCGAGAATTAGGTGCGGTTTCTTCAGGGAATGAAGCGTTTGGAGAGCGAATCTGTGGAAAAGGGGGCGGAAACAGGGTTCAGGCTTCAGGTGTCGGGTTTCAGCCGTTCGCGGTCCTGAGCGGTTTCGGCAGGTCGCTCTCCCGTCCAACCAGCTTTCCGGCATCTGAACCCTGAAACCTGACCCCTGAAACCTGAACCCCGTCAGTGCCCGCTGCCCGGTTCCCAGCGCAGGCGAATCCCGCTGCGAACGGTGATCGGAAGGCTGGGATAGCCGATGGGCGCGATGTGTTGATTGTTCGTGAGATTCTCGGCTGCGGTGTAAAGGTCCATCCAGTGAAAGACCTGAACGCTCCAGCCCAGGTCGAGCTTGGCGTAGCCGTGATCGAGATTGCGATTGGGCAAAAGGAGGCTGTCAAGGCCGTTTGCATCTTCGCCCGCCAGGTAGGTTGAGTCGTCGCTGCGGCTGGCAAAGGCGGCGGTGAAGACGCCGGTGAATCGCTTGTCTGCATACGTGGCTGAAAAGTAACCGGTATGCGGCGCGCGGCGGAAGGGGCGTGCGCCCTCCAGAGGCGCATAGGGGCCGACAAGGATGCCGTCGAAGGTGGGAATGGGACCGAGAAGGGCCTCATCGTCGTTGGTAAAGGAGCGCTGCACCACGGCGTCGAGATAGGTGTAGCCGCCGCGGAGAAATATGCTGGAGCCGATTCCACTTTCGACGCTGGTTTCAATGCCCTGGGCGCGAAAGGCCTCGGAGTTGATAGTCAGCTCATAAGCAAAGTTTTCTTGCAGGATCTTTTCTAATGCCGCCTGCTGGGCGGCGCTGAGGTTGGGCACAAGCTCCGGGATCAGATCCAGGCCGACGTATTCGATCTCCTTGCCGAATTCATTGTGAAAGTAGCTGGTGCGGAAGATGACATGCTGGCTCAGGAACGCCTGCTCGACGCCGCCCTCATAGGTACGTATGGCGGGTGCGGCGAGCGGCCCGATGTGCAGCGTCTGGATCGCGGACGGGTTATAGGTTGCGAGGAAGTTGTAGAGCGAATCGTCCTGATCGGCAAGCTTGGGTTCGCGCACGGCCTTACCGAAGTTGAAGAACGTGCGCGTGCCGCTGAAAACCCCGCTGCGCGGCCGCAAAACGTAGTAGTTGAGGCCCACGCGGGGCGAAGCCTGGAAACCGAAGACGGAGTAATGTTCCAGGCTGCCGCCCAATGCATAGAAGAACCGTTCCTTGAAATCGCCGTGCACCGCGAGGGGAACGATGTAGTTGATGCGTTTGACGGGCTTGTAGTATGTGCTGCCCGGCTCCGCGCCGCGCTCGTCTTCATATTGGAGGCCGATGAGGCCTGCAAGGTGCGGCGTAAAGGTGATGTCGCCCTGGTAGCCGCCATGATCGCGGTTGTTGACGTATTGCGCGCGGTAAGTGCTGCAGTCGAGGACGGCCTGCCCTGTGGCGGAGTAGCCATTGGCGCCAGTGATGGTGACCGTGTTGCCGAGAGTCTCAGGTCCAAAACAATAATCGGTGAGGTAATCGGAGACCGGGACTGGATTCCCCGACTGCGACCAGAGAGAAACCTGCTCGCGCTTGCGCGTGAGCCCGTAACGCAAGCTGTTATGAAAGCTGGCCGTGGTCTGGTTATCGATCGAGGCGCTTATAAAAAGGTCCTGATCCTTCTGCGTGGCGTCGTCGGCAACTTGATAGAAGTCCCAGGCGTTCGGCACGCCCGTCGCATCCACGCCGTGGTGGAGCGTGGCGCGGATCTGCGTGGTGCCGTTGAGCGCCCAGCCCAGATTGGCTGCAGAAGTGGCCACGTGGTACTCGTCGTTGGGCAGATCGTTTGCGGTCTGGAGCCAACTGAAGGCGCCGAGATAATCGAGCTTCTTATGCGCGCCCGCGACCTCGAGTTCCTCGCGCGAGGTGGCGAGATTTCCGGCGTCGCTTTGAAAGAGCAGGGAAGGGGAGCTGGTGGTGCCGTGCGGAGTGGTCGCGCTCACCACGCTCGTCATCGCCCCTGCGCCGAATAACGTGGAGTCCGGACCGCGATAGACCTCCAAGCTTTCGACCGCGGTCGTAGAGAGCGGACCGAAGCTGAACTGGTTGCCAAGGTCGCTCGCGTCAATGCCGTCGAGAAGGATTTTGTTGTCGTTGGAATCGCCGCCGCGGACAAAAAGCGAAGTTTGCGCCCCCAATTGCCCGTCCTGCACGACCTGTGCTCCCGGCACGAGCCGCAACGCGCTCACCAAATCCGTGCGCAGCGCAAGGTCGAGCGGGGAAGGCACCGTCATTGCCGAGCTGGTTTGCGGTTGCGGCGTCGGCGTGCCGGTGGCCGTGACCACGATGGACTCGCGCACCCATTCGGGCTCCAGCACCAGATTGCGCTCGATCGAATCGAAAGCGGCGGCATAGAAATCCGGCGTCTGCAACTGGCGGAAGCTTTTGGCCGTGACCACGAGGAAGTAGCGGCCCGCGGTTCCCGTCGTGAATTGGAAGCTGCCATCGGACAAGGAAACCGACGATGCAACGACACTTCCGTTGCTGATGAGAGAGATTCTGGCGCCGGTCACCTTGGCGCCGGTGGCGTCGGTGACCACGCCGCGGATCGAAGCGGCCTGGCAGTTGACGGCAATGAGAGCGAGGAAGATGGCTGCGGCGGCTTGGCGGAGATTGCGCCGAAAGACCGCGGGCAGGAAATCGAGAGTCTGCATGAAGGCTCCTTCGTTCCCCTCGGAACGCGAAAAGCGATGGCTACGCCCGAGGACCGGTCTCCTGACTTGCGCGATCGAGCCGCCTTCCCAAAGCTGAACCACGCCGGTTCAGCTCCAGTGGCTGAAAGGGCAAATCCGCATTAAGCGGAAGGCCCTGGCTCAAAAACCTCCTTCGCCCCAACCAATCAACGACGGGAAACGAAGCAGGTGCGCTCACAGTTGCGGGGCAGTGGCGGAATTGCACCGCCTTCCCGAGCATCCTGGCGATTGCTGTGGTGGGTTGCGCAGCCGCATCGAGAGGCTGCAATGATGCCATGGAAGCGATTTCCATGACATCAACATTTATAAACGGAGCGGGGACCCCGCGTCAAAGGCCGATTCCGAATTGCGAAGCAAGAAAGCCGGCTGCAGATGAATTCGGATCTGAGAACTGAGTGGTGACCCCGGGAAGACTCGAACTTCCGACACGCAGTTTAGGAAACTGCTGCTCTATCCACCTGAGCTACGGGGCCACGTTGGCGCCAGCGGAATTACACCTTTGATTTTACTTCGATTCCGTTCGCAGCCGTTTCAGGAAACTGCTGTCAGTGAGGATTTACCGCCCAAAGCGCCGGCCCGGCTCATCCTGAGACAATTCTTGAAGCATCTATCTTTTGCGCGAGATCTTCCATGCCCACATTGCTCCATATCGACTCCAGCCCCCGCGCCGCATCGGTTTCGGGCTTCCTTTCCGGTGTCTTTGTTGAGAAGTGGAAGCAGCAAAACCCCGGCGGCACGATCTTCCACCACAACACTTCGCTCGAAGGCTTTCCCTACCTCGATGAAGCCGCCATCGAAGCGTTTTTCACGCCGTCTGCGAAACTGACCGCCGCGCAGAAGACCGCCCTCGCATTCTCCGATCGGCTGGTGGACGAGTTGCTCGCCGCCGACGTGGTGGTAATCGGCGCGTCCATGTGGAACCTCTCCATCCCCGCCTCGCTCAAGGCGTGGATCGACCTGATCGTGCGCGAAGGGCGCACCTTTGCCTTTACCCCGCAGGGCGTAGCGCCGCTGGTGCCGCCGGGCAAACGGGTCTACGTCTTCTCCGCGCGCGGCGGCTCGTATCCCGCGGGCACGCCGTTCCACGATTTCGATCTGCAGGAGCCGTATTTGCGCAGGATTCTGGGCGTGATCGGACTGACGCGCGTGGAGTTCATCTGCGCGGAGTACCAAAGCGGCGATCCCGAAGCCGCCGCGCGGAGCCTGGCCCGCGCCAAAAGCGCCCTGGCTGCGCTTACCGTGTGACCGCTGTTGCCCGGCGTCCATGTACACTCGACTGCATGAGTTCCCATCGCATCGCAGCCGTCATTCCTGCGCGGCTCCGGTCCACGCGGATGGCGCGCAAGGTGCTGCGCCCCATTGCCGGCCGGCCCATGGTGGAGTGGGTGTGGCGCGCCGCCAGCGCCAGCGGCCTCATGGATCCCGTGGTCGTGGCCACCGACGCCGAAGAGGTTGCGGAAGCCTGCCGCGCGCGGGCAATTCCCGTTGTCATGACCTCGTCTGATTGCGCCAGCGGCAGCGACCGGGTGAGGGAAGTCTCCCGCGCGATCGACGCCGAAGTCTATGTCAACATTCAGGGCGACGAGCCGACCCTCACGCCCGACTTTTTCCCGCCGTTACTCGGGCTCTTCGATCGGCCTGAAGTGGAAGTGAGCACGCTCTCGGTGCGCTGCCCGCCCGAAGAGTTCTTGAATCCCAACGCCGTCAAAGTCGTCACCGCCCTCGACGGCCGCGCTCTCTACTTTTCGCGCGCGACGATTCCCTGCGACCGCGACAAAATCGGTTTCACCGGGTATCGCAAGCACCTCGGCATCTACGCCTACCGCAAGGCCGCGCTGGAGCGCTTCGCATCGCTCGCGCCCTCGCCGCTCGAAAAGCTGGAGCGCCTGGAACAGTTGCGGTTGCTGGAAAATGGCATCGCGATCTACGTTGCCGACGCCCCGCGCGACACCATCGGCGTGGATACGGAAGAAGATTTGGTGAGGGCGGAAGCCATGCTGAGCCAAACCGCGAAGTAAAGCAGACAGCTGCGGAATCCAGTTGCCGACGGCCGATACCAGCCAATTCTCCGCGCACAACATTGGCCGGACTCCTCGCAACTAGGCGTTGCTCGTTCCACAAACGGATCTGTATAGTGATCAGGCAGATTCGAAGCCTGCTGGAGGTTTGGTGCGATGAGTGTGTGCTGCGCGCGGTTGCTTTTCGCCATTCTGCTTGTTACTTTGCCGTTCTGCGGCCGCCAGGCGCCGGCGCAAGGCTCTCCGGTTACGCGCCTTCCCGCGAACAAGGCCGTCGACGTGAATCCCGACACGCACCTGGTACTCACGTTTCTGAGTGCGCCGGCGGTTGGCAACTCCGGCCAGGTGCGCGTCTACGATGCCAAAGACCATCATCTGGTCGATAAGCTCGACCTCAGCATTCCTGCCGGCCCGGACCCGGCGCACCGCGTCACTCCGCCGCCGGCGCGGGATATCGACACGGCGCCGGCAACACCGACCACCACCACTCCCGCGGTGCGCACGACGCCCGCCGACCTGCATAACTACCAGTTGACAGCCATCGGCGGGATGCCCGACTTCCACTTTTACCCCATCATCGTGCACGGCAACGTGGCCACGATCTATCTGCACAACAACGTGCTCGCCTATCGCCACACCTACGTTGTGGAGATCGATCCCGGCGTGTTGAAGCCGGCAAATGGAACCTTCGACGGCTTCTCCGCAAAAGCCAGGTGGACCTTCAAGACCAAGGCGGCGCCGCCCTCCGCCGGCGCGACGCGGCTTGTAGTTGCGGCCGACGGCAGCGGAGATTTCAACACCGTGCAGGGAGCCGTCGACTTCGTGCCCGCGAATCCTGAGAAGCGCATTACCATCTTCATCAAAAACGGCGCCTACGAAGAGATCGTCTTCTTTCAGAAGAAATCGAATCTCACCTTTCTCGGCGAGGATCGCGACAAGGTGCAGATAGGCTACGGCAACAACAGCGCCTTCAATCCGCCCATGCCCGGGCCCTCGCGGCGCTGCGCCTTCTCCGCATACGATTCGACGGGAATCGAGCTGATCAATCTCTCGTTGAGCAACTACTTCTACGGGCAGGCCGAGGGCTTGCTCATCTCGGGCGCAAGGAATTTTGTGAGCCATGTGACCATCAAAGGCTCGGGCGACGCGCTCAACACGCGCGGCTCGGTCTACTTTGCCGACAGCACCATCATCGGCGACGGCGACACCATTCTTGGCGTGGGGCCGGCGTTCTTCAACCATTGCGAGATCGAGTCCATTGGGCCGTTTATGTGGATCCGCAACACCGATGCCAACCATGGCAATGTCTTTCTGAATTGCACGTTCATCGCGCGCGACCGTCCTTTGCCGTGGACGCAGAGTGCTCCCGCAGCGCAGCAGCCGCGCCCCTCCGCAGTGATCGCCCGATTGCCCAATAATCACGGCCTGAATTATCCGTTTGCTGAGGCGGTACTGATTCACTGCCGCTTGCAGGGAATTCCGGAGATCGGTTGGGGCCCCATCGACGATGACACCTCGCATCTTCACCTATGGGAGTTCGAGAGCACCGATCTCGATGGCCATCCCATTGACACCTCGCATCGCCATCCGGTGAGCAAGCAGCTCACGATGGAGAAAGACGCGGAGACGATTGCGAATTACAGCAATCCGGCCTTCGTTCTGGGCGGATGGGATCCCACGAAGACCGAGTAGTCATTCAAGGGCGCAGCTTTATAGCGGATTAGGAAACGGCGCAGGGTCTTGTATCAGGGCACGACTTCAGTCGTGCCGTAAACGCCGCAAAAGAAGTGGGGCTTTAGCCCCTGAGGGATGCTTCTGCGGCCAATGCCCGTTCCTCACACTATTCTCCGATTCGCTCTGGAAGGTTCTCCGACATATGGCAAACGATTCCCGCCGAGCCGCGCCACAACTCCTTACTTCCCCACCACCAGGATCTGGAACGACCCAGGGATCATCGGCGGCCGCGGCCCGCGCATGAATGCCGGCGGTCCGCCGGCAGGCGGTGCAGCTCCCGCTGGCGGAGCGGGTGCAGTCGGCGTCGGTCCGTACTCGGCCGTGATGAGAAACAGATTCCCGGTCTTCGTGTCGAGCGTGATGGTTTTGGCGCGCGCCGGCGTAAACACCGTTTGCTCTACTGCGAAGCTCGTGGGCGAATTCTCCTTGATCACCGTCAGCGTTCCATCGCCCTGCGAACTGAAGACTTCCATCGTCTCGGGATTGAAGGTCGCTCCGTCGCAGCCCACGCCGATCGGCAGGTCGGTGAGAATGTGCCCGTCGGCCGCCGACAGAATAATCATGTTGTTCCTGTCGCGACAGGCGGCAAACAGGATGCCGTTCTTGGCGTCGAGCGCGAGACCCGCGCAACCGCCGCCTTTACTCGAGAGATCGTAGCGGCCCACCATCTTCATCGCGTCTGCATCGATCACCGCGATCGCGGCCTTGTCTTCAAGGTCGACGTAGATTTTGCCGTGGCCGTTGATGACGGCCTGCTCCGGCGCGCCGCCGAGGTCGATCGTGCCCAGAATCGAGCCGTCCTTGTCGTCGAGCACCGTGACGTTGGGCGCCACGTGGCTGAGGATGTAGAAGCGGTGATTGGAGGGATCGTTCAGGTAGCCGTCGGGATTGCCCTCGACTTCGATCTTCTTGAGGATGGCGAAGGTCTTTGCGTCGAACATCGTCACCGGCTTTGAGGTCGCGAATCCGTGGCCTGTGGCCGTGTCCACCGCCGCGCCGTGGCCGCTCACGCCCGGAAGATCGCCCACCTGGGCCAACGTGTCGAGATTGAAGACGCCGATATGCCCGGCAGGGCCGGAGCGCGCCACGTACAGGTTGCGGCCGTCGGGATCGGCGGTCACGTAGTCGAATCCGCCGTCGCCGCCGACGAGTTGGATCTTCTGGACCTTGTAAGGGCCGCTGGCCTGGGCGTGCGCCAGCCCGGCAAGCGAGAACAGGGAAACGAAAGTTGCGATAGCAAGCGGCTTGAACGACATGCGTGAACCTCCGTGGATCGGGTTGGCGCGTCCGCCGGATTTTCGCAGACGGATTCGGCGTCCCATCCTCAATTCTTGCGCAGATCGTCTATACACGGCCAGGCCGCTTGCCTTTATGAAACGATTGTGACGGCGAAGATGGCCTTTCGCCGCATGCGGTAATCTCCCTACAATCGGAATTGCGCGCAAGATTCGGAGTGCGGCTTCGGCGCGGATCGGCGACTATGATTTCCATGAGCAGTCCGCAGGTCGCAATGCGCAACAGTATGACGCCCGCAACCATCTCGCCCACGCCGCCGGTTCCTCGTCTCGATCCCGATGCCGCGTGGAAGCAGCTCGTCGCGCGCGACACGCAGGCGCGCTTCTTTTACGGCGTCGCGACCACCGGTGTCTTTTGCCGGCCCAATTGCGCGAGCCGCCGCCCGTCGCGCTCGAACGTCCGCTTCTTCCTGACCGCGGCCGAGGCCGAGGCCGCCGGATTTCGCGCCTGCAAGCGATGCCGTCCCGCGATTGCATCGAGCACCACTGCGTGGGGCAGCCCTTTGGACAAGATCCGTGCACACATTGAGAAGAATGTTGACCGGCGCGTTGGCCTGGAAGAGTTGGGCCGCGTGGCCGGACTTAGCCCTTTCACCGTGCAGCGGCTCTTCAAGCGCGAGATGGGGGTGAGCCCGCTCGCCTACCAGCGGGCGCTGCGCGCATCGCGCCTGCGTGGCGCGCTCAAGCAGGGAAACACCGTGACCGATGCCATCTACAACGCCGGATTCAGTTCCTCAAGCCGCGCCTACGAGGCGAACCAGCTCGGCATGACGCCGCAACGTTTCGCCCAGGGCGGCAAAGGCGAGCAGATCGGATTCACTTCGGCCCGTTCCCCATTTGGATGGATGATTGTGGGCGCGACGGAGCGCGGTCTCTGCTGGCTTTCGCTCGCGGCTACGAAGCCCGAAGCGGAATCGAGCCTCCGCGCCGAGTTTCCGCTGGCCCGGCTGCGCCGTGATCCCTCGCTTGCGCGATGGGTTGAGCTGGCGGTGGAGAGCGTAAGTTCCGGCACGAACCTCGTCCAAAAGGCCGCCGCACCGCAGGTGCTGGATCTGCGCGGGACAGTTTTTCAGCTCCGCGTTTGGCAGGCGCTCCGGCAGATTCCCCGCGGCCAGACGCGCAGTTATTCGCAATTGGCCCACGAGCTGGGCGATCCAAGAGCCACGCGCGCCGTGGCCCGCGCCTGCGCGGTGAATCGTGTGGCATTAGTGGTGCCGTGCCATCGCGTAGTCGGCGCAGACGGTTCGCTCACCGGATACCGATGGGGCATGGAGCGCAAGCGGGAGCTATTAGCCGCGGAGAGAAGCCAACCGCAGTTTTCGCGTTAGGAACGTGCAGTCCCTAGTCTCAGAGTTGTAACCTGGGGCATCCGGCGGAGTTGGCGAATCAATGAATCGCAATCAATAGGCCGCCGCTGACGCTGACGGACTGTTCGTGGCCGCGCATGAAGTTGTAATCGTAGCTGGGCTCGAGGTACCAGCCGAGCTTGTGTTTGCCGGTCGGCCAGAACATGAAGTCGAGGACGGCTTCACCGGCGATGGAGTTTGGCTTCGAGTTGGGCTCATTGGAGTGCACCCACTCGGGTCCGAATCCCGCCATGAATTCTGCTTTGCGCGAGAAGGTCCATGGCTTCTTGAAGACGGCGTCGGTGTCCCACTCGGTGGATTGGGAGCGGAAGAGTGGCGTCGTGCCAGCCTCGATTTCGAGCCAGTTCTCGATCGGTGTGAATTCAACCGCAACCGAGGGACCGAAGCTCGACGTGCCGTCCTTCGGATTGACACTGGCAGCACCACCGATTTCGAGGATGGCAGCGGGATCCTTGTCCGGCGACTGGGCGCAAGAGGGGAACCCACAGACGGTGACGAATAGTAGGAGCAATGACCTCATAGGAAGGCAAGCACCTCTATTGAGGATTTACACAGACTTGGCAGCGATGGCAAGCAGCGTCTGAAACTGCGGCGCGTCCGCATCCTTGTCGACGACCGCGGTTTCCACGTTCGTAAAGCCCGCGTTTTCGAGCATCGCTTCGAGTTCGGCTTCGCTAAAACCGAGCCACTCGTCGGCATACATTTCGCGCGCCTCTTCAAAGCGGTGCTTGACGAGATCGAGCACGACGATGCGGCCACCGGGCGCGACTATCCGCGCCGCTTCGGCCAGCGCGCGCTCGGGGTGCAGCGCGTGGTGCAGCGATTGCGAGAAGAATACGAGATCCACCTCGCCCGCGCCGATAGGCACTTCTTCCATGTCGCCCTGCCGGTACTCCACGTTCTTCACGCCGTGACGCGCAGCCTGTTCGCGCCCCACTTCGATCATGCGGGCGGAGCTGTCGACGGCTATGACACGCACGGCTTTTTGGGAAAGCAAAAGAGCGAAGCTCCCCTCACCGGCGCCCAGGTCGGCAATGGTGAGAGGCGGCATCAGGCGCAGCAGCGTCTCGGCCATGCTCTTCCACGACTTGCCGGGCACGTAGTCTTTGCCCAGACGTCCGGCCACGCTATCGAAAAACGCGCGCATCTTGTCCTGGCGCTTTTTGATCACCCGGCGCATCGCGGCCTGATCGGCGGCGGCTTCGGGAGTTTCGTGCTCCGCGCGGGCCAGGAGCTTCTCCAAAAAGTCTCGGGTAGTCGGCGAGGGACGATAAAAATTGCTCTTCCCGGTTCGCCGGTCCTCAACGAGGCCCGCTTGGCGAAGCTGAGACAGATGCGTGGAAATAGTGCTCTGACCCATTGCGAGGATTTCCTGCAGTTCGGCCACGGACAATTCTTCCGCCTCTAGAAGCAGGAGGATGCGCAGCCGGTTTGGGTCTGCCAGGGCGCGCAGGGTTTTCACGATTGACGGCATAGCAAAATTCTGTTACATATCAACATATCACGATACGACGATAAAAGGAGAAGAGAATGGCAACCGCGACCCTTGAAGGAGCGAAAACCGGCAAGCTCCCAACCGAATACAAAGTGGCCGATCTCGGCCTGGCCGATTGGGGCCGCAAGGAGATCGACATCGCCGAGCAGGAGATGCCGGGCCTGATGGCCATCCGCAATAAGTACGCGGCGGAAAAGCCGCTGGCCGGCGTGCGCGTGACCGGCTCGCTGCACATGACCATTCAGACTGCGGTCTTGATCGAGACACTGGTGAGCTTGGGCGCCGAAGTCCGCTGGGCGAGCTGCAATATCTTCTCTACGCAGGATCACGCGGCCGCAGCGATCGCCGCAACCGGCGTTCCTGTCTTCGCGTGGAAGGGCGAAAGCCTCGAGGACTACTGGGAGTGCACCTGGCTTGCGCTCACGCACACGGGTGGCCTCGGTCCGCAGCTGGTCGTGGACGACGGCGGCGACGCGACGCTGCTCATCCACAAGGGCTACGAGCTCGAGAACGGCGACAAGTGGGTCGAGACGCCTTCCGGCAACCACGAGGAGCAGGTGATCAAGGACCTGCTCAAAAAAGTTTTTGCCGAAGACCCGAAGCATTGGCATGAAGTCGTTGCCGGCTGGCGCGGTGTCTCGGAAGAGACCACCACGGGCGTGCACCGGCTCTACAAGATGATGGAAACGGGCACGCTGCTGGTGCCGGCAATCAATGTCAACGACTCCGTGACGAAATCCAAGTTCGACAACCTTTACGGCTGCCGCGAATCCTTGGCCGACGGAATCAAGCGGGCCACCGACGTGATGGTGGCGGGCAAGGTCGCGGTCGTCTGCGGCTACGGCGACGTGGGCAAGGGCTGCGCGCACTCGTTGCGCGGCATGGGCGCGCGCGTAGTGGTGACGGAGATCGACCCCATCAACGCGCTGCAGGCGGCGATGGAGGGCTTCGAGGTGACGACGGTCGAAGATACCCTTGGCCGCGGCGACATCTACGTCACCTGCACGGGCAATACCGACATCATTACGTTCGAGCACATGCAGAAGATGAAGGACCAGGCCATTGTGTGCAACATCGGCCACTTCGACAACGAGATCCAGATGGACCGGCTGAACGCCGCGGCGGACGTAACGAAACTCAACATCAAGCCGCAGGTGGATAAGTACACCTTCCCAGCAGGCGAGAATTCGGCCATCCACTCGATCTTCATCCTGGCCGAAGGGCGCCTCGTAAACCTGGGTTGCGCCACGGGCCATCCGAGTTTCGTGATGTCAAACAGTTTCGCCAATCAGACGCTAGCGCAGATCGACCTCTGGAAGAACCGCGAGAGCTACAAGCCGCAGGTCTACGTACTGCCCAAGAAGCTCGACGAAGAGGTGGCGCGGCTGCACCTGGAGAAGATCGGCGTGAAGCTGACGCGGCTCATCCGGAAGCAGGCCGAGTACATCGGCGTGCCGGTGGATGGGCCGTTCAAGGCGGAGCACTACAGATACTAGGTGTCAGGTTTCAGGGGTCAGGTTTCAGATGTCTCTGGCCGGCGTTGGCCGGGCGCACTTCTGATCTTGGTCGGTTTCCTGAAACCTGAAACCTGAAACCTATGGCATCACTTCTCACATTCTCGTTCGAGCTATTTCCTCCGCGCACACCGGAGGCGCAAGCCAAATTGCCGGGCGTGATTGCGCAACTGGCCGCGCTTGGGCCCGACTATTTCTCGGTCACGCATGGCGCGGGCGGCTCCGATCAGGAGGGAACCTACGAAACCCTGCTGACGGTGGTGGAGCACTCGGGCGTCGAGACTGCGCCGCACCTCACCTGCATCGGGTCGACACGGGCAAACATTGCCGCGCAACTCGCGCGCTACCGCGAAGCGGGCGTCAAGCGCATTGTGGCGTTGCGCGGCGATCTGCCGGCGACGGCGATGAGCCCAGCGGCGCCGGGCGAGTTTCACTACGCGAACGAACTGGTGAGCTTCATCCGCGCCGAGCACGGCGACTGGTTCAAGATCGAAGTCGCCGCGTATCCCGAGATGCATCCCCAGGCGGCGAACCCGGCTGAAGATTTTGCCAACTTCCGGCGCAAGGTGGAAGCGGGCGCGGACGCGGCG
>Ga0187852_1001457_pt1 | contig 22097 bp, 14 predicted proteins | sample June2016WEW_6_40_FD_134511 | JGI IMG/M metagenome (GOLD analysis project Ga0187852, IMG submission 134511) | Peatland microbial communities from SPRUCE experiment site at the Marcell Experimental Forest, Minnesota, USA - June2016WEW_6_40 | ecosystem: Environmental > Terrestrial > Soil > Wetlands...
CGTCGCTTGGAAGTGGATTCTTGCCTACCCGATGCGGAATGACCGTTGGAGCGGGTATTTCGAAGACGTCCCTGAGAACAAGAAAAACCTCAACCAGGCTGAGCCGACCATGACGGCTTACTATATTTTGACGCGTCCTGACCCCACTGCCGTCGACCGCGAATGGGTCAACCACGTTGGCCACATTATCGATTGGGTGCGGCGGTCGCTTGGCCGCGGCCCCTATTTCGACGCTTGGGCGATTGATGAACAAGGTGAGCCGCCAAACTTCCAAGGCTGCTGCTCGCGCGCCGGGCTGGCCAGCGACACTTCCCGCTGGGGGGCGATTAACGCGATGTATTACGAGAGGACCAACGATGCCCAAGCCCGCGAGGATGCCTTTCGCTCGTTGAACTATGCCACCTATTTCGCAGCCTCCGATGGAAAAATCTCCTGCTGCGGCCTGGGGTTCGAGGGACAATACTGGTTTGATGACGGCTATGGCGACTACTCCCGGAATTTCTCTTGGGGCATGGGCGCCGTTCCAGAGTTCGCTCCGGCGGGTGAAAACCATTTGTTGCGTTCCTCGTCCGTGGTGCAGAAGGTGACTTACGCCGATCGCTCCATTCAGTATCGGACGTTCGACTCGTCAGCCACGGAAGTACTTCGGCTCCATTTCAAGCCGGCGCAAGTCGGCGCTGGCAGCGTTGCGTTGCGGCAAGGCGACGGCCTCAGCGACGATGGATATTCTGTACAGCCCCTCCCCGGCGGCGACTTCGTGATTAAGGTACGGCACACGCACTCCGGGGAGGTCAGGATCGCGGGGTGAGGCGAAAAAGCAAGAATCTTCCGTGACAGAGGGGATGACATGCAGCGTCGCCATCGCACTCCCGCTTTGGCGCTGGTTCTGACCTTGAGCGCGGGTTCCTTACTTCCGGGCCAACAGAGAAACCGGCTGAATGGCCACCCGGTTGTTCTGGACGGCCAAGGCAAATTGCTTTCTTGGTTGACGCCGCAGGATCGCGCCTACGACCATGTGGTAAAGCTGGCCTGGGATTTCATCGAGAATAGGGTTCCCGTTGAGTCGAACGGTTTGAGGGTTTATCTGGTGCACTCCACGTTCGACCCCTCCACCCTACAAGGCACCGACTGGCCGCACAATCCGGCAGGATTATACGCCATGTTCGTGGACTCGGCCCTGGCGTACTACGCTTACTCGGGCGATAAGACGGCGCTCGATCGCGTGCGCGAGATGCTCGATTACCAGCTTGCCCACGGCACTACGCCGTCCACCTGGGAGTGGGCGAGTGTCCCGTATGCGAGTTCTGAGCCGGGGGCGACGGAGTATTTCGGCGCCGATGACGTAAAGTACTGCGAAAAACTTCGCCCCGGCGCCGGCGCCTGCGGGCGCGGAGATGGTCACTTTGCGATCCAGCCGGATAAGGCTGGAGAACTGGGACTGGGGTATCTGAAATTCTACGAACTGACGGGGGATGCGAGGTACCGCGACGCCGCCTTGGCCTGCGCCAATGCTCTGGCTTTGCATGTGCGCGTTGGCGACGTGACGCACTCGCCTTGGCCATTCCGCGTATATGCGCACACGAATGTGGTTCGTGACGAGTATACCGCCGACGTCATCTCCAGCATCAAGTTGTTCGATGAGCTGCTTCGGCTGGGATTTGGTGACCCGGCGCCGTATCACCGAGCGCGGCGCCTGGCTTGGGACTGGTTGATGAAATATCCACTCCGCAACAACGTGTGGAGCGCCTATTTCGAGGATGTTCCGAGCGATCCCAATCTCGTTAATTGGAATCAATACTCGGCCGGAGAGACGGCCCGCTACCTGCTGCAGCATCCCGAAATTGATCCGGAGTGGAAGGCGCACGCCCAAGAGCTGCTGACTTGGATTGAGAAGACCTTCGCCGTCGATGTCCCCGCCAGCTCACAATACCGTTTGGTCCAGCAAGAACCCATTCAGCACGGGCAGCAGTGGGGGGCCAATGCGATCTCCGAGCAGACGGTCGAAGACATGGACAAGATGGGCAGTCACACGTCTCGATACGCCTCGGTTTGTGCGTTGTTTTACGAAAAGACAGGCGATGAAGGTTTCAAGGAAAAGGCCTTTCGCGCATTCAATTGGGCCAGCTACATGGCCCATGAAGACGGATTGATCACCGAAGCTATGGCGGAAGACGAGTTCTGGTTCTCGGACGGGTATGCAGATTACATCCGGCACTTCCTGGCCGGAATGGGCTCCGTGCCAGAATGGTCGCCGCCAGCGGAAAGCCACCTGCTGCGCTCTTCTTCGGTAGTTGTGAAGGTGATTTACGCAACCCGCGATGTGAGCTATACGACGTATGACGGAGATGCGACCGAAGTCTTGCGGCTGGGTTTCCAGCCGCAACGCGTCATGGCCAACGGCACGCCTCTCCGCGCCCGGACCGACCTGGACGAGCCCGGCTGGATGTTTGACGCGGGGACCGGCGTCTTGCGGGTAAGGCATGCGAAGGCACGCGACATCAACATCAGTGAGAAGAGCAGTGGCTAGGGCTCAGTGGCTAGGGAAGAGCAGGAGTAGCTAGAAGCTGTTTCGAAACCGCCCAGCAGAGGGGAGATTACTGAATACCGCCCAAGATCCCCGGCGGCTGCTTGAGGACTCAGCCCCGCAGGGGCTGAATATGAGTAGCCGGGGGCAACGCCCCCGGAAACGACGCCCCCTCACCCCCGTTCCCCTCTCCCCGCCTGCGGGGAGAGGGGTGCCGAAGGCGGGGTGTGGGGCCTTGGTCCGGGGGTTTCACCCCCGGCTACTCATCTTGCTCCCCTGCGGGGAGCACGGCTTCACGCCCAGGCGGCCATCCCCGTTGGAACCGGGTAGAGAAGGTTTTGAAACAGCTTTTAGCCACTGTTCTGGCACTAGTCACTAATCACTTCTCCCCCCCAGGCTCTTCAAGAAGACGTCACGAAGCATTTCGGTTTCCCGATTAGCTTTGTTCCCTTTAAGTTCCTCGAACCGGCGGCGCGCGTGGCGCGCCGCTTGCGCCTGGCCGGCCTGCTCGTAGAGCGCCCCCAAGCGATACCACGCATCCGCCAGGCTCGGGTCCAGGCGGATGGCTTTCTCCAGATCACCCGTCGCGCGGCTGCGATCGCCCTGCCGTTCGTGAACCTTGCTTAGCGCCAGATAGCACAAGCTGCAGCGAGGGATCGCACGCGCAGCAATTGTGAGGTCCTTCAGCATGAGGTTGGAATCGCGGGACTGGAGCTTGATCAGGCAGGCAGCGTCTAAGTAGAGAAGATATGGTGACGGGTTCGGGTCGCGCAAACCTTGAGCGGCAGTTCTCTCCGCCTCTTCGATCTGCCCCTGCACGTAGAGGGCAAAGGCCATCATCACTCGGGCGGGCGAGAAATTCGGCTGAGCCGCAAGGAGCGCGCGGCAGGTTTCTATTGCTTCGGCCTCTCGTCCACCCAGGAACTGGCCCAAACCAAGGCCGAGTTGGAGGAAAGGGGAGCCCTTTTGTAAGTTCGCTGCTTTTTGGAATACCTCCAGGGCCCGCTGGTAATTCTGTACCCGAAGGTAAAACAAGCCCAAATCGAGGGCATAGTTCTCTTCCGTGGGAGCGGCGGTAAATGCTGCGGCGAGATCCCTTTCGGCCTCTGTGTTTTTCCCCAGGGCTGCTTCGATCTTGCCGCGCAAGTAGGAGCGTGCCACTTCGCCGGACGGCGCAGTCGGCGGCGCCTTAGCGAGCATGGCGAGCGCGTCGGAGAATTTCCCGAGGGCCAGTTCCGCGAGCGCAAGATTGTAGTAACCCTCGAATAACTGCGGGAAATCCTTGGCGGCGCGGTCGAAAACCGTGGCGGCTTCCGCGTACAAGTCGTGCTCGGCAAGGCCGGCGCCCGTGCGCAGGAGAATCTCGGCGGGCACTCGAGGCTCGGCAAGGAACTCTGGTACCAACTTCCGAGCCGTGCTCGTATCTCCTTTGGCTAGGGCCTCTTCGATTTGATCGTCCAGCGACCTTTGGAGGGCCTCCGCAAACATGACGTACGCCGTCCGCTCGGAAGCTGCAATTAACGGCCGAGCGGGTAGCGCACACTTAGTGCTCTTCGAACCCCGCAGCTTTTCCCACCATGATCCTGTAGAGGCGCGCCATGCCGTGCCAATACCGGACGCTGGAGTGCCAACCACAAGGAAAACTGCAGCGAGTAGAATGGGCACTGTTTTCAGCACCGCCGGAGATCGAGCGCCGTGGCCCGGACCTCCGCATTTGAGGTCTGTCCCCATGGGCCTTCGGCCCGCGAAACCCCATGAAAAACAGTCACGGGTCGCGCAGACGTGCCGTAGTTTGGCATGTCTGCGCCCCTGTCCGGAGGGCGCATACATCCCGCCAAAGTACGGCGGGACGTATGCGCCACCCTGGTTTTTCGACCCTGCGGCTCTTACTAAAGAGAGTTGGTGCATGATGGTGAGATTTTGCCACGTGCCAGGCCGATTTGCACGAACGTATTCTTGGGCGACCGGCATGCCCGAAGCACCTTGAGGGGTGGCGCGGACCCTAATGCGCCGGACCGCGGCGCTCGGGGGCGCGAACTGACCGGTGCTGAACAGATCTGCCAAATCGCTCTTTTGAGTTTGCGGTTGGCACGCGGTTGGCGAGGGGGACTACACCGCCGCTCGTAGCCAGAGCAAAACCGGTATGGCAGGGGAGAATTACGTGACTGACTTATGAAGAAAATCGGCAAAAGGCAAGTACATGCGACGAAACTGCTTGACAGGCTCAATCGGGCCATGCTAGGTATGCTACACAGGCAAAAAATACCGAATATCGAATGACAGGACGGCGGTGGTTAGAATAGCACTATGAACTTGACCCACCCATAGAGGAGGCGAGCATGTGTTCCCGCAAGTTGGCCCTTCTGATCCTAGCATTGCTCTTGGCCCTAGATTGGGCGCCGGCGCTCAAGGCTCAGTTGAATCGTGGTGTGCTGGAAGGCGTGGTGGTTGACGCGCAAGGCGGGGTTGTGCCCAACGTCGATGTTACCGTCACCTCGGTCGAAAGAAACGAGGCCCAAACGGTGAAGACGAATAGCTCCGGTTATTACCGCGTCGAGGCGCTGATCCCGGGACAGTACCGCGCTCGTTTTGCGGCAGCGGGATTCTCGCCGGAAGAACTCGTCGGCATCGAGGTGGCGGCCGGGCAAGTCATCCGCCAGGACCTCACGCTCAAGGTCGGTACGGTGCGCCAGCAGGTCGAAGTGAGCGCGGCCCCGGCGCTGGTTGAGACTGCGGCCTCGAACTTTTCCACGACAGTCGGGGCGAGCACGGTCGAAAACATCCCGTTGGCCGGCCGCGACCTGCAACAGCTTGTTTTCCTTTTTCCGGGAGTCAATTCTGTGGCTGGCCCGCCGGGAAGTAATTTCGGCTTTAACAGCCAAGACGGAACGTTTCCGGATGCTACCCACGTTGAGGGTTCCGATCTGTCGGTGAACGGCGGGCAAGGCGGCGCTAACGCCTGGTACCTGGACGGCAACTTGGATCTGTCGGGACTGGACGAGAATCTCGCAGTAAATCCCTCGCCGGACGCCGTTGGGGAATTCCAGGTCATCACCGAGGCGTTTTCGCCGGAGTACAGCCGCACGGGCGGGGCCGCTTTCAACGTGGTTCTCAAGTCGGGGACCAATAAACTTCACGGGGACGTTTACGAGTTTGCGCGCAACGACGCCACCAACGCGCGCAATCCCTTCACCTCGGTGAGTTCCACAGGCCAGCTCATCAAGAGCCGGCAACTCCGCTTCAACAACTTCGGCGGCACCCTGGGCGGACCCGTGGTGCTTCCGCATGTTTACAATGGGAAGGACAAGACGTTTTTCTTCTTTTCCTGGGACACCACGATTCTCCACCTGATCGGCACGCAAACGTACACCGTCCCCACGCCTCTGATGCGTCAAGGCGATTTCAGCGAGGATCCCAATACCGCCCAATATGGCCTATGGGATGCATTCAGTACCGTCGGCCCGAACTCGCAAGGTGTGTTTGACCGGACCGCTTTCGGGACGCCACTGGTAATGAATGGGTGTCAGGCATCGGTCATCGACGACCCAGCCAATGCGGGGAAGCAGACGTGCAATTTTGCCACCAAGCTGCCCGCCAATCGGCTCGATCCCGTCGCCATGTTCTATATGAACTCCTTCCCTCTGCCCAACTACAACAATCCCCTGAGTAGTTGTCCGCAGTCTGTGAGCGGCAACTACCAGACCTGTAGCAACTATCTGGGGACGATCGGCAGCAGCCAGGACCCCAACAATATCTCGGTCAAGATTGATCACCAATGGAGCGACAAAAGCAAGTATTTCGGTGAATGGCTTTACAATCCGCTGAAGTACGCCAACTACCGGGTGCCTTGGACAGGAGCGACCTTCCCCTGGTCGGGGACGGGGTGGGGCGGCAATTACGACGTGCAAATGGCGAATCAGATCATCGCCTTCGGCAATACGTACGCGGTCAGCCCGACTTTCGTCAACGACTTTCGAGTGAGTTACAGCCGGCAGGCGATGACCACCAACCCGAAGCATCCTTATCCCGACAGCATTACAGACCAAACCCAGGTCCAGCAGGTCTTGGCGCCGTCTCAAATCCCGGAAGACCCCTATTTTCCAATTCCTAACATCTACATCAGCACTCCCAGCGGCGGCAGTATGAGCTTTGGACCTGTAAACTGGGTAAATATGTTGACCGGCTCCGAAGCTTTCACTTTCCTCGACAACGTGACCAAGATCATCGGGAAGCACACCATGAAGACCGGCTTCCTCTACCGCCTCGAGCATAGCTGGTATGAAAGCGGCTACGGCACTAACTTCAGTTTCAATGGTGACAACAGCGTCGACTCGATTGGTGGTATCGGAGGAGGGGCCGGCTTGGAGCAGTTCCTGCTCGGGGCGGTAGGCAGTAATGGCCGCGACGGGGACGGCGGCTTGATGTTCTCGCCTCGGCTCCGCGATCGTTATTGGGGATTTTACTGGCAGGACGACTACCGGGTGAGCCGCAGCTTGACCATCGACTTCGGCCTTCGTTATGACATCTATGGCATGTTCAAAATCAACCAGCACCCCATGTCTAATTTCTGCCTGAATTGCCCCAACCCTGCGACCGGCCTCCCAGGCAAAGTCATCTACGAGGGCGACCCGCAGTTTCCCAAGGGTCATGACATCTTCCCCGCCAACAAGACGGACTTCGGACCTCGCCTCAATTTTGCCTGGACACCTTTCTCCGACCACAAGACGGTGTTCCGAGGCGGCTACGACATTTTCTATAGCAACGCTTTCCAGGGCGCGCTCTCGCCGGGACAAACCCCCTCAAACTTCCCCGGCTGGTCGCCCGAATATGACTGGAATGGAAGCTGGACTCCAGGATGCGCGGCTTTGAGCGGAAAGTGCGTTTCGTTTCCGCTCAGTGACACCACGACCAGCAAGGCCGGCCTCACTATTCCCCCCAGATCCAGCGGATTCCCGGCTATCCAGCATAGTCCTCTGCTCGGCTTCCCCTATCTCCAGTTCTTGAGCCCCGTGAGCCATGACCCCATGGTCCAGATGTGGAGCTTTCAGGTCGAGCGTGAGTTGCCGGGCAACTTCATGGCGAGCGTCGGCTATGTCGGCAGCCACGGAACGCATTTGCTCGGTGAGCCTTTTCGCAACTTCAATCATGTCCCAACCAAAGACATGCTTCAATACAAGTCGGACCTCTACTCAGACGTCCCCATCACGCAGGTTTACTCGGGTACCACCGCAGCCGCCTTGCAGTCGGTCTACGGATCATCCACGCTTCCTCTAAGTACGCTGTTGACGCCTTGGCCGTTCTACGGCGCGGTGGCCGGGCTTGTTGATGCCACGGCGTTCGACGGGACCACGGTTTACCATGGGATGAATGTCAAGGTCCAAAAGCGGTTCTCGCACGGTCTCCAGTTCACGGCGGCGTATACGAATTCCAAGAAAATCAACAACGCCGACACCGCCACGGTGTCCGGTTGGTCGTCGGTCAATCCAATTAGCTATTCCAAAAGTGGGGGAACGGGCGGGCGAGCCGGACTCCTGAGTGGTTTGAACTCATCCAACTACCAGGACTGGGATAACCGAAAAGTCGATCGTGCGATTGCCCCGGACGATATTTCACAGATCTTCAATATCGCCGGCACCTATCAATTGCCCTTCGGGGCCGGTAGACAGTTTTTGAACCAGAAGGGCGTCTTGAATGGCATCTTCGGAGGATGGCTGCTGAGCGCCAATTTCAATGCCGAAACCGGCGTGCCCCTTCCCATCTCCTGCCCCGGCGACCAGATCACTAGCCGGTGCGATTTGATTGGCAGTCCTGGCTTCTCTCAGAATCGCAGCAAAGCTGAAAAAATCGCCGACTGGATCAATCCTGCCGCGTTTGTACCTGCTTTCGGCTCGGATCAGAGTTTTTGGGCTAATTACAATCAATTGGATCCTCGTGCCTGGCAGTATGGCACCATGGGACCGAGGCTGGCGAATTTCCGCTCGCCGGGGTTCTGGAACGTTGACACCGCGCTGAACAAACAGTTCCATTTTAATGAGGAGAAGTACTTCGAAGTTCGCTGGGAGGCCTTCAACGCGCTGAACCACCAGAACCTGGGTCTTCCCAATACAGGATTTTGCTTGCCACCTACGGAAAGCGGCGGGACGGACCTGGTCCACCAGGCTGGGTGCAGCTTCGGGCGCATTACGAACATCGCCACCGATCCCAGGGCTTTAGAATTCGCCTTGAAGTTTCACTGGTAGTCTGTAGAGGCGGCCTTACGCCGCCGCTTGGCGAAATAAACTCGCCATTGTAACGCCACACTGACCGCCTTTTGCCACCCCGTTGTAGGGGCAACCCTTGTGGTTGCCCCAGGGCGGCCACAAGGGCCGCTCCTATGTGTCGCGACCCTAACACCACATCGCAGAGGCTGGCATTACCTACAAGAAAAAGTTTATATTATCAAGTCTCCGAGCTGAGTGTGCAGTGGCTGGCTACGGGCTTTGACCAAGATTTGGGAGAACAGGGCTTATGAAACGACGACCGGTTTGTATCCCAGAACGTGCTTTCGAGTCTTTTCGCACCGGAGCATATATCGCAATCTTGCTAGCCGCGGGTTTTCTGAACCTTGCGCTCCTGACGGGAGAGGCGAGAGCTGAAACGCGTGAAATCAAGGACCCGGAGGTGAAAAAACTGTACAACGAGCTGGCCGATAAAGGCTGGATCATCTTCTCCGCCAAGACCGAAAAAGGAGACTACGATCTCTTCGTCTCCCGTCCCAACGGGTCTCATCTGCGCAATCTCACTCGCACTCCAGGAACGAATGAGCTGGGCGTCCGTCTCTTCCCTGACCAAAAGAGGATTCTGTATCGCCGGATTGATACGATGAAGCCGAAGCTGGATTACAGGCAACTCGACCACGGCGTTCTGATGATCGCCAATGCCGATGGATCGAATTCCCGGGCGCTAGGGGCAGAGGGCGACTATCCCTGGGCAACGCTAAGTCCGGATGGTAAGCAGATCGCCTGCTTATACAGGAAGGAAGGGAAGATTCGGATTTTCGATCTTCAGAGCTTGAAGATGGTGAGGGAGTTGCCGCGCCAGGGAATTTTCTGGCAACTTGGCTGGTCCCCCGATGGCAAAGAGTTTTGCGGGACTGCGAATGTTGAGGGGCGGGAGTGGAACATCGTGACCTACGGAGTCGAGAGTGGCAAGCTGACGCTCATCAGCCGCGTCTTGAACTGCACACCCGATTGGTTTCCCGACTCACGCGGCTGCATCTTTTCTCACCGAAATACCAGCCTTGCTTCGGACGACGGCGGTGCGGCGGCAAAGAAGATCGCCAACGACCCGAACTATAGCTGGACCATGCTCATGATGGCCGACAGGGAGGGGAAAGAACGTAAGCTGGTGGTGGCCGAACAATTCAAGCATCTCTACTTTGCTTGCGTATCCCCGGATAACAAATACGTGATCTATAGCAGGCTCGACAAAGACGGTAGTCTGGCCGGTCCCATGGCTGTAATTCGTCTGGCCGACACTCCGATCATCGACGGCTCCTGGATGGCAGTGGAAGAGCAGTACGCCAAGCATGCGAAGAGAGGGCCCATCTTGCATCTGGATCTTCCACCCGGCTTTCACCCGTACTGGACTAATGCCAAACTCGGCGGGGAGTGAGCGATTGGAATCTCCGTTGGAGACACGATCGCATTCCCAAGAATCAGCGAGCACAGCTACGCCTGCGGCGCGTGAATGGCCGGCCGGTCCGGGGCCGCTGCGAGCCTTTGCCCTTATCGCTGGACTGATCTTGAGCGTGTGGTGGCTGGGGCACAAGGTCCAGGACGGCCAAGACAGAGTCATTACCCAAGCCGGCCGGATCGAGGTGACGGCGCGCCTCTTGGAGAGACCTCCGGAGTTTCCGGCGAGAGGCTCGTACATGTACACCTACGTCTTGAAATACCAGGTGTTGATGGTCCACCGGCAGGACCCTCAAGGAGAATACAAGCTGAAACCCGGGGATGTAATTTTCGTGGGTCAATACAAGCCGTGGCTGCCCCGCTCTGAAATAAAGGACGACGCTTGGGGCGACTCGCCCCTGGGTGGCAAGCTTACACGATTCGTGGCGGGAGAGGCGGACCGCATGGCCCTTGACTACGAACTGCAGGACTTAGCTCCCGCGGGCGTGCTTGATTACTGCTATCCCCAAAGGGTCAATCGTTTCTTCGCGGTCTGGACCAATCCCACGTCCCTTTAGGACATAAATTAAGAATGGTCTTCACTACGCACATTTTTGTTTTCTATTTTCTTCCACTTTTTCTCCTGGTCTATTTCAACCTGCCTTACCGGTGGCGCAACTTTTTCATTACGCTTGTGAGCTACGTGTTCTACGGCTGGTGGAAGCCGTGGTTTGTCATCCTGATGATGACCTCAACCATCATGGACTTTACCTGGGCTCGGATCATTGCGAGGCCGGGGGCATCCGCCAGGAGCAGGAAGGCCGCTTTGCTCGCTTGCTGCGCAATGAATCTGGGGTTCCTCGGTTTTTTCAAGTACTACATGTTCTCGGCCGAGAGCCTGAACTCATTGCTGCAGCTTGTGGGGATGTCCACCTTCCGAATCCTGCGTGTGACTCTTCCGATCGGGATTTCGTTTTACACGTTTCACAGCCTGAGCTACGTGATTGACGTGTATCGCGGGCACGCAAAACCGGCCAAACATTTTTTCGATTACGCTTGCTTTGTCGCTCTCTTCCCGGATCTGGTTGCCGGGCCGATCATTCGCTACCGTACCCTGGCCGACCAGATTTCCTACCGCGAACATACGCTGCCGCGCTTTGCCTCGGGCGTATCGATCTTCATTCTGGGTTTCGCCAAGAAAATCCTGTTGGCCAACACGATGGGGAATGTCGCTGACGCAGTATTCAATGCCGCGGCGCCGGGCATGGCGGCGGCTTGGGCCGGAGTGTTGGCCTTTGCGTTTCAAATCTATTTTGACTTCTGTGGCTACTCGGATATGGCCGTGGGCCTGGGACGCATGATGGGCTTCGAATTCATGAAGAACTTCGATGCCCCTTACAGGTCGGAAAGCATCACCGAGCTCTGGCGGCGCTGGCACATTTCGCTGTCGAGTGTGCTGCGCGACTACCTTTACTTGCCTCTGGGCGGCAATCGCAAGGGGGAGCTGAGGACCTACATCAACGTGGCGATCGTAATGCTGCTCGGGGGGCTTTGGCACGGGGCCCATTGGCAGTTTGTAGTTTGGGGCGGGTACCATGGTGCGCTACTCGCCCTGGAAAGGTGGCGCGGCAAGAAGAGCTTCTACGAGAGCCTGCCTCGAGCGGTACGCATTGCAAACACCTTCATGCTCATGCTATTTTCGTGGGTGCTTTTCCGCGCCAGCGATTTGACAGCGGCGGCGCGCTATTTCGGCGCGATGTTCAAGCTTGTGCCCTCGAACGGCGCCGCACCCCTGCTCTGGGCGGAAATTTTCCGGCCGCATTACCTCGGGGTCATGGCGTTTTGCGCGTTCCTGGTGTTTCAGCCGCTCCAGGCGTTTGATTGGTCGCTCAAGCCCCAGACGTGGCGGCGGGTGGCCTACCTTGTACCTCTGTTCCTGTTCTCGCTCATGATTATGTTCAACCAGGCTTTCAATCCGTTTCTGTATTTTCAGTTTTAAGGGGTGCAACTCTTGTCGCAGCGTGGGACAGCCACCGGAACGTCTGAAGTTGGCGACCCTCGACTTCTCGAGTCCGGGCATCCCTCGTCGCGTCGTCCGCTCAGCAGTGAAGTAGCGTTGGCTGTGTGTTTTCTGGCGATTATATTCGGAGTTCCAATCAGCCAGATTTGCATCCAGTTGGGCCACGGGCAGCGGGTGCAGTTTACAGACGTCTTCCGCTATGCGCCGACCGAGAAGAATCTCCGGCAATTCGAGCAGGGGTTGAAGGATGAGTCCTGGTTTGAGCAAAGGCTTCGGCCTCTCACGCAGCAATTCTTGTTCCGCCTGCTGGGGGACACGGGTTCGAAAGCTGACATGGGGCGGGACGGATGGCTCTTCTACCGCCCGGATGTCCGATACGTCGTCGAGCCGGACCGTCCCGACCTGGGTGACAGCGTGGGGGACTGGGTCCAGGCTCCGGAGGGGACTTACCAAGACAATGTGGCGAGGGCCATCGTCCGGTTCAGAGACCAGCTCCGGGACAGGAATATTGAGTTGCTGGTGATGCCGGTACCGGGCAAGCCCAGCATTTACCCGGAGATGATGTGGCGGACGTCCCAACGAGAAGGGAAGGGTCTGGCTTCGCCCACCCTCTCCTTGATGGAGAAGTTGCACGCTCAAGGAGTAGAGGTTGTAAACCTGTTTAATCGCTTTCAACAGGTTCGGCAGAACACCTCGAAGGATTATTTGTATTTGGCTCAAGACACGCACTGGACCCCCGAGGGAGCAAGGCTGGCGGCAGAGTCTGTGGCTGAAAAACTTCAGGCGCTGGGGTGGGCGCCACAGCCCACGGTTGAGTTCCGGTCAAGAAAAGTTCGGGTGAAGCGCTATGGCGACGTCTTGGAAATGATCCAGCCTCGTGCCAGCCGGCGCAACGTCCCAGCCGAGGAAGTGAACGGCGATCAAGTGGCGGATAATGCCGGCAGGCTTCTGACCTCATCGCAGGCCGAGCGTCCCGGAACCTACAGGTATCCGGGAGGAACGGTATCGCTTCTGGTGCTGGGCGACAGCTTCTGCCGGATCTATCAAGAACGCGAGCCACGGTCACTGGGGGAAATTATCGGGGCGGCTGGCGATGCATCCAGCGGAAACAGCCGGGCGGGCGGGACGCCGACTCGTCTTCTACCTGGGTCAGCCGGATTCCCGTCGTATCTGGCCATGGCGCTGCAGGCGCCGCTGGACTTCATCGTGAGTGACGGAGGCGCTTCCACGGACGTGCGAAGGAGTCTCGCTACCAATCCCGAGATACTGGAAGGCAAGAAGGTCGTGGTCTGGGAGTTTGTGGAGCGCGACATTCAATTGGGCAAGGCAGGGTGGCTGGATGTGGCTCTGCCGCCGAGCTCGGGCACATAGCGTGCCCACTTGTGGGGAGCGGCAGTCTGCTGCCGCCTTTCCATTCTCTTCCTGCTTGAAAGGGAGAAGCTGGAGTTGCTTGATGATGAATGACCGGCAACGGATTTTGGCAGCAATTCGCGGCGAAACGCCTGATCGGCTGCCTTTTGTTCCGCGACTGGAGTTCTGGTATCGTGCCCGGCGTCTTAACCACTCGCTTCCTTCCGACTTGGAGTCGCTCACCCTGATGGAGATCGCGGATCGGCTCGGTGTGAGTTATTATGCGGTTGTCCCTGACTTTACGGATTGCACAGACGATGAAGCGGCGGACCGGGCGCTGGGCATCGTTCATCAATCCGTCCTGCCCTTTAGAGTGACCTTAGGCGACGTGGACCGTCGAGTCTTGAGTAGAGGCCGGCGAACCGTGGTCGAGTACCATACGCCCGTGGGCAGTATCCGCACCACGAGCGAATATACCGATGAAATGATCGCTGCAGGAGCTTCCGATCCCTACCTCACCGGGCACGCCATCCGCGGCCTGGCTGACTTCGAGGTGGTCGGCCACATCTTTTCACACTTGAAGGTTGAGCCACAATTCAGCGGCTATGAGGTGATGCGCGAACGAGTGGGGGAGCGAGGCATTGTGGTTGCGTACGCCAGCAGCTACGCTTGCCCGATTCAGCACATACTGGCCGAATTGATGCCCATGGACCAGTTCTTTTACGCCCTGCATGATTACCCTGCAACGGTCGAGCGACTCGCCGAGCAGATGGAGCCTTACTATCAAGCCATTAGGACCATTGCGGCGGACTCCCCGGCCGAGGTGATTCTGCTGGGCAGCAACTATGACGACTCCATTACTCCTCCTCCTTTCTTCCGGAAGTACCTGCTGACTCCGCTCCGCGAATACGCCGAGGTACTGCACCGCCGGGGCAAGTACTTGATGAACCATACGGATGGGGAGAATCGTCTTCTCTTGAATTTATATCGGGAGGCGGGTTTCGACATCGCCGACTCGCTCTGCCCTTATCCCATGACCCGATGCCGCTTGGAGGAAATTCGCGAGGCGTTTGCTGATCGCATAACGATTTGGGGCGGCATTCCTTCTATCCTGCTTTGTCCGGATAAAGCGACCGATGGTGAATTCAGGCAGTTCATTGATGACCTGCTGATACGCTATGGTCACCAAAGTCATTTCGTTCTGGGCGTCAGCGACATGGTGACAGCCGACGCTGATTGGGATCGGGTTCGATACATCGCAGATAGAGTGTCAAGCCTCGCGTGAGAGAGGGGGGAACAAGTATGAAACTGAAAAGCCGCACCGTCGTAGTAACCGGCGCCGGCGCGGGCATTGGCCGGGCCTCAGCCAAGGAATTCGCCAAAGAGGGCGCTCGCGTGGTCGTGGCGGACATCAATCTGCAGGGAGCGAGCGAGACGGCAAGCCAAATCACGTCACTGGGCGGCATAGCGTTGGCGGTGGAGGTGGATGTCTCGCAGCCCGCATCGGTCCAGAAACTAGTTGGTGAAACTCTACGCGCTTTCTCGGATGTTCACGTGCTCCTTAATAACGCCGCAGTCGTGGTCAGTAAGACGGTGGAGGACACAACCGTGGAGGAATGGAACCGGGAAATCGCCGTGAACCTCGGCGGCGTGTTCCTCTGTTCCAAGTACTTCCTGCCTCACTTGCGCAAAACGAAGGGCTGCATCGTGAATATGGCATCGGTAAACGGCTATTTCGTCGAACCGATGTGCGCGGGTTACTGCGCGACGAAGGGCGGCATCATCGCCTTGACAAAGGCAATGGCGATTGACCACGGCAAAGAGGGGATTAGGGTCAACTGCATCTGCCCCGGCTATATCAATGCCGGGGGCGCCGATGTCTACTTCCAGGCTCAAGCGGATCCCGAGGCGGCCCGCGCGGCGGCTGGCAAGCTTCACGCGTTGTGGCGAATTGGCCAGCCCGAAGAAGTCGGCAAGCTCGCCGTGTTTCTGGCGAGTGACGACGCGTCTTTTATGACGGGATCCGCCGTTGCCGTAGACGGCGGCTTTGGGTCTGGTCTCCCGCCGAGTAGCTAGTGCGCTGTAACCTCCGATTCTTGGCAATGGTCACGCGGCACGAGCTGGTTGTAGGGGTACGGCTCGCCGTACCTCGACAACCAAGGCGCGCACAGGCATTTTCAAATCAGTAAGGAATCTCTGTCCTATAGGGACTAGCTCAAGGACCGGCATGGAGCCTTACGTCTTCGAACCGGCCGGAGTATATGGCATACTGGGGAAACGTGCTGGCACTATCGCTTGTGGCCGCCATCCCAAACGTCGCGGAGCGCGAGAAGGCGACAGAGAAATCGTGGCCTCCGACCTCGCGCCACGGGCCATGGGAAGCGGAAAGGAAAGCGCTGATCCGGTTATACCGGCGGACGATTTTCAAGAGACATCCCGCCGAACATGCGCGTGATTGCACCGGGCCGCGCGAGACTCGGCCCTCATCACGCCACTGAAAAACCACACTGCCGTCTTGGAAGACTCCCAGATAGCCGTAGCGGGCCGCTTCGCCAAATACGTCGCCTGGGCTGAGCTGGCGGCCCTGCAACTGGCCTTTAGTCTGGCCGATGACGTAGCTCGATTCGCGCACCATCAATCCAGCGGAAGCTTCCTGGCCTGCCCCGGGACTTGGCTCCCGGCGCTCGGAGACCGCTGCTACCAAGTCGCCATTCCCCTCGAGGCGTTGAAATACGTAGTGAAAGGCGTCGTGATCGAGATGGTCCTTGTATTGGTCGAATGCATCGGGACGGAGGGCGAGATTCCCATTGCCGGTGACTTCGAAGGTTCGGTCGCGGAAATTGGCCCTCCCGGGCGACGCGAAGCCTACGTCCTGATCGTACCAGGGTCGGGGGATCGCACCAGTCCCTCCCTTCAGCGTCAAGTGCAGCCGACGCAGGTTCATTCCGTAAACGCCTTGGCAAAGATCCGCGGGTACGAGTAAGGGGCTGCCGCAATGGGCGAAATTGGCTGCCCAAATCATCCACAGGTCCTGGCCTGCCGACGTACGTGGACCCTGCCACTCGACGGGGATGCTCGGGCCATACGCGTTGCCCGAGCCCAAGAAGGGATTACGTGCAACGAAAGACCACGGGCCCCAAGGATGGGGGGCCTCAAGAACAAGAAGCTCCGCGCCGCCTTGCACCATGGGGCCACTTTCGGTGGGCGGCTGGAAGTCGCGGTAATAATAGTCGGCAAAGGTAAGGAAGTAGCGATCGATCTCGCGGTCATAGGCCATGTGGGGATAATTAACGTGGCCACCCGGCCCGGCAGGTTGGCCCCAAAACAGGCAGTCCGCGGTATCGACGCCGCACCCGGAGCGGCCCTGGCGAGGGTAGCTCAGGGAACGGATGGCACGCGCCAGGTTCGGATCATTGCCGGCTGTCCAGGCCGGATGATTGGCGGAGTCGAAGCCGGCGAACCACTGCCAGTTGCCCGGGTTTGTCACCTCCTCGTAATGGTGCTCGGCGGTGCCGGCGGCCATACGCGCCAAGTAAAGCTTGGTGGCGATGAACTGATCAATTCCATTGGGATCTTTGGGATCCTGGTAGCCGCCTTGCGACACGATGGCGTAAATGCAACCATTAGGAAAAGCACTTCCCGAACAACCATCTCGCGCGGCCGCCCCCTTGCCAATTTCGACGAAACTCACGGTGCCACTGCCGACCACCTCAGGGAAGTCGAAACTGCTGTGAACCCAGGAGGTCTGGGAGGGAGGCGTGGGAGAGTAGTCCATGCGGGCGTGACCGGGAGGATGGTCGGCGACCACCGGATAACCATGGTCGTAGGTGGGCGCGTAGAAAACGCCGTTGACCGCGGTCAGCCCAACCGAATAACAGGAGTCAGGCGTGACCGACTTCGGACAGCCGTACTGAAACGCGTCGTGCGCGAGGAGTTCAAAGTCCATTTGTGGGACGCTGTTGTCCGCTGGGGGAACACCAAGGATGCGGGCAAAGACAGTCGTTCCGAGGGTGCCGTGAACTGAGCCATCGTCTCCCAAGACGTAGCTGTAACCGTCGTCAGCCCAGGTGACAGGAATAATGTCGGCGGCCTGGACTTTAGGGTTCGGATAATAGCGAGGAGTGGTCCATTGCGCACTCACGATAAACTGGCTGCTGGGAAAAGGCGTGTCATTCTCCGCGGAGACGGGATTATCCCCACCATTGCTCTGAAACCAGAGCGGGGTGACTTTTGGCGACTCAGCAGCGACTGGCGCCGGCCGGTGGCGCGCAGAAAAACGGTTATAGACCACCCATGCAAGTAAGGCAATGGCCACGATGAGGATGACGCGAAGGGCAGTTTTCGCCATTACAGTGTCTCCATTGTCTGGTTGTGATTTCCTCGAACGAAACGCATGTTGACTCCAGACGGGGGAGCTTGTCAAGACAAACGCGACGCCGAAGGCAGGAAAGATGAGATCGGGTCGGAATTTGCAGCCGAAGGCTAGGCTGTGCTGGAGATCGTGTGAGAAAACTCGAAAGCTGTCATGCTGAGCGCCGCGAAGCATCCCTGAAGTTCGTTGTCTTTCGATTTAACGGGCCAGAGCGTAACGAATGTGGCGCCCTCCTATTGAATGCTGCATCGTTCATTGATATAAAAGCATATTCGCCAGGTGGTCCCACGATATGGATTTTCAACGGAGGCCCCGTTCTTTGGGGCTGAAGGATCGCTGTAGGGGGAGGAATCGCGATGGCACTCGAAAATAGTTGTAATCTAGGGCGGCGGCGCTTTCTGAACGGGATCGGAGCAGCGGCCGTCGCGGCGGCAGTCCCGGCGGTCACGGCAGCGGGGGGAGTATTCTTCCGAACACCCAGCGGCAAAGCGGTCAGGATAGGAGTGGTGGGCGGGAATTTCGGTTCCAGTTTTCAATGGCACCTTGATCCGAACAGTAAAGTGACGGCGGTGTGCGACCTGCGCGAGGATCGGCTGAAGCGACTCGTGGAAGTTTATGGGCCCTCCACCCAGTACAAGGATTTCCGCCAGTTCCTCAAGCACCAGGAACTGGACGCTGTGGCGGTCTTCACGCCGGCGCCATTGCACGTCTGGATGGCGACGGAGGCGATGAAGGCCGGCAAGCACGTGATCAGCGCGGTGCCGGCGGGCATGTCGGCGGAGGAATTGGAGTTGTTGCTGGAAACCGTCAAGATCACGGGAATGAAGTACATGATGGCCGAGACCAGCTACTACTACCCGGAGATCATCACCTGCCGCGAGTGGGCAGCTCAAGGGAAGTTTGGCACGATCTTTTACACTGAAGCGGAATATCATCACGAAAGCCTGATCACTTTGATGTTTGATGAGCGAGGGTTTCCGACCTGGCGTTATGGCTTTCCCCCTTTGCATTACCCCACCCACAGCACGGGCATGGTAATCCCGGTAACCGGCGAGCGATTGGTCGAGGTCCAGGCCATCGGCTGGGGCGACGGTCACGAAGTTCTTGCCAGCAATCAATACAGTAATCCATTTTGGAACGGCACAGCTTTTTTCAAGACGTCGGGCGGGCACAGCTCGCGTGTTTCGGTCTTCTGGCATGTTGCCAATAAGGAATGCGTGCGGGCTTCATTCTACGGGAATCTTCTCTCCTACTTTGCGGCGCGGCCGGAGGGTTCCCCGAACTCGGTGGCGCAGATCAGCAAGGAAGGGAAGACGGTGATCCATGCCAACGGGTACCCCGAGGGCGACGTAAAGATTGCAGCCTACGACGAACCGAAGCATTGGGAATTGCTGCCCGAGCCGATGCGCGTACCCAGCGGACACTCGGGCTCGCAATCCTTTCTCACCCACGAGTTCATCAGTTCGATTGTGGAAGACCGGTGGCCGACGGTGAACGTGTATGAAGCAGTTGCGTACACCTTGCCGGGGATTATAGCGCACCAATCAGCCTTGCGCGGCGGCGAGCCGATGAAGATCCGGGACTATGGCAAAGCACCGCTTTAGGGGGACGGCTTGCCGTCCCCTGGTCGCTCAGGATGGCAACAGGGTAGGGCAAGCCCTAACACTTTAACTCGAAGGAGGAACGGTCATGTCACGCGATAATGTTTCTGTTCTTGGGCGGCGGGAGTTCCTGAAGGGGATAGGTGCAGCAGCCGTTGCCGCGGCAGTTCCTACCGTCACGGCGGCGGGGGGAGTCTTTTTCCGAACGCCCAGCGATAAGGTCGTGAGGGTTGGGGTTGTGGGCGGCAACTTCGGTTCCCAGTTCCAGTGGCACCTGGATCCCAACTGTAAGGTTACAGCAGTCTGCGACCTGCGGGACGACCGGCTGAAGCACATGGTGCAGGTTTACGGGCCGGCGACCCAGTACAAGGACTTTCGAGCGTTCCTCAAACATCCGGAACTGGACGCTGTGGCGGTATTCACGCCGCTGCCCTTGCACGTCTGGATGGCGACGGAGGCGATGAAGGCCGGCAAGCACGTGATCAGTGCGGTGCCTGCGGGCTATTCGGTCGAGGAATTGGAGTTGCTGCTCGAAACCGTGAAAAAGACGGGAATGAAGTACATGATGGCTGAGACCAGCTACTACCGCCCGCAAGTGATTACCGGTCGTGAATGGGCGAGTCAGGGAAAGTTTGGCACGGTCTTTTACACTGAGGCGGAATATCATCATGAAGGCTTGATTCCACTGATGTTTGACGAGCAGGGTTTTCCCACCTGGCGCCACGGCCTCCCGCCCATGCATTACCCCACACACTGCGTGGGAATCGTGGTCCCGATCAGCGGGGAGCGACTGGTGGAAGTCGAAGCTATCGGCTGGGGAGACGGGCATGAGGTGCTGGCGACGAACGAGTATGGCAATCCTTTTTGGAATACGACAGGATTCTTCAAGACGTCCGGAGGGCACAGTTCCCGAATTTCCGTCTTCTGGCACGTGGCGGCAGGTGGCACCGAGCGGGGGAGCATCTACGGGAACCTGATGTCGTACATCATGGAACGGCCCGAAGGGTCAGGGGATGCGGTGGTCCAGATCAGCAAAGAGGGAAAGACGGTGATCGACGCCAACGGATATCCGGAAGGCCAGGTGAAGATCGAGTCGTATAAGGAGCCGACGCATTGGGAAGTGCTACCCCCTCCCATGCGGGTGAAGACAGGCCATGGCGGCTCGCACACGTTTCTGACGCACGAGTTCATCAGCTCGATTATTGAAGACCGTTGGCCCACCGTGAATGTCTATGAGGCCATAGCCTTCACCGTGCCCGGCATTATTGCTCATCAATCTGCTCTTCGGGGCGGCGAGTTGATGAAAATCCGCGACTACGGCAAAGCGACTTCGTAGTTTTCTGTCATTTTGGATGAACGGTAAGGCCACACTACGTGCGGGCTTCATGTTTCTTCCGCGAATACTCTTGCAGTTCGTAGAGCGACTTAGTCTGCCGCGGGAACTGCGGGATGGGAAAGGTACGGAGCGTGAAACGTGCCGTCCTGCTCGGCTCTCCTCGCACCAGCCGCACGTGGGCCTCATTCTCGTCCGTGCGAGTTCCAAGATGGATGGGGAAAGCATCGGCGGCACGATAACTGAGAATAAGCGTGCGCCGGGATTTTGCAGACTTGTTGGGCGCCGATGCATGCGGCGTCAGGCAGTGCATGAAGATGGCGCTTCCAGCCTTCGCTTCCAGAAAGACCGCGTGGGAGTCGTCGACGGCCTGGGTGACCCGCCCCTGGAAGAGTCCGTTCAACGTGTGGTCCAACGGCGGCTCGCAGTGGCGATTCGGAATCACCTTCAAGCAGCCATTGGTCGAGTCCGCGTCGTCCAGGTAAAAGAGGACCGTAACCGAATCAGAATTGGTAAGGGGATAGTAAGTGAGATCCTGGTGCCATTCGACAATTGAGCCGATCATGGGGGGCTTCATGTTGATCTTGCTGTAATGAAAAAGCAGGTTCGGCCCAACCAATTGCTCGGCCACATCGAGAAGCCTTTTGGATTCTGAAAGTGATCGAAATCGGGGATAATGAGTGCACGGCTCGTAGAGCCGACGTACCGACTTTCCCTCAGGCCCCTGACTCGGCTCCATCTCCATACGGCTGGCATCATGATTGGCGAGTGTTGCTGCGCCGCTTATCGCGTCGATATCGGAGAGCATGGCCTCGACTTCTGAGGCGCTGAGGAAGCCATGGAGTATCGTGTACCCATGCTCCCGGTATTCACAGACTTGATCGGCAGTGAGCATTTTGATTGAACCCTCGTTTACCCCTCTTATCAGCAAGTATATCTTGGCTGGGATCGCTATTCAATGCCTCGGGCCACACTCTCGGCCCGCAGAGGATCGGAAGCTACGGGAAAACAGGTTTCACGCAAAGACGCAAAGTACGCCAAGGTCGCAAACAGTCCCTTAGCGCCCTTGCGTGAGCTGTTTTGATTGTTTCACACCGTCAGAGGGCTTGGGGTCGACACGATCCTAGTGTCCTGTATCTAAACTCTCTTTATATTTCTTGAGCTTTCTCAGGATCGATTTGGCGGTCGCTGTCCAAACGAAAGGCTTAGGAGTTCGGTTGTTCTCGTGGATGTAAGCTTGGATAG